>Ga0136611_10002150_pt1 | contig 13686 bp, 13 predicted proteins | sample AntDrymUQ2232306_2_FD_106645 | JGI IMG/M metagenome (GOLD analysis project Ga0136611, IMG submission 106645) | Polar desert sand microbial communities from Dry Valleys, Antarctica - metaG UQ223 (23.06) | ecosystem: Environmental > Terrestrial > Soil > Desert | place: Antarctica: Dry Valley...
ACGACCTCGAGGCGCGAATCGCAGACCGGAACGAGGCACACGCCAGCACGCTCAACCCGCATACGTGCCCTTTCGGGCAGGCGATCCGTCCCGGAAGTTTGCCGGGCACAGCAGTACGTTCTCGCGATGACGCATGAGCGACTGGCTGTCGGCGAGGTCGACGATGGGGACGACGAGGCGCCGCCCGTCAACACCGCGTCGATGCCGGTGGCGCTCGGACCCGACGACCTGCCGCCGCTCATGCCGCCGGTCTACTTCGCCATCCCCAACGGAGCGGACGAGGCGTAAGGGATGGCGCGGACGATCGTGATCCAACGAGGTCACGTGCCGCGCACCTCCGGGATCACCGGCACCGGGGGAATCGACGGCAACCCCACCGAGCAGATCTTCGCGTCGGCCGCCGCCGTCGCATGCAGGAAGCGGCTTGATCGCATCCCCGGCTTCGACGTGAAGGTCATCGATGCCGACGTTCCCGACGCCTCGTACCGAGGCGACGTGTTCGTGGGCATCCACTGCGACGGCAACGACAACCGGTCGGCCCACGGCGCATCCATCGGCTGGCAGTCACCAGAGGGCAAGGCCTTCGGTGACCTCTGGAAGCGTGCCTATGCCGAGGTCGGCTGGACCCGCGCGTGGCGCCAGGACAACAACACCCCGGCGCTGGGCGGCTACTACGGGGTTCGCAAGGCCATCGAACGGGGCAATCGCGCCGCCATCTGCTGCGAATGCGGCTTCCTGACCAACCGCGATGACAAGGCGCTGCTCTCGTTGCCACAAGGCCCCGACCGCTTCGCACTCGCCGTGGACCTGGCTGTGCGGCGCTACTTCGGCATCTCGACAGAAGACATAGGGGAGGACGTCGTGGCTGGACCCCGTTATCTCATCGTGCGAGGCAAGGAACGAAACGATCAGTGGGTCACCGATTTCGCCGTCGCGTACCCGTTGGGCGGGCGGCCCGAGGCGTCGCAGGCGGATCGGTCGGCGCACCGTGACCTTGTGGTCTTCATGGGCGCCGCCCTGGCCGACACCGACGGGCAGAGCTTTCCGCTCGAGCAGCAGCAGCTCGACTCCATCCCGAAGGTCTTCACACCCATCGGCTGAGATGTGACGGCACGTCAGGCGAGCAGAGGCGGGGAGTCCAGCATGCTGAGAGCGACGATGGCGCGCCGCGTCCGGCCGGCGCCGACGCCAACCTCGCTGACCGGGCGGTCGTCGTCGGGCAGCACTGCGGCGAGGCCGGCCCTCGCCGGATCCGCAAGCCTGCTGGGCGTTCCGGCACTGCCGCGTGCCGCCACCGGCGCCACGGCGGTTCGGAGCCTGTTGGACGTGCAGGCCACCGCCGGCAACCGGGCGGCCACCAGCCTCCTCGAGGTGCAGCGGGACCCCTGCGGGGGAGCGGGCTGCGGGTGCACCGGCTGCGCCGACGACGAGCCGGCGGTGGTGCAGCGCACGGCCGACCCGCCTGCGCTGCAGCGGCAGGGCGCCCCCAACGTGCTGCGCCACCATGGCCGCTGGACGGACATCGACAGCCCGGCGGTGCTGAGGCTCTGGGCCAAGGAGGCGGCGGTCACCAAGCTCTGGACCAGCCCGACGCTACTGACCCTGCAGGAGGCCCCCGAGAGCACTCCGCAGGTGGTGGAGGCCGCGCTGCAAAAGCTGCGGAAGTCCTTGTACTCGGCGGAGGACTTCACCGGCTCGCCCGAGGCCCGTCGCGATGCGGAGGTGGCCCTGCAGGAGGAGTGGCCCACCCGAATCCGGCCCGACGTGCAGGCCGAGGTGGTCCGGCGCTACACGGGCCAGCTGACCCAGGCGCTGGCGCACACGCCAAAGGGCACCGAGCTCGTTACCCGGCCCGAGGAGGTGGCGCGCATCCGTCGCAAGCCGTACGGGCAGTTGGCGTACACGGGCTACGGCAAGCACATGCTCCACAAGGGTGACATGGCCGGCCACCGGGAAGTCGTCGACATCCAGGGGTGCGGGTCCTTGGAGAACTGCGGGAAGGGCGACACCGAGCACATCTGGTTCATCCTGAAGCGGGACTGGCGCTGGATCTACGACTCGCACCCCCGCCTCGACCTGTTCAACTGGCACGTCGAGTCCGTCGCCAAGGAGGTGGCCGAGAGCACCAAGCTGGCGGGCCAGCTCTTCCCCCTCATGCTCAAGCTGGCCGGCTTCACCCTCGGGCTGTCGTCGCGGCTGGCCATCATCGTGGCCGCCGAGGTGATCGACGCCCTCGGCGAGCAAGGCCTTCGCCAGGCGAGAGGTGAGGAGATGCAGTCAGCCGGCGAGGTGCTGCAGAGCGTCGGCTTCGGGGTGTTCGTCGGCCACGTCACCAACCGCATGTTCGGCGAGAAGCCGGGCGGCCCCCTCGCGGGGGACCTCGAACATGCCGCCGAGGAGGCGGGCAATAGAGCTCGGCGGGAGGTGGCGACCACCGATGCCTCGGTCGTCGAGCGCGAGCTGCGAGCGGGAAAGGCTCGGCCGGTGAAGGACTCCGAGCTGGCCGGCGACGGCTATCGCTCGGAGGTGGACGTGGTCAGCGAGGGCCAGGCGCACACCTGGCGCCAAAAGGTCGACGGGGGATGGTGTCGGTTCAGCAGGAAGCCCGTCTGCGTCGGGAAGATCAACGACTCGGTGGACGAGGCGGCGCGTCAGAACCCGGTGAACTTCGAGCGGAACCTGGCCGAGGCGGGCGTGAGCAAGCCGGCTCGAAAGGCGCTCGGTAGGGACACCTTGTCGGTGGACGATCTCTTGGCGCGTCAATCGAAGGGCCGCACCGCGGTCACCGCGTGGACGCCCGTCCGGTCGGCCGTCGAGCGCGGTGGGGACGAGCTTCGCGTCACGTTGGGCAGCGAGTACGGCTTGGTGAACTACATCCGCTACCACATCCTTGCGCCCGGCCTGGGTCGCGAGGGATCGCCGATCCTGCTGGCTCCCCAGTGGATGAACCACGGCGCCAACAGGATCGAGGGGTTCATGCGGGCCCAGCGAAAGGCCGGCTTCACCGTGCGCTACCGGGTCACCCGCAACAGCTTCGACGGCAGTGAGCTCCGACCGTTCTACGAGAACCTGCTGAGGACCGGTGACCCCAAGGTGCTCGGCCGCCTGGCCCTCGATCGCGGCCGGATCGAGCCGATGCTCAAGAACCTCGTCTACGAGATCGAGGTCTACCGACGCGTCGGTGGCCGCACGCAGCTCACCCGGCTAATGGCCGGCATGGAGGCCGGCGTACCTCCCGTCGGCGGCCAGATCCGCTGGGAGCTTCCGACACCCGTGCGCTGAACGCCGCACCCGTCGGGGCATGGACGACAGGTGTCGGTCGAGGGCTTGCCGCCGCCGCGGGTCGGCCCTTGGATCGAGCCACGGAAACCATCTCGATGGACACATCGACACCGACGAGCTCGCCGGCCTCACCGATGTCGCGGCCAGAGCGAGGGCAGCGGCGCCGAGACCGCAGCCCAGGCTCCGCTTCGGAATCACCCGCACATCCCTGATCAGGACACAGCTGTGCGGCGATGAGTTCGGGCCTGGTGAGCCGTCTCTGGTATGGACACCGAGCGCGCCACCGCCTCCACGACGATCGAGGCCACCCGGGAGGCGGTGTTCGCGGTGCTGGCCGACCCGTCGGCCCACGCCGACATCGACGGCACGGGCTGGGTGAGAGGCTCCGCGGACGGCGATCGCATCACCGCCGCCGGCCAGGTGTTCCGGATGGCGATGTACCACGAGAACCACCCGGACAAGGACTACAAGATGGCCAACCGGGTCGAGTGGGCGCAAGGCCATTCAGTTCCCGCCGTTCGCGCAGGACCACCTCGACAACTCATTGCAGCACCTGTCCGACCTCGTCGCGTAGGCGTGGCGGCCATACCGGCCGCGACGCCCAGTCCGCACTCACACCGATCGACCACTCACGAGGAAGACGCCATGGCCTTCAAGGTCTCGGCTCCGGGCTTCACCGGAGCAGGTCGAACAGGACCTCCGCCTGAGGCGTCCACTCTGCAAGCTTGAGACATGCCCTGACGATGGCCTCGGCGCACAGGCGCCTCTCGGCGACGGGCATCGGACTGGCACCGCTCTGCTCGATCACCGCAGCACGACGTTGGCCACCGTGTCTCTGGAGGTCACCGTCTCGAATGGGGGGGCGTACTGCACGGTGACGCCCTCGTCCCGTAGGGCCCTGGCCAGCTTGGCGACGCCCGTCGGCGGGCCGGTGTAGATGAGCCTCATCCTTCAAGTATCCCCGAGGAACCGGAGTTGCACGACTGATGGTCGGGCGCAACCTCGATGTTGCGCTGCGGCGCCTGGCAGCATCCGAAGGCGATCCGATCGCGAGGGCGGTGGTCCGCATCGAGGCGGGAAAGGCGGTCGGGTGAAGTGGTGGCTAACGTCCGCTTTGCACTCGACCCGGGGGGGTCGAGCCGCGGGGGAGATAGCTCATGCGTCGGTGTGTTCTCGCGGTGATCGCGTCGCTGTTCCTGCTGGCGGGAGCGACCACCGTGTCGCCGGCCGGTGCGGTCGAGCCGTACTTCGTCAACGAGGCCAACCTGCCGTTCACCCCGTTGGAGGGCGCCAGCGCCCAATGGGGCGTGTGGTTCGACGCCGGCTACCGCATCGAGGTGCCCGAGGCCTGGAACGGCAAGCTGGTGCTCTGGGCTCACGGCTACCGCGGCACCGGGCTCGAGCTCACCGTCACCAATCCGAGCATCCGCGCGCACCTCATCGGCCAGGGTTACGCGTGGGCGGCCTCCAGCTACGGCGCCAACGGGTACGCCGCCGGGCAGGGAGCGGTTGACACCCACCGCCTGATCGGGCTGTTCGAGGGGCTGGTCGGCGACCCGACCAAGGTGTACCTGCTCGGTCAGTCCATGGGTGGGCACGTCACCGGCGTCGCCATCGAGGAGTGGCCCGAAGCCTTCGACGGTGCGCTCCCCATGTGTGGCGTGATGGGCGACAGCGATCTCTTCGACTACTTCCAGGACTCGTACCTCTTGGCGGAGACACTTGTCGGCCGCACCCCCGCCGTCCCCACTCCCGCCGACTACCGGGCCGTGACCCTGCCGGAGACCAAGGCCCTGTTGGGGCCGGACTTCCCTCTGACCCTCAGCGCCAGCGGTGAGCAGTTCAAGGAGGCGATCGAGAACCTCACCGGAGGTGAGCGGCCGATCTTCGACGAAGCCTTCCACCGGCCGGGTGGTGGCGACTTCATCTTCAACAACGGCTCGGCGACCACTGGTGCTGGGCGTACGAACGTCGGCACCGTCTACCAGCTCGACGACGACCTCGCGCTCACGGCGGAGGAGCAGGCCCTCAACGACTCGATCGTTCGCATACCGCCGAACCTGGCGGCGCGCTATCCAGCCGGGCCCCTGGAGCGCCAGGGCTCTCCCCGAATCGACGGCACCATCTCGATGCCGGTGCTGAGCTTGCACACGCTTGGTGACCCGTTCGTGCCCTTCTCCATGGAGCAGATCTACGCCCGCCGGGTGGCTGCGCAGGGCGCGTCGGACCTGCTCGTGAGCCGGGCAATCCGCGATGTCGGCCACTGCGGCTTCACCCAGGCCGAGCAGATCGCCGCCTTCGACGATCTCGTCCGCTGGGTCGAGGACGGGGTGAAGCCGGCCGGCGATGACATCCTCAACCGGGCCACCGTCGCCGACCGCCGCTTCGGCTGCGCGTTCACCACGCCCGACCGGGCCGCGCTGCCGGCCTGCGCCCCACTTGTCGGCGCCGCTCGGAACGCTGCCGGCGGCCTCTGGCTGGCGTACGCCAACGGCGAGATCGCCACCTCCGGGGGGGCGACCACCTATGGCGACGCTCGCCATCTCCCCCTGAACGCCCCGATCGTCGCAGTGGCTCCCACGGCTGACGCAGGTGGGTACTGGCTGTTGGGCGGAGACGGTGGGGTCTTCAGCTTCGGCAACGCCAGCTTTCGCGGCTCGACCGGCGACATGGTCCTCAACCAGCCGGTCGTGTCCATGGCCTCCGATCTCCAGGGCCGGGGCTACTGGCTCGTCGCCTCCGACGGAGGGATCTTTTCCTTCGGCACCCCGTTCTTCGGCTCGACCGGAGACCTCCGGCTCAACCGGCCCGTCGTGGCCATGGCCGCCACCACCTCCGGCAACGGCTATTGGCTGGTGGCCGCCGATGGCGGCGTCTTCAGCTTCGGCGATGCCGTGTTCTCGGGCTCGACCGGCGACATCGTGCTCAACCAGCCGGTGGTGGGAATGGCCGCCGACCCGGATGGGGTCGGCTACTGGATGGTGGCCGCCGACGGCGGCATCTTCGCCTTCGACGCCCCGTTCCACGGGTCGGGTGTCGGCAGCCTCGCCCCTGGCGATCGGGCGACGGCCATGGTGGCCCGTCCCGCAGGCGGGTACTGGATCACCACCGCCCGCGGGGCGGTGCTGCCGTTCGGCTTCGCCGCGATCGCCGGCGTCAGCTGAGGCAGCCGGCCCCGGCCCCGAGGCGGGCCAGGCCGGCCCGGTCGCCGACGCCAAGATCGAGCTGGCGACCGGTCAGGGCCTGATACATCACCTGGCGACTGTCGTCGACGTGGCCGAGCCCGAGCATGTGCGACAGCTCGTGTAGGAGCAGGATTCCCAGCGACTTGCCGGCCGTGAAGCCGAGGAGCCCGTCAGCCATGTCGCGACGGTCGACCACCACCCCACCGAAGACGTATTGCGCCCGGCCGTCGGTGGCGAAGCGGTAGTGGGCGCCGCCGACCCCGATGGGAGCTCCTGCCAGATACGGGACGGTGTCCTCGTCGGACCATGCGATGACCGCGTCGATGCCGGCCGGGTGAGCGGTGTCGACCGGGAGGTAGGGCGTGTACGTCGTGTCCGGCTGGGCGGCAAAGGTGAGCCCGGATGCGAGCGAGATCCGTCGCAACGCCTCGTCGATGTCGGCGCGGGCGCCGGCAGGGGCGCCGGCCGGGTTCATGGCCCAGCGGATCGGGGCGCACGGGTTCCACCGGGCGGGACTCCCGTCCGCATTGGTGCGGGTGAAGGTGTAGCTGGCTGCACCCTGGTCGGCCGCAGGCGATGGGGCGGTGCCGACGGAGCCGGATGGGCCGACGGTGCCGAACACATCGCCGGACGACGTGACGACCCAGTAGCCGCCCTGGCCGGTGGCTGCGATGCCGACCACCCCGGAGGCGGGAGCGGCGGGGTACTGCACAGCGGCTCCGTAGGCGAACGCTCGTCCGTCGGCTGCGACTATCCAGTAGCCCATTCCTCCAGGGCTCGTGGCCATGCCCGAGCTGCGGGTTTGCCGATCGGCGGCTGAGCCGTGAAAGCCGGCGTCGCCGAAGCTGAAGATGCCACCGTCGCTGGCGACCATCCAGTAGCCGGCACCGGTGGGGCTGGCGCTCATGCCGACGATGGGACTGTTGAGGCGCAGGTCTCCGGTCGAGCCGTGGTAGCCGGCATCACCGAAGCTGAAGATGCCGCCGTCGCTGGCCACCAGCCAGTACCCGTGGCCGGACGGGGTGGCGGCCATGCCGACGATGGGGCGGTTGAGGCGAAGATCTCCGGTGGACCCGTGAAACGGGGCGTCGCCGTACGAGAAGATGCCGCCGTCGGTGGCGACGAACCAGTACCCGTTCCTCCGGGTGGGGGCCATGCCGACGACCGGCGCGTTGAGACGCAGATCGCCGGTGGAGCCGAGGTAGGGCGCATCACCGAAGGCGAACACGCCTCCGTCGGCGCCCAACAGCCAGTAACCCCTGCTCGTGGGCGTGGCCGCCATGGCCACCATGGGTGCGGACAGCGCCCGCCCGGCCATGGAGCCGTAGCTGGCGGCGCCGCCGTCGCCGGTGCCGGCCGCTTCCACGCTCTCGGCCGCTGCCGGCCCGGTCGTCTGTGGGGCGTAGCTGACGGTGTCGGCCAGCGTCTCGCCGGCCATGCCCGCTCGGTCGGTGGGCGGCTCGGCGTCGGCCAGGGCTGCTGCGGTGAAGGACGCCGAGGGCGACGAAGCCGACGGACCGGATGCTCCGACCAGGGAAGCGACCAGCACCACCCAGGTGGCGGCACTGAGCACCCGCTGCAGGTGGCTGGACAATTGGGGGGCTCCGGTCGGGACGAGCTCGGAGACCCCATGCAGGGGTCGGTCCGGTCACAGGACGGCGACACGGGATGCCGTCGCTCTGTCCTCTCGTCGCGCCGACGGGCGCCCTTGAGCCCAGCTACCTCACCGCCGGCATCGTTGTCGGCGAATTGCCCAGCAGCGACCAGACCTCGTCAGGCCAGGCCCGACGTCAGCCGCCCTTGCCCGTGTCGTCGTCGAAGATGCGCTGCACGAGGGGCATGCGGGTGGGCCGTTCGTACTTCTCGCCCCGCTCCTTGGCCAGCTTCACGGCATACTCGGTGTTGGCCAGCTGCGAGAGCATGTAGTGCGAGTGAGCGCCTTGGATGGCCGTGCGAAAACCCGCTGCGTCCTGCGACTGGTTCACCGACAGCTTGGCCATGCGGAGGAAGAAGGGGTTGTTGCGGGCGATGCGGGTGGCCAGGGCCATCGTCTCCGTCTCGAGGTCGGCCCGGGCCACCACCTGGTTGACGAACCCCATCTCGAGTGCCTCGTCGGCCGATATCTCCCGGCTGTCGAAGAGCAGCTCCTTGGCCTTTCGCGGCCCGACGTCGAAGGGGAGGGGGAAGTACTGGAGCAGGGCGGTCAGGAAGCGGGTGTCGTCGGCGGCGACGATCAGGTCCATGGCCGACGCCACCAGCCACCCCCCGAAGATGCACCACCCGTGCACCTGGGCGATGGTCGGCTTCGGCAGGTCGCGCCACCGCAGCGACATGTCGACGAAGTGGTCCCAGGAGTAGGTGTAGTGGCCCTCGACGTCGGTGGGGCCGCGCCAGTGCTCCTGCTGCCACGCCTTCTGCTCCGCCGTGCCGAGGTCGTGCCCCGACGAGAACGCCTCACCCTCACCGGACAAGACGATCACCCGCACCTGCGGGTCGGCGACCGCTTCGGCGAACGCCTGATCGACCTCCTGCAACAGCACGGCGGACTGGGCGTTGCGGTGGTCGGGCCGGTTGAGGATGACTCGCGCCACCCGGCCGGGCTCGTAGCGGATCGTTTCGTAGGCGCTGGGCACGGCGGGCATGGTAAGAGGTTGGCATGCCCATCGCCCCGCTCGCAGGTCTCCACGTGCTCGAGCTGGCATCAGGGGTCGCCGGCCCGTACGCCGGCCGCTTGCTGGCCATGCTGGGGGCCACCGTGGTGAAGGTCGAGCCCGATGGAGGAGACGCCGCCCGACGACAGTGGATCGACGACGAGCCCCCACCTGATCCGAGCCCTCTGTGGGTGCACCTGGCTGCGGGGAAGCGGCTCGTGTCGGCGGGCGCCGTGGACCTCGAGCGGGCCATCGACTGGGCCCACCTGGTGATCGACGACCGGGTGCGGTCCCAGGTGACCGGTAGCCCACTTGACCCAGAGAGCCTCCATCGGCTCGGGGATCACCGCCCGCTGGTGGCCCGGGTCACCGCGTGGGGCTTCGAAGCAGCCGAGCCGGGCACGATCGCCGACGAGCTGCTGGTGCAGGCCGCGTCGGGGCTCATGAGCGCAACCGCAGACGAGGGTCGGCCGCCGTTGCGATTCCCTGGGTGGCAGTCGCAGTACCTGGCGGGCGGGTTCACGGCTGCGGCCGCGCTGGCCGTGTTGGGAAGCGACGCACACGAGGTGGAGGCCACGTGGATCGGCTCGGCCCTCACCGCTGTCGAGTCGGGCCTGGCCACGTTCCTGCACGCCGCCTCTGCTCCCGGCCGGGGGCCGGATCGGCTGCCCAACGAGCAGCGGGCCATGCAGGACGGCGCCTTCCCCTCGGGAGCGTTCGCCTGCGCGGACGGACACGTCATCCCCGGCACGGTGCGGCCGGTCGACTGGGACCTGCAGTGCGGTCTCTATGAACGACCCGACCTCCAGGCCGATGAGCGCTTCCAGGGCAGGTCCCGGTGGCAGCACCGCGATGCGCTGCGGGCCGAGCTGCAGCCGTGGTACGACGCCCGGGCCAAGCGGGAGATCTTCTCGGCCGCCCTTGACGCGGGCTGGGCCGCGGCCATGGTCATGACTGCGGAGGACGCCCTCGCCGACTCGCACCTGGCCGAGCGCAGGGTCTTCAGCCCGGTGACGGGAAGTGCGGACGCAACGGTCATCGGGCGCCCGTGGCGCACAGCCGGGGTGCCCGAGGGGGAGTCGGTCGTCCTCGAGTCCGCCGGGGCCAGCGACGAGTGGTTCACCACCGAGGTGGACCAGACCGCACCGCCTTCCAAGCCGCCGGCCCCGCCGGCCATGCCCGACGTCAAGGTGCTCGAGCTGACGTGGGCCTGGGCCGGGCCCTTCGTCGGCCGCTTTCTCGGCACGCTCGGCGCCGACGTGGTGCGCATCGAGACGGGCGGGCGACCCGACGGCTGGCGCACGCGGGTGAAGTGGAAGCGGGCGGGGGTCGACATCCCTGAGGGCGCGGATCCCGAGGACTACACCTGGGATGCGGCCGCACTGTTCAACACGGTCAACCGGAACAAGCGCGGGATCTCGGTCGACCTGGCCAGCGAGGGCGGGGCCGACGCGTTCCGGCGCCTCCTGCAGGTGGCTGACGTGCTGGTGGTGAACATGACCGCATCGGTGCTCGCCGATCGAGGCATCGAGGGCGACGTGCTCGCCGCCGTGGACCGCGGCCTCGTCGCCGTGACCCTGCCCGCGGTCGGGGCCACCGGCCCGTATCGAGCCATGGCCGGGTACGGGACGCTCACCGAGGGCATGGGTGGCTTCGCCGCCCGCTACGGCTACGAAGACGAGGGGGCGAGGGTGTCGAGCACCTACTACCCGGACGACATCGCCGGCCTCCATGCCACCATCGCTGTCCTCTCGGGTCTGGCCCGGCGCTCGGTGACGGGCACGGGTTCGTTCATCGACCTCTCCCAGCAGGAGGTGACGTGGCTCCAGATGGGCGAAGGCATTCCCCATCGGGCCATGACCGGTCGGGAGCCGGGGCGGCTCGGGAACAGGGAGCCTGGCGTACCGGCCTCGGGGGTGGAGGCGGATGGCGACGGATGGGTGGCCGTGGTGGACGGTCGGCGCCAGCCCGTGCTGACGTGGGCCGAGGGTCATCGGTCCGGGGCGTTCGAGGCCCGCGGGGCGGTCGAGCGGGTGGAGCACCCCCTGACCGGAGAGCGGCTCTACCCGAGCGTGCCGGTCACCATCGACGGCCGGCCACTCGCCACCCGCCGCGCCGCGCCGGTGTTCGACCAGCACACCGACGAGGTCCTGGCCGAGTGGGCCGACCTCGAGGCCGTCGACATCGCTCGGCTCCGGGCGGCGCGGGCGGTGGGCACCCGGCCCCAGGCCCGTCCGGGCGCGTGACATCCGCCCAGGCGCGGGCTACCGGGTAGCCGAGGGCGTGCCGGGCCGCCCAGGGAGCGTCGCCATCAGCTCGGCGAGGGGCATGTCGGCCAGTGAGTCGACGCAGAGGTCGGCCTCGTCGCACGCCAGCGAGCGGGTGAGGCCGTTGGGCACGTACACACAGCTGATGGCCGCCGCCTTGGCCGCTCGGACGCCGTTCGGCGAGTCCTCCAGCGCCACCGCGTCCTCGGCCTCCACCCCAAGGCGACGCAGCACCTCCAGGTACACGTCGGGAGCCGGCTTGGCCACGCCGCCGACATCGTCCCGCCCGCAGATGCTGTGGAAGCGCCCCTCCAGCCCCAGCGTGGTCAGGTGCCGGCGCACCCACTCGTTCGTCGAGCTCGACGCCACGCCCAGGCGCAGCCCGAGCTCGTCGGCCCGAGCGAGGTAGTCGAGGACACCTGGCCGCACCTCCTCGGTGGCGATCAGCCGGGCGTAGCGCTCCTGCCGGCTGGCCCGAACCGTCTCCCGGTCCACCTCTGCCCCGAGAGCCGTGCTCAGCTCGTCATAGAGGTCGACGCCCGCGTAGGTGCCGATCCAGGTGATCCACCGGTCTCGGTCGAGCTGCACCCCGGCACTCTCGAACTCCTCCTGCCACGACACCATCTCGGGCGTCTCCGTGTCGAGGATGAGCCCGTCGAAGTCGAAGACGAGGGCGGTCAGCACCGCCGGACCTTAGGTCTGCGCCGCTGACCGTGACCGGTAACCTGCGCACCCGTGGCCAAGACGAAGACCGGCGCCAAACCGACGTCACTCGACAAGAACGCACGAGTGACACTGACCCGGGCCTTGCCTCTGGTGCCCGAGGGCACGGTCGGCAAGATCAAGGTGGTCAACGGTCTGACCTGGCCGCGGTATTGGGTGCAGTTCGACAACGGCCAGTGGGTCGGGTCCGTCAGCGAGGCCGACCTGGTTGCGGCGGACGACTACGAGGGCTACAAGCAGCGCCTGGCCGACGAAGCGGCGCGGCCCACGGCCAGCGCGACGGCCCCGGCCGCGACGGCCGCGGGCGCAGACGTGGCGGCCGCCGGAGCACCGGCTGGCGCGGGCAGCAAGGTGCCGGCCCACCTGCTCGAGCGCAGCCAGCGAGCTCGGGCCAAGAAGGCCGAATCCGAAGCCGGCTGAGCCATCCGCCCGGGTCGAGCCGGTTCAGGCCGCGTGGGAGCTGGCCCAGGCCAGAAGGCCTTCGGCTGAGCGGGTGTTGACCACGTCGGCCGCGTCGACCCCGCACTCCTCCGCCCGGGCGCAGCCGTAAGGCTGCCAGTCGAGCTGGCCGGGCGCGTGCGCATCGGTGTCGATGGCGATCTTGCAGCCGGCCTCCACGGCCAAGCGCAGCAGGCGCCGCGGCGGATCCAGCCGCTCGGGTCGGCTGTTGACCTCCACCGCCTTGTCGAAGCGGCGGCAGGCCTCGAACACGACCTCGGCGTCGAAGGCTGACTCAGGCCGGCCCTTGCCCACGACGAGACGCCCGGTGCAGTGGCCGAGGATGTCGAGGTTGGGGTTGGCGACGGCCGTCACCATGCGGCGCGTCATGGGGCCGGCGTCCATCCGCAGCTTGCTGTGCACGCTGGCCACGACGACGTCGAGGTTGCCCAGCAGCTCGTCGGTCATGTCGAGCGAGCCGTCCTCCAAGATGTCGACCTCCATGCCGGTGAGGATGCGGAAGGGGGCCAGCTCTTCGTTCAGGGCGGCCACCACCTCCAGCTGACGCAGCAGGCGCGCCTCGTCCAGCCCCTTGGCCACCTTCAGGCGGCCGGAGTGGTCGGTCAGCACGATGTAGTCGTGGCCCAGGTCACGCGCCGTCTCGGCCATCACCTGTATCGGGCTGCCGCCGTCCGACCAGTCGGAGTGCGTGTGGCAGTCACCTCGAAGGGCGCGGCGAAGGCTGGTGCCACCGTTCACGAGGGGGCCGGCGGCGGTTGACTCGAGCCGGCTCAGGTAGCCCGGCACCTCACCGGCCAACGCTTCGAGGATCACCCGCTCGGTCACCTCGCCGACCCCCGGCAGCTTCCGCAGGCTGCTGCGCAAGGCCCGCTGCACCAGGTCGTCCGGGTCGAGCGCAGCCACGGCGGTGGAGGCGCCGCGGAAGGCCTTCACCCGATAGCTGGGCTCTCGCGTGCGCTCCAGCAGGAAGCCGATGCGGTCGAGGGCGGCGACGGGTGTGAGCGGCTGTTGACCGCTAGTCATTGCCCTTTCGCTTGCCCTTCTCGTCATCGTCATCACCCTTGGTCGTGGTGGTGCTGGCCGGGGTGGAGGTCGTCGTCGACGACGGCGCCGTCGTCG
>Ga0136611_10002151_pt1 | contig 13680 bp, 7 predicted proteins | sample AntDrymUQ2232306_2_FD_106645 | JGI IMG/M metagenome (GOLD analysis project Ga0136611, IMG submission 106645) | Polar desert sand microbial communities from Dry Valleys, Antarctica - metaG UQ223 (23.06) | ecosystem: Environmental > Terrestrial > Soil > Desert | place: Antarctica: Dry Valley...
AACGCATTGTAATTAGAAGTTCCAACCGATTCAGCCAACGCAATATTGTTGAATCGCGGGTCTAACCGGGTTGTTGCACTAATTGTATTACTGAAAATCGGTCGTCCGTCAGCTAAAGTCAAAATCGGGTTAATGCGATTGATGTTTCGATAAAGCGGAATATGTCTGCCGCCCGAATGAATAAATCCGGCGGTTACGGAAATATCGGTCGTCAACGCCTGTTCGATTTGAAAATTTGTGTGAATCGCATACATATTTTCAAAATCAGGCGAAATTGTATCAATACTTTGAACGGGCAAAACCGCACCAGTCGGAAGCGAGCCTAAAGTTGTCGGAAATGCGGGAGAACCTGCAGTTGCCGGAGCAATTGTAAAGTTAAAGAATGACAGACTTCCGTTGTTTTGAATCGCTCGCTGGTAAAAATCCAAATAAACCGTGTCGTAATAAATACCCGCGCTTGCACGAATTACGGTCGGTAATTCGCCGTCACGCAATCCGTAAACAATGCCTAAACGAGGCGCAAAGTTGTTTCGATCAACTTTGAACTTTTGCGATGCTGAAACAGGTGAAGTTGTTATGGCATCAGGAATATCGTATAAGTCATAACGCAATCCGTAATTCAGTTTGAGCTTGCGCGTAGCTTTCCAGTCGTCTTGAGCAAATAAGTTGTAAAAGGTTGATTTATACTTGATCTCAGGACTTCCAAAGGCTTCAATGTAATTTGTATAACCTCGCGGGGCGGTGCCGTTTCTTGCATTCAGGTATGCCGCTAAGTTCGGAAATGTATAACGCGCAAAGACATTTGATTTACGTTCATCATCAATTCTGTTCAAGCCGCCACCGACTTTGACTGAATGATTTCCGAACGACCACGTTATATTATCTTGAAACTGCGTTGTTACCTGAAGCGGAGCAATCGTGTCGTCGTTTTCAGGTGCGCCAAAATTAGCAACACCGGTAACTACAATGCTCGGTCCCGTTCCCGAATTGTCGTTGGCAAAATTGCGTGAATCACGTTTTGCATATTGAAAGCGAAATTCGTTCAAAATTTTCGGCGTAATAACCGAAGCAAGCTGAACGCCCAAAGAATATGATTTGTCAATAAAATCAATGCTTCTATCCAGAGTATTAAGTCCTCCGCCGATATTGTTCGGCGAGTTATTATCAAAATAATTAAAACGTCCGGTCAGTCTATTATTATCGTTCAACTGCGCGTCCGTGCGAAAGATATAAAAATTGACTTTTTGCGAGGTCGGGATAGCCGCGACAAAAGCACTTGCAGGAACACCGCTGGCAATCAAAGCCGCCTGATTTGCTGCGCTAATCGTTACCAGCCGACCTGATTCCGCCGTTAAATCACGATCAACATATTCGTAACCGCCGTAAAAGTGCCATCGATCTTTGATAATCGGTCCGCCGATAGCAAAAGTCAGATTGTCAGCAGTAGTTTCTGGCAAGTCACGCGGAGAAGTATACTGAAAAGGTCTGGCATAAAATGGAGTTCGTCTGAAACGGTAGCTTGCCGAACCGTGAACAGCGTTTGTTCCCGACGGCGTGACGGCGTTCATAATCAGTCCCGGCGTGTTGCCGAATTCGGCTGAAAAGCCGTTCGTGACAAGTTGAACTTCGGAGATGAAAGTATCCGAAATCGGCATCAAGCGAATTCCCCCGCGGTCGGCTTGCGTATTATTATTTCCGTCAAGTTGATAATTTGTGCGGCGCGTATAGCCGTTGGCGTTAATGCGCGGAACACCGAATTCGGCATTCGGGCGACCCGTTACATTTGCCTGCAATAAAGCATAGTTATACGGATTACGCGAGACGAGCGGCAGATTTTCTATTTCGCGTGTCGTCATTACGCGCCCAACGTCAATTTTTCCGGGGTCGGCGACCGGAGCGTCCGATGTGACGGTAACTGTTTCTGTTACGCCGCCCGGTTCTAAATTTAAATCAACCGTCGCCGTCTGTCCGGTCGTCAGCGTAATTCCTTCACGGATTAATTTTTTAAAATTAGCCGATTCGACCGTGACGCGATAACTTCCGAGCGGCAGCAGCGGAATGCGATAAACGCCGCTTTCATCGCTTGTTACCGTTCTTTCCGCTCCGGTTTCAATATTTCTGACGGTAATGGTCGCATTGGCAATCGCGCCGCCGTTGGCATCTGTCACAACTCCCTCGATCTGCCCGTTGTTGGCTTGTGATTGTGCCGGTGCTTGATAAAAACCTGCGAAAACGATTGCTGAAAGCAAAATACAGAAAGAAAATACACGCATCATTGATGTTTGCAACATTTATTAAACTATCTCCTTTTGAATTTGGAACGAAATGTAGAAGAAATTAAATTTACATTAAATCAATTTTAATTTTTTGCCTAGTGAACTTTTGAAGTAATAAAAAAGTTTACAATTCTTTACAGATAAAATTCAAGAACTCATATTCATTAAATTATTTTGAGGAGCGGTGGAATCCGCGTTCGATGTCGCGCATTGTGAGGCGCAGAATTATCGGTCGTCCGTGCGGGCAAGTTGTCGGCGAAGACGTAAATAAAAGCCGGTCAATTAACCACTGCATTTTTTCGGGCGTGAGTTTCATATTGATTTTCACGGCGGCTTTGCAGGCTAAACTCGCGGCAATCTGGTCGCGCAAAGTCATTTTCGCGCTGCCGCGTTTTTCCGCGTCAATCGTATCTAAAATTTCCGCCAGCAGATTTCTGACTTCCGCCGCCGGCAAATCGGTCGGAACGGCTTTAATCGCAATCGTTCTGCCGGAAAGCCGCATTAAACCGAATCCGAGCGCTTCCAATTCTTCTTCGACCAACGAAAATGCTGCCGCTTGCGCGGGCGTTAAATCAAACGTTTCCGGCAGAAGTAAATTTTGGGATTCGGGTTTTCTTTCCGTTTCCTGTTTCCGGTATTTATCAAACAAAATCCTTTCGTGCGCGACGTGCTGGTCTATTAAAAGTAAACCTTCATCGTCGGTGGCGATGATAAAACTTTCATGAAGCTGTCCGATTGAACGAATCTTTGAAGCCGAAACTGTTTCGACTTTCACCGTTTTAACAAATCTTTCGGCGGAATCAACCGGCGGCATTTCGATTGCTTTATTGAATTGGTCTTCGGTTTTCGGACTTGGAAAGCGGTTAATTTTCGAATCCGAATTTCTACCGCTAATCTCGCCGTTGTCTTCCGGCAGCGCATTATTTTGTTCTAAACTCGCCTTTTGTTCGTCATCATTTAAAAAAACCGGCGATTGAAAATTGTCTTGAACGGTAATAATTTGCCCGCTTTGATTGGTAAATATTTCACCAATCTCACCATTTTTTTCTTCAAATATAATTCCTGCCGCTTTTTCAAATAAAGAAGGACTTTCAGATTCGTCGGCTGAAATCTGAAATTCAATCTGCGTTTGTTCGTATTTCGATGCTTGCCGGTCGGCGTTTGTCGGCAGCCCGCCGATTTGAAAGTTGAAATCTGTAATTTGAGAATCGGAAATTATATCGTCCGCGCTCGCAGTCGTTTCCGATTGTTCCCGATCCGTTTGTCCGATTTTTTCCCTTTCTCCTAAAATTCCCGCTTTCGCCAGCGAACCGCGAATGGCTTCGGCAATCACGTCTTTGACCGCCTCGGAGCGGCGAAACCGGATTTCCGTTTTCGCCGGATGAACATTCACATCAATTTCGTCGGGCGGAATATCCAGAAACAAAAAAGCGACCGGATAAACTCCGTGCGGCAAAACCGAACGAAAACCTTCGAGCAGTCCGCCGGCAATCGTTTTATCGCGGACAAAGCGCCGATTGACGAAAAAATATTGACCGTCGCGCGTCGTCCGGCGTTCGCGCGGCGCGGAAACAAAACCGGAAATGTTGGCGACGTAATCGCGCCCGCCCGTAACCGGCAAAAGACTCTCGATTAAATTTGCGCCGAAAATTTGATACGCCCGTTCGCGCAAATCTTTGGCGGGCGAAACGCGCAAAACTTCCCTGCCGTTATTGGTTAAAGTAAAAGCCGTTTCGTGATGCGCGAGCGCGTAATGAGTGACGATATTCGTTAAATGATAATTTTCCGTCGCTTCGGAACGCATAAATTTGCGCCGCGCCGGTGTGTTGAAAAATAAATCCCGAACGCTGATGGTCGTGCCGCCCGAACGCGCCGCGTCCTTCACGTCCTGCAATTTTCCGCCTTCGATTAAAACCCGCGTTCCGCTGTCTTCCTCGACTGTTTTTGTTATCAACTCGACTTTCGCCACCGAAGCAATCGAAGCCAGGGCTTCGCCGCGAAAACCGAGCGTCAGAATCGCGCTCAAATCTTCTAAAACTTTAATTTTTGAAGTCGCGTGTCGTTCAAAAGCCAGAATCGCATCGTCGCGCACCATTCCTTCACCGTCGTCCGTCACGCGCATCAGCCTTCTACCGCCGAGTTCGATGTCAATTTGAATTCGTTTCGCTCCTGCATCAATCGAATTCTCGATAAGTTCCTTGATAACCGAAGCCGGTCGCTCGACGACTTCGCCTGCCGCGATTTGATTGGCTAAATTGTCGGATAAAACTTTGATTTTGTTCATTTAGTCAGTTTTTCAACAAATTCATCAACGCTGATTCCCGTCTGTCGAAGTATCGCCCGAAGCGTTCCCCGGTCGAGTTCCTTATGGAGCGAACAGTAGTTTGTCCCTGAGGATTTTTTCTTATTAATGTTAAATGGCTTCCGCGTTGACGATAGACGACAAATCCGAATTTTTCCAAGATTCTGACGCATTCTTTTCCAGAAATAGCCGGTAATTTGCTCATGCCGCAATTTCCACCAACTCCGTTTCGTCTTCAGGAATCGGCAAGCCTCTTTCCTGCAAAACTTCGACATGCAAAGAAACCGCTTCACTAATATTTTGTAATGCTTCTTCGCGGGTCTTTCCCTGACTGACCACTCCCTGCAAACTCGGAACTTCAGCAACAATATAATTATCTTCCCCGCGATATAAAATGATTTTTCTTTTCATATTTTTTTACAATTTTTTACAAATAAATTATTCGATGCCCTTTATCGTCGAGGTCAATCGCTTCATAAATCCAATCTATGAAATAAAGCCCGTAGTTATTGAGGTAATTGTTGACGTTTAAGGCACGTTCCTGCAAATGTTTGTGCGGCAGAAGCGCGGTGAAAAGCGTTTCTATCCGGCGGTTGATGGTTTCATCTTTGCGGATTTGAGCGTGATGAAATTTATTCCGCAGTGCGCCGATATGATATAAAATTTTACGCCGCCGCGTCGCCAGATTATTAGCCAGCGTCGGCTCTAACTCGGCTAAATTGCTGCCTAATTTATTTAATTCGAGATTGATTTTCTCTTCGGCTTCGGCAAACATTTTTCCTGTTTCCCGATTCAAAAATTTCTCGACGATTTGCGGCAGTAAATTTTCGTAACCGACGAATAAATCCTTTAATTCCAAATCGTATTTATCGAGTGTTCGCGCGTGTTTCGGTTCGACAATCGTAAAACTCTGCCGATGAAAAATCGGCGTTATCGGTCTGTTTAATAAACGATAGACCTCGCCGCTCTGAGCAAAATACGCGATTTCAGCCGCGCCGCCGAAATAGCACACCGTCGGCAGCAGATAATCCTGCACAACCGACCGTAAAACCACGCTCGGACTAAATCTACCCGGCTCTCTTTCGGCGATTTCGGCAAGTTCTTCTAAAGTAAATTCGCGGGCGTTATCTTTGGTTTTGAAAGTTCCGCTTTCGCTTTTTTTCAAAGCATTGCGCGTGTGGTCTTTCGCCTGCCAAAAGAGCGGAAAATAATCTTCGCCGATTAAAACCTGGGCGTGATAGCCGTTTTCCTGTAGTTCGCTGCTTCTCGCGCGCAAAGCCGAAACGATTTCCTCCGATTTTTTTATCGCTTCGACGTAAACCGGCGCAGCCAATCTTTTTAATCGTTCGTCGAGTGGACAAAGTATAATCAAACCGTATTCGCCGAAAAGTTTATTTAAGAATCCGGCAAACGCATCGCCGTAATACGAACCGGATTTCCACGTTTCCTCGATTATTTGTTTTAATTCCGGCGTAAATTCGGTGACGGGCAATCCTTCAAAAAGCTCGTCAATTGTTTGTTTGATCGAATCGTCCAGTTTGATATAACCGACCGGCAAATTTTCGTAACAGCGTTTCGGCTCATTTTTTAATTCTGTGAGTCCCGCGCGGCGGTCAATTACAGAGGTTTTGGAAACTTCCTCAAAATCGTGGTCTTCCGTCGCAATCCAAAATACGGGAACGACCTTAAATCCGCGTCCGCGCAGACACTCGGTTAATTTGACGGCGGAAAGCGCTTTATAAATCGTATAAAGCGGACCGGAAAAAAGCCCGGATTGCTGCCCCGTGACAACCGCTACGCAATCGGAATCGCGCAGCAAATCGATGTTTTTTAGTGTTTCATCGCTCGCTCCGCACTTAATGTTCATCTCTTTAAGTGCATCGCAAAGCAGTTGGCGGTCAACTTTGTGATTGGCTAAAACTTCGGGTATTCTTGCGGAAATCTGCGTGTGCGACTCGACCGCTGACGGATAATATCGCTTCAGCGCCAGCGGATTTTGTTGATATTCAACAAAAAGTTTTGACTGGTGCGGAATTTCCGAAAAAGGCAGACTTTCCGTTTGCAGTATAATTTTACCGCCCGGACACGGACAAACAATTTCTTGCTTCACATTTTTGCTCCTAACTTCTACGATTATAATTTTTGCCGGTCAATCTACCAAACATAAAACAAAAAAAGAGATGGTCAAGAACAACCATCTCTCAAACCACAAATTTAATTCGGTTTAGTTTCCGCCGGAAGCAACTCTCGGACGGGTCAAATTATCGGTCGCGGCGGTTTCCGATTTTCTTTCAATCAGATAAACGCCCGACGAATGCGAACCGGCATAGATGCGGTTGGAATCGTTCGGGTCAAACGCCATTGCCCAAACTCTCCGGCTCGGAACTTTCATATTTTTGGAATCAACCCGCTTCCAGGACATTCCGGCATTTTCGGAAAAGAAAATTCCACCGTCGGTTTCCAGTGCGCTCGATACGAAAATTTCATCGGAATTACGCGGACTGATCAGAATGCTCGTGTAATTTCCCAAAGGCAGATTGCCTCCGCGACGGGTCCAGGTTTTGCCATCGTCACGACTTAAATAAAGCGTCTGGGATGTTCCGACGTAAACGTAATCGGGACGTTTCGGGTCGGTCGTAATCGAGCTGACCGGCAAATTTTCCGGCGCACCGCCGACTTTCTGCCATGTTTTGCCGTTGTCGCGCGAAACCAAAACGCCGGAAGTCGCCGTTCCGACCCAAATCGTTTCAGGTTGGAGCGGGGTCGAATAAACGACGAAGATATTTTCATCAATGCCCTCGCCGAGCGAAATTTTCTCCCAGGGTTTGGTCATATCGTAGCTGCGATACAAACCTTTATCGGTTCCGGCGAAAATACCGTTTTTGCCGTCTTCGGTATATGTTAAAACTTTCACCTTTTCCGTGAACGCAATAATCGGTTTAGGTTCGGTTGAAATCGGTTCCGGCGCGACAACCGGCACAATCGGTTTGACAACTTTCACTTTTGCCGCGATTGCTTTACCTTTAACCGTTTTCTTCGCGGGAGTTTTTTTAACGGGTTTCGGTTTAGGCGGAGCAATATGTGTCCAATTAACGCCGCGGTCAATTGATTGAAACAAACCGATATTTGTTCCCAGATAAAAATTATTGGCGTTCACGCGATCTTGCAGAACCGCATACGGCGAAACCCGATTAATATCGAGATTCTTTGACTGCTGCCAGGTTACGCCGCCGTCATTGCTTGTAAAAACAAAGCCGCCGCCGGTCGCCGTGTTATGCGTCGTGGCGTAAAGCCGGTGCGGAATGTCGCGGTCGGGCGTTACCGAATATGTAAAACGGCTGGTAAAGTTGTCATTTGTCGTCACAAAGTTTTTGCCGCCATCGTTGGAAACCATCACGCCGTAATTGTTTGTTCCAATAAAAACTCTGTTCGGTTCGTCACCGTGAACCGCAATCGAATTAATTTCCAAATCGCGGCGGGTCGTCAAAGACCAGGTTTTTCCGCCGGTAGTCGTCATCCAAAAACCTTCGGTCGTGGCGGCATAAATCGTTCCCGGAATCGTCGGATGCTGCAAAATATCGCGGGTGCGCCGTGACTGCGCCGGAATTCCCTGGATTTTCGCCCATTTTTCGCCGCCGTTAGCAGATTCGTAAATTCCGCTGCACGCCGAAGCGACAATGTGATTCGCGTCGCGCGGGTCAATCGTAATCGCAAAAACATCGGAATCATCAATCATTCCGTTTTTAATCAAACGCCAATTTTTGCCGCTGTCCGTAGATTTGTATGCCCGCCACCACGTTCCGACATACATCGTTTTGTTATCGCGCGGGTCAATCGCCATCGAGCCGACATTAACCGGCATCGTATCGGAAGAAATTTTTTCCCAATCGTCGCCTGAATTTTTTGAAATCCAAACGCCCGCCGTCGTTCCGACCAGCAAAGTTTTCGGGTCGGCAGTTGATTGCGTCATCGAATGAATTGATTCCTTTTTCAATTCTTTGGATTCATCCCATGTTGAACCGCCGTCCTTTGATTTGAAAAAACCGCCCGGAGATTTATGCCGATGCCCTGAAGTGTAAATCACTCTGGAATTTTGAGAATCAACTATCAATTGGTCGAGAACCAACTGCGGACGATTAAGATTAACCAGCAGCCGCCAGGATTTTCCGGCGTCGGCGGAAGTATGTATTTGCCCGTCAAGTGTGCTGATATAAAGACGATTTTTGTCCTTCGGGTCAATCGCAACGGCGCGAACATCGCCGCCGCTCGGTCCGACCACTTCCCAATTACCGAACTTTTCAGGGTCTGTAATGTAATTTTTCTCAGCCAGTAAAGGCGTTATGCTCGACAAAAGCATCGCGGTTACAGCCAACAAGAAACTTATTTTGAAACTTATTTTTGCTTTAATTCTTGACTTCATATTTTATATTGATGACTGGAATTGAAACTCTTAGGATATTTTGCAATCAGTACAAAACTCTAATTATTCAGATGACGATTAACTGATGGTTGTTTGCATCAGAATCAGCGCAAAGAAAGGATTTGTTTTTCGGAAAATATTTGCCGGATGCATTCGTGCAGTTTTATTTTACACAAATGCGCTAATTAGTCAACTTCTTTAATTTTCTATTATTTGTCCTCATTTACATAAACAATATATTTAACTTTTTTACTGAATTCTTCGCCTCCGATTATACAACAATCTCAATTATTGCCAAAAATCTAAAAATTTTGCTCCATTAAACGGCAAAAGCGGGTGAAGTTTCAGTTTTGAAACTTCACCCGCTTTTGAAAGTTTACATCTTTTTCAAAATGCAAAGTTAATTAACAATTATGGAGTCGGAGCATCAGCGCCGGCAGGAACAAGAACTAATCTGGTTCTGATGCCTTCACCATTATCACCGCCATTAACGAAAGTTATCCGACTTGCATCAAAACCACGGAAAGTAATGTGGTTTCTGATAAGTGTTTCGCGTCGCGTAACATTTCTAGGAGTTCCATAATTAATTATGAACCCTTGAGCTGTCGGGTCGCTTTGCAGAGTAGCAAAGAATGCGTCAAGTCTTTGTCTGACATCATCATTTGCTAAAGGTCCGAAGTCATCAACCTCTCTTCTCTCTGGAGTAACGGTTGAAACACCAGCAGTTTCCGACGCTTCCTTATTACAATTACACTCCGGATCAGTTCCTCCAATAGTAACCGTTGCTGTTACGTTCGTAACACCGTCACTCGGAACTTGAACTCTGATTGACGGAGTTCCCTGTCCTTCAACAATTTCACCGGCTGAAACAGACCAGGTATACGTAATTCCGTCCTGGTTTCCGCCGCTGAGATTAGCCGTAAAGGTCATCGTTCCGCCCGGAGCGGTTACTTCCGAAGGTCCGGTAACACTCAATGTCGGGCAAGCACAGACTTTAATCTCAACACAATCACATTCTTTAACAGTAATAGTTCTGGTTTGCGTTTGACCGCAAACACCGCAGCCATCGTCAACACCGGATGTAATCGTATAAGTTCCCGGTCTGACACCGCTCAAATCCCACGAAACATTTGCGCCCTGACCGACAACCCGTCCACCGGAAACGGTGTAGTTATAAGTAAGAACGTCCTTTTCCGCGTCAACCGCTGTTGTCGCTACATTAACCGACAAATCATCGCTGCAAACCGTTCCTTCTCTCGGTCGGAATCCCGGCGCACAAGGTATTGTAACTTCCATTTCGCTCAAAGTTACGTTTGTGACATTAGCCGGAATATTGATGATTTCCGCTTGACGTTTATCACGTCTTCCGACAAAAGCCTGGACGATAAATCCGTGCGGGTCGGTAGAAGTGCGGAATCCGGGAGGAACGCCTCTCGTTGTGGTCGTAATGACCCGGGAAGGAACAGTACCAGCTCCGGGTACTGAGACCGTTGAAGTAAAGGTATCGTCCTCATCAAAACTATCCCGATCCTGTGAATTAAAGTGATAACGATAAGCAAAACTGAATCCAAACCAGCGAGCCGGGAAAATGCGCGCGCCCGCTAATCCGTCGAACGGATTATTCTCGAAAGCGTTTGGAGTTCGACCGCCGACATACTGCGTCGTGCGGGCTTCCAAAATCGGTTGGAAATAACGATTAACCGGGAAGTCAACTGCAACTCCGGCTAAAACTTCATCACCGCGATCCAGGAAAGTGACATCTTCAGTGCCACCGAAATCACCTTTAATACTAGCGTTGTAGATATAGCCGAGATTAGCCGATACGTTTACCCACGTTTGGAGTCGGGCATCGGCAAACAAAACGCCGCCGATATCGCCGCGATTACTGCCAAACGGATTAAAACCTCCGCTACCGGCACTTGACCCGCGCTGAAGTTGATTAAATCCGCTGAAGTCATCGGCTGAATCAGCATAAAATCGGTAGAACGGAATAACTCCGATACCAATCGGATTATCTAAGCTGGTAAAACGAATTTTTGCTCCAACCGTAAATGTATTGAATGACGATTCGCCAAACGTGCGGTTAATAAACGGCGCGTCGGGCAAATAGCTCGGAGCTAAAGAAAATACGCTCGGCGATGTAGCGCCGGGCGCACAAGTTGTCGCGCCGTTTGTGCAAACGGTTTGCAGAACAACGCCGGGTAAAATACTACCGAATACCGAACCGATGCCCGGGAAAAGGTCAGCACCGTTGCCGCCGGCTCTCACCGATCCTAAAGTCGCGTTTGTTCCTGCCGGAAAGCCAAAAACCGGACCCGAGAAAAACGGGGAGGTAAATCCGAATGTTCCGGCATTTCCTCCGATAAACGGAAATTGAGTAAACGGCTGCAAACCTTGCGGACGAAATATCGCCTGATTGGCAAATTGACTGGCTCCCGGTCCTTGCGGAGCTAATACAATCGCTGCGCCACTCGTATTGCCAACGCCAATTCTAAGTTGTGAATTTGGCAAATAAAAACTTGAAAGATTACGCGGCGAGTTAACTTTAACTGCGCGGTAAGCATCCGTATTAAAAAACAATTCAACGTGGCTGGTTACACCGAATTGAAAGCTGACCGGGACTTCCACAATATCCACATCACCCGGATCACGGTCAAAATTGCTGTAAGCCGCGCTGAAAGTAAATTCACCTTTTCTTAAGGTTTGTCCGTCGTAAACCGTAAAAAGACCGGTCGGACCTCCCGGAGGACCACCCGTCCCAACGGTCGGAGCCGTATTTCTATTATCTTTCTCCGGTCTAGCATCCGAATCTACCGTATTTGTCTGCCGGGTAGTAGTCGTTGTCGTAGTAGTAGTTGTTTGGGCTGACACTGAAAATACAAATGTCAACAAAATAAGCGCAATTACATACGCTTTATTAGCGAGTTTCATCACATTCCTCCGCCGAAAATAATTTAAAATTAAATTTCAATTTGTAACTTGAAAAGAATACAATAGTATCTATCCTTTCAATAAGCTACTCAATTATTACATACACAAAAAAACTTGCAAACCTTAATTAACTTAATTTTTGTTTCAAGTCAATAAAATTAAGTTTATCGTTGTAAATTTATCAAGGAAATTTCACTCAAAAACAATAAAAACTTTTTGAAGTCATACACTTCCTCGCTAAGACCTTACTTCAAATTGACCGGAAAATCAAGCACTTTTTACAATTCGATTAAATATGTCAGGCATAAATGCCGCGCATTTTCGTATCATAAGCAACGCGGTCAATCGCCAGCATATAGGCAGCCGTGCGCGTGTCCACTCCGTGAAGTTCGGAAAAACGACACAATTCATTAAAACTTGCCACCATTTTTTCTTCCAATCGTTGATTTACTTCATCCTCGCGCCAAAAATAACCCATTCTGTCCTGAACCCATTCAAAATAGGAAACCGTTACGCCGCCGGCATTTGCTAAAATATCCGGAATTACAAAAATTCCTTTATCGTGCAGGATTTTATCGGCTTTCGGCGTTGTCGGACCGTTTGCGCCTTCGGCTAAAATCTTACACTTGATTCGACCCGCATTTTCCGATGTGATTTGATTTTCCGTCGCGCACGGTGCTAACACGTCGCATTCGATTTCAAGCAGTTCTTTGTTTCCGACCTGATCGGCTTCCGTGTATCCTTCGAGCGTTTTATTTGCTTGCAGATAGCTCAGAACTTCTGGAATATCAAGCCCTTTGGAATTAAATATGCCGCTTCCAATATCTGAAATCGCCGTCACTTTATAACCTTGTTCGTGCATCAAAGCCGCCCCGATACCGCCTACGTTCCCCGAACCTTGAATGACTACCGAGGTTTGTCCGGGCGTTAATTTAAAGCGTTTGATAGCTTCGTTAACCGTAAACAAAACGCCGCGCCCGGTTGCTTCACGACGACCGAGCGAACCGCCTAAAGCAACCGGCTTTCCGGTAACGACCGAAGTGACGGTGTGCCGCGCGTGCATCGAATAAGTGTCCATAATCCAAGCCATCGTTTGCTCGTTGGTGTTCATATCCGGTGCCGGAACGTCTTTGTCAGGTCCGATAAAATCTAATAATTCAGAAGTATAACGGCGCGTCATCCGTTCTAATTCCCCTTGCGACATTTGTATCGGGTTGCAGACGATTCCGCCTTTCGCGCCGCCGAACGGAACATTAACAACCGCGCATTTCCAAGTCATCCACGCCGAGAGCGCCTTAACTTCATCCAATGTCACATCCGGCGCATAACGAATTCCGCCTTTTGCCGGTCCGCGTGCAAAATTGTGCTGCACACGATAACCTTCAAAAACTTTGATGTGTCCCGTGTCCATTCTCACCGGAATATAAACTTTTAGTTCGCGGCTCGGAACCCGCAGAACTGCATATAAATCAGCGTCTAAACCCAAGATTTGAGCGGCGCGGTCAAAGCGTTCGCTCATCGCTTCAAACGGATTTTTTTCGTCGCTTCCCTTAAATCTCCGCACTTCGTCTGCCATCGGATTTGCCATCTTTATATTATTTCTCCAAATTATTTTAAAATGCTTTTAGTTCTACTTTGTCAGATTAAAAAGTGCCTTCTTCTCAGGATGTCATCTCGGCGAACCTTGTGGCGTTGATGGATGGTTTCCATCAGTATTTCTGGCTCATCCAGCTTGTTTTTCAAGATATTTC
>Ga0136611_10002152_pt1 | contig 13678 bp, 16 predicted proteins | sample AntDrymUQ2232306_2_FD_106645 | JGI IMG/M metagenome (GOLD analysis project Ga0136611, IMG submission 106645) | Polar desert sand microbial communities from Dry Valleys, Antarctica - metaG UQ223 (23.06) | ecosystem: Environmental > Terrestrial > Soil > Desert | place: Antarctica: Dry Valley...
GCGGCGAAATACGTCCGCCCGCCCCAGGTCTCTTCAAACGCGTCGATCAAGCGCACGGCATAGTGCGCCCCCTTGCCGTCGCGGATCCGATTCGACAGCTCCTGTTGATAGTCAACAAACTGCGGATACCAGACCACGGCCGGCGAAGGGGATTTGTACTGCTTGAAAAACACCGGGACACCGATCGGCGACGCGGCTGCGTACGAGATCGCCATCATCCCTGGTCCGAAGACCTTGGTGATGCGGTAGCCGCGGATCGTATCGCCGACCTTGAGCTTCTTCGCCACTGCGCGCTCCCAGTGTCGCCGACTAGAGCGCCACGGTTTCGGCGGACCGCGAGACGCTGGCGGCGAGCTGCTTGAGAGTGGTTCGGAAGTTCTGCGGGTCGGCGGTAAACTTCTGCAGCGCCTGCTGCGCGTTCATCCCTTCGTACTCCACGACCTCCCATTCGCTCTTGTCGATCTGGCTGAGACGGTCGTAGCCTTCGAAATTCGGCGCGAACAAGCTCAGGATGATGCGGTTCGCCATCACGACATTCGCGACGTCCTGCAGCGCGCCGCCTTTCGCTTCGGGGAGGCTCATCGTCTCCTTGAACGACGCGTCAGTGAAGACCACGACCACGCGAGCGGCGTCGCTGCGGTAGCGCCACCTGGCAGCGTCCTCGGACTGCGATCCCTTGGGTGAGGCCTCCATCGTCGCCACTTTGTAGAGCGCGTCGAGCAGCGATTCAGGCTCATCGCCCCCGCCCTGCGCCTGGAGAGAACCGAGCTGGGCTTTCAGCGCGGCGGTGTCCCGGACGAAGGGGTGATCTTCGAGCCACTCGATTCCTTCACTCCCGGCAGCCTCGATGTCTCGATAGCCGACGACTTTTCCGCGCCAATCGCGAACCGGCGCCGCGTTGTTGGAGTCCCCGGAACTGAGCGAGTCCACGAACGTTTCGATGTTCTTGCGCAGAGCATCGATGATCGGCGCCATGCTGCCACTGACGTCAATCAGGAACACGACGTCAGCGACGCCTTTGGTCCTGGCACGCGTCTGAGGGGCTGCGGCCGGCGCGGCGGGCGCAGACTCTCCCGCTGATTCCGCGAGGGACGCGGCGCCCGTTTCTTGCCCGGTCGCCGGCATGTCGCTGGGCACCACGGCCGTAGCCGTGGAATCGACCGCGGACGCATCAGGTGGGGCATCGGGTGTTGATGAGGGGAGCGTTGAGGGTGTGGTCGGTTCGGTTTTGTCTGTAGCCATCGCGCCTGGTTTATGCGCGTTGACTGCCAGACAGGGACGACGGCCGGGTTGGCCCGGCGGTTGAGGCGTGATTGAATCGTCAGCGCATGCGAAAGGGATTCACTCGCCACCCCAGACCCGATACGCCCACCACGGCGGTCAAGAACTACATCACGCCGAGCGGCCTGCAGCGGCTCAAGGATGAGCATCGCTTTCTATTGCTGCGCGAACGGCCGGCGGTCACGCAGGTGGTGGCATGGGCGGCGAGTAACGGCGATCGCAGCGAGAACGCTGATTACCAATACGGCAAGAAACGGCTCCGGCAAATCGATTCGCGGATTCGCTTTCTGACCAAGCGCATCGACGCCGCGGAAGTGGTCGATCCGGAAGCGCCGCGCGGCGCACAAGCGGCAGCTCGAATATTCTTTGGCGCCACCGTACGTTTCGAGAATGCCTCCGGCGACGAAAAGGAAGTGCGCATCGTCGGCGTCGACGAAGTGGATCTCGATCGCAACTACATCAGCTGGGTGTCACCGCTGGCGCGGGCGTTGATGAAGAAGGCCGCCGGCGAGCGAGTCGTCTTGCTCGCGCCAGGTGGCAAGGAACAGTTGGAAATCCTCGACGTGCGCTACGAGCGCATTCCCGTCGAACCGTTTACGCATCCTGCCGGCGCGCAGTCCGCGCCGGGTTAATGCGTCATTCCGTATAACACGATGTCGATGCCGACGGCGTAGGCCTCGGGCGAAAAGCGGAAGAAGTAATCCTTGTCTTCGCCTTCACGTTCCCAGGGATCGGGCAGGTCGGTGTTATGCACCATTACCACCAGGATCCGGCCCTGCGCATCGGCGATACCTCGCGCAGTCGGTGGCGATTCGTCCTCATTCCAACGTTCGACCACATTCCCCGTCCGCCGCCACGTATTGATCGACGCCATCTGCGGCAGGCTGGTGACGGGAAACATTGTGCGCCACATCGCATGATCGGGCGGCGTCAGATCGACGATCGGGAACTGCGCTGCCGGCAACGCGCGGCGAATTTCCTCGTCGAACTGCTCGCGTGCGTAGCTGCCGTGGTAATCGGAGACCAGCAGGAAGCCGCCCTTTACCAGATACGCGCGCAGCCGCTCGACCTCGAGCGCGTTGAAGCGCGCCGTGCCGGCGTCTTGCATGAACGTGAACGGACACTTGAAGAGCGCTTCGTCGGTCAAGCGCACGACGACGGCGTCGGGCGTGTCACCGCCTTCACCATCATCTTCCCCTCGCATCTTGACCTGGACCTTGGTCAGCTCCCCGAGCCGCACGCTGAAATTAATGTCGGCGCCTGGATAGTCGGTGCTCCACCCCTGCTTTTCGCGGCGATCGCTCTGGAACATGACGCGGCAAAAGTTGAAGGTGCCGGCAAACGAGGTGGGGGTGGCAAACCGAGGAGGGGTGCGGCCGTAGCCACCGGCCCAGATCTGCTGCGCGTGGACCGCCGTGACGCCGGCGGCGACGACGCTAACGATCCCTAGCACTGCCCAGACCAGCCGCTTGCCGCCCGTCTTCATGGCCACCTCGCTTCGTGATCACGAGCCTAACATGAGCCGCGCGCTCCTATGTACGTAACAAGAGGCCCGGGATATCCCGGGCCTCTTGCGGTTATCACGGGTGTTGCTAGTAGCGGACGTTGCTGCCGCCGTACGACGTGAAGTCGCGCTCGAGCTGCTTGGCGTGCTCGTCATCGCGATAACGCGTGCCGATTAGGACGCCGCCGTCGTTGATGCCGCGCTCGTATTCCTTCGCGCGATCTTCCGGAATGCCGGCGCCAATCAGCGCGCCGATCAAGCCGCCGCTGACGCCGCCCGCACCGGCGCCCGCAAGCGCCGCCGCGATCGGACCCGCGACGATCAGGCCAAGGCCTGGAATCGCGATGGACGTGCCGATGGCGAACAACGCGGCGAGCGCCGCGCCGATGCCGCCACCGATCGCCGCACCCTTGCCGAGGCCCTCAGCAGCTTTGGTTCCGCCGCTGAGCTCGGTGCCGGGCGTGACGTCGCCGTAGTGCTTCTTGCGGGTGTCGTCGGACATCATCACGCTGATGTCGTCGGCCTTATAGCCGTGCTTCGACGTCAGTTCCTGGTAAGCGCGGTCGGCCTGTTCGGGCGTGTAAAGCCCCGTCACATAGCGACCGGTGGATGCCCCGCGAACGCCGTCGGTTTCATCCATGACGTTGTTGGTCGCCTGGCGCGCGCGCCCGGCAGCATTTTCCATTTTGCCTTCGGCTTCCATCTTCGGATCGTCGATCAGGTCGCCGACCATGTCCTTTGCCGCGCCTTTCGTGCGCTGGCCAAGTGCGGAGACTTCTTCGCCGAGCGTGTCGTCGTTCTTGCCACGAGTTTCCAAGGAAACCTCTTTTCTGAGTAAGTGCGCTACGCGATTGCGCGTTCCCGGGGTTACACTGCAAGGCGCGTTCCCGCACACCGCGATGCGGCTGGACTATGATCGTTTTCGCCAGGATGCTGTCGCGCCTCTTCGTGCTCGTGCTGATAGTCACCGCCGCTATCCCGGTTCGCGCGCAGCACGTGCTGCGCTGGGGCGGTGACGCTGAAGGCGGCGCGCCGTTTGTCGAGGCGGATCCGTCGGATCCCGCAAACCTCGTCGGTTTCGACGTGGAGATCGCGGAGCTGATCGCCAGGCAGTTAGGGAGAACCCCGCAATTTCTCCAGATTCAGTTCACCTCGCTCGATCAGTCCGCGAAGCGCGGCGACTTCGACATCGGCTTGAGCGGCGTTGAAGACATCCCCGCGCGGCGCCAGTCGCTTGCGGCCAGCATTCCGTATTACGAGTTCCGCGAAGTCTTGACGGTGCGCGAAGGCGATCGCGACCGCTATCGAGCGCTCGCCGATCTCAGGGGCAAGCGCGTCGCCACGCTCGGGGGCACAATGGCCTACGACTTGTTGCTGGGCGCCGAACCGACGCACGGCCTGACCGCGGTGTCGTACGACGATGACGTGCATCCGTATTCGGACCTCGCGCTCGGGCGTGTCGACGGCGTCGTCCTCGATCATGTGCTGGCCGAGCGCGCGATGCGCAGGAACACAGGTCTCTACACGCATCCCGACGCGCTCGCGGTCGGTCATTACATCGTGATCACGGCGCCGGAGAATACGGCGTTGCGCGATCAAATCGATGCGATCCTGCGCACCGCGATGCGCGACGGAACGCTCGAAGCGATCTTCAGGAAATGGAACGTCTGGAACGACGATCAATCGCGGCTCTACGAGCGAATGCTGACCGCGACGGCGGCGCAACCGTCCGCGGCGGCGGCGCCTTCGAATAATGAACTGATTCGCCGTTATCTACCGTCATTGTTTCGAGCGGCCCTGATCACACTGATCCTCTCTTGTGCCGCGATGGCTCTTGCCGTGGCGCTGGGAATGCTGATCGCGATTGGACGGGTATACGGCGATCGGTTCACGCGCTTACTGCTGATCGTCTACGTCGAGGTAATGCGCGGCACGCCGGTGCTGCTGCAATTGTTTGTCATCTATTACGGACTCGCATCGGTGATCAGGCTGCCGGCGTTCCTGGCCGCGTTGCTCGGTCTGGGCCTCAACTACGCCGCCTATGAAAGCGAGATCTATCGCAGCGCACTCGAGGCGGTGCCGCGCGGCCAGCTGGATGCCTCACGCATCCTCGGCTTCACCAGGCTGCAGACGCTGCGCCTGATCCGCGCGCCGCAGGCGTTTCGCCTGGCGCTGGCGCCGATGACCAACGATTTCGTCGCGCTGCTCAAGGATTCCTCCCTGGTTTCGATACTGACGGTCGTCGAACTGACGAAGCAGACGCAGATCTTCGCGACCAACATCGGCAGTTGGGTGATCCCCGGCATGGTGTGCGCGCTGCTGTACCTGGCGATGTCGCTGCCGCTCGGGTACCTGGCGCGCCGCCTCGAAGGGCATTGGCGGATGCCGACGTCATGAGCCGTGTGCTGGACGCTCGAGGCGTGCACCTCAAACGCGGCTCGCGCGAGATCCTGCGCGGCGTCGATCTTCACGCCGACGCCGGCGAAATCGTCGCGCTGATGGGGCTGTCAGGTTCCGGCAAGACGACGATGCTGCGCGTGATCGCAGGGCTGGAACCCCGCGATGCCGGCGACGTGACGGCCGCCAAGGTCGGCATGGTGTTCCAGTTCCACTACCTGTTCGAGCATCTCAGCGCGATCGACAACGTTACGCTGGCGCCGATCCAGGTGCTGCGCGTGCCCGTCGCCGAGGCCAGACAACGCGCGCAATCGTTGCTCGATCAATTTGGCGTCGGCCACCGGGCCGGCGCGCTGCCGCGCGAGTTGTCGGGCGGCGAAGCGCAGCGCGTCGCGATCGCCCGCGCCCTTGCGGTCGATCCGCCGCTGCTGCTGCTCGACGAGCCCACCGCGTCTCTCGATCCCGCGCGCCGCAACGATCTCGGCGATGCCTTGTCAGGACTCGCCAAGTCGGGCCGCGCGCTGGTCATGACCTCCCACGACGACGATTTCGTGCGTGATTTCGCGACGCGGGTGGTGATCCTGGCGAATGGGGCAGTGGTGGAGCAGGGCGATCCTCATCAGGTGCTGCACGCGCCATCCCATCCGGCCACCAAAGAGTTGTTGCAAGTCGAACGCTCGAAGAAATGACCGAAGTGAAACCGCCGTTGCAACCTGCACCCAGTGGTCGTACAGTCCGTGGAGGAGTCCGCATGATCAAATCATTCATCACCGCCGCCATCATCATCGTCACCGCAACCGTTGGTGCGGCGCAGGAAATCCCCGCCGAATACAAAGGTGTGCTCGACGCGCTCGGCCGCCAGGGGGACTTCAAGGACGGCGTGCTGAAGGTCAACATCCCGCGCAGCGATCTCAAGGTCACGGTGGCGGGGGTGCCGACGCCGACGCCGTTCGGGTTTGGCGGATGGATCGCGCTGACCAAAGGCACCGGCATGGACGTGATGATGGGTGACCTGGTGCTGACGCAGGATGAGGTCAACCCGGTGATGACGGCGGTGCTCGACCAGGGCCTTGATGTCACCGCGCTCCACAATCACTTCTTCTGGGAATCACCGCGCATCTTCTACATGCACGTGCACGGGCACGGCGCCCCTGCCGATCTGGCGAAGCGCATCAAGCCGGCGCTGGATCTGATTGGCAAGGTGGCCGGGAAGCCCGAAGCCGCAACCACGCTGACCTCGACTGTGACGGGCGGCGCGATCGACAGCGCGGCGCTGGCCAGGATCATCGGCGTGGCGGGCGAGCAGAACGGCCAGGTCTTCAAGATCACCATCGGCCGGCCCGATCTCAAGGTGCAGGAAATGGGCGCGACGATCAACGCGCGTATGGGGCTCAACACCTGGGCCGCGTTCTTCGGCACTGACGCGAATGCGGTCGTGGCCGGCGACGTGGCGATGCTCGATAGCGAAGTCACGCCGGTGTTGAAGGCGCTGCGCGCCAACGGCATCGAGGTGGTGGCGATCCACCACCACATGACGGCGACCCAACCCACCGTCATCTTTCTCCACTATTGGGGCCAGGGTCCGGCGCAGAAACTCGCCGCCGGCGTGCGCGCAGCGGTCGATTTGACCGGGCCGCGGCGCGATCGCTGACGCGCATTTCAACAAGATCGCAGCGTTGGAGGAAACCTGGTGAGCCGGGTGGGGATCGAACCCACGACCACCTGATTAAAAGTCAGATGCTCTACCACTGAGCTACCGGCCCGAACAAACGATTGTACACTGCCGGGTCACAGCCATGAATCCACATCTCGAAAAATGCCTCGCCATCGTCGTCGACGCCACGAACGGCGCTGGCGACGAATGCCGCACGCGGCGCGACCCGAAACAGTGGTCGGTGGTCGAGATCCTCGAGCACCTGACGCGCGCGTATTCCGGAACCGCGAAGGGCTTCGAGCGCTGTGTTGAAAAAGGCGTGTCCCTTGCGACCGGCGCGACCACCACGCAGCGGCTGCAGCAGGTGGTGTTGATCTCTCTCGGATATTTTCCGGCGGGCCGCGAATCGCCCAAGCACATTCTTCCAACCGGCGAGCTCGATCTCGGCGCGGTGCTCGCCGCAGTGCGCCGCGACCTGGCGCGCCTCGACGAGTCGGCCGCGCGGGCGCGACAGGCGCTCGGAACCGGGAAAATGCTGGACCACCCGATCCTCGGCGCCCTGACCGTCGAGCAATGGATGAAGTTCCACGAGATCCATACCCGGCATCACGCGCGGCAGATTCAGCAGAGGCGTTGAGGGCGGCGGAGTCGATGGAGTCAGTTGGGTGCACATGCCGACCGGCGCTGTCCTACGCTTCGCCTCTATCTTTCGAACGGTCTTCGGCCGATAATTTTGCCGTGGTACGCGAAACACCGATCGTCATCCTCGTCGTCGAAGACGACAGCGCTGTGCGGCAGCCGCTGGTAAAGTTCCTCCAGATGCGCCAGTACACCGTGGTGACAGCCGAAACCGCGGATGAAGGCATCGATGCGATCAAGACGCATCGCCCATCGGCCGCGATCATCGACCTGCGCCTGCGCCGCGGCTCCGGCCGCGAGGTGGTGGTGTCGGCGCCGCCCGATATTCCAGTGATTATTTTTTCGGGCCTGCGGTCCGAATCCGCCGACCTCGAAACGATCCGTCCGAACACGCGCCTGGTGGAGAAGCCGTACTCGCTGGTGATGCTGATGGACACGCTCGAGGAGATGCTCGAGCAGTCGAGGGGCAACTCGAGCGGCTTCGGACGCATCGCCGCGTCGTAACCAGGTCGTCAGGCTGTCAGGTCGTCAGGGCGTCTACAAAATACTTTTCCCAAGCGCAGATAACGCGAGCTCTGTTCCGAGCTCGGCTGTCGTGTTGCGGATATCGAGCGTCGGATTCACTTCGACCAAATCGAACGACGTCATCTTTCCCGATTCCGCAGCCATCTCCATCACGACGTGCGCTTCGCGATAGCTCAGGCCGCCTTTGACCGGGGTGCCGACGCCCGGCGCAACCGTCGGATCGCAGACATCGAGATCGTAGGAGACGTGAAATCCGCCGGTGCCTTTCGACGCGATCGCAATCGCGCGCTCCATCACCTCGGCGATGCCAAGGCGATCGATTTCCTTCATCGTGAAGACGTGCACTTTCGACGCGCGCACAATCTGCTTTTCGGTTTCGTCGAGGTTGCGCACGCCGACCAGCACGGTATGCTTTGCGAGGACCGACGGACCGTCGCCGGCGAACGCCGCCAGTTCGTCCGGTCCGGTGCCGAGCAGTGCCGCGAGCGGCATTCCGTGCACGTTGCCGGATTCGCTCGACGAGGGGTTGTTCATGTCGGCGTGCGCGTCCACCCAGATCAGCCCGAGGCGCTTGCCGCTGTTGCGCAGGTGCATCGCCGCCGCCGCGACCGATCCGGCGCCGAGGCTGTGATCGCCGCCGAGCACGATCGGCATCGCGCCTTCGGCGAACGATCCAAGCGACACCTGGTAGACGCGCTGACAGACCCTGGCGATCTCCTTCACATAACGCTTCTTCGGATCGCCCGGGCCCTTGGCTTCGGGAATCGGCGACGAAACGTCGCCCTGGTCGGTGACCGTCAATCCGAGCGTGGCGAGGCGATCGGCGAGACCGGCGATGCGAAACGCCGACGGCCCCATGTCGGTGCCGCGTCGGTTGCCGCCCAGGTCGAGCGGCACCCCGATGATATGGACGGTCTTCATCGTTTCTTGTAGGTGATCGAAATCCCCTCGTGCCCCGGCGCCACCGTGGTGTTCAATGCCAGCGGGTGCTGCTCGATCGCGGACAGGAAGTCGAGCATGTCGTTGCGCTTGTTGATCACGTTGTGCGCGAGGAACAGCCCGCCCGGGTTGACGCGGGGAAACACCATCGCGAAGAACTTCTTGTAGTCGGGCTTCCACGCGTCGAGAAATACGAGATCGAAGGAGCCAGTGACCTTCGGAATCTCCTTGAAGGCGTCGCCGGCCACGACGCGCACGATGTCGGACAGGCCCGCCTTCTGGATATTCGCCGCAAGCTCGTTGGCCCGCATTGGGTCGTACTCAATTGTCAGCAAGCGGCCACCCGTCTGTCGCAACCCCATGCCGATCCAGATCGCTGAATAGCCGCTGGCCCCGCCGATTTCGAGCACGGACTTGGCGTTGGTCGCGCCGACCAACAGGCGCAGGAACTGGCCGTCCTCTTCGGACACGGCGAGCTGGCCTTTGTCGGCCGCCCGAATTCCGGTCAACAGCTTCGCAATCGCAGGTTCGACGGTCTGGCCCGCGCCGCCGGGCACCGCGACGGCCGGTTTGGGCTGGGCCGTAAGGGGGGAGGCCGCCAAGGCCAGGGCCGTGACCACCGCGCATGGGAGGACATATCCGCGCAGGAACATCCCACCAGCATGCTATAGTTTCGCGTTTATTGCACCCCACGATGCCCAACACGCATCGCGGGGATCCCGTCAAATTCCGGAGGCATAGTGAGCCCGATTCTCACCCGGCCGGTCCGCGAGCAACTCGAGCATGACCGTGTCATCCGCCAGTTGCAGGCCCGCTACAAGCGTAAGAACGAAGTCGTCATCAATCCGGGCAACGAACAAAATGAGTCGGTCACGGTAGGCGATCTGGTCGTGTATCCGGATCTGTTGCTGTTTACCGAGGCGGGCCGCCGGTTGCTCGGGACCGTTGAGGTCGAGACGGGCGAGTCGGTCAACCCGATCGAGGCGCGTGCGGAGTGGGGCGTCTACAGCAAGCTGAAGGTGCCGCTGCACCTCTACGTGCCGCCCGCGTACGTCGATGCCGTGAAGCGTATCTGTGCTGAATACCAGATCATGGTGTCGGAGCTCTGGACCTACACGAGCAGCTTCGACCAGGTGCGTTTCAACATGGTGCACCGCGCACCGGATGCGCCGGTGGTGCGCGTGGCTGCCCAGAAACCTGAACCCATGGCGGCCGCCACGGCGAAGCTGCCGGCGGTGAAAGCAAGCGCTGCGGCTGCGAAGACGAAGCCGGCTGCCAAACCCAAACCTGTCGCCAAAGCGAAGGCCAAGCCCGCGGGGAAAAAGCCCGCGGCCAAGCCAAAAGCGAAACCCAAACCAGCCGCCAAGAACAGCGCCAAGAAGGGCCGCAGGTAGCAGATCACGCCGATCGTGATCACGTAAGCTTTACTGACACCGTGCCATTCCTCCGACTGACCCGCGATCGCCGCGGTATTGAAAACACCTTCCTGATGCACGCCGATCGCCCGGGCGATCGGCCGCGGCTGTTGTATTGGTATCGCACCGCGCCGGGCATCACCCTTGGCCGGCTGCCGCTCGACGAGGACGCGATCCGCACCATCGAAGAACAGCATCCCGACATCGATTTCGACTGGCCCGCAATTCTCGCTCTGAGCGAGGTGATGACGCCGGAAGATGAGGTGGCGCCGCGGCCGCAGCAGCGCGAGCAACGCGAGCAGCGTCGGGAACGGCGGCCCAAACGTGAGTCCGACCCCGCCGGCCAACCATCGAGCCACCCACGGCGGGATGCGGACTCCGCCCGCCAAGATTCAGACGAGCTACGGCCAGACGACGTCGCCGCACCGTCCGACGCGCGTGACCTGGAGGCCGAGGCCGCGGCCGAGTCGGCACCCGAAGCTGCATCGTCCTTGCAGCACTCAGGCCTCGTCGATCAACTTGCGGGACGCGAGATCGCGTCGCGCTTGCGCGGACGCTACGCCGAGATCACGATGCGGATTCGCGGCGCGGACGCTGCGACGCGCGAGTCGTTGATGAAATTAGCCGGGGCGATGGATCCGGATACGTGGGACACGCCGGAAGCAGTGCTGCAGGGTGTCAGCCACGCCGATGGGCTCTTCGAAAAACTCCGCGCCGCCCTCTACTCCTCACGCGAATAGCGCGATTCGATCGCGTCGATCTTCGCGATCCGTTTGATGTGACGTTCGTCGCCGCTGAAGGTGGCGACGAGGAAGGCATCGGTCAACATCCGCGCCAGCGACGGGCCAATCACCCGCGAGCCGAGACATAACACGTTGAGATCGTCGTGCTCGACCGCCTGCTTCGCGGAATAGGTGTCATGGCACACCGCCGCGCGAATCCCCGGAAACTTGCACGCTGCAATCGCCGCGCCCGCTCCGCTGCCGCACACGACGACGCCGCGATCGGCCTGCCCGTTGCGTACCGCCTGGGCGACCGCTTCCGAGATGTCCGGGTAATCCACCGGGGCCGTGGTGTGGGTGCCCAAGTCCGTGACCTCGTGGCCGTTCTTCGCCAGATAGCCGGCAAGGTCGCGTTTCATCTCGAAACCCGCGTGATCGCCGCCGATCGCAATGCGCATGATCGGATCTTACAGGAAGGCCTTTCGGCCTCCCGACACGTCTATAATCCCTGTATGAAGGCAACATCCATTCGGCTGGCTGGAATCGCCATGCTTGCCCTGTCGACCGGGCTCGGTGCGTCACCTCAGGCACCCGCGCCTCCGGCCGCGCAGGTACCGAAAGCCCCGCCCACGTTCCGGGTCGCGATTGACTTCGTCACCACCGACGTGATCGCGCGCAATAACCAGGATCAGTTCGTCGCCGATCTGACCAGGAACGACTTCGAGATTTTCGAGGACGGCGTCAAGCAGGACATCACGTCGCTGACGCTGGTCCACGGCGGCCGGGTGCATAACCTGGCGACGCCGCCTGCGCCGCCACCGACCGAGGGCCTGGTCCTCCCGGTTTCGCGCCCGCGCAACGACACCGCCGGCCGCATCTTCCTGATCATTGTCGACGACCTGCATCTCGACTTCCGTAACACCGGCCGCATCCGCGACCTGTTCAAGCGCATTTCGAAGACGCTGATCCACGAAGGCGACATGTTCTCGATCGTCTCAACCGGTCCGTCGTCTCTCGCGATCGATCCCACCTACGACCGCAAGGTGCTGGACGAATCGATCAAGAAGATCACCGGCAACGGGCTGAAGCCGTCGGACATCATCCAGGGAGCCGAAGGCGCGGACGGCCCGAGCGAAGTTCGCTATCGCTCGCACGTCGCGTTCTCGACCGCCTACGACATGCTGTCGCAGATGGAAAAGATCAACAATCGCCGCAAAGCGGTGATCTGGGTGAGCAACGGCTACGACTTCAATCCGTTCGCGGAATCACGGCTCGGTGAGGATCCGGTGTTCGGCGGCCGCTTCGGCCAGACGCGTGAAGACGGCCGGCAGAACCAGGGCATGACCGGCCAGAACCAGTTCGCCGACGCCGACCTCGCACGCGAGCTCGCCGAAGTGACGCGCACCGCGAACCGCGCCAATGCCACGCTCTACACGATCGATCCGCGCGGCCTGGTGGCGGGCAGCGACCTGGACGAGCAACTCGATCCGGTGGAGTTCGGCGAGCATGTCCGAAAGACCCAGGACAGCCTGCGCGTGCTGGCCGAGCAGACCGGCGGCATCGCGGTGGTGAACCAGAACAATTTCGACAAGGCGCTGAAGCGGATCGACGCTGAGACGAGCGACTACTACATGCTCGGCTACTCGTCGACCAACCCGGATCCGATGAAGCGGACCCGGAAGATCGAAGTGAAGCTGGTGAACCGGCCCGGCGTCAGCGTGTGGTCGCGGACGTCGTACTCACTGCGGCAGCTGCCGAAAGTGGAGCAATAGGCCCGGGAACGACGATGGTTTCCTGAATGCGCTCGCGCAGCCAGGCGACCGGCTGGGGATGCAGGTTCACGAACGCCTGCCATTCGGCTTCGTTGAGGACAATTGAAATCACGCGCTCTCGGGATGTTTCCATGTGGGGCCTCGCGAGATTGATCCTACGACTCGCAGCTGGATTCAAAAATAGAATGATCGGATTTCACCCATGCGGCGATCGCATGAGTGAACCGTCTACGGCGCGAGCTTGAGCTTGGTGCGGACGCGCTCGAAGGCGCGGATCACTTCCTGCACGGCGCGTGGCGTGCGGCTCATCTTCGGATAGACCCAGCCGGTCTCGCGCACCAGCGATCGCCCCTCGATGCGCGCGCAATACATCTGGCCTGCGGCGACGTCGCGCGCGACCGCTTGATACGGAATGATGGTGATGCCGAGGCCGGTGCGGACCATCGCCTTGATGATCTCGACGTTTTCCGTTTCCATCACGATTTGCGGCTCGATTCGCGCCGTCATGAAGAACTCGTCGACCGCGCGACGCGTATTGGAGCCGGATTCAAACAGCACGAACGGCTGTCTGACCAGATCCTGCGGCACCACCTTGCGCTTGCGCGACAGCGGATGCTTGGCCGCGGTGACCACGAGCAGTTCTTCCTGCAGGACCGGCACGGTGACGAGGTCGGGCTGATCAACCGGCAGCGTCAACAGCGCCAGGTCGCCGGCGCCGGCGCGCAACTGCGCGAGGCAGCGTTCGGAACTGCCGGTGACCAGTTTCAAGTCGACCTCGGGATGCTGCCGCTTCAATTCGGTCAAGAGCGGCGGGAACACATACAGGCAAA
>Ga0136611_10002153_pt1 | contig 13677 bp, 12 predicted proteins | sample AntDrymUQ2232306_2_FD_106645 | JGI IMG/M metagenome (GOLD analysis project Ga0136611, IMG submission 106645) | Polar desert sand microbial communities from Dry Valleys, Antarctica - metaG UQ223 (23.06) | ecosystem: Environmental > Terrestrial > Soil > Desert | place: Antarctica: Dry Valley...
ACACTACATGCTCTACTACAACAATGTTCGCTCGCACTCGAGCCTGGGCTATCTCTCGCCTCTTGCTTTCGAACACAGTTCGCCGTAGACCAATAGTGTCAACGAAAGTGGAGCAAGATCCCATTCCTTCTGCGGCCTAACTCCGGGCCGATAAGCTATGGGCGCCGAAGGCGACCGCCAGCTTCATCTGCTTGTCAGGCAGCATCGTACCCGCTCTCACGCGCACCGCGCTCGACGCGGGCAACTCCACCCCGCCTCCCAGCTTAAAGCCGAGCTTGCCATCGCTCGGAGCATCCTCATAGCAGTGCCAGTGAGATTTTCAGTAACCGGCGGCCATGCCGTCCTTGCGCGGATCACTTCCGGCAGCGTAGCCCCGCGGAAGCCGGATGATTGCCTGCGCTCCGCCAAACGAGATCGGCAGCTCGTTGACGATGTCGTGGCCCAACGCACGGAGCGCAGCGCGCACATCATCCGTGACAGGTGATTCGATTGCGACTCGCAGACCGTCGAGGTGACGGAACCGCGCCGCGTCTATCGCCTTCTGCACGTCCATGTCGAAGACGAACATGTTGAGCAGAAACTGGACGTGTCCCTGTGCCTGCATACCTCCGCCCATCAGACCGAAACTCATGTAGGGTTGCTCGCGTCCGTTGTCGGTCTTCGTGACGAATGCGGGAATCAGAGTATGAAACGGACGCTTTCCCGGTGCCATCGTATTCGGCATACCCGGCGTGAGCGTGAAACCTGCGCCACGATTGTGGAGTGCGAACCCAAGTCCCGGAACAACGATTCCTGACCCGAAAGCATCGTAGTTCGAGTTGATGAACGACACCATGTTGCCTTCGGCGTCCGCGGTGGTGAGATAGATGGTTTCGCTCGATGTGCGAAGCGGACCGGGATCGACACGCGACTGGGCCTTGCCTGCATCGAGGTGACTGCGGCGCTCGGCGATGAACGCATCCGTCAGTATCTGCGAGGCCGGCATGTCGAGATGGTCCGCGTCAGCAACAAACCGATCGAGGTCGGCGTAGGCAAGTTTCTTCGCTTCGATGAGGTGATGAAGGTACGCGGCCGAGTTGTGCTTCATCGACTTCAGGTCGTACGGCTCGAGGATGCGGAGCATCTCCAGCGCTGCAATTCCCTGGTTGTTCGGCGGCAGCTCCCATACACGAAAGCCTTTGAACGGAACGGAGATGGGCGTCACCCAAGTGGGCTGGTTCCGCTTCATGTCGTCCAGTGTGATGAACCCATGGAGGGCGTCGAGCCGAGTTACGATCTGCCTGCCGATTACGCCGCCGTAGAACGTGCTGATGCCGCTGGTCGCAATCGTCTCGAGCGTCCGAGCGTAGTCGGGGTTCTGGAACCATTCGCCAGCTTTCGGTGCACGCCCTCCTGGAAGGAACGTCGCGGCTGCCGTCGAATCCTTTATGAGCAGACTGGTTTCGCTCGCCCACTGAGAGGCGATGATTGGCGTGACCGCGTAGCCGTCTCGCGCGTAGCGGATAGCTGGCTGCAGCGCTGCGGCGAGCGTGCGCTTGCCGTGACTGCGCACGAGCATCTCCCAGCCAGCGAGCGCGCCGGGCACTGTGATCGATTCCACGCCTTGCTGTGAGCCCGGCTTGAATCCGCGGACTACGAGCGCGTCGCGTGTCATGCGAGCGCCGGCGCGGCCGCTTGCATTGAGTGCGACGAGCTCTTGTTCCTTTGCGAGCCACACCAGCGCGAACATGTCGCCGCCGATGCCGGTCATGTGCGGCTCTGTCACGCTTAGTACAGCGGCAGCAGTGACCGCGGCGTCGATAGCGTTGCCGCCGTGCTGCAACACGTCGAGCGCCGCGGCTGACGCGAGGGGTTGACTCGTCGCGGCCATACCGTTTGGTGCGTAAACGACGGAGCGTCCTGCCATGGAAGTGGGGCGCTGAGCCGATAGAATCGGTGGCATCAGTGAAGCACAGGTCGCAGCCGCCGCGAACGCAAGTGAGCGAGCGACAACGTGAGTGATCGTTGCCATTGTCACTGGGTGAACGGCTTCACTTGTGAGCGCCTAGTTCTTCGCAGCGACGGGGGAGCTCATCTCGGCCAGCATCTTCCATTGGCCATCGATCTTCTTCCAGACGTTCAGATAGGCACCTGTGTCTCGTGATGGCTTCCCGCCCGGCGGCGTAACCGTCATCGTATACGTTCCATGATCGTACGCCATCGTTCCATCGTCCGAGAAGTCGATACCCGCCGGTGTCATGCTTGGATCTGCCATGGTGGCTTTAACCATCTCCGTGTAGGAAGCTCTCAGTGCATCCATGCCTTTGGCTGGAGCCGTTCCAAACCCGTACGACACCACGTTCGGCGCGTAATACGTCATCAGTGAATCGACATTCTTCGCGATGACGTTTCGGACCCATGCAGAGTCGAGCCCGAGGATCGTCGCGGAATCGGCGCGTCGATCGACCGGTGAGCCGGGAGCGACTGGAGTGACCGAAGCGGTCGTGTCAGTCGCAGCGGTGTCGTTTTTTGCGCACGCGGCAGTGATGAAGGAGAGCAGCAGCGTTGCGCCGAGAATCCCTGTTCGGTTGCCCATTGGTAGCCCCGTCAAAAATGTTGGCTTGCGATAAGTCTGAAATGCCGAGCATACATGACCTTTCCCGGGGCAACCCGCAAGGGGTTGATTGGCGAGGCCGCCGAGCGAGGGCGGCGTTGAGGCGGGTGGTCTCGTCAGTCATCGGGGTCGCACGGATCGCAGATCGTGTCACTTCCTCTCGAGCTTGGCCAGCATAGCGGCTACCCGCGGGTCCTTTCGCAGCTTGTCGTATCGCGCACCCCTGGGAAACTGCACCAGCCAGACGTCATGCTGGGCAATCGCCCCCGCGAGCAGAGCAACAGCCGGCTCGTGATCGCCGAGCTCCTCGAGGGCCGCGGCGATGGCTCCCGTCGCGGGAAGCCGGCCGCCCGATCGCGCTTTTATAGTCTCGAGCAACGCGCGCGCGCTTTCGGCCCGGCCTGCCTTGGCATACGCGTAGGCGAGCATACCGTGGGCCTCTTCGATGCGACCGGGGGGAAGCAGCGCGACCTGCCGCTCCTCCAGGGTGACGGCCTGCGCGGTCTGTCCCATCGCCACGAGGGCATTCGCCCGCCAGCTCCATGCAAGCATGAACGTAGAATCCAGCGCCATGGTAACGCGGGCCACCGAATCGGCGGACGCAAAACGGCGTTCCGAGTAAAGAATCTGCGCTTCCCAAATTCTTGCGATTAGCGAGGCCGGCTCTAGCGCACGCCCCCGCGCGATCCGCGCATGCGCGCTACGATAGTCGCCGAGCCTGCCGGCGAACAATCCGTACCATCCCCAAGCCGTGGCCACAGTCGAGTCGAGCGCGAGAGCGGTGCGAAAGCTCTGCTCGGCCCGGCTCAGCTCTCCCTGCAATGAGTACGCGTAGCCCAGCGCGGTGTAGGACTCGGCGATAGTCGAATCCATAGCGATCGCGCGTTCGGCCGCGGCGATTGCGCTCTTAAGGATCGGTGTCGTGCTGTCCTGCACGTAAGCGGGAAGCACTGCCAGTGCCATCGCCAGGGATGCCTGCGCACGGGCGTACTTTGGATCGCGAGCTGAGGCCCGCTCGAAGAGGCTAACCGCCTGTTGGAGGGTGAGCGGGCCGCGCCGGTTGAAGAGCACTTGCCCCTGCAGGAAGAGAGCATGGGCTTCAGGGTCGGCAGTCTCAGCCCGCGGCGCAGTCGAGGTCGATCGTCCCAGCGACCCAAGCAGGTTGGTGGCGACGGTACGCGCAATTTCATCCTGGACCGCGAACACGTTGGCCAGCGGCCGGTCGTACTTCTCGCTCCAGCGGACCGAGCCGTCACTAGCGGACAGCAGCGTCACGTTGATCCGCACCTGGCCTTCGGCACGCTGCACCGTGCCGGTGAGCAGCGACGCGACGCCGAGTTCCCTCGCAATGGCGCGCTCATCAAGTCCCCTAGCCTGAAGCGCACCGGCACTGACCCGCCCGATGACGCGCACCCCGTTCTTGGCGAGCGCGCGTGTAATCTCTTCAGCGAGGCCGATGCCGAAGTAATCATCCCCTTTGTCGCCGCTCAGGTTCGCCAGCGGGAGCACTGCGAGCGATTGTTCGGTGGCGCCGCCCGGCGCCCGGGAGTCTGCGCCCGGGCGGAGCACCCACAGAGTGCCAGCGGCGACGATCACGCCCGCCGCTACGAGGACACGGCTCATGCTGCGACGGGGGGAGGGGCGGGCAGGACTTGGAAGCGACGTCACCGGCGTCGCCACTGTGTCGAGCGCGGTTAGCAGCGAGGCGGCGGAGGCGGGACGGCGGCCAGGATCCTTTTCCAGACATTGCATTACCAGAGCCGCCAAGGCCGCCGGCACGATGGGATTCTTTCCCGTGATGGGGACAGGCGGTTCGGTGATGTGCGCGGTGATGAGCTGCTGGGGTGTCACATGCCGGCTGAAGGGATGCGCGCCCGACAACAGCTCGTAGGCCACGACTCCCCAGGCATAGATATCAGCGCGGTGGTCAACCGTGTCGACAACCGCTTGCTCCGGCGCCATGTACGCCGGAGTGCCAATTGCTCCGCCGGCCTGGGTGAGGTTGGCGGCTGCACTACCGCCTTGGGTGAGGGAAGCAGTGAGCGCCTTCGCGATGCCGAAGTCAGTCACCATCGCGGCCCCGTGCGAGAGCAGCACGTTCTCGGGTTTGATATCCCGATGCACGATGCCTTCGCTGTGCGCGTAGGCCAGCGCGCGGGCCACGTCGCGGAGGATGCTGACGCACTCCATCACATCGAGCGGCGTCCCGCCGGCGAGCCGGGCCCGGAGCGATTCGCCGGTCACGAACGGCATGGTGTAATACGGCAGGCCAGCGGCGGTTCCCGCGTTCAACACCGGTACGATATTGGCCTGCTGGAGGCGTGCCGCGAGTCGTACTTCCCGGGCGAAGCGCTCCGCACTTAGACCCTCGGTGAGGTCAGAGGCAATCACCTTCACAACCACCTGCCGGTCCAGCGCCGTCTCCGTGGCAACCCACACGCGCGACATGCCGCCCCCGCCCAGCTCGCGCTCGAGGCGATAGCGGTCGGCGAGCGCAGCGGCGAGCCGCGCTTGAACCGTATCCACAGGCGGAACACTCAACGCGCTGTCCGCCGGCTTATCGTCTCCATGAGATTCCTTGAGAGAACAAAGTGCAAGCGCTCGGACGCCGCGAAGATCATCGTCCCCGATACTCTGTGACGAGGCGCGCCCACCGTGGATCGCGATGCAAAGTCGCGAAGCCGGGATCATTGATTGCGGAATAGACGTACGGGTTCCTCGACCGGATGGCGGAACCAAGACGGGAAAACCGCGACCCCACGTTCGTTACGCGATGCGTTATGGACTGCCTGACATAAGACGTGTCGACGTTGACATCGCCGGGCTTACGACCGGGATCGGCGGCAGGATGCGTCCCGCCCCACTTGTTGTCGAGAAGCTGGATATCCACAGGTGCAGCCGAGATGGCGACAAAAAGCACGGGCACGTCATGCACGTGGAATAGTGTCGTGTCACCAGGGCGGATTTTGACATCCATCACCCGGAGTTGCTGATGGGTCAACATGAGCCGGTGGCGCGGCTCTTCGTGCATAAGTACGGGTGCTTGAGCAAATACCCGGGACGTATTCACAAGCAGGAGCAGGATAATGAATCGGGTCATGATGTCACAAAGTAGTGTAGGCCGTCTAGAAAGTATGACTGGGCTGGCCTCCGATTTTCGCGTGGGTTATCGCGATGAACCCCCCAAACTCGCGCATAGCCGGCACGGGCCCCCCAATCCGACTGATCTTATGGTGCTGCGGGAGGAAAATGGCCGAGCTGCATCAGCACGGCGAGATTGTCCCATGATGTCCATGTCTCAGCGATGAGGCCTCCATCGAAGCGGTGAATGCCCATGATTACCAGATCCATCTGCTTTCCGGATGGAGGAAATGGCCCAAATGCGCCCGTTTGTGTGCCCGTGCCCCGCGATCGCCAAGCCACGAAATCTCCCTCTCCGACAACCCACTCAGCCTCTTCGTGGAAATCGGGAAATGGCACAAAGTTGGACAGAAGCCACTGGTGCATGGCGTCCTTGCCACGGATTTCCTGAAGTTCAGGTGGCATCGCCTGGCAATGCCGAACATAGTCGGGTGACAGGTGGTCCGTGAAACCGGACACCTCCCCCGCGCTGAGGCATCCCAAGATATGCCTGACTGTCGCCTTGTTGGCTTCTACCTGAAGGTCGTTGGTGTCGCTGGTCATGCACACTCCTGTGTGTGAGGACGCCCCCTTGTATCTAGCTCTTGAGAGAGTTTGCAGTCAAACTGATCGGGGCGCCAGCTCGATGCCGTCTGGGTGATAAAACACCATCGTCTGCGCGGCAATCTCGCACCTGCCTTGCCTGCGAAGAATCCACATGACCTAGACACTGACCAGACCGCGAAAGCCTCTGGCGGCGTAGTAAGATTCAGCACCGTTGTGATACACAAAGACCTTGCCATACCGACGGTCACAGAACAGGGCACCACCAAGCTTTCTGACGTTGGGTGGCGTTTTCACCCAGCTCGAAGTCTTCCTATCGAATTCTCCAAGCTTTTGGAGCTCCCGATACTGCACTTCCGTGAGTATTTCGACCCCTAAAGAGGAGGCCATTTCGATCGCGTTACCACCTGGCTTGTTCTCCTTTCGGGAGTCCAGGGCGTCGCGGTCATAGCAAATGCTGCGTCGGCCTTTGGGACTTTCGGGGGAACAGTCACAGTATGTGAAACTATCCGCATCCTTGTCGTAGCCAATGACATCCGGCTCGCCGCCAGTCCGTTCCATCTCATAGAGTACTTCGAGCTTTCGAGGATTAGCCTTGAGTTTTGCCTGCACCGCGCTCCAGTCGATTCCCTCGTGACGAGCAGTGTTCTTCTCGAACCGATATCTGAGCGTCTTTGTCAACTGGTCCCTGACTGCTACTTTCATCTCGTGCCTCCCTTGCGGCATGACCCGATAGAATCGGGGTCAGTGGAAACTCGGGGCATGCGACTAAACGTTCAAGCTCAGTTGCAGGCGCGTCCACAAAGGCGGCGCTGAGCCTCGCAATCCAATCCAGCAAAGATTGCGGCGAACACGAGCAGCCACATGTAACTCAAGTTCGGGGGCGCCTACAGAATCCGCGAGAGAATAGCCTTCTCTCGTTACGGTGAATATCTCACCCTTGTATCCGATAGCCTCTACGAGACCATTGCTTACCAGCTCGTCAAGCGCTCCTGACCAAAGGGCTTCCTCGCGGGCATTGCGATCCGAGGGCCAGACCTTGCCGTTCGTTTGTATGTGGCGTCCCCCAAAGACCCGAAGCTTCATCAAGTGACCGTGGGGATCCTTGGAGGCATGGTACAGAAGCACGCGAGCCTCACCAGATAGCCGGAGAATCGGTTCCGAGTTTGCCACTTGGAAGTCCACTGGAAACGATTCAGCACCAAGAGACATCTCACGCTGAGGGCTTCGTATTGATCACGATCAACACTAGACGGGTCAACGGGACTGTCAGAGAAATACAACATCGCGCGCTTGCCAGACTCGATATGGCGACGAATTTCTTCCACGCTACCGGCAGGATCGGTTGACGTCGGGGTTCCAATTCGAGTCCAAAGGCGCCGATCAGAAGAGCACACCCTTTAAGAACCTGTTCATTGCTGACCTGTTGGGCCGGCGCTGACATAGACGGACTGGCATGCGTTTCCCAACCGACAGGTAGTAGCACCAATCGCTCCGGTTCCGCATGAACTGCATTCCACTCGTGCACACATTCTCGAGCGAGCCCCCGTCAGCTGAAAGCCTGTTAGCCACCGACATCTCTGCCGGTACCTCTCCGCATCCGCGCCGCCCCTGGCGCGCGGAGCGCCCCATAGACCCGGGTTCCTGCTACCGTGGGCGGCGCACCAGACGCGCCCCCACGGTAACGAGGCTCACCGTCGCTGCGATGATGAGCCACCAAGCGACGTCGGGGGCCGCGGACATCAACTCGCTCCATGACAGCCCCGCCAATCGCGGAATGACAAACGCTACCGCAGCCACGAATGCCAGATCTGTGATCACCGACATTCCGGCGCGCGGGGCGCGGTCGCCGTTGTTCCGGCCTCGCAATATCCGCAGCAGACCGCGCAGCTGACTGAGGGTGACCAGAAGCATCGCGGCACCGATCGCGCCGAACAGCCAGCGATGCTTGTCCGACGGCACGGGTGGCGTCACGCCGATGAGGGCGGCGGCAATCTCGTCGGCCATGACGTGGCTCGTGGGAGCGATCGGCCACGGAATCGCCGACGACACGTTAATGAGCACCACCACGCCAAGGCTTTGATCGGGGAGCATCACCATCTTGCCCCGAAAGTGCGAGACGATGCCGCCATGATGCACCGCGCGCTCGCCGGCTATCGTGCCATCGCGCCAGCCGAAGGCGTACGAAAAGCCGTCTGAAGGCGAGCCACCGGTGTGCATCTGCGCGAAACCGGTCGCACTCAATAGCTCGCTGGAATCCGTGCGCAGCTGCGCCACGAGAAAGCGGCCCATATCGGCAGCGCTGCTGATCAACGCGGCAGTCGGAAGCCGGCCCCCCTCGTGCGGCAGCGTGCGCGCAACAGGAAAGCCGAACACGTACACATGTCCGCTCGACAGGCGCCCGGGATTCTCACGTTCGAGCGCGATCGTCTGATCGACATGGCTGTCGCGCATACCAAGGGGCGCAAAAATCGACGCCTGCACATACGACGCGTACGAACGCTGGGACACAGCCTCCACGATCGCGCCGAGCACCAGATAGTTCGGGCTCGCGTATTCGTGCACCGCACCCGGCGCGTTGTTCAGAGCGACATCGGCGAGGGCGCGTACCTGATCGGTGAGCGAGCGCGAGGCGCCGGTGGCTCGCGCTGCATCGGTGGGAATGCCGCTCGTGTGGTGCAGCAGCTGGCGTACCGTGATGCGAGCACTCGAGCTGGCATCGGCCACGCGAAACCAGGGCAGGTACTGCTGCACCGGCGCGTCCAGCTGCACCAGATTCCGCTCCGCCAGCTGCATGACAGCCAGTGCGGTGACCGACTTGCTCATGGACCCCAGCACAAATCCGGTGCGCTCGGTGAGCGATGCCCCGGAACCGTCTGTGCCGAATCCCCGCGCATAGATCACCGAGTCCTTCGACACGATCGCGACTGCCACCCCCGGAATACGATTGCGCTGCATCTGCTGCTCGATGTAGCGCTCGATGGCAGGAATGTCGGCCCGAATGTCCGGCGCGGCGGTGCGCGCGGGTTGAGCAGGCAATGTCATCGGGAGAGCGGCCAGGGCGAGGTAACGCGCGAGTCGCGGATGATTCCGGAGCAGTGAGTGCATCGTCAATGGTACGTGTCCTTCTCACCGACAGGTTTCAGGCGATGTAGGCTGCCGTTGGCAAGCGACTGTGTTTATCATCCGTGGGTAACCACGAAAGTGTTACCTATGTTGCTGGACACTTTTGTTGCCTTTCTCCCCGGCTGCTCAGTGGCTCGATGACGGGTGTCGCAGTGTGTAGGACCGTGCGCCAGTTGCTCGCGATGCGTCGCCTGCCCGCTGGCAGCGCCACCGCCAAGAGCATGGCCTCGGGCGGCACGATGATCCTGGACACGCTAAGGCGATCTGCGAGACTGGCCGCCCGCGCCTGGGCACACGCCTGATGTACTGGATGTTCGAGCAAATGGAGTTCGTGCTGCCCAAACGCGCCCGCGCCGAGCATTGGCCCCTCAACAACCCCAAGTAGCCGGGAGACACACCGATGACCGACATTCAAGCCGCGCTGCTGACCCAGCTGCGCAACATCCAGGGCAAGACCGGCAAGACGATCGCCGAGCTGCAAGCCGCAGCCGCCGCCAGCGGCGCGGCCAAACATGGCGAGAAACGCAGCTGGTTGATGGAGCAATACAAGTTGGGCTACGGCGACGCCAACACCGTCGTCACGCTGACCGGCAAGCTGCCGGCAGAGCTCGACGGTGCCGCGCCGACCGCCGCCGCACCGGCACCGCAAGACGACCCGCTGGATCTCATCTACGCCGGCCCGAAGGCCCATTTGCGAGCGCTGCACGACGCGGTGATTAAGCTCGTCGCCGGTTTCGGCGCTTGTGAGCAGGCGCCTAAGAAGACCTACATCAGCCTGCGCCGCAAGAAACAGTTCGCGATGCTCGGCCCAGCGACGAAGGACCAGATCGAAGTTGGCTTGAACGCGAAGGATCTACCTGCGCACCCACGCCTCAAGGTGCTGCCGCCCGGCGGCATGTGCCAGGCGACGACGCGGCTGGCGTCTTTGAAGGATGTGGACCCGACCTTGAAGGGCTGGCTGAAGCAGGCCTACGACGCGGCGGGGTGATGGGTCGACGTTCAGCAACTGTCCACCTTCGAAATCGAGGGAGATGGTGGTTGGCTCATCTGTGTAGTCGGCCAGCCCTCCAAGAATTCCTTCTGGACAACAGAGGACTTCACGCCAAGAGACTCGCATCGAGTAACCTGCTCGCGAATCAGAGCAAGAGCGTCGACGGTGCGGCACGCGGCGAGGGAAGACTGGTACGCGGCAACCTTCACCTAAATCTCCAGAGATGTCTGCTGGCCGTCCGACGCCATAGCTCAGCTGCAAGCGAGTCAAGTATTAGCGAATCGCGAAGCGGGCGAATCCGAAAAACCATTGGCAGTTGCAGCGCTGGCTAGACCGCCGGGGCGAGGCGCCGTGACCGCTCCTCCCGTCATGACGCCGCGACGCTAGTCAGAGGGCGAGTACATACCGCGCGAGCGGGCCGAGTCGCGCGCGCGTCTCAGGTCGCATGCGCGCCGAGAAGTTGGTCCAGGCGCGCCCGTCTCGCGGGATAAACGCGCCCTGGAGCGAGCGGCGCGGCCCGTCCGACGTGTTGGCCGTGTGGCCGTGCCACGCGGAACCGTTGAAGATAAGCAGGGAGCCCGCCGGACCGCACGCCAAGAGCTGGCTATCGTGGTCGGCGCGACGATCGGGCATGACGTCCTCCGGCGTGCCCGGCCACTGGTGAGAGCCCGGCACGAAGCGGGTGGCGCCGTTGTCGGGCCGGAATTCGTCAACCATCAGGATGAAGCCGACCAGCGGCCAGTCGGCCGAGCCGCGCTGCACGTCCACGTGAAGCTCCTGGGCGGGGGAGCACGGTCGCAGCGTCCGCGCGTGCAGCGAGCTGAGTTTGAATGGCCGGTCGATCACACGGCCGCACGCCGCCAGCAGAGAGGGGAAGACGTAGAGGGCGTCGAACTCGGCTCCGCGGTTGACGAAGTCGTCGATGCGGGTCGTTGTACTCCCTGTTTTCACGTCTTCCGCGGCCGCCGACGCCGCTGCCGCGTCGTATGCCCTGGCCAGTTGCTCCATCTGCCCAGAGGGCAGCGGGCCGGGCAGCACGACGAAGCCGCGCTCTTGGAGTTCGTTGGCGGCGTCCGGTGAAAGATCGATACCGGCGGCGAGTGCGGTGAACCAGTCATCCATATGTAGTGGTCTGTGGCTGTCCAACGCCAAAAGTTAAGCCGCGAGCGAGTCAAATAATATGCGGCGGCGCAGCGCCGCTTCCTCAGATCGCTCGTCGGCTTCAAAAAGTGTTATGCCGCATATCGCGATGCAGCGTGGGGCTCATACCGACCCCAATCCGCGCCCGCCACCCGTCGTGGCGCCACGTGGGACCTCACCTCATACTTCCCGACGTCTCGCCCCTCGTGCGAGAATCGCGCATGAACGCGCCGGTCTCGACTCCCGCCTTGGTTCGCCGATTGGGATCGGCGCCCGCGGCGAGCAGAACGCGCACGACCAGTTCAAAGGCGGGACGATTGGGCGTGCACAGCGCGGCGTGCAGGGGAGTTTCACCGGTCTCCGCGTTGGCAGTGTTGACCTCCGAGCCATGCTCGAGCAGGAACTCGCACAAACGCCAATGGCCGAAATAGGCAGCACCCTCAAGGCCGATGGTTGAGCCAATGGAGCTCAGCTGCTCGCCGTTGGCGAGCAGAAAGCGCATCGCGCTGACGTCGCCGTAGCGCGCGCACCAGCTTGCGCAACGGGACTGAAGAGTTCCGAAGGAAGTACCCTCACGGGGGCGCGCTACATGAGACTCAAATGCTGTCGGCAGTTGTCCGCACGGCCGCCCACTGGGAGACGCCTGCACCTCCCCGGCTGCTCACCCGCAGTCAAAGTCGATCACCTCTGCGACTCCCTCTCCTGTCCGGCAATCCCGCATCGAGCGCCATCCGCGCGTCGTGCGGCACAATCGGCAAACTGAACTCCGTCTGCCTGTTCCATCCCAGCGACTGCGCCCGCACGTTCACGGTCGCGGAATACGCATCGGCGGGATCGCCGAAAGGATCCTTCCTCCAGAGATACCCGCCCGGAGTGAGACGCGAGGTGATCCTCAAGCTTGCCATGGAAGTGTGGGTCGTGAGGGCGACAAGCGCTCCGCCGCCTTCGCGGGCAGCGCGAGAGAGCCTCACCATCTCGGGGCCAGCCGGCTCCGCGCCAGCCAGCACCACCAGCGCAAATCCGCCGCATCGCAGCAGCTCTTCGCTGCACCTGAGAGCGTTCCTTCGGTTTGACGGACGAACGAGCACCGGCCCCTCCTCCCAGAACTGGCCGGCGATAGTGCCGAGTCCGTCTATCCAGGCGGCGCGCTCGCCGGTTCGGACTGTGGTATGACAGGCGGCGCGCAAAATCGCGGTCGCCCCGCCCTGAGGCATCCATACCGAGAGCCGGCCGCGGGGAAGGCCGCCACCCGGGAAAATCGCGTCAAGAAGCTGGATCCCAGTCGCCACTGGATTCGCGGTGCGATTGGTGAGCGGCGTCGCATCGGGGAAGCGTTGCTCGAGGAGTGAGCGGAGGTCGAGGGCGGCGGTGGAAGGAGGCATGGGGTATCCTTAGTGTAGGCCGAATAAACCCCGAACACAAGGGTGTGACAGGTTACCCCAACCAAGGTTTCAGGCGGCCGGATGCCCGGCGCTTCAGGCCGCCTGAAAACTGAAGTATTACTACCTTTCCCAGCGGTGCAACCTTTCGCCGAGACCCACTATGAATTCTTTGTGGCACGAACAAACCCGCCAACACGCGATAACCCGGCTCGAACGGCTGACCCCCGATAGCAAAGCACAATGGGGCCGGATGAATGCAGCCCAGATGGTGGCTCATCTGTCTGACGCGCTCCGGATGGCGTCGGGCGAGCTCAGCACGACCCCGAAGAAACTCGCGATCCGGTATCCTCCACTCAAACAGCTCATCGTATACTGGCTTCCATTCCCCAAAAACGTGCCGACCGCAACCGAGCTCATCAGCCGCATACCGGGCCCGTGGGAACAGGAGACCGGGGCACTGGTAAATGAGGTTGAACACTTCGGGCGCCGTAACACTGGTAACAACTGGCCGGTGCATCCGGCGTTCGGGAAGTTGTCCACCAACGCGTGGGGAGTGCTCGCATATCGCCACATCGATCACCATTTCAGGCAGTTCGGCATCTGATCCGCGCGACAGCCTCACACCATCCAGAAACCAACATGCCCCGCTTTCGGCTCGCTTCAGCCCTGTTGATCGGATCCTTCGCGGCCTGCACGGTTGCCGACAATCCGCCCGCTTCCACTGACACTTCCGCCGCCAGCGATTCGATTACCACCGGAAT
>Ga0136611_10002154_pt1 | contig 13675 bp, 11 predicted proteins | sample AntDrymUQ2232306_2_FD_106645 | JGI IMG/M metagenome (GOLD analysis project Ga0136611, IMG submission 106645) | Polar desert sand microbial communities from Dry Valleys, Antarctica - metaG UQ223 (23.06) | ecosystem: Environmental > Terrestrial > Soil > Desert | place: Antarctica: Dry Valley...
ACCGCTCAAGGACCGCTGCTTTTACGTTCAGTTGTATTTTAAGTAAGGAATACCCGGAGGTTCTGGCTTTCGCCAGAATGACAATGCGCGGGTTTTAAAGTGGGAGATTCCGGCCGGAATACAAGCATCGTCGTGGATTTGCATTTTGATCGCGGCGAAGGCCGTGATCTCCAGGTTGCTAAAAAATATTGTCATTCCGGCGGAAGCCGGAACCTAAATAGATTTACTCCTAGCATGCCTTGTAATGGCTGGTCGTATCGCATACTAAACAGCAAACTCAGCCAATGCCTTTTTAATCCTCTCCCCCGTTTCGTCTTTCCCAAGAAGCGCAGCAATATCAAACACTGCCGGACCGAATTTACCGCCCACAAGCATTATGCGGAAGGGAAGCATCACTTCCCCAATCTTGAGGTTATTTTCTTCGGCTAGAGCTTTAAAGGTTGCTTCCAGGTCACTAGGATTCCATTGGTCATCGCTAAAAGAGGCAAGATGTGCTATAAGTTTATTAAAATAATCAGTTTTAGCATCAGTCCATTTCGGTTTTACTGCATCAAGATCATAGTGTACTGGTGGCTGGAAGAAAAATGAAGCCTGTTCCCAGAAATCCTGCAGATAGATCATACGATCTTTTACCAGGACAATTACTTGATCTAAATAGTCTTCGCTTTGAACAGAAATATCCCTTTTTTCAAGTGCATCCAGTACTTGATACCTGATACTTGATACCTCCGATTTTTTTATATACTCATGGCTAAACCATTTTGCTTTTTCAATATCAAATTTAGCACCCGATTTACTCACGCGTTCAATGCTAAATTTTTCAATCAATTCATCGATACTGAAAATCTCCTGCTCCGTACCATCATTCCATCCTAACAAGGCAAGCATGTTTACAAAAGCGTCGGGTAGAAATCCCATTTCACGGAACCCCTTAGTGGTTTCGCCAGTTTTTGGATCGGTCCAGTTCATCGCGTAGACCGGGAAGCCCAACCTATCGCCATCCCGTTTGCTTAGCTTCCCATTGCCATCGGGTTTAAGTATTAGTGGAAGATGTACCCATTTAGGCATGTCTTTTTTCCAGCCCAGATATTCCCATAAAAGAATATGTACGGGTGCTGATGGAAGCCATTCTTCGCCTCTGAAAGCATGGCTAATCTGCATCAGATAATCATCCACCACGACAGCAAGATGATAGGTCGGCATACCGTCGGCCTTTAACAAAACTTTATCATCAATAAGGTCTGTTTCAAAGCTTACTTGTCCGCGGATCATGTCTTCGAAATGAACCGTTTCTCCAGGCAGCACCTTGATCCTGATCACATGTGGCACTCCTTGTTTGATCAACTCCTTGGTTTCGTCATCTGAAAGCCTTAAAGAGTTGCGTAAATCTTTGCGATTTTCATGACCATAACGAAAGTTTGGAGATTTCTGTCGTTGTTCCTCTAATTCTGCGGTGCTGTCGAATGCATAGTAAGCATACCCATCTCTGACCAGTTGCTCGGCATATTGGCGATAATTTTCTTTGCGCTCACTTTGGCGATAAGGAGCAAATGGGCCGCCATTTACTGGACCTTCATCAGGATTCAACCCACACCAGTTCAGACAGTCAATAATATATTGTTCAGCACCCTCAACATATCGGTTCTGATCTGTATCCTCAATCCTAAGAACAAAGTCGCCCTTATGCTTACGGGCAAATAAATAGTTAAACAAAACGGTTCTTACACCCCCAAGATGCAATCCACCTGTAGGGCTCGGGGCAAAACGTACTCTTACTTTTTTGGTATTCTCAGACATGTGGCAAAGATATGAGATTGTTGTTAGTTAATTGGAACTGGTATTTCCAAATTCTACCTTGAGAGAGAAGTTTTCATTCAGGTATAAAGCGCAGTTCAGGGGTTATTTTGAGTTTTGTGCGGAAGGAGCTTTTTGAAAATTTTCTTCCTTAATAAATTAATACAGACTATTTTATTGGGTAAAGCTTTGCAAATTAATTGTGGATAACGACAATTCCGTAACTTAATTCCATAATTTCCGGGTCGAGTAATTCAGCCGGGAAATCTCATCAAGTTTTAAAAAATAGATACAGATGAAAATTCGTTTAACTAAAGCCGTAGGCTTACTTAAGCTATGGATCACGAAAAAAGGTGATGTTTATCTTAAGAAATTGATGGGGTTTGAGTTCCTTGAAAAAGAACAAACTCTAGAGTATCTCAGTGATTCGGTGATTATTAATGTAAGCCCGGATAGTAAAAGGCTTAAGACGATTTATGACGTCTGTGACAAGGAAAAGATTGTTTTCGATGAAAAGCTCGCTCAGACTTCCAGAAATCTTGTTTGGAATTTCAACGTAGCACAAAAGAAATCGTTTCAACTTCCTATAGGTGGAATAGTATCTGACAATAAAGTGCTTAAAACTGATTTTGGTTATCTAAGACTTTTTACACCCGATTACGGCGGTAGATTTGTATTTAAAGATTTAGTTATACTCGACATGCGCAGAATTGTCAACACAGAAATATTGATAGCCCCCTGGAGTCATTATTTCCGTAAAGAATATTATCTGTTTGTGGCACTTATAGCAGCAAAGCTTTGTAGGATTAAGGACACAATTCCTGAAAATATGTTTAAACAGGCTCTAGTCTCATATCCATTGTATGGAACCACATTCGAAAAAGAGTATCTTGAATTAATTGGTTTCAGACCCGAGCAAATAATTGATAGTCGCAAGTACAAAGTTAAATACTGCCGTTGTATTCTGGGTAATCATGACACATGGAACTATCCGCATATTCAAGACCTTCTCTCGCTTAAAAAGCATATAGGGACGAAGCTGCAGGGTCTCAATCATACGCCGGTAGTGAAAAACAGAATCTATATCCGCCGCGCTGGACGAAGACAAGTTGTAAATGAAACCGAATTAATTAAGCTTCTGCTGAAACTGAATTTTAAAATTTATGAAGACATACCTAGATCGGTCTCCGAGCAATTCGAAATCTACAATCAGGCGTCATTTATTATGGACCCACATGGCTCTTCATTCACTAATATAATTTGGTGTCAGCCAGGTACTCATCTTTTTGAGCTTTTCCCACCATCATTTATTTACGACTACTTCCTTTACATGTCGGAAATGCTGGGTCTAAGTTATTCCGCTTACTTTTACGGACCAATGATCTACGATCATCGGTATGCAACTATAAATGATGATGTGCTTATTTCAATTCCGGATATTGAAAGGTATTTAAATGAATTTTTCGAGGCGAGGTAATTAGGTTATAAAAAACAACATCTCAGAAATGGTGGACCGCAACCAAAAGTTTATATTAATTAGCGCTCTTTTTGCATTTGAAAGTACAGGAGATTAACCGTATAACTCAAAAATATCCTATCACACTTTCCGTTTCCTTTTGTAATTTGCTGGCCTTATGAATCCTTACGAACGCAAACGCCGCTGGAAATTTATCTTACTCGCTTTTGGGGTGGTGATTGTAGGTGCTTCTTTATGGTACACAGACTACCTGGTAAAAAACATTTCTGAAGCTGAGCGGACAAGGGCCGAGCTTTGGGCTTTAAGTACCCGGAACATAATTGCTATGCCTGATGTTAATGATGAATTCATAACGTTTATTTACAGCATGAGGGATAGCCTTGCAGTACCCGCAATTGTTGCTGATTCCGTAGATAATATTATAACCTGGAGAGGCCTCGACACCACCAAAACAGATATGCAGGAAGATACCGAGAGATCTTACGACCCTAAGTATTTTCAATCTCAGCTCCGCCAGATGAAGAGACAACACCCTGTGCCAATTGTACTCGAACTGGATAGCCGACAATGGTTCGTTTACTATAAAGATTCTGTATTGCTTACCCAGTTACGCGCTTTCCCTTATATTCAATTATCAGTTATTGCTTTATTTCTACTTGTAGCATACGGGGTGTTTAGCTCTTCAAGGAAGTCAGAGCAAGATCAGGTTTGGGTAGGACTTGCAAAAGAAACTGCTCATCAACTAGGAACGCCTATATCATCTTTAATGGCCTGGGTAGAATTGTTGAGATCCAGGTTCAACGCCCCCGACGATCCGCTGATCATGGAAATGGAAAATGACGTCAAAAGGCTGGAAACCGTTGCAGACCGTTTTTCTAAAATTGGATCCAAGCCGGTGCTGCATAATCATATAGTTTACGAAGTTGTTGAAGAATTTATCAACTATTTCCAGGTTCGTGTGAGTGATAAAATTAAGTTTGTTTTAACCGGAGATAATCAGGTAGAAGCATTAATAAACGTTCCTTTATTTGATTGGGTGATCGAGAATATTCTCAAAAATGCGGTTAATGCTATCAGCGGACCAGGGGTCATAAAAGTCGACATTCATGAGAATCTGGCGAAAGAACAGGTTTTTATTGACATTAGCGATACGGGATCAGGGATCCCAAGGCTTAAATTCGATACTATTTTCCAGCCCGGGTACACTACGCGCAAGCGGGGCTGGGGCCTCGGCTTGTCATTAACCAAGCGCATAGTCGAAAATTACCATAAAGGACAAATTTTTGTAAAGGACTCAGAGATTGGAAAAGGGACTACCTTCCGTATAGTTTTAAAAAGTAACATGACCTATGAAGCCACCTCAAGCTGACGAATACGCAGCATTTTATCAAAAATATATCGATACTGTAAGTGAAAATGCACTTGCTGAACTGGGACATCAGGCTATTTCCCTTCCTGCCTTTTTAAAAGGGATTTCTTTGGATAAAGCGTCTTATGCCTACGCCGAAGGGAAATGGACTATTAAGGAACTCGTGGGACATATCATCGACACCGAGCGAATTATGATCTACCGTATGTTAACATTTGGCAGAAATGATAAGTGTTCCTTACCCGGCTTTGAAGAAAATGACTACGTAGAAAACGCTCGCTTCGCAGACCGGACTTTAGAGAGTCTGGCCGACGAGTTTGCGCTACTGCGAAGAGGCAATATGTACCTGGTAAACTCATTTAATGAAGAAGAAATTAACCGCAGGGGCATTGCAAATGGTTCGCCCATAAGCGTTCGGGCCTTGATTTATATCCTGGCAGGCCACGTAAATCATCATCGCAAGATCCTTGAAGAACGATACTTATGATCTGGTTCAGGGAGTATGAGGTTCAGGAGATTAACGACCGTCCAAAGAACCATATAGGTGCATTGTTGGGTATTGAATTCATGGAAATTGGTGAAGATTTCGTTACCGCCCGGATGCCTGTTGACCAGCGAACGCATCAGCCTTACGGGATTTTACACGGCGGCGCATCTGTTGTGCTGGCAGAAACCTTAGGAAGCGTTGCTTCAAGTATGGTTATAGATTGGGATAAATATATTGGCGTTGGGCTTGAAGTAAATGCCAATCATCTTCGCCCTGTTAAATCAGGTTATGTTACGGGGATTTGTAAATCCGTGCATATTGGAGGTAAGACTCATGTATGGGATATCAAAATCTACAACGATAAAGGGAAGATGAGCTGTATTAGTCGGCTGACGGTCGCAATTGTTCCACGGCCGCTATAGAAAACACAAAAGAGCCTTTAGAGCTCTTCTGAGTTATCTTTTTAAATATTATCAATTGTGTGCTTCTTTTCGATTAGATAAGATATAAATAACCCTAAACCACCAAAGATAGCAAGAAGGGAAAAATAGACCGCTTCATTATTATTTCCATTATGCAAGTTTCTGCCCGACTGACTTGAAAAATCGAGAACCGTATGGTCTAAAAGGTAAGCTAAAAACAGGCCGATTCCTAAGCCCATTAAGAAGAGACCCCATTTTAGAGTTTGATAAGGATACGGTTGTTGCTTATTCAAACTGGGGTCCATTCCATTATGAATCTTAGCCATGTTTTCCTTATTTTTCAAATATCCGAGGCCAAAAATACAGGCAAAAAAACCGAGGCCAAGTAAAATTGGTACTAGTATTCCGATGTGCGTCATAATCTTTAATTTTAAGTTTATTTATTTTTCTATTCGTACGATCTGTATCCTATGACCACATGTTTTAAGAGATGGTTACACATACAAGCAAAATTTTTCATGATAGATTTTTCATGAGATGTAACCTGTTTCGAAAAACAAGCGTCAGAGATCATAACTGATGCGAAATAACCTTTCAGATTCTGAACTCATTGGCAAGATACTGGCTGGAGACAAACCAGCCTATGCCGGGCTTGTGGCCAGACATCAGCGTTTTGTTTTTACTCTTGCATTGCGTTTTGTTAGGAGCAGGGAAGATGCAGAAGAGATTGCGCAGGACTCTTTTATAAAAGCTTTTCGGTTTCTAAATAATTTTAAACAAAACTCGAAGTTCAGCACATGGTTATACAGCATAGTATATACTACTGCAATGACACATCTCAGGAAAAAACGTCCGGACGTGTACTTGATTAATGACGGCGATGGTTCAGCTTTTTTTGATATTGCTTCGGAACAAGGAAGTGATAAATTGGAACATAAATCAAAAATGGCTTACGTTAATCTGGCCATTAATGAACTTTTTCCTGGTGATGCGGCGATAATAACTTTATTTTATCAGGGTGAACAGTCCCTGGAGGAAATTGGCAGGCAATTGAGTATGGAAACCAAAACAGTAAAGGTCAAATTGCACCGGGCAAGACTGCGTTTGAAGGATAAGTTAACAAGTTTATTAGCTCATGAAGTAGGAGAACTCTTATGAATATTGCAGAACAGAAAATATGGGATTATCTGGATGGGAAGCTCAGCAGCCAGGAAAAACTATTGATAGAAGACCTTATTGAAACTGATCCTTTTTACAAAACCGCTTTTGAAGAACTAAAGTCATTAAATGATGATCTGGCTCTTTTGGAACTGGATGAGCCTTCAATGAGTTTCAATAGGAATGTGATGGAGAAAGTAGCGTTTGAGCCTGTTCCGGGATCTATAAAATCTTTGATCGATAAAAGGATTGTTAATGGTATCTCGGCATTTTTTCTGCTGACTATTGTAAGCTTGCTATTGATTTTGTTTTTAGTAATTGATTGGTCTTCTTTACCTCGGGCAACTGGTAATCAGTTAGATCTGCTTGAATTCAACTATTCAGGTTTATGGAGTAGCACTGTAATCAATACATTTTTTTTTATAGATGTGATATTAGCGATACTTTTTATTGACGGATTTGTCCGAAAAAGAATAGCATCCAAAAAGTTAAAAAATATTTAGAACTTTTTTAAACGCCAATGGTTAAACAATTAGAACCCTACAGGGGTTCGTTGTGATAAGGTTTAGGTTGGAGCCCCTGCGTAAAAGCGGGGGTTTCTTATTTTAGATAGTTATTGCCTTGGCTTTTTTATTGTTGATCAACTGGAATATCTGCGCGAAGAACATCACCAAAATACATCCAACCACGTTCAACCATAAAAAGGCCATTATGTCCGACCACCAGCATGCAAAAACGACAACCTCGGTAATAATAGCAGCTTTAAATGTAGCCGAACCTCCGATTTTTTTGAGATAAAAAGCCACTACGAAAATTCCTAAAATAGTACCATAAAACAGCGATCCCAGAATATTGACAGCTTCTATCAAGTTTCCCATTTTGCTGGCATAAAGGGCCATTAATATACAAAAGAACCCCCAGATAAATGTTGACCAACGCGAAACAGAAAGATACTTTTCATCTGTATCATGCTTGTTTAGCAACCGTTTATAGATATCGATAACTGTTGTAGAAGCGAGGGAATTCAGTGCGCTTGCGGTAGATCCCATAGATGCCAGGAAAATAATCGCAATCAGCAAACCAATAAGGCCGTGAGGGAGGTATTTCGTAACGAAACTCAGGAATATATAATTGTTATCATTTGTGTCGGCGTTAGGGTCGTTCTTTACCATTAAGTCCACAGCCTCTTTTCGAATGGCTTTGGTTTTTTCATCTGCTGCCTTTAAAAGCACCCTTTGGGAGTTTATCTTATTTTCATCATTTGCGTCTAGCGCGACATCTAGACGGTTAACCTCTAACTGCTTATTTCTAAAAGCAAGGGCATAATCTGCCTTGATTCGGTTGAGTTCAGGGGCAAACTGGCTTTTTTCAAGTTTGCCTAGCTCGTATCTATTGAAGAAAACAGGCGGTTGATGGTATTGATAAAAGGTAAATACAAGCACCCCAATAAGTAAAATGAGAAATTGCATAGGGATTTTCACCAAACCATTCATTAACAAACCTAGCCTGCTCTGGCTTATTGATGAACCAGTAAGATAGCGACCCACCTGGCTTTGGTCAGTTCCGAAATAGGATAATTGGAGAAAGAAGCCGCCAATTAAACCGCTCCATACAGTATATTGATTATTCCAGTCAAAATCGAAATCTATCACATTAGTACGGCCCATTTTTCCGGCAATCTGCAAGGCTTTCCCGAATCCGACCCCTGAAGGAAGCAGGTTTACAACAACTACGCCTGCGACAAAAAGGCCAGTAAAAATGACGCTCATTTGCAATAGCTGCGTGTACGAAACGGCTTTTGTTCCTCCATAAACGGTGTAAAGAACAACCACAGTACCAATAAAAATCGTTGTGAATGTGGTGTCGATATTTAAAACTGTAGACAAAATAATGGAGGCCGCATAGATGGAAATTCCGGTTGACAAGCCCCGCTGAACCAGAAATAGGAAGGCTGTCAGTGCCCTGGTTTTTAAGTCAAAACGGTTTTCAAGGAATTCGTAAGCGGTATAAATCTTAAGCTTGTGAAAAATAGGCACGAAGGTTATACACAATACGATCATGGCGAGTGGCAAACCAAAATAGAATTGAACAAAGGCCATTCCAGACGAAAAAGCCAGGCCTGGAGCAGATAAAAAGGTGATTGCACTGGCCTGGGTTGCCATCACCGATAAAGTCACATAATACCATGGAAACGACTTATTACCAAGCAAAAAGCCATCGATATTGGTTGCCCCCCTGCTTTTATAAACGCCGTAAACGGTTATTATTAGTAGAGTACCAAAGAGGACAATCCAATCGAGCCCACTCATTCAAAAGTTTTCGTAAACAGATAAAAAAGGGAAATCAGGAGAACCAGCCATACTACCAGCAGGTAGTAAAATTGGTTCCATGTCTTAACAAATGGCGGAAGTTCCTGATCAGGCTTCTTCACTGTTAGCCATAACTACATTCATCCAGAAACCTGCAGTAAGAAGTCCCAGAACACCGCCAAGAATAGTGAATAATACAGAACCTGTAACTACCCATCCGGTTAAAATACCGCAAATCAGCGCTGGGATTAGGTAATATGAGCTATAATTTTTTGTTTCCTTGTGATTTTCCATGATTTAATTAGAATTGTCTTTTGTGATCAAATTTACAAATAATCTGTATGCGCCGGCTATTCCTGCAGGTAATTCTCTGAAAAATACGAGGGAAGTATACACAAATCGTCCTTTCCCATAATCTGCGACAATGAGTGATCCGTCCTTCGGTTTTTCTCCCGGATCGTTCATTGCAAGGATACGGCTATATTTTGCATCGGAATCCGATGTAAAATAGAGTCCCCTTTCCTGAATCCATCCGTCAAAATCATTTTCCGTGATCTTATTGGGATAGTTTAGCACTGAATGGTCTTTAGCCAATAAGGTAACCTTTGCATTTTCATCGGTTACCCGGTCGCGGGAAACGTTGAAGGGATAAGGGCCTATGCTTTGAATTTTCAGCGGATTGTTAACATTATACTGTACCAATAAATTTCCTCCGTTGTGAACATACTCCATTAGCTTTGGCTGGATGGTATTTAGTTGTTCGTTCACGTTATATAAGCGAACGCCGGTAATTATCGCATCATATTCGGAAAGATTGCCGTTCAGTATCTGGTTTTCTGAAAGTATGCTAACCTGGTAGCCAATCTGTTCCAGTGCTTCAGGGATTAAGTCGCCGGAACCAGCGATGTAACCAATCCGTTTACCGCCGGTTTTAAGGTCAATGCGTTCAACACGTGCTTCAGATAGTGGAAAAAGCGTTTGCAGCGGAATATGGTCGTAATTAATTACCTTATAGCCACGGTTGAATCTACTCCCGTTCGAAGTGACATTGAACGTAAGTGTACCGCCACTCAGTTTCCCACCCGGAGTGATTGTAAATTTCACCGTTTTTTCCTGTCCTTTAACAGGAAGACTGAAGTTTAATTGCGCTGGTTCAGCCATCCATCCAACCGGTACCGTGGGAACAATCATGCCGCTCGTATTATCTTTAAAGCTTTTTAACTGAACTTGAATGGTTTTAGACGTAGTTCCTGAAAATACATATGACTTATCCGCTATAGTTGCAGTTATAGGAGGAGCAATTATGAGAGGTTGATAAATTTCACCTCTGACCGGATCTGTGTATTTGTAAACAACAGGAAGGGTGTAGGTGATATCTTTATTATTGATTGTAAAAGTAAACGAGCTTTGTATCGGTGAGTCATTCTCGGGTTTGCCAATGATCATAGGATCGGGCATTACGAACATACCCATTGGATGCTTTTCCTGCAACCAATAGGGTTCGGTTATCACGGAAGCATACATGCGGTTATTTACTGTTCGAACATTACCATTTTTTAATACTACATTCTGCTCAATTCCGTTTACCGCTTTGAGTATAATCTTTGCTCCCGACTGCACCACAACCTGGCTGCGCACAGTTAGGCTGTCGCCGATTGCTTGAAAAGGTTGTGCGGAATAACTTTCAAACCATAATGCCGCTGACGCAGCTATCAGAACTTTCAAATCCTGCGTTTTTTGTATTTTCCAATAGTTATCTTCTAATTTCTCAAGTGCTGTGAGGATGTTAACCAGGTCAGGTACCGAGGCAGCTGGGTTGTCAATATTAAAATTTTGACTTGCCAGGGTAGTCATCCTTCCAATGGCTTCTCCTCCCACAATACGTGTCCAGTCAGAAGTTATCTGTTCAAAGAGATCGCTTACAGCTGCATCACCTGCTATTGGAGAGAAAAACTCGATAGATTCGCCACGTTGGCTGGCGCTACCAAAACCCTGACTTTTATGTTTTGTTCTGCTCTCAGCTGCAATTTCCCCATAGCCTTTGCCTAGCAAGGGGTTGAAGGCACCAATGTCTAATTTCAGCTGATCCGGCGCAGTGGTGTTATTTCCGCCGAAGTTGAATGTATTCCAAAGGATCCTCTTAGCTTGCCATACCTGTACATCTTTTAACTGCTCAGGGAATCGTTTTGGGTCCGCTGCAGCCACGAACGCTTCGCGTGCGATGATAGCTGAAGCCGCGTGCTGACCGTGCCCTGCACGGGCATCCTCGGGAAATCTTGTTATGATTATATCAGGCCTGAACATTCTAATTATCCAAACCGCATCTCCTAAAATTGTTTCCTTGTTCCAAATTCGGAAGGTTTCCTCAGAATTCTTTGAGAACCCAAAATCCACAGCGCGCGTGAAAAATTGTTCTGCACCGTCAGTTCGCCGAGCTGCCAGCAATTCCTGGGTTCGAATCAGACCGAGTAGTTCAGATTGCTCATTTCCTATCAAATTTTGTCCGCCATCACCTCTTGTAAGCGACAGGTAGCCTGTTCTGAACTTCTTTTCTTTTGCAAGATAGGACAACAGTCTTGTATTCTCATCATCGGGATGGGCTGCAATATAAAGGGCGGAACCTACAGTATTCAATTTCTTGATCCCAAGTTTTATATCGGCTGAATTAAGTTGCAGCGAAGTTTGACCTGAAACGAGAAATGGAATTAATAGGGATAAACAGGTTACCGTCAGACGGAAATTCATAATTATGCAGGAAAAAATCGAATGTAATTAAAAAACAAACCTTAACCCTGATGACACAAAAAATTTACCTGGACGAAAACGCAAATAAAAAACGGTCAGATATTTAGTATCTGACCGTTTCCCCAAAAATTACAATTAAAAATTTGTGAATCCTTAAAGCTTTTATCCGCCTTCCAGAGTACAATCACTGCATGTCGGAATGCGTTATACTACGAGTAAAACAAATGTGCTTTAAGGTTGATTAACCTTTATGTTATAAAATTACAAAAATTCGTTATTTATCTCAAATAAGTTTTCAACATTTTTTTTAAAAACGGTTTAAGAAATTTGATGATAAAACCCGCCTTTAGTTATCTTTTAGAGTGGTTTCGAACAGTTTTAATACTCGCATATACTCATCAGTCCAACTCGTTGGTTCTGTAAACGCATGATCTTCCATCGGATAAACGGCGAGTTCCCAGTTATTTTTTTTGAGTTCGATAAGTCGTTGCGACAGCCTGACAATATCCTGAAAGTTTACGTTCACATCTACCATACCATGTGCCATTAAGAGATTTCCCTTCAAACCTTCAGCGTAGTAGATGGGCGAACTTTTTTTATAGGATTTGCCATCATTTACAGGCTCGTTTAATATGTTGGAAGTGTAGCCATGATTGTAATGGGCCCAATCTGTGACAGAACGGAGAGCTGCCCCTGATTTAAAGATGTCTGGTTCAGTAAATAGTCCCATTAACGTAATAAAACCACCATAGGATCCGCCATATAACCCAATATTTGCGGGATTTACGCCATATTTTTCAGTGATAAACTTTACCGCGTCTACATGATCAGTTAAATCTTTGCCTCCCATGTGGCGATAAATACCAGTTCGATGATCTCTGCCATAGCCTGAACTGCCGGTATAATCGACGTCAATGACTGTATAACCTTTGTCGGCCAACAAATTATTAAACATATATTCTCTAAAATATTGACTCCACCAGTAATGAACATTTTGCAGATAACCAGCGCCATGGACAAAAAGCACAGCTGGTTTGGAAGGATGTGGTTTTTCAGGAGTATAAATTCTTGCATATACATCAGAACCAAAGCGGTTTTTAAATGATATCATTTCAGGATCTTTCCAGGGGTACGACCTAAATTCTTCACTTACAGAATTGGTTATTTGTACAGCTTTTGCACCGTGCTTATTTTCCTGAAGAAACAATTCCCAGGGTTTATTTGAATAAGAGTAGCGGATAGCCAGCCATTTCTCATCAGGCGAAATGCTGACTTCATTCCCTCCTTTCAGCGAAGTAAGTTTAACGGGTTCGCCGCCGGACACCGGAATGCGGTAGAAATTTGTGATACCCGGGTGGTCTATGTTCCCTGTAAAATAGAAGTTTTTTTTATCGTTCGATAAACGAAGTGTTTGCACTTCATATTTTCCTGTCGTCAATTGTTTTTTCTCACCGGTATTAATATTTATGGTGTAGAGATGAGAGTATCCTGTTGCTTCGCTTTGAAAATAAAATTTAGAATGATCAATCCAGCCCAAATTTCCGCCGTTAAAAGCATTTATACCAGGTCCGCCAATCCAGGCCTCATCCCGCTGACGGTCTAGAAGAGATAACTTACCACTTGACTGGTCCAGTTTCATAATCCATCGATCCTTGTTATCAAGAGAAGTTACCGCTACAATTGCATGGGTTCCGTCTGGGTTCCAGCTTGGAGCTGTTAGTGAAACTTTTCGGTCTTCATTTTTTTTAGTACGTTCCTCTAACTGTTCAGGATAGATATTCTTGCTATTCTCATCCCATTGGATGTTGGTTGGCGCCACACCCATCCATTTCGGATCGCGCATGATCTTTTCTACAGTTAATGTACCCAATTGCTGGGTATATCCAACAGAACCCCAAAGCAATAGATAAACAG
>Ga0136611_10002155_pt1 | contig 13673 bp, 11 predicted proteins | sample AntDrymUQ2232306_2_FD_106645 | JGI IMG/M metagenome (GOLD analysis project Ga0136611, IMG submission 106645) | Polar desert sand microbial communities from Dry Valleys, Antarctica - metaG UQ223 (23.06) | ecosystem: Environmental > Terrestrial > Soil > Desert | place: Antarctica: Dry Valley...
CCTCGGGGACGACGCCGGTCTGAGGCTGCTCAGTCCACACCGGGTATTCATCGGCGAGATCGAAGCTCCAGGCGTCGAATGTGTACCCGGCGCCTGTGCTGCCCGCGAACAGGATGGCGCGACCGTTGGTGGCGTCCAGCACCAACGCCGGGTTCGTGCGGGGCGCCGGGCCGAACGCGGGCGTCACCTCGATCCAGGTTCGTGTGCTGGGGTCGAATGCCCAGAGGTCGCCGAGGGGGCAGGGTCCGAAGCCGGAGGCGCAGCCGCCAAAGAGAAGCATCCGGCCGCGATCCGCGTCCCAGATTGCCTCGTGCAGGCAGCGCGGCAATGGCCTCGTCGCGCCGGGTTCGGGAGAGATGTCGGTCCAAACACCCGTCGCGAGGTCCAGCTACCACGTGTCGTCAAAGCGCCCATCGAACGTGAAGCCGTGGGAGATGATCAGGTTCCCCGCGCCGTCCAGGATCGTGGAATGGCCATAGCGCGGCGCTGGTCCGGCGGTGGTTCTGAGCTGTTCCCAGACGTTGGTCTCCAGGTCGAGCCGCCAGGTGTCGTCGTAGAACGTGGAGCCCACCTGCCCGCCAAACAGATAGAGCGCACGAGCGACATGATCAACCGCGACGGCCTGCCCGAACCGGGCGGGCGGACCGGTCCCCTCGATCAATCGCCACGTCGCGGCGTCCGCGTCGAACCGCCACGTATCAGCGAAGGCGTTCCCACCCCCGTCGCGGCCTCCGAAGAGGATGAGGCTTTCGTCGGCCTCATCGGCGGCTAGGGAATGATCCCACCGCTGTGCGGGGCCCTCGTCGGCGCCGGCGGGTTCCCATGGGCCCACGGAGGCATCCTGGGCCCGAGCACCGGAGAGTGCGCCGAGTGGAGCCAACAAAAGGATCAAACCGTAGGCAACAAGCATGAACATTCGACGATGGGCGGTAGGCGAACGGCGTTCTTCAACGGTAAACATCGACGCAATCTCCGCGTGACGTTGCTGATCCGGCTCGAGTTCCGCTCAGCCTACGATACGCCGCTATCAGCCTGTCGACGGATCTGACGATTCCATGACGCAACGGCGTCCTGCCCATTTGTGGAGTTGTCGGTGATGCCCCCCTCGGGTATCCATTATGTGATGAAACACTCGTTGGGGCGACCGCCCCGTACGCCCTGGAGTACCTCAAAGCATTGATGTCTGACGCCTTCCATGGCCGTGGTGAGAACGGCTCCCGATCCAGCCGCGGCGCCGGAGCCAACGGCCGGCTCGGAACGGCCGCGACCCCCTCCGCCGCCGCTGGTCCAGGTCTTGGCGGGAGTTCTTCTAGCCCGGAACCGAACCCTGGTCCCGCCAGCCGTTTTCGGTGGAGATTCGATCTCCGCGCCATTGGGCGGGGGGTGCGCGAGACCTGGCGCGGCATCGTCCGGGTGATGGCGCTGGTCTGGTCGACGAGCCGACGCCTGACGCTCGCGTTGGCGGTGACCAATCTCCTGCAAAGCATCGTGCCTGTCCTTCAGGTGTGGCTGGCGGGCCGCTTGATCGACGAGGTCGTCGAGGGATTCAACGCGGGCGGCGGGGATGAGCATATCCGGGGCGTCGTCATGTTGGCGGGGCTTCAGTTGGCGATCCTGCTGGGTTCCAGCCTGGCGCAGACGCTCGGCAACATCAGCCAACAGTTGTTGCAGGAGCAATTGGCGATTCACGTCCAGCTTCAGATCATGACCCACGCCAACACGCTAGATCTGGCCGACTTCGAGAACGCGACCTACTACGATCAACTGCAGCAGGCCCAGCGGGAATCGTCCCGCCGCCCAGTGGATATGGTCTCCCAGGTCTTCGGGCTCGTCCGCTCGGTCATCACGTTCGCGACGATGATCGCGCTGCTTCTCAGTCTCTCTCCCTGGATCGCGGCCGCCGCGCTTCTTTCACCCATTCCGGCCTTCATTTCAGGCTCCCGCTATGGCTGGTGGGGCTTCCAAATGATGCGGCGGCAGTCGCCGATTCGGCGCGAGATGACCTACCTTACGACGCTGATGACGACCGACGAGTACGCCAAGGAAGTGAAGCTCCTCACCGCGGGCGACCACTTCATCGGACGCTACCGCACGATCTCGACGGCGTACTACCGCGAGGCGAAGGGCCTGCTCACGCGTCGCTATCTGGCGGGATTCGGGTGGGGGACCCTTACGACGCTCGCGTCGTCCGGCACGTTCCTTTATGTCGCCATTCTCGCGATTCGAGGACAGGTGACGCTTGGAGCGTTGACGGTCTTTACCCAAGCCGCGAATCAGGTACAGGGGGCTTTTCAGGGCATTCTCGGTGGGGTCCAGGGCATCTACGAGAACGGACTCTATCTTTCGACGCTCTACGAGTTGTTGGAACGGGAACCCAGGATTGCCGCTCCGGCCGACCCGGCTCCGGTGGCGCGGCCGTTTCGGACTGGCGTCGAGTTCCGAAATGTCAGCTACAGCTATCCGGGCCGAGAGGGCCTGGCGCTCGACGACGTATCGTTCACGATCGAGGCTGGGGAGACCGTCGCCTTGGTCGGCCGCAACGGGGCGGGCAAGTCGACAATCGTGAAGCTCCTCGGGCGACTCTACGACCCAACCACCGGTCAGATCCTGGTCGATGGCCGCGATGTCCGCGACTACGACCCGGCCGAACTGCGCCGCCAGATCGGCGTCATGTTCCAGGATTACGCCACATACCAGTTCTCGGCGGCGGAGAACATCGGCGTCGGCAACGTGGACCAGATCGACGATCAGGAGGCGATCGCGCTCGCCGCCGACCGGGCTGGCGCCGACTCGGTCATAGCCAAGTTACCGGAGGGGTTCAAAACGACCCTGGGCAAGTGGTTCGAAGGGGGACACCAACTGTCCGGCGGTGAATGGCAGAAGGTTGCCCTGGCCCGCGCGTTCATGCGTGACGCCCAGATCTTGATCCTGGACGAGCCGACCGCCGCCCTCGACGCCCAGGCCGAGCACGATCTCTTCAGCCGGATCAAGGAGTTGACGGCCGGCCGGATGGCCCTCTTTATCTCCCACCGCTTCTCCACGGCCCGGATGGCCGACCGCATCTTGGTCCTCGAAAATGGCCGTTTGATCGAATATGGCACCCACGCTGAACTCATGTTGCTCAATGGCCAGTACGCCGACCTCTTCGAATTGCAGGCGGCAAGCTACCGGTAACCCACGATCACGATGAGGTGATTCGTTATCGATTGAACGCACAAACGCTCCCGGGGGAATCGGCGACACGTTGCCATCCTCGGGGAGCGTCTGCTATCGATGAACAGAGGCCTGATTACTAGGCCTTCTTCGCCCCTGGCATCATCGATTTCGCCATCTCGACGAGCCGCTTAAGCTGCTCTTGCACTTTCGCGAGCATCTGGGCCTCCTCCTGGTACCGGTGGGAACGGAGCCAACCAAGACGACGTAGCTCCGGAGACACCGATGTGCCGACAGGGTCAGCGTACGGCGGAATGGCCGAAAGTGCAACGATGCCGCATCTCGCGGCGCGAATGAGTACCTTCACGTATCCGAACGGCGAACATCGAGGCACCGGCCCGGTCTGGCGCGTTAAGCCGGTCGCTGGTTGGCCGCGCCGGGGAGGATGTAGTCCATCGCGTCTTCTAGGCGGAGCGGCGCGCGGCCGATCAGTTCGGGGGTCGCGTTGTGCTCGGTGCAGTTGTCGAGTGAGAGCATCTTAAGCTGCTCTTCGGTCACGGGAGGGCGCAGCGCCTTCGGCAGCGGTTTCGAGAGTTTCACGACCGGCATCATCAAGCCGACCGGGACATGCGCTTTGCGCTTCTTCTTGCCCAGCTTCGCCGCGATCGCGTCGAGAAGACCCTCATACGTGTAGATCTTGCCGCCACCGAGTTCGTACGTCTGTCCGATCGTCGCGTGATCATCGACGGCCCGCGCGAACGACTCGGCGACCTCGCCAACGGCGACGGGCTGGAACTTGCTCTGGCCAGTCCCAACGACTGGAATTATTGGGAACGAGCGAACGAGACCGGCCAATACGTTGATGAAGCCGTCCCCAGGTCCGAAGATGATGGAGGGTCGGAAGATCGTCCAGGGGATGCCACTGTTCTTGACGGCTTGTTCGGCTTGCCACTTCGTGATCATGTAGCCGTAGCGGGGATTGTTATCGGCGCCAAGGGCGCTCATCTGGATGAAATGGCGCACGCCGCCGACACGTTTGGCCTCGTTGACGAGGTTCTCCGTGCCTTGGCGGTTGATGAGATCGAAGGTGGCTTTGCCCGACTCTTCGATGATCGCGACCAGATTGATGACCGTGTCGCAGCCGTCGACGACGCCGCGGAGGGTGGCGGGATCGGTGATGTCGCCTTCGACGAGTTCGACGGTGTCGCTCGCGAGCGAGGCCGCTTCCGCTTTGTCCCGCACGAGCAAGCGGAGGCGTTTCCCCACGAGCGCGGAGCGGATGTTGCTGCCGACATACCCTGTGCCGCCGGTAAGAAGAATGCGGCCGCCATGCGCCGCCCGCGCTGAATCCGCCATGAACCGCCTCCGATCGACCGCGTCGTTTCGTGACACGAAGAGCCCGGCGGGCGAGCCCGCCGGGTGCACTCTATCCGATGTCAACACTTACGGTCGTGTTTACTCCGTCTCTAGCCGGGCCGTCTGAGTGAAGGTCCGCAGGTAATCCGGCGCGACGGCCAGGGCGTTGCGTCCCAGCGACCGAACCAGCCCCTTCTCTTGCAACTCGAGCAACTTGCGGGTGACGGTGACTCGATTAGACCCGATCATATTCGCCAGCGACTGATGGGTGATAGGGAGGGAGATCGCGGTCATTCCGTCGGCGGTCGGGCGACCGAAGCGGGCCGAGAGGGCAAGAAGGGTGGTCGCGAGCCGAACCGCCGTGTCCCGCACGAGCAGGTGCTCGACGAGGGTCTGGAGGTCGGTGAGCCGCCGAGTCATCCCCGCGATCACGGCCGACGCGAGTTCAGGCGAGTCGGCGATGAGCTCGGCTAAGTCGTCGGCCTCTACGATCGAGAGGGTGGAGTCGACGAGCGCTTCGGCGGTTGCGCCGGAGGCGATGCCGTCGCTGTTGTCTTCCTGTGTGAAGATCGTGTTGGGGCCGAGCAGCGCGAGATTGATCGTTCGCCCATCTGGCAGTGTCTTGTACAGGCGCACGCAACCGCCGCGTACGATATAGATCAGCCCCTCGCCGTTCCCAGGCGAGAAGATGACGTTGGCGCGGTTGAAGGTCACGGTGGTCGGCCGCTGCTGGCGTTTGCGGACATTCGGCGATGACGTCGCGGTTGGGACGCCTGTTCCGCTTCCCATGCCGGCTCGGAGGCGAGGAGGCGGGGCGCCGTAGGAGCTGGCCGGATCGACCCCTCCACCGGCGCGGAGTTGTGTCGGGGCCGAGGTTGAACCCTGCGCCGAGATGCGGCGGGTGGGAATCTCGGTGACGGCGAGCGTACGGGCGGACGAGCCATCGCGAGCGGCGAACTTCATCGCGCACCTCCTTGGTGCCGTGCTGGCCTCAGGCCAGCAGGTGCGATCGTTGGATGTCCAGGACGCATGAACCGCCGCGTACTGGCCCATCCCACTACAACCGAGTATACAGCGCTACAAGAAGCGCTGTCAATACTTTGCAAAGATTATCTGTGCAGCGCGACCTGCATTGCACAGGTATCTTGCCAACAGTGCTTCGAGGCCGGACCGCCATTTGGATTACCCGCGCGCGACCGCTGGCACGATGGTTGCTTACCCACGGCTAGAACCGCTGGCGTGTTGCCGACGGTACACCGCCGATAGGAGGGTCTGACAATGAGTGATGTTAGCAAGGATCGTGCCGAAGGTAAGCTGGACGAGCTCGTTGGCCGCGGCAAGTCCGCGGTGGGCGATGCCACGGACAACCAGCGCCTCAAGGATGAGGGCGACGCCAACCAGGCGGAAGGTGAGGCCAAGCAAGGCCTCGCTGGTCTCAAGGACAAGGTCGACGACGTTGTCAAGAAGGTTACTGGCAACGCGTAGCCGGTCGCGTCCCGAGTGATCGACTTCGGTAATGGGTCATTTCCACCAGGAGGGCCCCCGGCATTTGCCGGGGGCCCTCCTGATGGTTTTCGTGAATTGAGAGCGACTGGGCCGGAAATCTATCGAGCCGCCGCCGTCAGATGGGCCGGTCGGGCCGTAGGCCGCGAGTCGGCGGGCGGTAACGAGACCACGAACGCCGTCTGCACGCCCGGAGAAGCCACGATCTCGTCCAATGCGGTCTCGGGGATCGCGTCGTCGACGTTGAGCACCATTAGGGCCTCGCCGCCCCGGTTGTGCCGCCCGACTTGCATGCCCGCGATGTTGACATTGTATCGCCCTAGAATCGTTCCCAACCGGCCGACGACCCCCGGCTGGTCCCGATGATGGGTGATGAGGACATCGCCCGCCAGCGCCCGTTCTAGCGAGAAGCGATCGACCTCGACGATCCCCGCCGCGACCCGGTCCCAGGAGATGGCGACGCGGTGCGGCTCATCCTCGCCAACCTCGAATGAAAAGAGCGCCTGCAGCGACGGGTCCGTGTTGGCCACCGTCGTCTTGACGGCGATCCCGAGTTCCTGCGCGATCAACCGGGCGTTGACCGGCGTCACCCGCCGGTCCGTCCACCGCTGCAACGCGTCCGATAGCGCGGCACCAACGACGTGGGAGACGACATCGTTCGGGACCATGCCCCGGACGGTGACATTGATCACGGTCGGGATCCGCGGCTCCAGCACCGCGAGCAGGTGTCCAGCCGCCCCAGCGACTGTCGTCAGCCGTTGGAGTTCCGGTCCATCGACCGAGACCATCGGCAGGTTGACAGCGTTCGGCACCGCATCACCGCGCAACGCAGCCAGTGTCGTCCGGCTGATCACCTCGCCGACCGCGGCGAGCGCCTCCGCGCTTGAGCCGCCGGTGTGAGGCGTCAAGACGACATTCGGCAACCCGAAGAGTGGCGACTCCGTGCACGGTTCGTGGGGATACACATCGACGCCCGCCCCGGCGATCCGTCCCTCGCGCAATGCCGCCGCCAATGCGTCTTGATCGACGATCTCGCCGCGGGCGCAGTTGAGGACGATCGCGGTCGGCTTCAGTTTGGTCAGCGCGTCCTCGCCGAGCATATGGATCGTTTCGGAAGTGGCCGGAATGTGGAACGTGACGACATCCGAAAGGGCGAGGAGCGTTTGGTAGTCGACCGGGCGCACGCCGAGTTCGCGGAACCGCTCCGGGGTGATGTAGGGGTCGTACGCGATCACCTCCATCCCGAACGCACTTAGCCGATGGGCCACGACCGAGCCGACCCGGCCAAGCCCGACGATCCCGACGGTGCGTCCCTGGAGATCGATGGGCTTGATCTTCTTCCGCTCCCAGCGGCCGGCGTGGGTCGCGGCGTTTGCGGCGGGCAGCTGCCGTGTGATCGCTAGAAGGAGCGCGATCGTGTGTTCGCCCGCTGAGACGGCGTTCGCGCCGGGAGCATTCAGGACGACGACTCCGGCCCGCGTTGCCGCCGGGAGGTCGATGTTGTCGACCCCGACGCCGGCGCGGGCGACGACCCGCAGCCGCGGCGCCGCCGCGAAGACCTCCCGCGTCACCTGCGTCTCGGAGCGGACCACGAGGGCATCCGCGTCGCCGACCACGCCGAGGAGCGCTGGGACATCGGTGCCGTCGACATCGACGATCTCGGCGGCCGCTTCAAGCCTCGCCCTCGCGGCGGGATGAATCGCGTCGCTGACGACGATCCGGGGCCGTCCGAGCAGTTCGGCCAGGGCCGGGGCAAGATCATCCAGCACCGTCACCAATGTCGGCTCGTCGCCCGATGTGAGGTATCGCGCGATGGCCGCAAGATCCTCGACCCGGTGGATGCCCTCTTCCAGCGCGACGGGTACGGTTTCTCCCCCGGTCAGGAGGAAGCAGGCAACGCCAGCCGCCGCGTACCGCCGCGCATGCCGGACGCTGTCCTCGATCGCGTAGACGCAGCCCTGGGAAGCCGCGACGCTCACCTTGTCGTCCGCGAAGAAGATGTCGCATTCGGGGAAGCCGTGCCGCGCCAACCAGGCTCGGGTCATCTCCGCCGCGTCCAACGGCCGTGCCGTGATGATGACCACGTTGCGCTTGCCGAAGAGCTCCAGCAAGGTGCCAAGGAACTTCTGGGCGCCCGGAGACGGTCTTAGATCCGCCGCTGGACCGGCTGCGCTGTAGACCCAGTCTCGGACCGCGTCCGGCACGTTGAGCCCGGCGGAATCGACGAACGCGATCTCCGGCAGCTCGATCCCGAACCGGGCGGACGCGGCGTGCGCCAGGGGACGCGGGTGCTCCGTCAGCACCCCGTCGAGGTCGATCGCCAACCGTTGTTCGGATGTCGTCGTGGAATCGGTTCGCGCTGCCAACGCCTGTTCTCCATCGTCGTGTACGGACGCGCCCGCGCGGCCCCGTGGTCAAGGATTATCGGCTCGGTGGAAGACCGGCACGGTTCGCCGCGACTCTCGCCCGCGCGGGGCGGATTCGTGCGCGTCGCGCGCCAGCGGGCAACGGGCAATACGGCACGAGGAGGGTAGCACCCACATCGCGGGCCGGACAACATTTCGGACAGTCACATCAGGACTGTGTCCACGTCGCGGCGTTCCGGTCCGAAGCTACGGCGGTCCCTCGTGTCCAACCGTGTCGACACGAATGAACGCTCTATGTCCAACAGACCTGACATTCCTCAGAGGCGCTACTCATCCTCGCCCGATTGTCGATCGTAGTTCCGAAGCAGCATCCCGGTGGATGGCCGCATCTCGAACCGCTCGTAGTAAGGCTGTAGGTCGAGGTCACAGAGGAGATCGACCATGTAGAGGTTCCGGAGTTGCGCGAGCATCCGCCGCATGAGTTCGCTCCCAATCCCTCGCTGTTGGTGATCCGGTACGACCTCCAGAAGCGGAATGTAGGCCGCGAGCACCCCGTCAGAAACCGCGGTCACGAACCCGACCGCCATGCCGGTCTCGGCGTTGATCGCCAGCACGATGTGACTGCTCCCGCGAAGCATCCGGAGATGCGTCTCCGGCAACGGCGGGTTCGGCCAGCCGACGAAGAATCCGCCGCGAAGGTGATCCGCCGTCACGCCGTCGAGCGAGTCGATGTAACGGATTGAACCTTCCCCGACCGAAGGCCGTTCGCCCATGAGAGATGCATCTCCTTGCTCAGTACAATCGAGCCTTGTCCAGCACCGGCGACATCCCCGTCAGATCTCCGGCCAAGAAGCAGCCGAGGTTGTGGATGAAGATGTCCGTGATCTTGCTGTTCTCGGTGTCGGCGGTCGAGGCCGAGTGCGGGTTCACCAGGACGTTCGGCATATCCCAGAGGGGAGAATCGACCCGTAACGGCTCGGTCCGGAAGACATCGAGCGCCGCTAGTCCGATCTGGTCGGCCCGAAGCGCCGCGATCATCGCGTCCTCGTCGATCACCACGCCGCGGGAGATGTTCACCAGGACGACGCCAGGCTTGAAGGCCGCGACCTCCTCCGGCCCAATGAGCCCTTCGGTCTCCGGCGTGTGCGGGCAACAGAGCACCACGCAGTCCGCCCCGCGGAGCATCTCTCTGAGTCCGTCGCTTTCGAAGAGGCGGTCGACGCCGAGCGCCGCGGCCCGTGCCGGCGAGTTGTCGCTGGCCATCGCCCAAACGGTCATGCCGAACGCGTGCGCCAGCCGTGCCGTCTCCCGTCCGATCCGGCCGGGGCCGACGATCGCGATCGTCTGGCCGTGCAGCTCCGTCGCGCAGTATCGCGCCCACCGGTGCGCCTTCTGTTCTGCCTGCAGGTGGGCGATCTTTTTGTTGTGGAAGAGCAACGCGGCGAAGACGAACTCCGAGAGGGGACGGGAGTGGACGCCGCTCGCGGTCGTCACGATCACCTCGCTTTCTTGCAATCCCAGGCGTTTGACGTATTGCCCAACTCCGGCGGATGTCGTCTGGACCCAGCGCAGACCGGGAGAAAGGTCCAGGGGGCTCTGCTTCTCGCCGTAGGCGAAATCCCAGAGAACGTTGGCGCGCCGGAGGAGTGCGTACCACTCCTCCGCCTGAGCCGGTGTCCTTTTCCAGTCCGGGGCGCCGGTATGGTCGGCGACGTACCGAGGGGGAGTGAGCAGATCCGGCCGGTAGATGAGTTCGAACCCATCCGGGTGAGCGGCGACGATCCGATCGACGTACTCCTGTTCGAGCGGCGAGGTGATCATTGCCACGACCTGATCCGACCCGGTTTGTCGCGAAGCCGCCACCCGTTCCTCCTCCATCGAAATGCTTATCAGTTTTGTTGCCCGCGAGTCTGCCGCGGGGGTCTGCACGGATGGGACGGTCTCACGCCAACCGCGTCCGGTCAAGAGACTGAGGACGCCTGGAGGAAATCCGGTGCTAGAATCGGCGACCAGTAGACAGACTTCGATTTGGCCACCGTGGCCCGCGACGACGAGGAGCGCCAAAGGTGACAGCGACGGACACCGGATCCGCGATCGACCTGTCCATCAATAAAGACCGGCTGAGCCGCGCGCAAGCTGAACTTGCCCGCCAGGGAGTCGATTATCTGCTCGTTGGGATCTCGTCGGATCTGTTCTACCTCTTCGGCTACGAGGGGCACGCTAGCGAACGCCTCACGATGCTGGTTCTGCCGCGGTCTGGCGCCGCCGCCGTCGTCGTCCCGAAGTTGGAGTCGCCTCTGCTGCGATCTCGCGAAGCGCTTGCCGGGCTTCTCGTCTGGGAGGAGACCGAGGCGCCGACCGCGCTGGTCGCTTGCCACATCGGCGACGCCGTCGGGAAGACCATCGCGGTCAACGATCACCTCTACAGTAGTTTCCTCTTGAAATTGCAGGACGCCATTCCCGGCGCGTCTTGGATCTCGGCTAACGACACCCTCAAGCCACTGCGTATGATCAAGGACGCGCGTGAAGTCGAGCTCCTGCTTGAAGCCGGCCGCCGCACGGATGTCGCCTGGGAAGAGTTCATCGCCTCGCCACTCTCCGGCCTGACCGAGACACAGGCCATGGAGCGCCTGGTAGCTCTGACGCGAGCGCAGGGGCTGGATATCGGTTTCGGGATCTGTGCTAGTGGCCCGAACGCCGCCTCCCCCCATCATCACTCTGGAGACAGGGTGATCAAGCATGGCGATAGCGTCGTCTTCGACTGGGGCGGAACGTTGGAGGGGTATACCTCCGACGTGACGCGCACGGTGCACGTCGGTGAACCGGACGAGGAGTTTCGCAGGGTCTACGCGACGGTCCTGGCCGCGAACCAGGCCGCGCTCGACGCGGTAAAGCCTGGAGTCGCCTGCCAGGAGGTCGATCGCGCGGCGCGGACGCTGATCAGCGACGCGGGGTACGGCAACGCGTTCCTGCATCGTCTTGGTCACGGTCTGGGGCTGGATGTGCACGAGGAGCCATATCTGGTCGAGGGCAACACGATGCCGCTCGCGGCCGGGATGGTCTTCAGCGACGAGCCCGGGATCTATCTCGCGGGCCGCCTCGGCGTTCGGATTGAAGACGCCGTTGTGTGCACCGAGACCGGCGGCATGCGCCTGAACGAAGCGACGCGGGAGCTCGTGGTCGTCGGGTAGATGGTCCGAGGAAGGCCCTCACCTGCCAACCCCCCTCTCCCAGGATTGGGAGAGGGGGGGACTTGGTTGGAGGACGAGATGTTGCGCGTGAATGCGGAACGGCTTCAGGATCGCCTCCACCAGCTGTCGACCGTAGGTGCGACAGCTGGTTGCGGCGTCACGCGTTTGGCGCTGACGGACGAGGACCGGGCGGGACGCGACCTTTTGGCCTCGTGGATGCATGAAGCCCGGCTGACCGTTAGAGTCGACGATCTGGGGAACATCATCGGACGGCGGGCTGGGACGGACGAGTCGCTTCCGGTGCTGTTGGGTTCACACATCGACACGGTTCGCAACGGAGGACGGTACGACGGCGCGCTGGGGGTGCTCGGCGCGCTCGAGGTCGTCGAAACGCTGAACGACGCCGCGATCACGACTTCCCGTCCCCTTGAGATCGTCAGTTGGACGAACGAAGAGGGTGTCCGGTTCGAACCGGCGATGATGTCTTCTGGGGCGGTCTTCGGACGATTCGAGACCGCGTATGTCTATGGCCGCGCTGACAGCGATGGTCTCCGGTTCGAGGACGAACTCCGCCGCATCGGCTATCTCGGTGAGCCGTCCAACCGGCCGGATGCCGCGGCCGCGTACCTGGAACTGCACATCGAGCAGGGACCGGTCCTGGAAAACGCCGGAAAACCGGTCGGCATCGTCGACGGGATCGTCGGGATCACCTGGTCGGAGGTGACGTGGACGGGCCAAGCCGATCATGCCGGTCCGAGCCCGATGCCGCTCCGCCGGGACGCGCTCGGCGCCGCCGCACGCCTCGTGACCGCGGTCGAGGAGATTGGGACGCGGGAAGGACATCCCGCCGTCGCGACCGTTGGCCGGATCGTGGTCGAGCCCAACGTGATCAACACGATCCCTGGACGGGTGGTGATGAGCGTCGATTTCCGGTCGCTCGACAATGAGGGTTTAGATCGGATGATGCTCCAGCTCGAAGACAAGGTGCGGGGCATCGGGTATCGCACCGGTGTCGACGGGACGGTTGTTCGATTCTGGACATCTGAGCCGACCGTATTCGCCAAACCCGTCATCGATGCGATCGCCGCCGCCATCGATGAACTCGAGTTGCCGACCCACCGCCTGTGGTCGGGCGCGGGGCATGACGCGAAGTACGTCGCGGACCGGGCGCCGTCGGGGATGATCTTCGTTCGGAGCCAAAACGGACTCAGCCATTGTGAGACGGAGTACAGCGCTCCAGAAGACATCGAGGCAGGCGCGAACGTGCTCTTGCATGCGACGCTCACGGTAGCTGGCGCGCGTTAGCGGTTGTCATCACGTCGCGGGCCTGATTCATAATGGGCACTCATCGAGGGCCACGTGGCCGTCGGTCGAACCTACCCAAGAAACGAGTTCCCCACATGCTCGATTTTTCCAAGGTCTTTACCGGAGAGCAAACCTACGCGGACGTCGTAGCTGGTCTCACCCCCGCGGATTTGCCGCGACTGACCACCGAAATCCTCGACGCCGTCGAGGCCCGCCTTGAGGGCATATCCGACCCGGACGTGGTCTTCGTGCCGCGCGACCCGACCCCGGACGACCCGGAGACGGAAGGCTGGACGATTGGTCACGTCATCGTCCACCTCACGGCGGGGCTGGAAGAGTCGGCGTCGTTGGGAGCGACGCTCGCCCGCGGAGTCGAAGTCACTGGCCGCTCTCGCTATGAATCCCCGTGGGAATCGATCACCACGGCCGCCGCGGTCCGGTCCCGTCTCGCGGAGAGCCGGAACATGGCGCTTGGTTTTCTCACCGTCTGGCCGGAAGCACCGCACCTCGACAACACCTACACCCGGGTCGAGCGGTTCGGCCCGATGGACGCCGTCGGCGTCCACCTGATGGGATACATGCACGCCACGATGCATCTGAACCAACTCCAGGAGATCCGGCGGCAGGCGGCGGGGTAAAAGGCCAAGGTCTCCAGGGGGACAGCCCTCACCCCGGCCCAGGGGTGGCCCGCCCGGACCACCTCTCTCCCTTGCGAGGGAGAAGGGTGCGACGAAGTCCAGTAGCCGCGATTAATCACGGGGAAACGCTCCCGTCTCCCTCGCAAGGGAGAGAGGTGGCC
>Ga0136611_10002156_pt1 | contig 13671 bp, 12 predicted proteins | sample AntDrymUQ2232306_2_FD_106645 | JGI IMG/M metagenome (GOLD analysis project Ga0136611, IMG submission 106645) | Polar desert sand microbial communities from Dry Valleys, Antarctica - metaG UQ223 (23.06) | ecosystem: Environmental > Terrestrial > Soil > Desert | place: Antarctica: Dry Valley...
ATCTGCGATTCGTAGCTGCAACTTCACGCTGATTACGGCCGTATATACTCCAGGCGGTTTGCCGGTCGATCATCGGCGTGCTATCCTTGGTCAATATGCAAAAAGTGGATATCCAAACGGTTCATCAGCATAGATAGATGAGTTATGGTTGAGTTACGCTCCTACATTTCCGACGGTGCATGTTTCAAATAGCGACACAAACAGTTCTGTGCCCAATCTGCCGATCCACCAATCGGGGTGATGCGAAGTTCTGCCAGCAGTGCGGCAACGATATTCTGCTGGACGATATTTATCGCATCATCAAGGTGATCAAAGAAGGCGGCATGGGGATGGTATACAAAGCCGTCGATGCAGCCGGCGTCGAATACGCGCTCAAAGAGATGCATGATCGCTTCGAGAACCAGCAAGATCGGATTGAAGGCATTGATCGCTTTATCGAGGAAGCAGAGCTTCTTCATAATCTAAACCATCCAGCGATCCCGAAGGTCTACCGCTCCTTTATCGACGAAGGACGCTACTACCTTTCCATGGAATTTATCTATGGCGAGGACCTCGAAGATACACTTAAGCGCGAGAAGAGCTTTCCCGAGCCGGTCGTGCTGCGCTGGGCCGATCAATTGTGCGATGTGCTGGAATATATGCATAGCGCCGGCTTGATCTATCGCGATATGAAACCGGCCAATATCATGATCGATCGCGACGGCAATGTGAAACTGGTCGACTTCGGGATCGCGAAAGTGCTGCAGCCAGGCCAGCGCCACACCATGGTCGGCACGCCAGGCTACTCACCGCCTGAGCAGTACCAGGGGCTCGCGACCCTCGAGTCTGATCTATATGCGCTCGCCGCGACGCTTCATCACCTGCTGACCGGCCGTGATCCGCGCGACCATCCGCCGTTTACCTTTCCACTTGTCACCAGTATCAACCGCTCGATCTCGCTCCAAACGGCCCGCGCGCTTGACAAGGCGCTGGAAATGGAGGCCGCGCAGCGTTTTGCAAGTGTCGAGGCGTTCCGGCGCGCCCTGCCGATTCCTACGGGCGATCGACGGCCAACCCTGCCGTTCGAGCTACCATCACGCGCTCCGGCGCCACGCACAACACCGAGCCCACGACCCGCCACGCCCGCGCCGAGATCCCAACAAAGCCCGGCGCCCGCGCGGCAGGCGCCACGGCCTCAGCCGCAGGTCCAGCAGCGGCCACGACGCTCCGGGCGTGTGCTCCGGCGCGTGCTCGCGACGGCTGTCCTGGCAGCGGGCGTGGCCGGTGCCGGTGTCGTCGCGTATCCTTCGCTCGAACCATTGGTCCGCGATCTGATCACCAGCCCGGCGCAACAACCTGCCATCGCCTATGTAAGCCAATCCTACGAAGTCGTGGTCGAGGTACAGCTACCGGACGGGGCGTCGGATGCCGAGATCCGAGCCGCGTTGCGCAACGAATACGGGGTCAAGGCACAGGCTCAATATCCGGGAGCACGCATAAGTAACACGAGCCGTCCTGCAGTCGTGGGTGGCAGATGGGAAACTGGCGAACTTGTCAACGGCAGTCGCACCTACTCGGCGGATATGAGTGGCTCGATCGACGTACCCCAAACGGCCCCATAAAGTCCCACACAACTTGGCGCTTGACGATACCTCATACTATGGTACTATTTTAGCCGTGCCATAACTTTCTTTTGGTAGCATATACATGCTGACTTGGAAGAATAATGCCTGTGATCGAGCAAGAGCAAAGATTATCGACGGCGATTGAGAACTACCTGAAAACGATCTACTTGCTCCAGCAGCAGGGCGAGCAGGTGAGCACGAACATGCTCGCCGAGCAACTTAACGTCAAGCCCGCGTCTGTTTCAGGTATGCTCAAAAAGCTTGCCGAGCTTCAGTTGGTCGAGCATACGCCATATTACGGCGCCAGCGTTTCTCCTACGGGCGAGAAAATCGCCCTGGAGGTGTTGCGCCATCATCGTCTGATCGAACTCTATCTTGTCGAAGCGCTTGGCTATACCTGGGATGAAGTGCATCCGGAAGCCGAAGAATTGGAGCATGTTATATCGGAAAAACTCGAAGCACGCATCGCGGCCTGGCTTGGGAACCCTACTCATGATCCACATGGCGATCCGATTCCCTCACCGGAAGGCGAGGTGCCGCATGAAGCCAGCCAGCCTCTCGACGCACTGGATGTCGGGCAGCGGGCCAGAATTGCTCAGGTACGTATGCAAGACGCTGATCGGTTACGCTACCTGGCCAGCCTCGGTCTTGTGCCCGGCGCGTCGGTAGAGTTACAGTCGCGGGCACCCTTTGAGGGCCCACTGGTCATCAGGGTAGGCACCGAAAGCCATATCCTCGATACCCGATTAGCGAAAACAATTGTTGTAAAGGATGTACAATCTGATGCTGAATCTCATCTCTAACACGCGGCTTGCCCGTGTGCTGTATTTGCTGCTTGGCTGTGCCATCCTCGCCGCCTGTGGGCAGCCCGTGGCCGGCCAAGGGGGCACAGAAGGCGGCCCTGACCTCAGTGGACGAAAAATTAACGTGGTCGCCACAATTGGCATGATCGCCGATCTTGCCACCAACATCGGCGGTGAGCGCGTGACCGTCACAGGCTTAATGGGACCCGGCATTGACCCGCACCTGTATAAGGCCACTGCGGGCGATGTGCAGACTCTCGAACGCGCCGACATAATTTTGTATGGCGGGCTGGAGCTCGAAGGCCGCATGACCGACATTTTCGTGAAGCTCGCAGCGACACGCCCAACCGTCGCTGTCACCGACGACATTCCGCGCGACAGGCTGCGCGAGCCACCGGAGTTCGCGGGCAAGTACGATCCGCATGTCTGGTTCGACGTCACACTCTGGAAATTTGCGGCGAAGCGCGTTGCCGATGAACTGGCACAGATGGATCCAACGAGCGCCGACCTGTATCAAGAAAATCTCGCAGCCTATGATGCCGAGTTGGACGGGCTTCACGAATATATTCAGGCCCAAGTAGCGACCATTCCCGAGCCGCAGCGCGTATTGATCACCGCGCACGACGCGTTCGGCTATTTTGGCGAGCAGTATGGCGTCGAAGTTCATGCCTTACAGGGCACAAGCACGGCAGCCGAAGCCGGCGCCGCCGATGTGCAGGCGCTGGTTGATTTCGTCGTCGAACGTGACATTAAAGCCCTCTTCATTGAATCCAGTGTGCCACGCGGCACGATCGAGGCGGTGCAAGCCGCCGTCGAAGCACGCGGAAACCAAGTCACCATCGGCGGAGAACTCTTCTCGGATGCCATGGGCCAGGCCGGCACGCCGGAAGGAACCTACCAGGGGATGGTACGCCACAACGTCGACTCAATCGTCACGGCCCTCAAATAGATGACGGACAACAAGCATATGGAAGTTTCAAGCTCTGCTCCAGGCGGCGACCCACGAGCGGCAGCGCCAGTCGCGATCACCGACCTTACCGTTGCGTATCGTGATAAGCCTGTGCTATGGGACATCGATCTAACGATTCCGGAAGGACGCCTCGCCGCCATCATCGGACCTAACGGTGCCGGAAAGTCGACGCTGATCAAGTCCGTGCTCGGCCTGCTGCCGATCGCGGCCGGCAACATCACCTTTTACGGCCAATCGTACGCGGCTCAACGGCGTCTGGTCGGCTACGTGCCTCAGCGCGGCAGCGTCGACTGGGACTTCCCGACAGATGCGTTGGATGTTGTTATGATGGGCCGCTATGGGCGCCTGGGTTGGTTACGCCGTCCCGGCCGCCAGGACCGCGAGATCGCGCTGGAATGTTTGCGGCAGGTAGGCATGGTGGATTATGCCGGGCGACAAATCAGCCAGCTTTCCGGCGGGCAACAGCAGCGCGTTTTCCTGGCGCGGGCGCTGGCCCAGGATGCCCAAATATACTTCATGGACGAGCCGTTCGCGGGCGTCGACGCGACCACCGAGCGCGCGATTGTCGCGCTGCTGGCTGAGTTAAGGAAGGCGGGCAAAACGGTCGTCGTCGTGCACCACGATCTGGAGACCGCGCCGGACTATTTCGACTGGTGCGTGCTGCTGAACGTACGCCTGATCGCGGCCGGACCGATGAGCGAGGTCTTCAATCTGGACAACCTTCAGCGGACCTACGGCGGGCGCATGGCATTTCTGTCCGAGCATCTTGCGCCGGGAGCCACGCCATGATCGGTCTGCTGTACGATCTCTTCTTCGACTATACGCTCCGCAACATCGCGCTTGGTTCGGCGATCCTGGGACTGGTCGGCGGTGTCCTGGGATCGTTCGCGGTCTTGCGCCGCCAGAGTCTGCTGGGCGATGCCCTCAGCCATGCGGCGCTGCCTGGCATCTGTCTGGCCTATATGCTGACCGGCACCCGAACGTCGCTCGTGCTGCTGATCGGCGCGGGCATCACCGGCTGGCTCGGCACACTGCTGATTCTGATGATTGTCCGTGAGACACGCATCGCCGAAGACGCAGCGCTGGGGATTGTCCTCTCGGTCTTTTTCGGCATCGGCATTATGTTACTCACCTTCATCCAGCAGAGCAACGACGCTAACCAGGCCGGCCTCGACAAATATCTCTTCGGTCAGGCCGCCACATTGGTGCAGGATCAGGTCGTGACGATGGCTGTGCTCGGCAGCATCGCGCTCGGGTTTGTCTTCGCCCTGTTTAAGGAGTTCAAGCTCTTATCCTTTGACCCAGACTTCGCGGGGACGCTCGGATTTCCGACCCGTCGCCTGAATATCTTGCTGACATCGCTCACCGTCGTCGCGGTCATGATCGGTCTACAGACGGTTGGGGTCGTGTTGATGGCCGCGATGTTGATCGCTCCGGCCGCAGCGGCACGTCAGTGGACCAACCGCCTCAGCAGGATGCTGGTTCTGGCCGCTCTGTTTGGGATGCTTGCCGGTGTTAGCGGAGCGCTGATCAGCGTGAGCCAGGCGCGCCTGCCGACCGGGCCGATGGTGATCCTGAGCGCCTCGATGATCGTTATCTTCTCGCTGCTTTTCGCACCCGCGCGTGGCATCGTCTGGGATACCCTACGGCGACGCCGTGATCGGGGCCGGCTACAGGCGCCACCAATAACGCCGCATGGTGGACAGTCTGCTTCCGCGGAACGAGGTTCCTCATGAGCACGACACTGGTCGTCGTACTGGTCGGCTGTCTGGCGGCCGCCAGCTGCGCACTGCTGGGCGTCTTCCTTGTTCTACGCAAGATGGCGATGATGGCCGACGCAATCAGCCATGCGATCTTGCCGGGCCTGGTAGTAGGCTACTTCATCGCGCGTGGTCCCAATCTCCTGAGCGGCTTCCTAGGCGCCGCAGCCGCCGGTATCCTTACCGTTACACTGGTCGAGCTGTTGACGCGCAGTGGACGGGTCAAAGAGGACGCGGCGATCGGCCTAGTCTTCCCGGCCCTCTTCGCACTGGGAACATTTCTGATTTCCAGGTTCTTTTCAAACGTACACCTTGACGCCGACGCGGTGCTCTTCGGCGAGATCGCTTTTGCGCCCTTTGATCGCCTGATCGTAGCCGGCTACGATATCGGCGTCCAACCGGTGTGGGTGCTCGGCACCCTGACGGTGGTGAACCTGGTCTTTGTCGTGACGCTGTATAAAGAACTCAAGCTTGCCACCTTTGATTCGGCGCTCGCGGCAACGCTCGGCTTTTCGCCCGCGCTGATCCACTACGCGCTAATGACGCTGGTTTCCTTGACCACCGTCGGCGCGTTTACCGCCGTCGGCGCAATTCTGGTCGTCGCGTTGCTGATCGTCCCACCTGCAACCGCGTATCTGTTAACCGACCGCCTGCCGGTCATGATCGGCCTGTCGGTGCTCGCGGGCGTGCTCGCGGCGATAGGGGGCTACCTGCTGGCAAGCACATTGAACGCCTCTATCTCGGGCGCGATGGCGACAGTCGCGGGCGTGCTGTTCGGGCTCGCGCTGCTGCTTTCGCCTCATTATGGGCTGGTCGCCAACATGCGGCGACGGCACAGCCAACGCCGCCAGTTCGCCGCCGAGATGCTGATTGTCCACCTGTTCAACCACGCCGGCCAACCCGAACAGGCTGAAGAAAGCACGGCAGGCCACCTTCAGAGCGATCTGCTCTGGACCGAACAGTTCGCCGATATGGCCATTCGCCAAGCCACTCGTAGTGGGCTCATCCTGCGCTCCGGCGATGACCTTCAACTCACCGCGACCGGCCAACAGCAGGCCAGCCAGGCTGTGCTAAGATGAGGTCTGGGCGGAGGACGCCCTCACCCCTAACCCTCTCTCCCAAGCGGGGCGAAGGGAACTGGGCGAATTTAACTCCACTCTCCCAAGTTGGGAGAGGGGCCGGGGGTGAGGGCATCCTCCTCTTTAGCAATCTCACCCCGAGATTGCCAAATTGCTTTATGCTCTGGTATACTCTGCCTACGTAATTGTTGACATATCGATGCCTTCCTGGTCACTCGCATCGCCTAAAATCCCACCCGCTTGTCAAATTTCAACACACGAACTTGCCTCTTGACAACTCTGCCCTTCGCGGTTAAGATAGTACCCGGTTAGCACTCATGGATCGAGAGTGCTAAACACCCAAGTAACTATCAGGAGGTTAGTACGCGTATGGATTTCCGCATTCGACCACTTGCCGATCGTGTAGTGATCAAACCGCAGGAAAAAGAAGAGAAGACCCGCGGCGGCATCTATCTACCCGACACGGCGTCCAAAGAAAAGCCCCAGGAAGGCACGATCATGGCAGTCGGCGAGGGCAAGCTGGACGACAACGGTAAGCGCACCCCGGTCGGCGTGAAAACCGGCGATAAGGTGCTCTTCGCCAAGTATGCCGGCACCGATATCAAGATCGACGACGAAGACTATTTGATCCTGGCCGAGAAGGACATTCTGGCTGTCGTCAACGAGTAGGTTTCGCCGCTCATCATCTCATAGTATCTACTGGAGAATACATTCATGGCTAAGCAGGTCTATTTCAACGAAGAGGCGCAGCGCGCAATGAAACGCGGCGTCGACATCGTGGCCCAGGCAGTTAAGACCACGCTGGGACCACGCGGGCGCAACGTCGCCATCGACAAGAAGTTCGGCTCACCGACCGTGACCCATGACGGCGTCACCGTCGCCAAAGAGATTGAGCTCAAAGATCCCTTCGAGAACATGGGCGCGCGTCTGCTCGTCGAGGCCGCCACCAAGACCGACGATGTGGCCGGCGACGGCACAACCACCGCGACGGTGCTGGCCCAGGCGATCGTCAACGAAGGCCTCCGCCTGGTTGCCGCTGGCGCCAACCCGATGCTGATCAAGCGTGGCCTGGACAAGGCCACTCCTGTGCTGGTCGAGGCCCTGAAGAACCTGTCGCAGCCTGTTCGCGACCAGAGCGAAGTCGCCAACGTCGCGACCGTCTCGGCCGCCGACGCAGAGATCGGCCAGTTGCTGGCCGACGTTATGGACAAGGTCGGCAAGGATGGTGTCATCACCGTCGAGGAAGGCCGCGGCATGGGCTATGAGACCGAGTACACCGAGGGTATGCAGCTTGACCGCGGCTATATCTCGCAGTACTTCGTCACCAACTCGGAGCGCATGGAAGCCGACCTGGAAGACCCCTATATCCTGATCACCGACAAGAAGATCTCCTCGATTCAGGAAGTTCTGCCGGTGCTCGAAAAGGTTCTTGCTTTCACCAAGAACCTGGTGATCATTGCCGAGGACGTCGACGGTGAGGCGCTGGCGACCCTGGTCGTCAACAAGTTGCGCGGCACGATCAACGCCCTGGGCATCAAGGCTCCCGGCTTCGGTGACCGCCGCAAGGCTATGCTCCAGGACATCGCGATCCTGACCGGTGGCACGGTTATCTCGGAAGAGATCGGCCGCAAGCTGGACAGCACGACCGTCGAGGACCTGGGCCGCGCCCGCCGCGTCGTGTCGACCAAGGACGAGACGACCATTATCGAGGGCAAGGGCGATGGCGGCGCGATCAAGGGTCGCATCGACCAGATCCGCGCCCAGATCGACCAGACCACCAGCGACTTCGACCGCGAGAAGCTGCAGGAGCGCCTAGCCAAGCTTGCCGGTGGCGTTGCCGTCGTCAAGGTCGGCGCCGCGACCGAGCCTGAGCTCAAGGAGCGCAAGCACCGGGTTGAGGACGCGCTTCGCGCGACCCGTGCCGCCGTCGAGGAAGGCATCGTCCCAGGTGGCGGTGTCGCTCTGATCAACGTCATCAAATCGCTGGACAGCATCGAGACTGCCAACGACGATGAGAAGTCGGCCGTCCAGATCCTGCGCCGCGCGCTCGAAGAGCCGATGCGCCAGCTGGCCCGCAACGCCGGCGAAGACGGCGCGGTGATCATCGACAACGTGCGCCGTCGGCAGAAGGCCGAGAACAACACCAACATCGGCTACAATGTCATCACCGGCGAGTACGGCGACATGCTGGCCGCAGGCTTTCCTGACCCGGTCAAGGTGACCCGTTCAGCCGTGCAGAACGCGGTCTCGATCGCGAGCATGATCCTGACCACCGACGCTCTGATCACCGACATTCCGGACGACAAGTCCGCGATGCCGATGGGCGGCGGCGGTGGCGGCGGCATGGGCGGCATGGACTTCTAGTCCAGCCCGCATCCACGTCTTGGGGCGACCGAATTGGTCGCCCCTTTTCTGTGCCTGCTCTTCTGCTCGATCACCACGCAATCAGCATCGTACTTGCAAGCCCAATCACTGCTATAATTCGCCGCGCATGCTCACCGACGAACCAGAGCTTATTCAACGCAGCCAGGACGGCGATCGACAGGCCTTTAATCTGCTGGTCGAACGCTACCAGAACCGGCTGTATGGGCTGAGCTATCGTATGCTTGGCGATCCTGACGCGGCCGCCGATGCCGTTCAGGACTCGTTCCTTTCTGCCTACCGCAATATCAAGCGCTACCGTGGCGGATCGTTCGTCGCCTGGCTACTGCGTATCGCGACGAACACCTGCTACGACCAACTGCGCGCGCGCAAGCGGCGGCCTCAAACATCCCTGGACGCCTTCGATCCTGACGCCGACGAGGCACCGCGCCAGTTTACTGATTCCGGCGAGTCGCCTGACGATCGAACCCTCCGCGATGAGCTCGCGCGCGAGATCCAGCGCCGTCTGGACGACCTTCCCGACGATCAGCGGCTGGCTATCGTTATGAGCGATATTCAAGGCTATAGCTACGATGAAATCTCAGCCGCGACGGGATGGCCGCTGGGGACGGTCAAGTCGCGGTTGAGCCGCGGACGCACACATCTCCGCGATGCCCTGCGCGCGGGGGAACTTTTGCCGGCGCAATACCGTCTCCCTTCTAGAGATGAAACACGAGAAGATTGAGGAAGGTTGTTTACGACGAACATGAAGAACGCGCCGCGCCATATTCATTCAGACGATACCAGCGAGCTGCTTTCGAGCTACATCGACGACGCGGTTGACCTTGTCGAACGCCGGCGCGTCGACAAGCTGCTGCGCGAATGCAACGCCTGCGTGATGGAACTCGAAGATCTGCGCGGGCTCCGGCAGTTGCTGCAGCACCTGCCGGAGCCAATGCCCAGGCGCTCGTTTACCCTCGACGCTTCGGTCGCGGCGCCGCGCATGCGTCTTTTCCCGATCTTCCGCTTTGCGTCGCTGGCTGCCGCCCTGCTGCTCTTTGTCGTGCTCGGTGTAGATGCGCTTGGGCGGGGTGGACAGGGGGGGCAGCTTACCACGGCCTCACAACCGGCCGCTGAGGTCGCGCCGTTGGCACAAGAGCAGAGCCGCACAATTGACAGCGCCGCTACTGCGGCGCCGGAAGCCGCCACCGCGAAAGAACCGCCCTCTGCGGCGGGAGGCGCGGCGACTGAGCCAACCGCTGAGGCTGCGGCCGAGATCGCGCCGGATGTGGCCGCCCTGCAAGTGCCTGCGACAGCTGCGGCTGCCACCGGTGAGGAGCAGGAGGCGCCTGCTCAGGACAGCCCGGTTGAGCCGACCATGGACATCGCCGGCGCGGCCCCGGAGCAAGGTCCGGGACTCGATGACGAGCAGAATAACGATTCAGCGGATGCGCCGGCAGATCCGGATGCAGTCTTAGAATCGAGTGCTGCGCTCTCAAACAACGACACCTCGTCGCCGGATACGACCACCTTGGAAGAGGCCCAGGCGCTGCCGGGGGAGCCGGTCAATCGGCCATGGCAGGATAGCTGGCGCGTTGCCGAGGCCCTCTTAGCGGCGCTTGTCGTGGCACTGGGCGGCGCGACGTGGTGGAGTGCGCGACAGGAGCGGGTGTAAAGCCAAGAAGGGTGCGGTATACTGATCGGCGATCAATGTATCGCGCCCGCCATATGTGGTGGGCCGCCCAGCGACAAAGGATGAGATATGCGGTCCGCGCCATCCGGCGACCTGATTGACGAGCCCAACACAACGGAGAGTCTGCTGTTACTAACCGTTGAGGAGCTTAAGTGGTATGCTCGGCTTGTGCCCGGCAAGGCTCCAATCCGCAAAGGCGAACTGGTTACCTTCTTGCTCAAGACGCTGGCAAATACCGAGCAGATGCGGAGCCTTTGGAACCAACTTGACGCACAGCAGCAGTTGGTCGTCGCCGAGGCTATTCACCAGCATCAAGGCCGCTATGCCGGCGATGTCATGGCCGCCAAGTACCCCAGCGTAGACGCGCCCCGCCATCCCAACGCCTACGACTTCGGTGGTTTTGGAAACCTCTTTGGCCGTCCGGCGAAGAAAGATCCAACACCGTATGACCTGCTCTTTTGTGGCAGCGACGGCTCAACCCGCGTCATCCCGCAGGATCTTCGCGAACTCCTGCACCCATTCGTTGCGCCGCCACCGCCCATGGAGATGCCGGGCCACGACCATCCGCCTGCGCTTGTGGCGACCCAGCCCGGCATCGTAGCGCCGGAAGTGACCGTTAGCGATACCGAGCGCGTAGCCTTCCATGATCTCGCGGCGACAGTCTACCTGATCCAACAGGGCAAGCTCAGCGTCAGCGCGACCACCAAGCTGCCGACGCTGCCGGCGGTGCGCCTCCTGCGGCAGCGCCTGCTGCATGGCGACTACTTCGCTGAAGACCAGTATGCACGTGCCGATGACGCGATCCGGCCGCTCGCCCTGATCATGATCGTCCAAGCGGCCAAGTGGGCAACGCTCACTGGAACCGGCGGTAAACTCGAACTGACCAAGCGCGGCCAGGCGCTCCTGGCCACACCGATCAGCGCGGAGCATGTGCGTGAAGCCTGGGAGCGCTGGGTCAAGAGCGATCTGCTAGATGAGCTTCAACGCATCAAGGCGATTAAAGGTCAGCAGTCGAAGCAAACACGGCTGACCAAGCCGACAGAACGGCGCGAGAAACTGGCCGTGACCCTGCGCGCGCTGCCCGCCGAGCGCTGGGTGCTGCTCCGCGATTTCTTTCGCTACATGCGCGCCGAGCGTCTCGCGCCCGAAATCGAGCGGGGCCTCCATACCACCTTATATATCGGCTCCAGCATGGAGTACGGCTGGCTCGGCGATAGTGAGTTCGACTACTGGGACACCGTCGTCGGCTCGTATCTGCGCGCGGTGCTCTGGGAATATGCCGCGACGCTGGGGCTGATCGACATCGCGTATACGAATCCCGAAGACCTGCCGCGCGAGATAGACGATGACGACTTTTATGCCGACGACATCGATTTTATCAGCCGCTACGATGGCCTGCTCGGACTACGGATAACCAGTCTCGGTCGCTACGTTTTCGGCCTGGCGACCGAATATGTTCCACAGGCCGGCGCCATAGCGCAGGGACCGCCGGTGCTCAAGGTGCTGCCGACGCTTGACCTGGTTGTGACCGACTCGGCGCGCATTATGCTCAACGAGCGCGCGTTTCTGGAGCGTATCGGCACGGCTCAAAGTCAGGATGTTTATCGTTTGAGCCGCGAACTGGTGCTGGAAGCGCTGGAGTTTGGCCTGACCGCAGATCAGATCCTGGAGTTTCTGTCCACAAAGAGCGGCGTCGCCGTGGATGATCTGCCGCAAACTGTGCGCGTCTTTTTCACGGATCTGCGACAGCGGCTCAACACGATCCGCGACGGCGGCAAAGTGCTGGTGCTGGAAGGCGACGACCTGATCGTGATGACTGAGATCGCGCGCTCGTCCGAGTTGCGCGGCATCGTGCGGCTCGCAACCGTCGACGGCGCTCCGGTACTGTTAGTGCCCGAGGCTCGCGAGGCAGCGGTCCGCAAGCAACTACGCAAACTCGGCTACGTCGCCGCGAAGAAGTAGCGTATGTTTGGCCATCGCATCGACGCTGATCTCGAACTCCGTCTGCTGGTCGGTCGCGACGCGGCCGAATTATTCGCGCTGACCGATCAGAACCGTGAGCATTTACGGCCTTACCTACCGTGGGTGGACCAAACCCGATCGCTCCTGGACTCCAGTGACTTTATTCGCAGCAGCCTTCAGCAACTCGCCAACGATAACGGCTTTCAGGCTGGCATCTGGTATCGCGGCAAACTTGCCGGCGCGATCGGCTTCTTGTATTGGAATTGGCCCAATAGCAAGACCGAGCTCGGCTACTGGCTGGGCGCGGCGTTTCAGGGTCATGGAATCATGACCCGCGCCTGCGGCGCGCTCATCGACTACACCTTCGACGAGCTTGGCCTCAACCGGGTCGAGATCCAGTGCGCGGCAGGCAACACGCGTAGCCGCGCTATTCCGGAGCGCCTCGGCTTCGTCCAGGACGGCGTACTGCGTCAGGCCGAACTCCTGCCCTCAGGCAGGAGCGACCTGGTAGTCTACAGTCTGCTGCGCGACGAGTGGGCGGGTCAGCAGCCCGCATCCGGGGAAAACTGAGCAAGAGAGTCAATGGCGGAAGAGTATCAAGAACAGGTCAAGCAGCGGGTACTCGACGAAGAGCGCTTTGTGCGGCTGCGGCTTTCGGGGCCTGTGCGTGGTCAACCCGTGCCGTGGCGCAGGATCGAAGTGCGTCCCGTGCTGCTCAGGGGCGGCAGACATCTCCAGTTCTCCTTCTTCGACGCCAAACAGGATACGACCAAGAACTATCGCGGCCCAGAAGCGCTCGCCAAACTCGACGAGGTCCTGGCGATCCCGTTTAGCTCGGTGCATGTACAGTCCACCGACGATGACCTGCGCGTCCAGTTGACGAAATCACGCCGCGCGATCATCCACCGCGAGCAACCCCAACCGGAGCAGCGCAGCGTAGACCTGGCGCACAATCATGCCAAGGAGTTGCCGTTGCCGGCCGGCAAGCCTGATCGCTTCCTGCAAGAGATTGGCATCATGAACCAGCAGGGAGCAATCAGCCCGGCGATGCAGGGTAAGTTCTCGCAAATTAACGAATTCCTCAAGCTGATCGAGCACACCGGCGAGTTGGAACGCTTCGAAATTAGGCCCCTGCGCCTACTTGATTGTGGCTGCGGCTCATCCTACCTCAGCCTCGCGGCCTACCACTATCTGAATAATATTCGTGGCATCGCCACCGAGCTGACCGGCATCGACACCAATGAAAAGCTGATCGCTAAAAGCAATCAGCATGGCACAACGCTTGGCTTTGACCGCATCTGTTTTCGCACATCGTCGATTATTGACTACATTCCCGAGCATAAGCCGGACATCCTGATCGCGCTGCATGCCTGCGACACCGCAACCGACGATGCCATCGCACAAGGCATCCTCAACGACGCGCGGGTGATTCTGTGTGC
>Ga0136611_10002157_pt1 | contig 13667 bp, 10 predicted proteins | sample AntDrymUQ2232306_2_FD_106645 | JGI IMG/M metagenome (GOLD analysis project Ga0136611, IMG submission 106645) | Polar desert sand microbial communities from Dry Valleys, Antarctica - metaG UQ223 (23.06) | ecosystem: Environmental > Terrestrial > Soil > Desert | place: Antarctica: Dry Valley...
AAGCTCAGTATCGATACGGGTGCGGCCGGCCTCGAGCGCGGTGTCAGCAACTTTGTTATTGAATTCTGAAAAGTTTAGCCGATTTGAGCGGGCATCATTCTGGGAACTGTGCCAATACACGAACACATCCGGATCAACGCCGATCGAGATACCATAGAGCAACGCGTCATAGTCATGATTTGCAATAGACCGCTGCAAGTCATCGCTGTTCAACAGTCGGACTTCTGCCTGGACGCCTATCTGCTTCCAGGCCTGAGCAACTTGGACAGCTACTCTTCGACTTTCAGGCAAATCCTGGCCATACAAGGTAAACCGGAGCGGCTGGCCGGCTTTCATACGCAGGTCACCGGGTTCAGGACCCCGCAGCCATCCTGCCTTATCAAGCGCCAGTTCAGCAGTCGCCACATCGAAATTCGGTTGAACTAATGTCTTGTCGGAGCCTTTTTGGCTGGCTAGGAACGGACCGCGTACCATATGAGATGCATATCCGAGTTTACTGATGATTTCAGGGACATTAACGGATTGAACCAAAGATTTGCGGACGACAGCGTCTGCCAGGATAGGATTACTATGTTTAAAGAACACCATGTTGGCGGCCGATATCATAAAACTATTAGCCTGCATGCCTGGCACAGACTCAAACTGCTTAGGCACGCTTGGGAAACTGGCCGCCGTAAGTTCCTGTTTCCTGAAACTTTCGGTTAGTTGTCCATCATCATGGTAGGCATGGACGACAAAACTGGCAAGTTTTGGCTTTCCGGCATGATATACCGGCGATGGAGACAAGGCTATCTTGGATTGCCTGGATTCTGGTGTTTCACCGCTGACCTCAATATTTTGCCACATAAATGGACCGGCGCCGACGGGCTGGGAGGTATTGAACCCTATGGAGCGCATTTCGCCTGGAGTTACGTCCTTGAGAAGGTGCTCAGGGATTAATCCGTTGGTCATGTTGTACGGAAACGACCCAAGTACGCTCGGCAATGTAAAGGTCACGGTCGAATCATCGACTGCAGCGACGGTAATTCCCTGCCAGCTTTTGTTGAGTACGGATGAGGCATCAGGATTCTGGATCATCTGGTACGTAAAAACCACGTCTCGAGACGTCAGCGAAACACCATCCTGCCATTTCAGGTTAGGCTTAAGTTTGACGGTGTAGATGCGGCTGGTTTCATCGACCGAAAACGATTCAGCCAAATCCCCAACAAGTTTGTTATCTTCATCATATTTGAACAGTCCGGCAAAAATGAGCTTTGAAACCGTTTCATCGACTGGATTGCTGGCATACAGCGGGCTGGCATTAGTAAAATTACCAAGGATACCCTCGGTATAGACACCACCAGGTACTGGTTGTAAAGTTTGGAAGTAGCCGTCGAGGGCCCGGATTTGCCCGACGAGAGTGCCTGACAACAGACCTAGCAAGAGCAACCAGCCGATGACAAAGCGCCTGACCGCTGAAAGCCGATCAAGACGCCGGAAGAAATAGCGTTCAGCTATACCCTCGGCCTTCGTGCCGAATTTTCTCAACTGAGTCTGTCGTTTACGAAATCGCCGCTTTAGAAAGCCTTGGCGTCTCGATGAATTAGGCGATGAACGAAACATGACTGTCCTCTGGTTACGCTAAGATTCCAAACATGATTGACAAGGCAAACACTAATGCCGAAACGATAGTTAGCTGGAAGATTGTTTTGTCAGTTCCGCGACGTGTCGTGTTCACTTCGGCCGATCCGCCAATTCCGGCGCCCAGGCTAGCCCCGCGGGTCTGCACCAGGATTAGGATTGTCATCAGGATCATTGAGACGATACTTATATAATTCCAGAAGTTCATAATTTTCTCCTTTTTTTCATTATGGCTTAGTTATGTCTTACGTTCTTCTAATATTGCAGATACTAGGTAGTTTACAAGCCCAATGATCATCCCGGCAAGTATTGCGGCCCAGAAATTGGTAATTTCGAGTGGAGCGTATAGTTTACTGACCAGCAATACCATCAGTCCATTGACGACAACCATGAACAACCCGAGCGTAAATACTATAGCCGGCAGCGCCAAAATAACCACAATCGGCTTTATTAATATATTAACGATGGCCAGCAATAATCCCGCTATCAGGATAACACCAATCCTATCCTGATAATTGATACTGTTACTCAACAAACCGGCCGCGACCCACAGGCCAAGGCTTGAAACGAGCCAGCGCATCAGAAACCGATAAAAAGGATGCGTCATTACCCTGTATTGTACCACGGTCAGCCGGGTTATTTACATAAGCGTTTTAGGCAGAGCGTCACTCATGACTCTATTGCCATCAGCAGTAATAACAAGGTCGTCCTCAATCCGGACGCCAATCGACTCCTCCGGAATGTAAATGCCCGGCTCGCAGGTCAGTACCATACCAGGTTCAAGTGGTAGCGTGTAGTCCCCGACATCGTGGACATCGAGTCCAAGAAAATGTGACGTAGCATGCGGATAATATTTCCGAATCGAATCGTGGTCGGTTGGATCAGTAATGAGCTTGAGTTTGTGCAAAGTCTTCCCCATGTACGCTTCGACGCTCTTCTCGTAATCTTTGAGTATTGCTCCGGGTTTCAGCAGGCTTAAGGCGTACACTTGGACATCAAGCACTGCGTCGAAGACTACTTGCTGACGGTCACTCGGCGCGCCATGGATACGTGTCCGGGTTATATCTGCAGCGTACTGTTCGACTTCCGCGCCGACATCCATTATCACCAGGCTATTTTCGGCAATCGGAGCCGAATTGCTGACATTGTGTAATGTACAGCCCTGGCGTCCGCTGGCGATGATTGGGGCGAATGCATGCCCGGCACTGCCCCGGAAACGAAATTCACGCGTCAGGTCAGCCTCAACTTCGAATTCATTGACATATGTTCGTAATCTATCCAGAGCCGTTATCAACTCTAAACTTTGGCATGTGATATCAATCGCCTGCTGCAATGCCGCCAGCTCTTCAGGCTGCTTTATCATCCTGAGACGTGTCAGATCCATGCGAATGTCATGAATTGTCAGCTGTTCGTTAGCTTCCCGCAACATTTCAACCAATCGGGCCCGCGCCGGATTCGTATACAAGCCATGGCTTTCAATATATGTGGGCGCCGGTTCTGGTAATGCGACCTGCGCCTGTTTCATGAGTTCAGCGCGTAGTATTTCCCAGCCTGAATCACTATCGACAATTTTGTCGACCCCAGAGATATCAGTCAACTTTTCATAATCTATAGCCCCGTCAAAAGCCTCCCGGCTCGCCGACCGCCCTGGTACGATAATATACTCTGTTGATGGTGTCATGACTAGTATCAAATCCGGTAAATCGATGCCCGTCAAATACCAGAAATTACTATCCTGCCGAAATGGAAATGTCGTATCGCCACTGCGCTGGAGCTGTCCGTGCGCCGTAACAATTATAGGCATTTCGCCTTCGATCCGGGCCCGTAAATTCTGCCTGTTGGCGATGTGAAACGATGCTTGAAAGTATTTGTTCATCTTTCAATAGTACAGTACAGCCGAGTGTTTATATCGATTAAGCCTTTGCCATTGTCGAAGGCGCCAGGTATTGCTTGAGTAACTTTGCCTTCTTGTCGCCGAGACAGATTGCCAATTCTGTTGGCGAAGCATCGGCTACGCCCCTCATCGATCCAAAAGTCTTCAATAGCTTCTTGCGGGTTGCCGGCCCGAAACCGGGGATATCATCGAGCATGCTTGCCGTTTGACGCTTCGATTTAAGAACGCTATGGTAACTAACAGCGAAGCGGTGCGACTCATCCCGTATACGCTGCAATAGCTTTACCAAGTTCGTATTGTGGGGCAGGTTTATGAGCGTGTAATCTTCACTGATTGTCGTAAAGCCGCCTAGTTTGTGCGTGAATGTGGGATTAAGTGTGACGTTTGAAAATCCATTTTTGATAACAATTTGTTCTTCCCTCTTGGCAAGGCCGATCATCGGGACGTCCTCGCAGCTGGCCACTGGATCGCCGTTCTTATCCGCACATTGGGCCTCGTCACGGGCCCGGATGGCCGCGTCGAGCTGGCCCTTGCCACCATCGATCAATACCAGGCTTGGCTTACCCCAGGCTTTGACATTCTTGTCTGATAAGCGGCGTGATAAAGTTTCGTACATATTATAAAAATCGTTATTGTGGTCTTTTTTGGTTTTGAATTTACGATATTCGCTTTTATCACTGGCACCGTTCGTGAACACCACCATACTGGCCACGACATCAGTACCAGACATGTGCGATATATCGTAGCCCTCGATTCGTTGTGGAAATTTAGCAAGTCCTAGCAGGTCAACTAACTCACCAAGGGCGTGATCTTTGCTGATGTCCATGAATTCCTTGTCACTGAAGATAACCTGCTTGTTAAGATTTTGGAGCGCCGTTAATTGATTGCGGGTCCGGGCAGCCATTTCAAAATCCTGCTCCTTGGCATAAGCTTTCATATCTTTTTCGAGTTCCCGGATGATAGTTACACGCCGGCCTTCTATGTACGCCATGAGTTTTCGCAAATTAGCTCTGTATTCATCGATAGTCGTCCGGCCTTCTTCGAGACCTGGGTCAAGCCCGAGGTGATATTGCAGCGTTGCCCGCTTCTGCCCTGGAATCTGCCGGGTTGCGTATGGAAAGATACGCCTGAGAAGTTTCAGAGCGACCCTGACGCTCGACAAGCTCGGGTAGGGCCCGAAATACTTAGCACCGTCGTCGAGCGGCCGGCGCGTCGTGCTGACTGTCGGATACTGGCTGTCATAATCTATACGGATGTAGGCCATCGCCTTGTCGTCACGCAGCAGTATGTTGTATTTCGGCATGTAGCGCCGAATCATTTCTGCTTCGAGAAACAGTGCTTCTATCTCGCTCTCGACGACCATCCAATCAGTATCGGTGATTTCCTGAACTAAAACGTCGGTTTTGACATCTCGGGCCCGTGATTTTTGAAAATACTGACGGACTCGATTGCGCAGGACAGCGGCTTTGCCGACGTATATTATCACTCCCTGGCTATCTTTGTGGAAATAAACACCAGGTCCACGTGGTAGGTCTTTGAGTTTTGCTTCGAGATTTTCAGATATCACAACTACTAGTATACCGCTTTGGCTGGCACTCGCTTACTGTAGGGGGATTTATTTGATCTTATACGTCGTCGACGGGGCTTGGGAGAGAACGTTCTTGTTGTCAGTGCTGCGGACTACCAAAGATGCGTTCTTATTGACACGGAGGGTCACGTCGCCCTGTGCAGTCGGAATGACGTCGAATTCTAAACTCACTACCTTCTTTAGGCCTTGCAGGACAACATTTGCTTCATTGACCGACCGAGCGACCCGGATGAGACCTGGGGTAGACGTGTCCGTAGCGGCTTCTTTTGGAAAATCACCATCTGTTTTGACAGATACGAGCTTCAATTTATCGGCTGGATACGTAATCGAACCCTGTACGGCGTTTATGGACTGCGAGCCACTGTTTTCGTACAGCTGAACAGTTAATTTCTTTCCTGGTTCAATTTCCTGGCTGCCGCTGGAGCCAACGAACATGACTGCCTGGTCGCCGGTTGCTGCATATGAACGATATGGCTTATCTACTGAGCCTAGTCCCATTGCGACTGCTACTAATCCAGCGGCGATCAAGACTGCTATAGTCAGGAATTTGTACTTGTTATGATCGACAGCAGCCTTTGGCTTAGAACTCACTTTTTTTGGAGCTAATACCAGCTTCGGCTTTTTCGTTGATGTTGCTTTAGTTGTTTTCGCAAGTGACGATTTTTGAGACGGCATTGAATATATCTTTCTTATGCTTTGACCATATTCTAGCACGTCACAATGCAATAGTTGTATTAATCTACTGTATCACCAACTTTTGCGCAGTCCCTACAGAATATCCGATCCTGGCAGTTTTCACATATGATCACCAGGTCATTGCATATCTTGTTTTCACAGTTAGTATATCTGCTGGTTTTGGCGTCGCAGTGTATACAGACACCAATATCTTTGGCATTGTCCGAAAATTTAAAGCCCATCCGTCCGTCGAATACATACAAAGACCCTTCCCATAGGCCGTCGTCGGCATACGTCTTGCCATAATTTACGATGCCGCCGTCGAGTTGGTAGACTTCTTTAAAACCTCGGTTTACCATGAGGCTGCTCAGGATTTCGCAGCGGATTCCACCGGTACAGTAGGTGACAACCGGCTTGTCTTTAATGTCATTGTATTTGTCGCCGGCAAGTTCCTGCAGGAAGTCTCTGGTTGTTCGCGTCTCGGGGACGACAGCGTCCTTGAATTTGCCAACTTTCGCCTCATAGGCATTACGACCGTCAAAGAATATGACATCCTCACCACGTTCTTTAACGAGCTTATGGACATCGGCCGGCTTGAGATGCTTGCCGCCGCCGATGACACCTTTGGCGTCTACCTTTAGTTCATCTGCTGCCCCGAAAGTAACTATTTCATCACGAACCTTAACAGATAACTTAGGGAAGTTTTCGCGCCCGCCATCACCCCATTTGTAAGTCGTATCTTTGAAAGATTGGTATGTTTTCGATTCTTTGACGTATGTTTTGAGATCTTTGATATCACCGCCTAAATTCCCGTTGATGCCATGCCTGGAAATGATTATTCGGCCGCGTATGTTCAGCCGTTCGCACACTGCCTTCTGCCACAGCATGACAATCTCTGGTTCAAGAATCGGGGTAAATTTGTAATAGAGAATGATTTTTTGCATATGTCTACTAATTTTAGCGCGTTAGCCACAAGGCCACAAGTATAAAGGCAACCATAAAAAGCGCCGTCCCACCGACAGTCGCCATCTGTTGGTTACGTACTTTCCGTAACGTAGCTTTGTCAGGAACCGGGCCGGCTTTTTCTTGGCTGTCATTTTGAAATGTCATATTCATAGCAGACAGGCCGATATTCTGGACTGCCATGGATTCAGGCGTGTCATGTGAGTCGGATGCTCCGTCCCCATCTGCACCATCGGCAGCAAGGAGCAGTTTCATCCGTGGATCACGTTCGAACTTTAATTCTTTTTCCTGGACCTCTTTCGACAGAGCCGCACTGACACTGCCACCCTCCAGGAATTCTTTCACTATCCGGCGCAGGCCGCTTTCATCGATTCGTCCGAGTTCTAACATTTCCTTAAGATCTACGCCCTCGATTTTGATTTTTTCAGCCGTCTGAAGAAGTTCAGTCCGACTAAATTCCTCGGCTTTTTTATCAAAGCGCACTATCGGCTGATGGTCCACTTGTTTCTCGGAAGCCAAACTTAAGGCCGAGACGGTAGCCCTTTCAACTTTCGGTATGTTCGGGCTAGCTGCAGCTTCCGAAAGTCCTCCAGCCACCAGTTCACCGACAGCCCTAGAGCCAATCAGGGCTGTTTCGGTGTAGCGCGTCCCGGACGCCGTTTTCTGGTCCGGTCGTTGCTTCGATGGCGTCAATTCCGCCAGGACAGCTGCCGATCCAGCGGACTTCTTCTTTCTGGACTTTCCTGAGCCAGTATCGTCCTTTTCCGAATCCTCTGATTTTGCCAGTTCTTTGTTAAAATTATTAAATTCCATACTTACCTATTAGTGTAAGCGAAAATGCCCTGCTTTTCCACATGTTGCAATTTTGTAGACAATACTGTATGATGAAAGACATTCATTAGCACATAACCCGGAGGCGGCAAAAAATGTACCACAACCAAACACTTAGTATCGAAGTTACCGTCTCAACGGTTCGCTAACTTCTCCAGTTCCCCCACGTTCTTCAACATACTGTTCGATCGAACTCAATCAATTCAGAACCAGTAATCCTGCCAGCCAGTAAGCCGGCAGTTGCATTACTGCAAACAACTATTTCAATAAAATGGCACGCTAAAATGCGTATCCAGTGAGACCCCATGACTAAATCACTATCTCAAACCACAAACTCACCATCCACGACCAAGCTAACAATTAAGCTGTTTCTTAGGCATGTCTTCCGATATAAGCGATTGTTTATCCCACTAATGATATCTACGCCAGTCGCTATTTTGATCCAGGATTTTTTGGCACCATACATCGTATCGCTCGTCCTGCAGAAAATTAGTGAACAACAATATGACCCTGCTAATCTCTGGCAGAGTTTCAAGCCGTACATACTCGCTTACGCCGGCGCCACTATTATGTCCGGTATAGTGCTCTGGCGCATTAATGTACTGCTAATCTGGCATCTGGAAATCAGAGTCGTCCGCAATATGTCGCAGCAAATTTTCGACCACCTCATGGACATGAGCACCGGGTTCTACAATGACCGCTTTGCAGGCTCGCTGGTTTCACAAGCCGGCAAGCTCACTAGTTCCTATGTCAGATTCATCGATTCTACGATTTTCAATTTATTGACGCTCATCGTGGCGATGCTGGCGACGATAATTATACTCACGCCCCGCGTACCTATTTACGCTCTGTTCTTGACGGTATTATCAGTGGTGTACGTCATTGGAGCATTCTACTTCTCGAAAGCTGTCCGTCGGGCGAATACTGCCGAAGCCGAGGCTCAAAGTAGGCAGACAGGATTTCTGGCCGATGCCATTTCAAATCTGACTGTCGTCAAAAGCTTTGCTGCGGGGAAATATGAGAAGAAACGTTTCTGGAATGTTGCTGGCAAAACTAAAAAAGCAACCATCGCTTCTATGAAAGCGACGACAGTCCGTGAAACCTACTCCAGCGTGATTACGTCAAGCATCGGCATTTCTGCTTTGGCCATCGCTGTATTTGGGGCTGGCACATTCAAGACCGACATTGCCACGCTATTCCTGATTGTGAGTTACACCGCTTCTGTCGGGCAAAGGCTGTGGGAATTCCAGAACGTCCTGCGGCAGTACAACCGCGCTATGGGCGATGCCAGCGACATGGTCAAAATCCTGCAGATTAAGCCTGAAATCAAAGATCCCGAAAATCCTGAAAAAGCCCACATTGTTCGAGGCAGCATAGATTTTCAAGATGTGACATTTACATACGGCGAAAATAAGAAACCGCTATTCGACAAGTTGACGCTCAGGATAAAGCCTGGTGAAAAAATCGGTCTGGTCGGACATTCCGGGTCTGGCAAAACATCGCTCAGCAAGTTGTTGCTTAGATTCAACGATATCGACAGTGGCTCGATCAAAATCGATGGCTACGACATCCGCAAAATTACCCAGGATGATCTACACCAACACATTGCATACGTTCCGCAGGAGCCGTTGTTGTTCCACAGGAGTCTGTCCGAAAACATAGCCTATGGCAGCCCCGATTCTTCGCAGCGCGAGATAGAAGCAATATCCAAGCTAGCCAACGCCCATGAATTCATCGCCACACTGCCAGGAGGTTATGAAACTTTAGTCGGCGAGCGCGGAGTCAAATTGTCCGGAGGACAGCGCCAGCGCGTAGCCATAGCCCGCGCAATGCTCAAAAATGCCCCGATACTTGTCCTCGATGAAGCCACCAGCGCACTCGACAGCGGGAGTGAAGTCCTCATCCAGGATGCACTTTGGAAGCTCATGGAAGGCCGCACTGCCATAGTCATCGCCCACCGTCTCAGCACGATCCAGCACATGGACCGCATCATCGTGATGGACAAAGGCAGAATCAGCGAACAAGGTAGCCACAAGGAACTCATTCGGGCTGGCGGTACGTATGCCAAACTGTGGAGCCACCAATCAGGTGGGTTCATAGAGGATTAGTGATGAAAAATATAGAAGCCACCGAGGAAGAAGTAAAAGACCCGCAGCTCAGCCTTAGGAGCAGGCTGGCAGTTTGTCGCAGGATATTAGCAACTGCCTGGCGGCTTCGTCCCGGCCTGCTCATCAGTTTCTTCATAGGCGCAGCCCTGGAAATCATTGGTTCTCTGCTTGCTATTTATGCCACCGCCAAGCTGGGCGGCCAACTGGCAGCGTTCATAGGAGACAAGCCGGCACCAGCAATCTGGTTCTGGCTATACGTAGATATCGCCGCCAGCGCGGTTGTGGTTGTCGGCTTTTTCATCATGAGCTATACCAAACGCTTGCTGTATTTTACGTTTTCGCAGTGGGCCATACGAGATTTCCAATCCGCTTTATGCCGTATTGACCTGCCCGAATTCTACGAGGAATCTATGCGCAATCGGATAAACAAAGTAAGTGGGTCATACTCTTGGCAACTTTCAGTTCTCTGCGATTATACACTTGATCTCATCTATGGTATCGCCCGATTCGCGGTTATTACCGTAGTAGTGGCTCAAATCACATGGTGGCTTGTTCCGTTACTGGCCCTATTTCTGGTACCAACTTTATTAGCCGAAAGCCGGCTCGCAAAACTGCAATGGTTCGTATGGGATAAAAAGGGTGATCAAAGGCAAATTTTCTTCGGGCTTGACTACATTATGAGATTGCCAAAAGGCCAGATGGAACTTCGCAGCTTACAGGCCACCGGATATGTATTGGGTAAGATAGAAGGCATGAACGGTGAATTTTACAGGGAACAGGAAAAGTCATTTCGAAAAGCCAACGGGGTTGTGCTACCGACAAAAATACTTGAAATAGCCGGTACCGGCATCGGCGCGGTCGTCGTATTGAAGCAATTGTTAAACGGCCTGTTAACGCTCGACCAATACTTCTTCTTATCCGGTGCCCTGCTCCGAGTTAGCGGAGCACTGAACGCTGTCTTCGGGACATTATCCCACATGCAGGACGCTATATTATTTGCTGACAGTTATTTCCAGATTATCAACGTAAAGCCGCGAATTGTTGACACTCCGAACGCCGTGCAACTCTCATCCAAAAAAGTTCCCGCATTAGTATTTGAAAATGTCAGCTTCAGGTATCCGGGCCAGAAAGACCTAGTATTTGACAAGCTCAACCTCACTATAAACCCTGGCGAACACGTCGCGCTGGTCGGCGAAAACGGTGCTGGCAAAAGTACGCTCATCAAATTATTGCTACGGTTTTACGTTCCCACCGGCGGCCGTATCCTCATTGACGGCCACGACCTGCAGGATATCGCTATTGACTCTTGGTACGCCCGACTGGCTACGCTCTTCCAGGACTTTAACCAATACCCGCTGCCAGTCGGCGAGAACATTTCTATCGGCCGGTCATTAGTTCCCGCCGACGACAGATTGCGCGATCAGGCGGCTAATTTCGGCGGCGTAGACAGCATGATCGCCCGCTACGAGCACGGTTGGGAGACCGTCCTCGACAGTAGCTTTAAGAAAGGCATTGAACCGAGCGGTGGACAGTGGCAGCGCATCGCCATAGCCCGGGCGTTCTACCGCCGCGCCAATGTGCTGGTGCTCGATGAACCGACATCGGCAATCGACGCCCAGGCCGAATACCATATTTTTAATTCTATTTTTGACCATTACCAGCACAAATCAGCGTTGATTGTCAGCCACCGCTTTAGCACTGTACGCCGGGCGCATCGTATTGTCGTGTTGCAAAAGGGTTCAATTGTCGAACAAGGCAGTCACGCCGACCTCATGAAACAGCAGGGATTGTATCATGACTTATTTACCAAGCAGGCTGAAGGCTACAAATAATCTATATTCCGAGAGATAGGCATTGCCGTACCGTTTTTGTCGAGAACTGAAATAATAGTTAATGGTTAAACAGGTATACTATTACAATGGCAAAGTTACTCATCTCCTATGACAAATTGACGGTTCAGCAATTCTGGGACGCTGGCCGCCAATACAAAACTGGGTTTATGCTGGCCTGGCTAACCCCACTAACTTCTTTGGGCTTAGGCATTGCCGTGCCGTTTTTTATCGGTAAAATCTTAGCTGCACTGACAGTTCCCGGCACCGATACGACACAGTACGTCTACTGGCTGATTGGCGTCTGCATCTGTACGGTACTCGTCAATAAATATTTTTTTGCGGCGTACCTGGCCTGGCAGCCAAAGGTCATGGCGTACTTGCAAACTCAGGCGCTCGAAGCATTACTGAAGCGGGGCATGAGCTTTCATAACAATCAAATATCCGGAAAACTTGTATCCGACGCGATTGATTATCCGTCAGCTTTTTCGCAGTTATCTACGGTATTTTTCGTAGACATTCTACCTTTCGCGATGATCATTATCAGTGGGATACTCATAGTCAGCTTGTCATCGCCGTTACTCGGGCTAGTGTTGTTTGGCATGACATTCCTGGTCATTGCCGCTACTATTCGCTTTCGGTATCGTATGGCGCCGTTTCGTTACAAAAGACAATTGGCAACTAAGGCTGTCACTGCACACTTGGCAGATTCAATAGTTAATACCCAAAGTATCAAGAGCTTTGGAAATGAAAAACTGGAACTCGCAAATCATAAAAAACTGAGCGACACACTTTTACAAAGCCGCTTACATGACTGGGGAGCAGTAGCGGACGACGGCAACAACCGGATAATCGGCCTGCTTGCCTTTGAGATACTATTCATAATTGTGCTTATAAGACTTGTCCAAAATGACCCTACGCTCTTAGCGACCGGAATATTCGCCTTTTCATATACGGTTACCCTTAGTAACCGATTATTCGGAGTCGCTACGATGATGCGAACTCTCGAAGAGTCGCTGTTAATAGCGCGGCCGATGACCGAACTGCTGCAGGACACAATCGAAATTACCGATGCGCCTCGTGCAAAAGACATTATGATCAGCAAGGGGAAAGTTGAACTCAAAGACGTACATTTTCATTACGCTGACGATGCCGACAAAACACCCGTTTTCAGTAATATGTCAGTCATCATAAATCCTGGAGAAAAAATAGGCGTCGTCGGTCCCAGCGGCGGCGGTAAGTCAACATTAACCAAATTACTACTGCGGTTTGAAGATATCTCCAGCGGGCAGATCTTAATTGATGAGCAAAACATTGCAGAAGTTACTCAAGAGTCGCTCCGGAAAGCGATAGCATATGTACCCCAGGAACCACTCCTGTTCCACCGCTCAATTATCGAAAATATTTCCTACGGCAACAGTAATGCGACTCGCAAACAAATCGAGCAAGCCGCCGCGCAGGCATATGCCTATGATTTCATAACAAAATTACCCCAGGGCTTTGAAACGATCGTCGGAGAGCGCGGCGTTAAACTATCCGGCGGCCAACGCCAGCGCATCGCGATAGCCCGGGCTATACTGAAAGACGCACCGCTCTTGGTTCTTGACGAAGCAACCAGTGCCCTCGACAGCGAAAGCGAGCACGTCATTCAGAAAGCACTCCAGGAATTGATGAAAGGCAGGACCACGATAGTAATTGCGCACCGTCTCAGTACGATTCAAAAAATGGATACGATTATCGTACTTGACGCTGGCCGTATTATAGAGCAAGGTAGCCACCAGGAACTTCAGTTGGCAGACGGTATGTACTCAAAGCTTTGGAGCCATCAATCTGGTGGTTTTATAGAGGAATAAAAAGACGGCATCGCTGCCGTCTTCCTACGCATAGTGCTGTGAAGCTATTTCTTTTCGGGGCTGTGGCCCTGAGTTTTGTCTTCGAATTCCTTTTTGCCGCCCGGACGGATTTCATCTTCACCAGAAGTCTGGTCGTCAGTCTCGGCCGATCCGTGATCAGATTCGACATTAGCGGCTTCGGCGCCAGTGCCTTCTTCGGCGTCACCACCGGCTGCGTCGTTGGCTGCAGCGACCACTTCAGGGTCTTTGACGGAAACAATAACTTCGGCCAAATCAGTCATGATTTCGACGCCGGCAGGAGCTTTC
>Ga0136611_10002158_pt1 | contig 13665 bp, 22 predicted proteins | sample AntDrymUQ2232306_2_FD_106645 | JGI IMG/M metagenome (GOLD analysis project Ga0136611, IMG submission 106645) | Polar desert sand microbial communities from Dry Valleys, Antarctica - metaG UQ223 (23.06) | ecosystem: Environmental > Terrestrial > Soil > Desert | place: Antarctica: Dry Valley...
GTCTGAAGAAGGGCCCCTTCGTCGACGACCACCTTCAGAAGAAGGTGGACGCCGAGAACGACAAGGGCAGCCACAACGTGATCAAGACCTGGTCGCGCCGCTCGATGATCGTGCCGACGATGATCGGCCACACCATCGCGGTGCACGACGGTCGCAAGCACGTTCCCGTGTTCGTGAGCGACTCGATGGTCGGCCACAAGCTCGGGGAGTTCGCTCCCACCCGCACCTACCGCGGGCACGTGAAGGAAGACCGGAAGGGACGTCGTCGATGAACCACCCCACTCGATTCTTCGCTCCTTCCGCTTCGCTCCTTCCGCAAACAATCGATCGGGGGCCCCGATGAGTGTCACCGAGCGCCGGCGCACGAGCGCCCGCCGCGAGACCGTGCTGGGCGACCAGCCGGGTTCCTTCGCGACCGCCCGCTACGTGCGGATCACGCCGATGAAGGCCCGCCGTGTCGTCGACATGGTCCGGGGCATGCCGGTCGACGAGGCACTGTCCCTGCTGGCGTTCGCGCCGCAGGCGGCGTCCGAGACCGTCTACAAGGTGCTGGAGAGCGCGATCGCCAACGCCGAAGGGACCGAGGACCTCGTCCGGGGCGACCTCGTCGTCTCCGTGGCGATGGTCGACGAAGGTCCGACCATGAAGCGCTGGCGCCCGCGCGCCCAGGGCCGTGCGACGCGGATCAACAAGCGCACCAGCCACATCACCCTTGCCGTCCAGCCCGCCTCGGTGGTCAAGGACGCCAAGTTGTCGACTGCCAAGAAGGGACGGGCCGTCTGATGGGCCAGAAGATCAACCCGAACGGCTTCCGCCTGGGGATCTCCACCGACCACAAGAGCCGCTGGTACGCCGACAAGCTCTACAAGGCGTACGTCGGCGAGGACGTCGCGATCCGCCGCCTGCTCAGCAAGGGCATGGAGCGCGCCGGCATCTCCAAGGTCGAGATCGAGCGCACCCGTGACCGGGTCCGCGTCGACATCCACACCGCCCGTCCGGGCATCGTGATCGGCCGTCGTGGCGCCGAGGCGGACCGCATCCGCGGTGAGCTCGAGAAGCTCACCGGCAAGCAGGTCCAGCTCAACATCCTCGAGGTCAAGAACCCCGAGGTCGACGCCCAGCTCGTCGCGCAGGGCGTGGCCGAGCAGCTGTCGGGTCGGGTGCAGTTCCGTCGCGCCATGCGCAAGGCCATGCAGACCTCGATGCGCTCGGGCGCCAAGGGCATCCGGATCCAGTGCTCGGGCCGGCTCAACGGCGCCGAGATGTCGCGGACCGAGTTCTACCGCGAGGGTCGCGTGCCCCTGCACACGTTGCGTGCCGACATCGACTACGGCTTCTACGAGGCCAAGACGACGTTCGGCCGGATCGGCGTGAAGGTCTGGATCTACAAGGGCGAGGTCGCGGGCACACGCGCCGAGCGTCAGGCCCAGGCCGCGGCTCGCGCCGGTGCACCCGGGCGTGGTGGCGCCGGTCGTCCGGCCCGCAGTGGCGAGCGTCCCAGCAGGGGCACCCGCGCGCCGCGCGCCGACGAGGCCCCGGCTTCGGACGCCCCCGCCGGCAACGTCGCCACCGCTGCTGCTCCGGCCCCGGCCGAGGCGGCTTCGAGCACCGGTCAGGAGGGCTGAGCCCGATGTTGATGCCCCGTCGTGTCAAGCACCGCAAGCAGCACCACCCCAACCGGAGCGGTGCGGCCAAGGGTGGCACCAAGCTCGCCTTCGGTGAGTTCGGCATCCAGGCGATCGAGGGTCACTACGTGACCAACCGGCAGATCGAGTCGGCCCGTATCGCCATGACCCGGCACATCAAGCGTGGCGGCAAGGTCTGGATCAACATCTATCCCGACCGTCCGCTGACCAAGAAGCCCGCCGAGACCCGGATGGGCTCCGGCAAGGGCTCGCCCGAGTGGTGGATCGCCAACGTCAAGCCCGGACGCGTCATGTTCGAGCTGTCCGGTGTCGACGAGGTGACCGCCCGCGAGGCCATGCGCCGCGCGATGCACAAGCTCCCGATGAAGTGCCGCTTCATCACCCGCGAAGCAGGTGAATTCTGATGGCCGACAAGATGACCGCCCACGAGCTCGACGACATGAACGCCGTCGACCTCGAGGCCAAGCTGCGTGAGTCGAAGGAAGAGCTGTTCAACCTGCGCTTCCAGGCCGCCACGGGCCAGCTCGAGAGCCACGGCCGCCTGCGGACCGTGAAGAAGGACATCGCCCGGATCTACACCGTGGTGCGTGAGCGTGAGCTCGGCATCCGGTCCACCCCGGGTGCCGACAGCGAGACCGAGGCCAAGACCAAGAAGGGTGCCGACGCATGAGCGAGACCACCGCGAGCGGGGAGCGCAACGCCCGCAAGACCCGCGAGGGCATCGTCGTGAGCGACAAGATGGACAAGACCGTGGTCGTGTCCGTCGAGGATCGTGTCAAGCACGCCCTCTACGGCAAGGTCATGCGCAAGACGTCGCGCCTCAAGGCGCACGACGAGCAGAACGACTGCGGCGTCGGTGACCGCGTGCTGGTCATGGAGACCCGCCCGCTGTCCGCGACCAAGCGCTGGCGCGTCGTCCAGGTCCTCGAGCGAGCCAAGTAGCCCCGGGCGAAGCCCCCAATCCCATACTGCGTTCCCCCAGGCTCACCGCGAGGTGAGAACCAGGGCGACAAGGAGAAGAAATGATTCAGCAGGAGTCGCGACTCAAGGTCGCCGACAACACCGGTGCGAAGGAGATCCTCTGCATCCGTGTGCTCGGTGGCTCGGGTCGCCGCTACGCCGGCATCGGCGACACCATCGTCGCCACCGTGAAGGATGCGATCCCCGGTGGCAACGTGAAGAAGGGTGACGTCGTCAAGGCGGTCGTCGTGCGCACCGTCAAGGAGCGCCGTCGCGCCGACGGCTCGTACATCCGTTTCGACGAGAACGCCGCCGTGATCCTCAAGGGTGACGGCGAGCCGCGCGGCACGCGCATCTTCGGCCCTGTGGGCCGCGAGCTGCGCGAGAAGCGCTTCATGAAGATCATCTCGCTGGCACCGGAGGTGTTGTGAGCCATGGCTAAGAGCGTGAGCATCAAGAAGGGCGACACCGTGAAGGTGATCGCCGGCAAGGACAAGGGCGCCGAAGGCAAGGTCATCTCGGTGCTCCGCGAGGAGCAGCGGGTGATCGTCGAGGGCATCAACCGCGTCAAGCGCCACACCAAGGTCGTCAACCAGGGCGGTCGCACCGGGAACACCGGTGGGATCATCACGGTCGAGGCTCCGATCCACATCTCCAACGTGATGCTGGTCGAGGGCGACGGGGTGACCCGCATCGGCTACAAGCGCGACGAGGTCCTCAAGCGCCGGCCGGACGGCTCGACGTACGCCGCGCATCGCAGCGTGCGCATCTCCCGCAAGACCGGGAAGGAGATCTGACATGAGCGACACCACTGTCGAGAACACCGCGACCGAGGAGGTGGTGACCCCGCGCCTCAAGACCCGCTACCGCGAGGAGATCCTCCCCGCGCTGCAGAGCGAGTTCGAGATCGCCAACGTCATGCAGGTCCCCGGTCTGGTGAAGATCGTGGTCAACATGGGTGTCGGCGAGGCTGCTCGTGACTCCAAGCTGATCGAGGGTGCCATCAAGGACCTCACCGCGATCACCGGCCAGAAGCCGTTGGTCACCAAGGCCCGCAAGTCCATCGCGCAGTTCAAGCTGCGCGAGGGCATGCCGATCGGCGCGCACGTCACGCTGCGCGGCGACCGCATGTGGGAGTTCCTGGACCGTCTGGTCTCCCTGGCGCTGCCCCGCATCCGTGACTTCCGCGGGCTCTCGCCCAAGCAGTTCGACGGTCGCGGCAACTACACCTTCGGGCTGACCGAGCAGGTGATGTTCCACGAGATCAACCAGGACCGTCTGGACCGCCAGCGGGGCATGGACATCACGGTCGTGACGACCGCGACCACCGACGACCAGGGTCGTGCGCTGCTCAAGCAGCTCGGCTTCCCTTTCAAGGAGAACTGACATGGCGAAGACTGCTCTGAGGGTCAAGGCCGCGCGCAAGCCCAAGTTCGCGGTCCGCGGCTACACCCGCTGCCAGCGCTGCGGCCGACCGAAGTCCGTCTACCGCAAGTTCGGCCTGTGCCGCATCTGCCTGCGTGAGATGGCCCACCGCGGCGAGCTGCCGGGCGTCACCAAGTCCTCTTGGTGAACCTCGACCGGCTCGACACCATAGTTCCAGACGACAACCGCTGAAGGTCCCTCCCTCCGAGGGAAACCACAGAAGAGAGAGAAACCACCGACCATGACGATGACTGACCCGATCGCAGACATGCTCACGCGTCTGCGCAACGCCAACCAGGCGTACCACGACGACGTGTCGATGCCCTTCAGCAAGCTGAAGCAGGGCGTGGCCGAGATCCTCAAGCAGGAGGGCTACATCACCTCCTTCGACGTGACCGAGCCCGCCGAGGGGGAGGTCGGCAGGACGCTGACCATCACCTTGAAGTACGGCCGCACGCGTGAGCGCTCGATCGCCGGCATCCGCCGCATCAGCAAGCCCGGTCTGCGTGTCTACGCCAAGCACACGGGCCTGCCCCGTGTCCTCGGTGGCCTGGGCGTCGCGATCATCTCGACCAGCCAGGGCCTGCTGACCGACCGCCAGGCCAACCAGAAGGGCGTGGGTGGGGAAGTCCTCGCCTACGTCTGGTAACCCGGACAACCGAGAACCTGCGAAGGAGAGTAGAGAGATGTCGCGCATTGGCAAGCTCCCGATCGCGGTCCCGTCCGGTGTGGACGTGGCGATCGAGGCCAACCCCCTGCAGACCGTCACGGTCAAGGGGCCCAAGGGCACGCTGTCGCACACGATAGCGACGCCCATCACCGTCGAGAAGGGTGACGAGGGCCTCCTGGAGGTCCGGCGTCCCGACGACAACCGAGTGAGCCGGTCCCTGCACGGACTGACCCGCACCCTGATCAACAACATGGTCGTCGGTGTCACCGACGGCTACGAGAAGAAGCTCGAGATCGTCGGCGTGGGCTACCGGGTCCGGCCGTTGGGTCCCACCCAGCTGGAGTTCCAGCTCGGGTACTCCCACTCGATCACCTTCAATGCCCCCGAGGGCATCACGTTCACGACGGACGGGCCGACCCGCCTGGCCGTCCAGGGCATCGACAAGCAGCTTGTCGGCGAGACGGCTGCCAAGATCCGCAAGCTTCGTAAGCCTGAGCCTTACAAGGGCAAGGGCGTCCGGTACTCCGGCGAGCACATCCGGCGCAAGGTCGGAAAGGCTGGTAAGTAACTCATGGGTATCTCCCTCAAGCACAACAAGCACACCGCTGGGCGGATCAAGTCCCGCCTACGGCGACAGGTCCGTGGCCGGAAGAAGGTCGCCGGCACTCCCGCGCGACCGCGCCTCGTGGTCACGAGGTCGTCCAAGCACATCTCGGTGCAGGTCGTCGACGACCTGGTCGGCAAGACGCTCGCCTCGGCCTCCACCATGGAGTCGGGCGTGCGCACGCTGACCGGTGACAAGACTGCCAAGGCCGTCAAGGTCGGCGAGCTCGTGGCCGAGCGGGCCAAGGACAAGGGTGTCAGTGCCGTTGTCTTCGACCGTGCCGGCAACAAGTACCACGGTCGCATCGCGGCCCTCGCGGACGCTGCCCGCGAGGGTGGACTGACCTTCTGAACCACCACTCGATTTTTTAGATCACAGAGGAGACAAGACTCATGAGCGGAGCCCAGCGCGGACAGCGCGGCGGCGAGCGCGCCGGAGGGGACCGTCGCGGACGCGACGACCGCCGGGGTGGCGCCGACAAGACCGCCTACATCGAGCGCGTCGTCGCGATCAACCGCGTCGCCAAGGTCGTCAAGGGTGGTCGACGCTTCAGCTTCACCGCCCTGGTGATCGTCGGTGACGGCGACGGCCTGGTCGGTGTCGGCTACGGCAAGGCCAAGGAGGTGCCCGCGGCGATCGCCAAGGGCGTCGAAGAGGCCAAGAAGAGCTTCTTCAAGGTTCCCCGGATCCAGGGCACCATCCCGCACCCCGTCCAGGGCGAGAAGGCCGCGGGCGTGGTTATGCTGCGCCCCGCCGCTCCCGGTACCGGCGTCATCGCCGGTGGCCCGGTGCGCGCGGTCCTGGAGTGCGCGGGCATCCACGACGTGCTGAGCAAGTCGCTCGGCTCGTCGAACCAGATCAACATCGTGCACGCGACCGTCGAGGCGCTGCGGATGCTGGAGGAGCCCGAGCACGTCGCCGCCCGTCGCGGCATGCGCGTCGAGGACGTCGCCCCCCGTGCGCTGCTCAAGGCGCAGGCGGAGGGCATCGCCGCGGCCGCCGCAGGCGGTGGGTCCTGATGGCACAGCTGAAGGTCCAGCAGATGAAGTCCACGATCGGCTGCAAGGCCAACCAGCGCGAGACCCTGCGGTCGCTCGGTCTCAAGCGCATCGGTGACGTGGTCGTCAAGGAGGACCGCCCGGAGATCCGGGGCATGGTCCAGACCGTCCGTCACCTGGTGACGTTCGAGGAGGTCGACTGACATGACGTTGAAACTGCACCACCTGCGTCCGGCCCCGGGCGCCAAGACCGCGAAGACCCGTGTGGGTCGCGGTGAGGGCTCCAAGGGCAAGACCGCGGGTCGCGGCACCAAGGGCAGCAAGGCCCGAAACCAGATCCCGGCCGCCTTCGAGGGTGGCCAGATGCCGATCCACATGCGGCTCCCTAAGCTCAAGGGCTTCAAGAACCCGTTCAAGGTGGAGTTCCAGGTCGTCAACCTCGACAAGCTCAGCGAGCTGTTCCCCGAGGGTGGCACCGTCTCCGTCGAGGACCTGGTGTCCAAGGGCGCGGTTCGCAAGAACCAGCCGATCAAGGTCCTCGGTCAGGGTGAGATCACCAGCGCCGTCCAGGTAAGCGCTCAGGCGTTCTCTGGCTCGGCCAAGGAGAAGATCGAGGCCGCGGGCGGCACCGTCACGGTGCTGTGAACGCCGTGAACCGCTGAAGACTCTGGTGCTGGGGCGCGTGCTCCTCGAGGGCTACTCGAGCGGGCCGCGCCCCTTCGCACACCCACGGTCCGGCCGTGGAGCGGCTGTTAGGCTTCCCCGGGCGCCTGCGACCACCGGGCTGTCCGTCACCGTCAGAAAGAGGATCTCGTGCTAAGCGCGTTCGCCAACGCTTTCCGGACTCCGGACCTGCGACGCAAGTTGCTGTTCGTGCTGTTCATCGTCGCGGTCTTCCGACTGGGCTCCCAGGTGCCCGCGCCCGGCGTCAACGTGGCCAACGTGCAGAGCTGTCTTGCGCAGGTGGAGGACTCCGGCCTCTACAGCCTGATCAACCTGTTCTCCGGTGGCGCTCTGCTCCAGCTGACGATCTTCGCGCTGGGCATCATGCCCTACATCACGGCGAGCATCATCCTGCAGCTGTTGGTGGTGGTCATCCCGCGCCTCGAGGCCCTCAAGAAGGAGGGCCAGTCGGGGCAGACGAAGATCACCCAGTACACCCGCTACCTCACCCTCGGTCTCGCGGTCCTCCAGGCCACCGGCATCGTGGCGCTCGCGCGCTCGGGCCAGCTGCTCCAGGGCTGCACCCAGGACCTGCTGCACGACAACGGCACCGCCACCTTCCTGGTGATGGTGGTGACGATGACGGCCGGCACCGCCGTCATCATGTGGATGGGTGAGATGATCACCGACCGCGGCATCGGCAACGGCATGTCGATCCTGATCTTCACCCAGGTCGTCGCGACCTTCCCCGGGTCGCTCTGGCAGGTCCAGAAGTCGCAGGGCCCGTGGGTCTTCGGCACCGTCCTGCTCATCGGCCTCGTCATCATCGCCGGCGTCATCTTCATCGAGCAGGCGCAGCGCCGGATCCCGGTGCAGTACGCCCGCCGGATGGTGGGGCGCAAGATGTTCGGCGGGTCGTCGACCTACATCCCGCTCAAGGTCAACCAGGCCGGCATCATCCCGGTCATCTTCGCCTCGTCGTTGCTCTACCTGCCGGCGATGGCGGTGCAGTTCAACACGACCAGTGACTCGGCCGTGATCCGCTTCCTCAACGACTACATGGTCGGCGGCGACCACCCGCTCTACATGGCGGTCTACTTCGCCCTCATCATCTTCTTCACGTACTTCTACGTCTCGATCACCTTCAACCCGCAAGAGGTCGCGGACAACATGAAGAAGTACGGCGGCTTCATCCCCGGGATCCGGGCGGGCAAGCCGACCGAGGACTACCTGGCCTACGTCCTGGCCCGCATCACGCTGCCCGGCGCTCTCTACCTCGGTCTGATCTCGTTGATCCCCCTGATCGCGTTCGCGGTGATCAACGCCAACCAGAACTTCCCCTTCGGCGGCACCTCCATCCTGATCATGGTGGGCGTCGCGCTCGACACGGTGAAGCAGATCGAGAGCCAGCTCCAGCAGCGCAACTACGAAGGATTCCTGCGCTGACATGAGACTGCTGATCATGGGGCCGCCCGGTGCCGGCAAGGGCACCCAGGCAACCCACATCGCCGACCACTTCAAGATCCCCGCGATCTCGACGGGGGACATCTTCCGCGCCAACGCCACCGCAGGCACTCCGCTCGGCCAGGAGGCGCAGCGCTACATGGTCGCCGGTGAGTACGTCCCCGACAAGGTCACCAACCTGATGGTGCGCCACCGGATCGACGAACCGGACGCCGAGCCCGGCTTCCTGCTCGACGGCTACCCGCGCACCCTCGCCCAGGTCGAGGAGCTGGACGGGATGATCGCCTTCACCGGCCACCGCCTGGACGTGGTTGTCGTGCTCACGGTGGATGCCGAGGAGATCGTGGGCAGGCTGCTCCAACGCTCCGAGGTCGAGGGTCGCACCGACGACACCGAGGACGTCATCCGCCGGCGCCAAGAGCTCTACGCCGAGGAGACGGCCCCCCTCGTCGAGGTCTACCGCGACCGCGGTCTGCTCGTCGAGATCGACGGGATGGGCGAGGTCGGCGACGTGACGACCCGCATCTTCACCTCGCTCGACGTCGTCGCGCAGAGCTGACCCGGCGCAGCGGCGATGGGACTGCTGGACCGAGGGATCGAGTACAAGTCATCCGAGCAGATCGACGCCATGCGCAGGGCCGGCCTGGTCGTCGTCAGGACCCTGGACCTGCTGCGCTCCACGGTGCGGGTGGGGGTCTCCACCGCCGAGCTCGATGCGGTGGCCGAGGACAGCATCCGCAGCGGGGGAGCCACCCCGTCCTTCCTGGGCTACCACGGGTTCCCGGCATCGATCTGTGCCTCGGTGAACGACGAGGTCGTCCACGGCATCCCCGGCGACCGACTGCTCGCCGACGGTGACGTGGTCTCCATCGACTGCGGCGCGATCGTCGACGGCTGGCACGGCGACGCGGCCGTCACCGTGGCGGTCGGCACCGTGACCGACGAGGTGGCCCGCCTGATGGAGGTCACCGAGGAGTCGCTCTGGCGCGGGATCGCTGCTGCCCGCCTGAACGGCCGGGTCTCCGACATCTCCCACGCGGTCGAGTCCTACGTCCGGGCCGCCGGCCCTTACGGCATCCTCGAGGACTACGTAGGTCACGGCATCGGCTCGGCGATGCACCAGCCCCCCAACGTGCCCAACTACGGCCGCGCCGGCCGCGGACCGCGGCTCCTCCAGGGACTGGCCCTGGCCGTGGAGCCGATGGTCACCCTCGGTGAGCCCGACACCGAGGTGCTCGAGGACGACTGGACGGTCGTCACCGCCGACGGCTGCTGGGCCGCCCACTTCGAGCACACGTTCACCCTGACTCCGGACGGGGCCTGGGTGCTGACCGCACTGGACGGCGGCGAGGCCAGGCTGGGCTCGCTCGGCGTCCCCTTCGGCGGCCGGTAGGTTGGAGGCTGCCCCGTCGTACCTCTCCGACTGACGAAGGATCTTGCGCGTGCACGTTGAAACCTGGCTCTGGTGGGCCACTGTCCTGGTGACCACCGCCGTCCTCCTGTTCGACGTGTTCATCATCGGGCGGCGCCCGCACACACCGACGATGAAGGAGTCCGGCCGGTACCTGGCGTTCTACATCGGGCTCGCGGTGGCGTTCGGCCTCTGGGTGTGGTGGCGCTACGGCGGCCAGTACGGCGGCGAGTTCTTCGCCGGCTGGTTGACGGAGTACTCCCTGTCCATCGACAACCTCTTCATCTTCATCATCATCATGACCAAGCTGGGGGTGCCCCGGAAGTACCAGCAGACGGCCCTGCTGATCGGCATCGTGATCGCGCTGGTGATGCGCGGTGCGTTCATCGCGGTGGGCGCGGCAGCGATCGCCAACTTCAGCTGGATCTTCTACCTCTTCGGTGCCTTCCTGATCTTCACGGCGGTCAAGCTGGCAAGCGAGGGCGACGAGCCGGAGGGCGGCTACGACGAGCCCCGGATCGTGCGCTTCGTCCAGCAGCACTTCCCTGTCTCGAAAGAGTGGAACGGTGTCTCGCTGACGATCAAGGAGAACGGAAAGCGGCTCCTGACCCCGATGTTCGTGGTGGTGCTGTCGCTCGGCATGACCGACCTGCTCTTCGCCCTCGACTCCATCCCCGCGATCTACGGCCTCACCAGTGAGCCCTACCTGGTCTTCACCGCCAACGTGTTCGCGCTGATGGGCCTGCGCCAGCTCTATTTTCTGATCGGTGACCTGCTGAAGCGGCTGGTCTACCTCTCCTACGGCCTGGCGTTCCTGCTGTTCTTCATCGGCGTCAAGCTCGTCCTGGAGGCCATGCACGAGAACGAGCTGCCCTTCATCAACGGTGGCGAGCACATCGAGTGGGCTCCGGAGATCCCGATCTGGCTTTCGCTGGTCGTGATCGTCGGCACCCTCGCCGTCACGGCAGTCGCCAGCCTCGCCAAGGACCGCTCCGACGCCAAGAAGTCCGACGCCTGACGCTGACGCCACCGCCAACCGTTGGTCGAAGTGCGAGGAACGTCAGCGACGAGCCCCGAGACCCGGTGAGGTCAGCAGGTCGGCAGGACGCCCACGACGCGGTCGGCATCGGCCCGGGTGATCGGCAGGTCGTAGGTGTCCGCGACGCGCAGGTAGCGCACCAAGTAGTCGCACCAGGAGGCCCGGCGCGGCGGCATCCACTCCGCCGGAGTGCTGTCCTCCTTGGCCTGGTTGGCGTGGCCGCTGACCGCCAGAAGCTCGAGGTCGACGTCGTTGGCAAAGGCAACCCGGCGACGCTGCGTCCAGGCCCAGGCGCCCTCGTGCCAGGCCCGCGCCAGTGGGTAGACGTGGTCGACCTGGATGTCGTAGCCGTCGTCGCGCCACGTCAGCCGCTCACCGGTGTAGGGGTCGCGCAGGACTGCCTGGTAGATCCGGCACTCGGAGCCCCACCGCAGCTCGATGCGGTTCATCTGCTCCAGCAGCACGTCCTGCCGGGTGTCGCAGCCGTTGTGACCGAAGCGGGTGGTGTTGCGGTCGGTCCACTCCTCGCCGAAGGCGCAGCCGCCCGGCCGGCAGTCGCGGTCGTAGCCGGGGTGGTAGCCGCGCGTCGCCACGACGTCGACGCGGTCGAGCAGGGCGTGCAGCCGGTCGGCCCGGTCAGGTGCAGCGTACGACGAGGTGGTGCCGCCGAGCACCGACAGCACCAGGACGACCAGGCTCGCGATCAGCAGCAGCCGGAGCGGCGGCACGTCACGGTCCCCCGGGCTGGTCGACGCAGGTCTGGGCCCAGTCCGAGGCGAGGGTGCCGCGGATCAGCCGGACCTGGAGGCACACCGAGGCCTGGTCGCCCGCGGTCACCAGCAGGCGGGTTTCATCGGTCCGGACGGTGTCACCCGTCTCGGGGCGCAGCCATTCCCAGGAGTCCTCGGGCCGCGGCTCGTCGTTGCTGGACCAGCTGAACGCAACGCCACGGACCGTGCGTCGTCCGGTCAGCTCCGGCACGGCGGTCGGGGCCTCGGGCAGCACGCTGGCCGGGGTGCTCGCGGTGGGCGGGGGCGCCACGCGCCGGTCCGGGGCGTCACCACCGCCGGTGACCAGCACCGCCACCGCGGCCACCATCGCGGCGACGGCCAGCACGGTCCAGACGAGCACGGAGCGGCGCAGCGGCGCCGCCCTCGGTCCGGTGGCCTCGCCGACCTTGGTGCGGCCGGCGGGGGAAAGGGCGCGGGGACCGGACGCGGAGACGAAGCTCACCGGCTTCACCGCGGTGACATCGGGGTCGCGCTCGCCGGGGGTGCCACGCGGCGCGGAGGAGGGAGCCCGGTCGCCCTCGACGGCGATCACGGTCCGGGCGAAGCCGGCGGCCGCCTCGATCCGCTGCAGGGACCGGGCGAGGTCGAGCGCGCCCTGCGGCCGGTGGGAGGGCTGCTTGGCCATCGTCTGCTGGAGCAACCGGTCGAGGGCGGGCGGCACGTCGGGTCGCTGGGTGCCCGGCGGCGCGGCGTGCAGGATCCGCGCGCTCAATGCCCGGGTCGAGTTGTCCCCACCCGGGATGGAGAACGGAGACCGGCCGACGAGCAGGTGCCAGACGGTGGCGCCCAGGGAGTAGACGTCGGAGGCCACCGAGCCGTTGGACCTGCCGTCGAGCATCTCCGGCGGCGACCAGGGGTAGGAGATGCGCACCTCGTCGTCGTCGGCGACCTCCTGCAGCCGCCCGGCGATGCCGAAGTCGGTCAGGGCCGGCTCGTGGTAGCTGGTGACCAGGACGTTGCTGGGCTTGATGTCGCGGTGCACGGTCCCCGCACGGTGGGCGGTCTCGATGGCGCTGGCGAGCTTGATGCCCGTGCTGATCGCGTCGGCGACCGCCAGCGGGTGCGAGCGCACCCGGACGCCGAGGTCGGGCGGCGGGCAGTAGCGCATCACCAGGAACGGTCGGTTGTCGGCGGTCACGCCGGCAGTCAGCACCGGCACGATATTGGGGTGGTCGCCCAGCCGGGCCATGGCGTTGGCCTCGGAGGTGAAGAGGGTGCGCTCGCGGTCGTTGAGGGCGAGACCCTGGCGGACCACCTTGACCGCCACCCGCTGCTGCGGCCACTCCTGCTCGTAGCAGTAGACGTCGGCGAACCCCCCGCTGCCGAGATGCTCGACGAAGGTGTAGCCCGGGATCTCGGGCGCGTTGGCCCAGGTGGTCGTCACGTTGTCACCCAGAACGTGATCCGGTAGACGTCGGCGAGGTCCAGCGCATGACCGGGCTCCAGGGTGTAGGCCTCGTGCGCGCGGATCTGCTCCGGCTCGCGGCCGGGGACGTGCAGGCGGGTCCCGCCCTGGGAGCCGAGATCGCGGGCCATCACCAGCCAGCCGTCCAGCTCGAGCTGCAGGTGCAGCCTGGAGAGGTACGTCGAGTCGCCGGGCAGGTGGACCAGGTGCGGGTAGGGCTCGCCGCCGGGCACGGCCGCCGGCTTGCGACCGAAGACCACACCACGGTCGAGCGGGACCACCTCGCCCGACGGCAGCGCGATCACACCCAGCCGCGGCCGCGGCATCCTTTGGGGCTCCTGCGCCGGCACCGGCAGGTCGCAGACCCGGCACTGCGGCGAGTAGGCGGCGGTGACATGGCCCGCCGGACAGCGGGCCGACAGCACGGTCTCGTTCGTGGGATGCCGCAGGTGCGGAGCGAGGCTGTCGTCGGTGGCTCATCGGTGAGCGAGACCGAGAGCAGCCGCTCGTCGCCGTCGTGGGTCAGGCGCCCGTCGCCGCGGGTCGCAGAGCCGGCGGCTCCCGGGGTCAGGTCCAGCAGGGCGAGGGA
>Ga0136611_10002159_pt1 | contig 13663 bp, 9 predicted proteins | sample AntDrymUQ2232306_2_FD_106645 | JGI IMG/M metagenome (GOLD analysis project Ga0136611, IMG submission 106645) | Polar desert sand microbial communities from Dry Valleys, Antarctica - metaG UQ223 (23.06) | ecosystem: Environmental > Terrestrial > Soil > Desert | place: Antarctica: Dry Valley...
ATTTAACCATTGTCTATCTCGGCATGAAATAAAAGTACGCCTGAATTCAGGCGTACTTTTTTGTTTTATCGACGCTCGCCGGAATGAAACGCGAAAAAAAAGTAAATTTTTATCCAGTTTCTGTTTAAACCCCTAAAGTTCGGGGTATAATAAAATCAGTTGTCTCAATATCTCGCCTGTCCAGTAAAAAGGAGAATACTATGTCCAGCCGTCCAGCCGTCCAGCCGTCCAGCCGTAAATCAGGATTTACCCTGATCGAACTTTTGGTCGTCATCGCGATAATCGCGATCCTCGCGGCCATTCTCTTTCCTGTCTTCGCACGCGCACGCGAAAACGCCCGCCGCTCTTCGTGCCAGAGCAACATGAAGAACATCGCGCTTGGCTTCAAGCAGTACACTCAGGACTACGACGAATCGTATCCGGCCAAAGGCACCTGGACAACCGCGATCTACACCTACACCAAAAGCGACCAGATTTTGCGCTGCCCATCAGCGGGAAACAGCGATGCGACCGTGGCATCGAAAATCGACTACATGTACAACGCCGGCTTGGATACTGCCAGCGAAGCGCAGATCGACGCGACGGCTGTGACGGTTTTGAACGCTGAAGCGGCGCGCGGGGCGGCAACGTCTGGTTTGGCTGCGACGGCAGGCACGCGTCACTTCGACGGCTCGAACTATTCGTTTGTCGATGGCCACGTGAAATGGCTCAAGCCTGCTGCTGTCATTGCGACGGCGAGCACGACGCAGCCGACTTTCGACGTGCCGATCAGCGCCGGCGCGCAAGCCGTTATTACTGCTGGCAATGCTGCTGCCGCTACTGCTGCCGCTGCTGCTGCCGCTGCTGCCACTGCTACCGCACAGGCTAACGTGCTGCCTTCTGACGTCACGCTACAGGGGCTGACACATTATTCCGCTTCTACCGGGTATGTCTACGCAACAGGGAGTTGCGATGCCGCGCCCGGCTGCAGCATGCCGGCAAACGTAGCCTACGCGATTTACAAAGCCTATGCCACCGGTACTACAAAATACCATGCCACTCTTACGCTACAGGGCAGAACTAACGATGGGGATACCTATTTCGGCGGAGATAATACCGCTATGAACAGGGACGCCGGCTTAGTGAACGGACCTTTCACTGTCGGACAAACGACGGGAACCCTGACGGTAGAAGATTTCGCCACCGGCAGAGTGCTCTACACAAAGCAGCTTTTCGTAAACTTCACGTAGTAGGCTCGGTAGGCTTGGACAAAGAAAAAGTACGCCTGAATTCAGGCGTACTTTTTCGTTTACCAGTTGTTGGTCGGGGTGATGCTGAGGAAAAACTGTGAACCGGCTTCGATGACGACGGAGTTGCGGCCAGCCTGCAGATCGGCTTTGATGCGTTCCTTGCCGGCGTGCCAGCCCGTCCATTTTTCGTTTTTATAAATCTGCTTGCCGTTGAGCCAGATCGTTTGCAGCTCCGCGCCGGTGTTGAAATAAACGGTGCGCGCTTTGGCTTCATCGAGATAGGCAACGCCTTGATACAGCATGCCCTCGCCAACGGTTTTGTTGATCGACATCGCGAAGCCGCGCTTGCGTTCGCTTTCGGGCCACCACGAATCCTGCGGCGTGGTTTCCGGCAGCGCCACCGTTTTCCAGGTCGCGTCGGGCCTGGCGTCGAGCACGGTTTTCTCGTCGAGAGGCGTCGCTTCGGCCATTGCGCGCATCTGCCACGAAGCGATAATTCCGGGCATCAACGCCGGCTCGAATTTTTTCGGCACTTTCACATCATTGTCGCCCAGCGCATCAAGCACCGTGCGCACCATCACCTTATAGCCGGCGAGTTCCAGATGCACGTCGTCGGGCGTGATGACGGCGCGCTTTTCCTTTTGCGCCGCGAGCATGAGCGCATGAAAATCAGCAATGCGCGCATTGTGTTTTTTCGCGATGCGCTTCAAGGCTGCTTCGTAGGCGAGCAAAGTCGGCTCGGCAGCGACGTGCGCGGGGCCATAAGTCGGCGGGGTGATGAACAGCATTTGCGCGCCGCCGGCCCCGATTTTTTCAGCGATGGCCGCAACCTCAGCTTCGTACCTTTCGGGCGTGACGCCGCGCAGCGCATCGTTGGTGCCGGCCATGATCGTTACCATGTCGGGTTTATGCGCCAGCACGTCGCGGTCGAGGCGCGCCAGCATCATCGCCGCCGTGTCCCCAGAAACGCCGGCGTTAACGATGATCGGCATCGGTCGCCTGGCTTCGCGCAATGCCTGCCGCCACAACAGTTGAAAAGTTTCACCATCGGTGATCGAATCGCCCAGCGTCACAATGCGCTGCACCTGCTTTGGTGCGCCTACAGGTTTCTGGTTCGGTGTCACGGTGGCGACCTTCGTCGTTTTTTGTGCCTCGCCCTGATGATCGATGCGCGTGTAACTCAACGCAGCCAGGCCGACGCCGGCGAGAATCAGGAATTTCAGCATGGCTTTCTTTTTGATTTTCATCGGTTGTAAGAGCGAAGCATTCGCGATCAAGCCTGCGAGTCGTGATTCGCTTTTCTCTACGTAAATGCCCCGCCGCTGCACTCGCAAAAAAGTACGCCTGAATAAAGGCGTACTTTTTGTTTGCGCTTAATCAATTCACTCGCGCGGCGAGCAGGGTTTTGGCGGGCGAATCTTTGCCGGTCGCGCGCACGATGACGAAGCTGCCTCGGCGCTCGACTTCGATAGTTTGGTCGGTCGGCGCGCCGCTGAGGGGCAAAGTGCCTTTAGTAGTTTTAACGCCGGGCTTGGAAATTTCGGCGACGAGGTTTTTGCCTTCGGTGCGCAGTGAAAGTTTCAGGCCCGTTTTGACCGCCGAAGTACCGGGCGTTGAAGACACGGCGGCGAACATCAAATCGAGGCTTTGGCCGGCGGGAATGTTGGGCAGCGGAAAGCGGACGCCGTCGTCGCCCCAGAATCTTCCCTTGTGCCACATCGTTTCGCCGGGCTGCGGCGGCGCGCTGCCGGCTTCGACAAGCGCGCCGGTCTTGCCCGAATTGGTCAGCCAGAAGCCTTGCGGCGTGCTCCAGCCGCCCATGGTTTGAGCTTGCTTGTCATCGACGTAAAGGTCGGGGACTTTGGCCCAGGTCGGGCGCGCGCGCGGAAAATCGACCTGGTAATCGGTCAGGCTCGGCGCGGTTGTTCCCATCTGCGCGGAAAGACCGGCGCGGCCTTTGGTGCTGGCGTCATCGAAAGCATCGACAACGCGAACATCGCCGTTCTTGTCGTCGCTGACGCTGCCGCGCAAATAGCCGTTTTCCGAAGTGAAACTCCACGCTGTTGTTTTACCGTCATAACGTGCGCCGATGTTGGCTTCGCCGAGCACGGTTGTCTTGCCGCCGGCCAAGCGCACGATTTGTGCTTTACCGGCGTAGGGAAGTTTCGCGCGCGAGCCGGCGACGCGCAGCCAGTAGGCGCCTTTACCCGTCAGGTGATGCAAAACCAGGCCGGCGGCAGTATCGGCAGGCAAAGTAATGCGCGCCGATACGACATAATCGCTCCAACTGCTTTCTCCCATGACGGCGAAAGCGCCGCGCGCGTCGGTCGGCTGCGCTGCGGTCTGGAATTTCCAGGCGCCGGAAATCGTCTGCCAGCGACCGGCGACGACGCGCGAAAAATCGTCGTAAAAATCGTTTTCCGAAGTGACGACAACGTCATCGAAAACCGCCGAATCGTCTTTGGTCGGCGCCTGCGCGAACAGGCCGACTTCGCCGCGCCCGAACAAGCCTGTCCGTCCGCGCAAAACTTCGGCGTCATCGACCCACGCGCGCAAAGTGCCGCCCGCCGCCGAAAACTTCAGGCGATACCATTGCTTCTGGTCGAAGCCGCCGGGCGTTTCATCCAGCAGAGTGGTTTTGCCGTTCAAGACGGCGCGCAGTTGCATCGAGGTTTGCGACCAGTGGAAAAGCAGATAATTTTTGTCGTCTTGCGCATAAACCGCAAGGCCGATGGCGGAAGCGCCCTGCGGCTTGACGGAAACTTCCGCAACGTAGTCGCTCCAGAAAAGCTGGCCTGTCAGCGCCAGGTTTGTTCCGGCGGTCATCGTTTTAAACGCGAAAGGGTTGGTGGTTTGCGCGACCTGGGCTTGCTCGTTTTCCGTGAGTCCCGAAGTGCTCCAGGTGCCCGCGCTCGAATGCCACAAGGTTTCGTCGCCTTTGGCTTCCTTGACGCGCACGGCTTTGGCGTCGCGCATGAAATCGTCGGCGAAGGTGATTGCCTCGACCGGCTGCACGCGCACGCCCGACAGGCCGCCGAAATAGCCGATTGCGCCTTCTTGCCACTTGTCGTCCTCGGCTTCGAGAACCACGCGATTGCCGCTGATGACGCGCCAGCGCGAGCCGCGACGCTGCACGACCAGCGCGCCCATCGCGGGCTTTTGCGCCACGCGCGCGATGACCGAGGCTTTTTTGTTTTGCATCGCGCCCAGCTCGATTCCGTCCGCGCCCAGTTTCAGGCGATAGCCGTCGCCGTTTTCGGCCTGCGCCAGGGCAAGCTGCGCCGGCATCGTTTTTAAATTGGCCGTGACATCAAAGCCGCCGGCTTCGGCTTCATCGTCGAGAATCGTGAAGGTTTGCGCGCGCGCGCCGGGCGCTGAAAAAGATGCGGCAAAAAGGGTCGCCGCCAGAAAGAGCTTGGAAATACGCATGGCGGGTTAGATGCCGCGCGCGCCGCGAGGTTGCTTTCAAAAATTACGCCCGAATAAAGGCGTACTTTTTTGCCGGAAAATAGTTTCCAAAATCTAAAAAACTTATGTTATAATTGGGGCACGCTTGCAGCGAGCCACAGGAAGAGCAGGCGAAAATTGTGCGGAGGATGTTGACATGAGCGACGATCAGACACAAGGCGGACAGGGTCCGGACGCCGACGAGTGCCCGGTAGCACCGGGTGAATTGTGCCCGAACGCGCTGCCATTCATATGGGGCGCGACAAAGCTTGTGGAAACGCAGATTCAGTCGTTGGGCCAGCCTGGAACAGACCCTGACCATGTCCGCAAAGTTGTCGGGCTAATCATGCGAGACATCCGGCGCCAGATAGTAGAAAAGTGCCCCGAAGCAAATGATGCGAATGCAGAAGAAACGAATGCGATTGTGTGCTGCTCGACGTGCCTGACGAGCTACAACAAGTGCATCGCCGCCGGTACATCCTCGTCAATCTGCATGAGCCGGTATTCGACATGCCTAAGTACCTGCAACAACGCCTGTTAAAAATAGCCTTGAAAAACGGCGTACTTGCTTGAGAAGTACGCCGTTTCTTTTGTCCTTTAAAGCAGGCCGTTAAAACCGCTGCGCGATGCCGAGAACAACCCGCCGCCCTGTCTGTCCTTGAAGAAACGCTCCATTCTGAAACGCATCGTAGCTCTTGTCCAGCGCGTTGTTCAGTTCGACGAAAACTTCGCGGCGCAGACCGCTGCGCACGCCGGCGCGCAGGTTGAGAACGCCGAAACCGCCCAGCCGTGTTCCGTCGCCTTTATCGCGGCTGCTTTGATAAACGGCGATGGATTGCAGAAACAAACCGCCGCGATTGAGATATTGCAGGCCGCCCGAACCGACGAATTTCGGCAAGAGCGGCGCGAAGCGCGTGTTCGGCATACGCGCGCTGTTGAATTCGCTGCGTGCGAAAAACGCCAGATCGCGGCCCAGTGTGCCTTCGTAGCTGGCGCGCGCGCCGCGCACCTTTACGCTTTCGATGCTCCCATCCGGCAAGTCGGAATTCTTCAAATCCTGCTGGAACAGCGTCAGGCGCAAAAACGACGCATCGGTGAACGTGCGATTGTGTTCCAGTTCCACGCTGCGACCCGATGCCAGCGGGTTGAGAGTGCCGGCACCAGGCAAATTGGCATCATCCAGCAAAAACGAATCGTTGGGCGTGAGCAATTGAAAGTCGGTCACGCTGCCCAGCACGCGCCGCACGCGCAGGCGATAGCTGCTGCGCGCATCGGGGCGATACGACAAAATCAGCTTGGGAACTCCCGCCGAAGTTTTCGTTTCCTTGCCCGGAATTACCGAAACAAACGGCTTTGTGAAGCGGCCTGGTTCCTTTGTGAAGCGCAAGTTTTGCAACTGCATTTCGCCAATCACCGACAGGCGCTCGCCCAGTTTCATTTCATCCCGAATGTAGGCGGATGTAGCGCGTATCCGCGTTCCTCCGTCCAGAGCCAACGGGGAAGGAACGGCCTGGCGATTAGAGAAGTCGCGGTTGCGGCGGCCAAGCGAAACGCCGGCGCTGAATCGGTTGCGTTCGCCCAATCGCCGGTCGTGGCGCAGCTCGAAGTCGAGGCTGTCATCGTTGAGAGCCTGGCGCGTGCCGGCCTGAACGCGGTCGGTTTGCACTGAGTCGAGTTTGCTGGCCTGCACCAGAAAGCGCGTGCGGCTGCTTTGCCCGCTTTGCAAATTCAATCCGGCGATGACGCGCGGCAACTTGTATTCAAAACGCGAATCCTTCGCAAACGGAGTCGATGTCAATCCGGTATCGAGGCCGTACTCGCTCCTTTCGACTTCGCCAAGCAGGAAAAACGCCGACGGATCGTCTGCCTTTTTGCGCCCGAAGATAAAGCCGCCGCGCTCCAGCGTGCGGTCGGCATTGTCGCGCACGCCGTCGGTTTTCTGTCGCTCTAAATTCGCGCCATAAACGCCGCGCCGCTCGCCAAATTCCTTGAGATGCGAAACATCGAAATCACGCACGCCGTTTTCGCCGATGCGCGCATCGATTTGCGTATCGCCATAAGAGCGCGACGCGACGCGCACCGCCGTCGGGTCTTGCACCGCCGCCTGAATGCGGTCGTCGGCTCCGGGCGTTTGCAGATTTTGCAACGTCAGCGAACTGCCCGGGCCGCCCAGCGCCGCCGCGCCCAGAATGTCGCGCGCGCCGGCGAGCAAGCCGCGCTCGGTTTTCTGGCGCGTGAAGCCGAGCGCATAGCGCGCCGTCGCGTTGTCGGGATCGAGAATCGTTGCCAGGCGAAACTGGCTTTCCGCCTGCACAATGCGATCTTGCTCCAACAGTACGCGCCCCAGTTGATAATGCGCCGGCGCGGAATCGGGCAAGATTTGCACAGCGCGTTTGGCACCTTCCAAAGCGCCGCGCAAATCCTGCCGATACAAGCTAATTTCTGAAAGCCGGATAAAAATGGCGCCGTTTTCCGGCGTACTTTTGCCGGAAAGTACGCCCGAATTTAGCATCATTTTCTGCGCTTCGTCCAACCGGCCTTCTTCGATCAAAAACCCGGCGAAGCGCGCGCGCGCATTGGCGTTGTGCGGATCGCGGCGCAGAGCATCTTCAAAGTTTGCGCGCGCTTCGACCGTTTTGCCTTGCGCGCCCAGCGAGACGCCCAGCCCGACCAGCGACGCAACCGATGCGGGATTGCTCTGCAACGCCGCGCGATAGGATTCTTCGGCGCGCCGAGGATTATCCAACCGCAGAAACGCCGCGCCCAGTTCAGCGTGAAAAATCGGCAGCGCCGGTGCCACAGCCTGCGCCTGCCCGAATGCCTCGCGCGCTTCGTCCACGTTTCCCTCGACCATCATCGCACGGCCATAAGCTAAAAGTGCAAGCGGCGAAAGCGGATTCATGGCGAGCGCGCGTTTCGCGGCCTGACTCGCTTCCCCGCTCCGCCCGCCAAAAAACAAAGCGATCGCCAGCGTGCTTTGCGCCTGCGGCGAGTTCGGGGCGATTTGCGCCGCGCGCCGCGCTTCTGCTAATGCTTCGCCTGTTCTGTTTTGCGTCAACAGCGCCAGCGCAAGCATCGCGCGCGCCTGGGTGAAATCGGGTTTCCGGCCAACGGCGCGGCGCAAAACGCCTTCGGCCATCGCCGCATCGCCGCTATAAAGCGCCGCAACGCCCGACAACGCCATTGCGTTGACATCGGCTTGCGCCTCCTCGGGCGCGGCCTTAAAAAGCTCCATCGCTGTCGCGAAATCACTTTCGTCAAGCCTGGCCAGCATTCTCGCGTCGAGCGCGTCGCTTTGCATCGCGCGCGGCACGTCCCATTCGAGCGGCAATTGCGAAACGTCCGCCGTCCAGGCGAATAATCCGCTGGCATCAACCGCGACGGGCGGCGATGGCGCTGTGCCGACCTGTGCCACGCTTTGCTGATTCGCCGCGACCACAACCGCGCCTTGCGGATTTGAAAAATCCACCGCGCCTTCGGCCACCGTAAGCTCCGTCGTGTTTTCCGACGGCAAGCGCACTAAGAATTCGGTTCCGCGCACGGCGGCGGTTCCGGCGGCGGTGCGGATTTCGGTTTTGCCGCGCGCGCGAACAAAAACTTCCGAAAGCGCGCCGGTGACTCGCACGACCAGCGGCTTGGAACTCGAAGGCGGCGCGATAATCTCGATTTGCGTGTTGGCTTTCATCGCCAGGTGCGTTCCGTTGTTGAACAAAACTTGCGCGCGCCCACCCGCGCCGGTGCGAATGGTGTTGCCGAAGGAAATCGCCTGTTTTTCGCGCGCGAGCGCCCACGCCGCGCCGCTGCGCGCGCCGCGCAACTGCACAACCGGACGCACGCCTTTCAAGCGCGCGACGGGAAATCCATGCGCGGCGCCTGCAAGCCCTAAAAGTGTGCCGATGATCGTCAAAGCGAACAGTTTTTTCATATCAATGTACTTTGTCCCAGGCGAGGACTTGTTTTTAGGCGGACTCTGAAAGGCGCTCCCGCGCAGAGAAAGCTTATCGTACTCAAATCGGCTCGTCGAAAAGCGGCTTTGCGTCGCCCGCCTCGGTTTTTTCACCGACGCCGAAAACCTCAACGGCCTGGGCGCGGCCTTTCACTTCAAAGTCGCCGCAACGTTGCGCCGCGATCTTGCCTTCGATGCGCGACAAGACTTCGCGCGTTATCAATACGCCGTAGCCGCAGCGGTCGCTCAGGCTTTGCACGCGCGCCGCGACGTTGACGGCATCGCCAATCGCGCCCAGTTTCAAATTGTCATCGGCTCCGATGACGCCGATCATCATTTCGCCGCAGTGAATCGCAATCGCCGCGTGCAGCGACACGCTTTCGTTGCTTTGCCATTGCCGCAACGCCGTCTGCGCGGCAAGAGCGGCGCGCACGGCTCGAAGCGCATGGTCGCCGGCGCGCGGATCATCGGCTTTGCCGCGCCGCGCGCCTTGAAACAAAATGAAAACTCCGTCGCCCAGATAATCGATCGGGCGCCCGCCAAAAGGCGCAACGGCGGCGACCAAAACCTGCGTGTAGGAATTCAAAATCCGGCTCGCGCGCTCGGGCGCGAGATGCTCCGCGAAAGTGCTGTAGCCGCGCAGGTCGCAGAAAAACGCCGTCGCCATTTCGGTGCGTCCGCCGAGCCGCAAATCGTCCAGAGGATGCAACGCCGCTCCGAGCATTTCGCGCCCGATGAAACGACCGAGCGTGGCGCGCGTGCGCGCATATTGATAAAGCGCGACGCCGTTATACGTCAGCGCGATGGCGGCAATTGGCACCGAAGGCGGCAAAACCAAATGTCCGCGCACAAACAGCAGTGCCGCCGCGCCGAAAATCAGCGCGATCTCGACGATACCGAGCAGCAAACAACTCCATAGCGGCAAGCGTAAAAGCGGCACGACCAGAAACAAGCTCGCGCCCAGGGCAATCGCCAATATCAGCGGCAGAGGCAAAACCCCCGGCGGTCCTTGCGCGCTGCGCAGCGTCGCGGCAACGGCGGCATGAATATGAACGCCGGGCACGTCGCCAAACGCAATGGGAAACGTATCCTTGGCCGCCATGTCGGTTTCGCCGACGAAAACCGTCATGCCCTTGAAATCTTCAGGTTCGTAGCCTTCGAGCACGCGACCGGCCATGACGCGGTTTTCATCGCCTTCAAAACTGCGCCGACCGCCAAGATAATCGACTAGCATCGTGCCATCGGCGGCCAGAGCAATCTTTCTTTTTCCAAAACGTAAAATTCCGGCGCCGCGCGATTGTTCGATTTGCTTTATGCTCAAGCTGTCGCTTGCGGCGGCAGCGACCAAACCTAAAGTCGGCACGAATTCCGGGTGCCCACCGAAGGAAGGGCGGATACTTTTTTGCGCCGCGATGTTCTGCCACGGGCTGACGCGCCGCACCAGGCCGTCCTGCGCATCGGGTTCGACGCGCACGTGGGCGTGCCAGCGCGCCGCGTTCCAGATCGCCGGCGCGGGCCGCACCCAACCGATTTGCGTGCGTAGAACGCCGCGCCGCGCCGCCGCTTCGTCGCGCACGTTTTCGGGCCACGCCGCAATCGCGACGTTATTGGATTTCTTGATTTGCGCTGCCAGCCCGCGGTTGTCGCGATTCCAGCGCGCGACTTCGGCGCGATAGGCCGGCAAAGAAGTTTCCGATTCCGAAAGCGCCTTTTCCTGGTCGGGCAGCATCAAGTCGAGCGCCACAACGCGCGCCAAACGCAGCTTTTTTAAAAGCTCGGTCAAAATCGGGCGCGGCAAAGGATGATCCAGTTCGACCAGCAAAAAACCGCGCGTTTGCGGCAAATCGTGTGCAACGGCGCGCGCATCGACTTCTCCGCGCAAGTTGAAACCTGCGTCAAGCGCGATGTTGTCGAGAAATTCCATCCAACGCCAGCCGCTTTGCCACAGCGCGCCGGAAATGCTTGTCGCCAGGCTCGCCAGCAAGAGAAAATGCCACACGCGCCGCCCGCGACGCCTGGGCGATGGAGAAGAAGTGGAAGCAGGCATGGCCACGTTGTGCCTTGCTGCGTGGATTGAAAAGCAGCGGAATCGGACGCGAAGACCGTCTACAAGGAGTGCGCGGATTATAACCGATTTTTCGACCTAATGCAAACGCTTAAACTTGATCATGACAATATGGATGAACTTCAAATTCTCGACGAGGAAATCGTCGCGTGCCGCCGCTGTCCGCGCCTTGTCGCCTGGCGCGAGGGCGTCGCGATTTCGCCGCCGCGCCGCTTTTGGGGCGAAGAATATTGGGCGCGACCTCTGCCGGGATTCGGTGATGCCGGCGCGCGACTTTTCATCGTCGGATTAGCGCCGGCGGCGCACGGCGGCAATCGCACAGGCCGCGTTTTTACCGGCGACCGCAGCGGCGACTGGCTGTTTCGCGCGCTGTGGAAAGCCAGATTCGCCAACCAGCCGCAATCCGTAAACAAAGATGACGGCCTGCAATTATCCAATGCTTACATCGCCGCCGCGTGCCGCTGCGCGCCGCCCGATAATAAACCGCTGCCAGAAGAACTGGCGAATTGCCGCCCGTTTTTGCTGCGCGAATTGAGATGGTTTTTCGGCCAAGAAAAAGTACGCCCGAATAAAGGCGTACTTTTGGGCTTGGGCAAAATCGGTTTCGATGCCGCGTTCGATGCCGCGCGCCAATTCGGATTGACTGAAATAAAAACGCGTCCGAAATTCGGGCACGGAACTGAAGTTTCGCTGAATCCGAATTTAACGCTGATGGGAACATATCATCCGAGCCAGCAAAATACGTTTACCGGCAGATTGACCGAAGAAATGCTGGACGCGATTTTCGCGCGCATTAAAGCACTGGTGGAGGTCCCATGAGCACGCCTGAGCAAAAATATGAACAGTGGTTCCGAGAAACAAAGGCGCTCTACGATGTGCAGCCGCGTCCGCCCATAAATCGTAAGAAGTTGGCTGTTCGCAGTGTCACCGCTACGTTTTGCGCGCTGTGTATTGGTTTGTTTGCACGCGACCGCTGCGGCGGTTGGTCACAAGAAAGCGTGAGGCATATTCTGAAAGGTTCGATTTACAAAGGCGCAGAGCGCGAGAAAGTCACCGCCTTTTTGATGAAGCAACAAAACCGCTACTGGGGCATTGAGTACAAGATTCATAACGACGAAATGCCCATCAAAGTGAGATTTAATACCAGCAGTTGGCCTTTAGGGGGATACGAATTGATTGATTACCAATGGATTGAAGTCGAACTTGTCTTTTATGACAAGCAGCGCTTGATTTTATGTGCGGGGCAAACGGTAACGCTCGGAGGTGATTCTGGCTTGGCCGAAATACCGTCGAATCCTTTCGAGTGTGATTAGTTTTACAAATCGTTCGTCGGCTAAACTTAGCCTATGCAACACCAACACCAACTTTCCAACGGCCTGACTTTGATCGGCGAACATTCGGACGCGGCGCGCTCGGTTGCGCTGGGCTTTTTCGTGCGCACCGGCGCGCGCGACGAGACAAGCGAAATTTCCGGCGTTTCGCATTTTCTCGAACACATGATGTTCAAGGGCACAAACAAGCGCACGCCCGAAGACGTGAACCGCGAATTCGACGAAATGGGCGCGCGCTACAACGCTTATACAAGCGAGGAAAACACCGTGTATTACGGAAACGTGTTGCCGAATTTCCAGAATCGCCTGCTTGATTTATTGGCCGACATGATGCGTCCGGCGCTGCGCGATGAAGATTTCACGGTCGAGAAAAACGTGATTCTGGAAGAAATCGCGATGTATCAGGATCGCCCGCAGTTCCGCGTTTTCGATGCGGCGCGCGAAGCGTATTTCGGCGCGCACCCACTGGGCAAAAGCATTTTAGGCTCGCCGCAAAGCATCGCCGATTTGCAACGCGATCAGATGCACAAATATTTTTCCAGTCGCTACGCCGCCAATAATCTCACGCTGGTGATGACCGGAAACTACGATTGGGATTCCGCCGTCGCGCAGGCCGAAGAACTTTGCGGCACTTGGAATACATCCGATTCGCCGCGCTATTTGGACGAGCCTGAGGCGGTTGCAAAAGTTGTGATTCAACGAAACGACAAATTCAATCGCGCGCACATCGCGCTTTTGGCGCCGGGCTTTGCGGCGCAAGATGCGCGGCGCCATGCGGCGGCTGTCGCGTGCGAGGCGATCGGCGCGGGCGACGGCTCGCGCCTTTACTGGGCGCTGGTTCATCCCGGCGTTGCCGAGGCGGGGCAAATCGATCACGACGCCAACGACGGCGCCGGCGCCTATTACGGCTACATTTTGGCTGACCCGAATCGCGCGCAGCAATCGCTCGATGTTTTGCGCGAAACCATCGCGACCGCGTGCAAAGACGGCCTAAGCGAAGCCGAAGTCGAGCGCGCCAAGCGCCGCCTGGCTTCACAAACCGTGCTCGGCGCCGAAACGCCGATGGGACGTTTGCGCGCCGTCGGCAACGATTGGATTTATCGCCGCGAGCGCAAAACCCCCGATGATTCGTTGAGATTATTGCTTGATGTTTCGCTCGCACAAGTCAACGAGATTTTGGCGTGTAATCCATTTGAGCGCGCCAGCGTCGTCGCGCTTGGACCGCTGGATGAGCTGCGGTAAAACGTGACGCGCAGTGCGCCTGAAAATCAAAAGCCCGGCGAATAAAACGCTTGTTGTGAGTTAAAAGGATTCGTCGCCTCGTCGCCCAGCGATTGAAATCGCGGCTGTCGAGCCTTCGGCTGATTGTCCACCTACGTGGACAAAGAATTTGGTGTCCGCGCAGGCGGACACTCGGCGCGTAGCGCCCTCCAGCCGCGAATTTATTCGCAGGGCTGCGTAAGTCCAAAGTACGCCTTTATTCGGGCGTACTTTTTGTGTTTGCGTTACAATTTTGGCGATGAATGAAAACTTGAACAACGAGTCGCGCCCGTTTTGCTATGCCGATTTGCGGCGTTTTTTCGGCTTGCTGGTTTTGCTGGCGGTCGGCGCGCTGTTGGTGTGGCGGTTATCCGAAGTGCTGATG
>Ga0136611_10002160_pt1 | contig 13662 bp, 16 predicted proteins | sample AntDrymUQ2232306_2_FD_106645 | JGI IMG/M metagenome (GOLD analysis project Ga0136611, IMG submission 106645) | Polar desert sand microbial communities from Dry Valleys, Antarctica - metaG UQ223 (23.06) | ecosystem: Environmental > Terrestrial > Soil > Desert | place: Antarctica: Dry Valley...
CGTGGTCAGCCAGATTCGTGCAAGTATAGTTAATCTGGCTGCTCAATAAATACTGACAATAGATTTGGCGTGTAGTTTTCACGCTCAAATTTTAATCCGATTTAACTTTTTGAGAAAGTCCTAAAAGATTCTAAATTTATATTCTTTTTTCTAATTTATGGCAAGAATTATTTCGCAGTTTTTTGAGGTAAAACTCGATTATATATTGTTTGAAGCAATCGAATTTTATTCGATTACGCCGCGAAAAGTTTTTCGATGAAGCGGACACGCGCCGTGTTTTCTCAATGCCTCGAAATGCGCCTTTGTCCCGTAACCGACGTGGCTTGAAAATCCGTATGCGGGATAAATTTTATCGAATTCCGACATTAAATTATCGCGGTGGGTTTTGGCAATAATCGAAGCGGCGGCAATCGAAGCGGAGATCGCGTCGCCGTGAATAATGGCTTTCTGCGGCAAGGCGATTTCTTTCAACTGAAGCGCGTCAATTAAAAGAAAATCAGCCGCCGGAACGAGTTTTCCGACGGCTGAAATCATTGCTTTTTTGGTCGCCTGTAAAATATTGATGCGGTCAATCTCGTCGGCTTCGACTTGAGCGACCGCGTAACAAATCGCGGTCGCCTGAATCTCTGCGGCAATTCGCTCACGGTTTTTCGCGGAAATTTTCTTTGAATCGTTTAAGCCTTCGGGCAGCGGCTTCGACAAATCAAGGACGACCGCCGCTGCGACGACCGCGCCCGCCAGACAACCGCGTCCGACCTCATCAACGCCGGCGACGAATTTATAACCTTCGGCAACAGTTTGATGTTCAAATTCTAAGTTGATTCGATTGACGCGGAGAATGGGAGACGCGGAGACGTCCGATTGCGGATTGCGGATTGCGGGTTGCGGATTTGTTTTCCCTTCTCCCTTTTCTCCCTTATCCTCTTCTTCTCTCTCCGCGTCTCCCATTTTCCGCGTCTCCGTGTCAGTTATTTCTTGGCTTTCGCCGCGTCTTTGTTTCGCGTGTCGCGTTCTTTTATGCGAGCCGCTTTTCCGCGCAGATCGCGCAGATAATAAAGTTTCGCGCGGCGAACTTTGCCGCGACGAGTTACGTCAATATGGTCAATGACGGTTCCGTGAAGCGGAAAAATTCTTTCCACGCCGACCCCGAAACTCACCTTACGAACAGTGACGGTTTCGCGCGAGCCGCCGTGTTTTTTGGCAATCACGATGCCTTCAAAAATCTGGATGCGCTCTTTGTTGCCTTCCTGAATGCGAACGTGAACGCGAATGTTGTCGCCCGACTGAAATGCCGGAATGTTGTCTCTTAACTGTGTATTTTCGATGCTGTCTAAACGGTTCATTTTTTTATCAGTGAGAGGTGACGCGCTCGAAGTAATTCAAATTACCTTTCGCTATTCACTTCAACTATGCTCCTTGTCTAATAAATCTTTTCTAAAACTCTGCGTTTTCTCCAACGCTTTTCGCTTACGCCATTTTTCAATCTCGGCGTGATTGCCGCTAAGCAGAACTTCGGGAACTTCCATTCCGCGAAATTCGCGCGGCTGCGTGTAATGCGGGTAATCCAACAAATTCTCCGTGAACGAATCGTTGACGGCGGACGTTTCGCTGCCCAAAGCGTTCGGCAAAAGTCTGATAATCGCATCGGTTAAAACAATCGCCGCCGGTTCGCCGCCGGACAAAACATAATCGCCGATGGAAATTTCGTCAGTGACAAGCGCGTCGTTCACTCGTTCGTCAATGCCTTCATAGCGCCCGCAAATTAAAATCAAATGCTTCGCTTCGTCGGCAAATTCTCGCGCGATTGATTGCTTTAACTGTTTTCCCTGCGGCGAAAGCAAAACCACTCTCGTTCCGCTAGGATAACTTTCTCTTTCGCAAGTTCCGATAATTTTTTCAATCGCCTGAAAAATCGGCTCGCATTTCATCACCATTCCGTCGCCGCCGCCGAACGGTTTATCGTCGGTCTTGTGATGTTTGTCGGTTGTAAAAGAACGAATGTCGTAAATATTTATCTCGACGATTTGCGCTAATTTTGCGCGCCTGATTATTCCGAAATCAAAAACCGTATCAAAAAATTCAGGGAAAATTGTTAAAACATCTATTTTCAAACTAAAAATCCAGCAAACCTTCCGGCGCGTCAACTTTTATCAATTTCTTCTCGATATCAACCGATGTGCAAATGGCTTCGGCAAACGGAATCAGATATTCTTTCGCTTCGCCCGCGACGACTAAAATTTCCGTGCCGCCCGTTCGCATCAATTCTTTAACTGTTCCGATTTGCTCGCCCGCGACGGTTTCGACTGCACAGCCTTCTAATTCCCAATCGAAAAATTCGTCTGCTTCGAGTTCGACCGCTTCGGTTTCAGCAATACAAATCTCGCAGTTTCGCAAAGTTTCCGCTGCTTCAATCGAATCAAAGCCGGCGAACTTCAAAACGATTCGATTCTTTTGAAACCAAAACTTTTCGATCTCAATCTCTGTCGTATCGCCGTTCGGGTGAACGATTGCGACGCGCTTCAAATTATCGAATCTTTCGAGAAAATCCGTCAAAATATCGGCGACGATTTCGCCGCGCAGACCGCGCGGTTTGACGAGTTTAGCGATTGTAATTAAATCTTCGCGCATAAGAACCAGTCGAAAATTTAACGCCGCAAATTACTCGACAATATCGAGCACAAATCGCTTGCCGTGTTTTTGTCCGGCGGCAAACAGCAGACTGCGAATCGCTTTGATCGTTCTGCCTTCACGCCCGATGATGCGTCCCATATCGCCCGATGCGACGCGCAACTTTATTACGGTCGCGCGCTCGCCCGTTTCTTCAGAGACTTCGACCGCTTCTTTGTCGTCAACCAAAGCGCTGACGATTTTTTCGACCGCTACTTTCATAATGTTTGAAATCCGGGAAAGCAAAAAGAGTTTAACTCAAATTACTCACCGGCTGCGGGCTGATTTTCTTCGGTCGCCGATTCTTCAGTTTGCTCAATTTCGGTCGCTTCAGTATTTTCCGTTTCGGCTTGAGCGGCGGCAGCTCTTTCAGCTTCGGCTTTTTCTGCTTCGACTCTTTCAGCTTCAACCTTTTCCGCAGCGATTCTGTCCGCCTCGGCTTTTCTCGCATCAGCTTCAGCTTTTCTCGCATCGGCTTTAGCTTGCTTGTCCGCTGCTACTTTCGCCGCTCTCGCTTCGACAGCCGCGACTTTTTCTTCTGCCGTTTGTTCCGGGTTATTTTTAATCAAACTTGCCACGGTTTCCGTCGGCTGCGCTCCGACTGAAATCCAATACTGAATTCGTTCGTGCTTCAAATCAACCGCCGCCGGGTCCATCATCGGATTATAAGTTCCAACATTTTCCAAGTATTTTCCGTCGCGTTTTGAACGCTTTTCCTTAACCACGAGGCGATAAAAAGGTTTTCCCTTCGCGCCCATTCTCATTAAACTGATTGCTAACATAATTTTTAAGTGATAGGTGAGAGGTAAGAGGTGAGAGGTGGAGAATTTTACTTCTCACTTCTCACTTCTCACTTCTCATCTTTTTTTCTTGTGTCTTTTCTTCTTCTTTAATTTCTTCGCCAAAGAATCGGTTTGTTCTTCGTAGTTATTATCAAACTCCTCTGCCGCGCCGCCATTGCTGCCCATTCCGCCAAGTAATCCGCCGAGTCCGCCGCCGCCCATCAATCCGCCTAATCCGCCTCCCATGCCGCCCATCGCTTTGCCAGCGAGTTTGGAGAAAAGTCCGCCGCGATTCATTTGCTGCATCATTTTCTTCATCTGCTCGTATTGGCGAATCAAGCCGTTCACATCGGAAATTGTCATTCCCGAACCTTTAGCGATACGCGTCTTTCTACTCGCGTCAATGATTTTATGATTCTGCCGTTCGGCTCGCGTCATCGAGTCAATGATGGCTTCGGTGCGCTTCATCTGCGCTTCAACTTCAACCGATTGCTCGTCGGAAATTTGAAGTCCGCCCATCATCTGTTCGGGCAGCATCTTCATAATCTTCGACATCGAGCCGAGTTTTTTGAATTGTCCGAGCTGAGCGCGAAAATCTTCGAGCGTAAACTGATTGCTCGTCATTTTCTCTAACTGCTTCGCCGCTTCGTCCTCGTCAATCTTCCCTTGTACTTCTTCAATAAGCGAAAGAACGTCGCCCATTCCCAAAATTCTCTGCGCGATCCGGTCAGGATAAAACGGCTCAATCGCGTCGTATTTTTCGCCGACGCCGACGAATTTCACGGGCTGCCCGATAACCTGTTTGATGGACAAAGCTGCGCCGCCGCGGGCATCGCCGTCCATTTTTGTCAAAACCACGCCCGTAATTCCGACCCGTTCGTGAAACACTTCCGCCGAACGCACCGCATCTTGTCCGGTCATTGCGTCGGCGACGAACAGAACTTCCATCGGTTTCGTTTCGGCTTTAATCTGTTCGAGTTCGACCATCAAGTCGTCGTCAATATGCAACCGACCAGCCGTGTCAATGAGCAAAGTATCAAAACCCGAATCCTGCGCGTGTTTCATCGCGCCTTTGACCAGCGCGAGCGGGTCGTTCGATTCCTTATCCTGATAAACCGAAACGCCAACCGCCGCGCCGACCACTCTCAACTGCTCACGCGCCGCCGGACGGTAAACGTCAACCGAAACGAGCAGTGGATTTCTTTCCTGATTATCTTTGAGCCAGCGCGAAATTTTCCCGGTCGAAGTCGTTTTACCTGAACCCTGCAGCCCGACAATCATCACGACATTCGGGATTGCCCGCGTAAAAACTAATCTCGATGAAGTTCCGCCGAACAATTCGACCAGTTCGTCATAAACGATTTTGACGACCTGCTCGTGCGGCTTCAAATCCTGCCAGACCGATTGACCTTCGGCTTTGGCGCGCACCGCTTCGACAAAATCTTTCGCAACCTTATAATTTACGTCTGCCTCAAGCAAAGCCATCCGAATCTCGCGCAAAGCGACATCCACATGCTCAGACGTGAGCGTGCCTTCGCCGCGCAGATTCTTCAGCGTAGATTTCAGCTTGTCGGATAAAGACTCAAACATATAGATAGACTTCAGGCATTAGAGCCGAAACTATAAATACTAATGGCTGGGCGGGAATGTGTCAAGAAACGAGAGTTTTAACGACGCTTATGCTTATCTCTCAAAATAAACGTAAATAGTCAAAAGCCGAAAAGAAATAGAGGAATGCAGCAACCTACAAATTCAAAAATGGCATCTCTTCCAAGCATAGAAATTTCACTTTCTATAGTTTGACAAGTTTCAATTTTACTTGGGCAAAACTCTTTCAATCGCCTCGCAAACTTCTTCGACCGTCACGCAGCGAATACATTTCGGGTTTTCCGAACCTTTGCGGATTTCGCCGAGTTGATGACCGCACGCCTTTTGAGCGTAAACGATTTCATTCGGCGCGTTCGTCCAAGGTCTCCAGTGATTTACGTTCGACGCGCCGAAAATGACCAGCGTCGGCGTGTTGACCGCCGCCGCGATGTGCGCGATTCCCGAATCGTTACCGACGAAAATTTTTGCGCGTGAAGCCAGAGCCATAATTTCGGGCAAAGTTAAATCTGTAAATCCGTGAAACACGGTTGAAGTTTTTCGGCTTAACTCTTCAATAATATGTTTTTCTTCGGGCGCGGCGACGGCGACGGAGAAAATGTTGCGCGCGGCGAGATAATCAATGACTTCCGCAAATTTCTCAACTGACCATTGTTTCGCCTCAAACGCCGCCGCCGGATGTATCAACGCAATTTCTTCCTCATCAATTTCATGAACGTGGAGAAACAGGTCCATTTCTTCCGCGTTCTTTTCGCTGACGACAAGATGGCTTTTTGGTTTATCTTTGACCGGCACGCCGACGAAACCCAAAAGTGCGAGCTGTTGTTCGGCGGAATGCGCGTGTTTGGTTTGCCAGAATTTGAGCGGCGACGGCGCGAGATGCGTGTAGAGAAAATTATATTGATAACTCGCCAGACCGACTCGATATTTTGCGCCGCTCGCGCGAACGAAAAACGTCGCCGTCGTTCCGCCATGCAGGTTAAAAGCGACATCGTATTTATTGCGGCGAATTTTCAATGCAGTTTCGAGACGTGATTTTTTATCATTGCGCGAAATTGTCAAAACATTATCAACCGCATCGAAACCATCGAGAACCAGCGCAATCCAATCCTCAAGTAAAATATCAATCTGCGCGTCGGGCAAAAATCTTCTTAAAGCGATGAGCGACGGCGTTGACAAAACCGTGTCGCCGATTGAGCGCAGACGTACGACAAGAACGCGCCGAACTTTGCTCCAATCAATTTCGGATTTTGAAATGTTCTCACTCAATAAAGAATTTTCACCACAGAGGCGCAAAGGAAATTAGCTACGAGCAAATACGAACAAAAACGAAAAATTTTGTTCGTGTTTCGTGAAATGCGCGTGTTTGTTCGGGGCTAGATTTCTTTCGTATTTTCAACCGTCGCTTCTTCTATTAACATCACGGGAATTTCATCGCGTATCGGATAAACGAGAGCGCATTTCGCGTTCACGCATTTCAGACCGCTTTGCTCAGGTTTAATTTCGACTTTCGATTTGCACTTCGGACAGCGCAAAATTTCTAAAAGTTCGGGACTAATTGCCATAAATTTCTTCTCCAAATAAAAGTTATTTTATTACAATTGAAAGAGATGACGAAACGGAAAAGGCGAAAGAATTTCTCTCGCCTTTTCGTTTTGGACTCTCGGACTTTCCTTCAAGTTTTCGTTTCGACTTTTGCGCCGCAGCGCGAGCAGAATTTGGCTCCGTCGCGTAACTGCGTCCGGCAATCGGGACAACACTCTTTCAAGGCTTTTATTTTGCCGCCGCAGTCTTTGCAGAATTTGGCAGTTCCGGTGTTCGGCTGACTGCAGAACGGACAGAATGCGGTTTCCAGACGTTCGATTCCGACTTGCATAAAAGTTCGCTCCTGACTGCTTCAAATCTTATTCCTGTTCGAGAATCGCGTTGAATGTTTTCGCGCTTCCGGATTTGATAATCACCTTGCGTTCCCAAGCCTTAAAGCCGGGACGCGCCACGCGGATGATGTATTCAGCCGGAGCAAGCATCGTTTGCGTCGGCGTGTTGCCTTCGTAGCTGCCGTCAATTTCGATGTCCGCGCCGGTCGGCTCGGACGTTATCGTGACCGAGACTTCCGCCGAATTCGGCGGCGCGGCTTGTCCGCCTGATTGTTGATTCTGACCGACGTTGCTGAAAGCATTTGCCATTTGTCCGCCGACGGCAAAACCCGCGCCCAAGCCCGCGCCCAAGCCCGCGCCGCCGCCTTCGTTTTGCGCCGCGTCGCGCAAAGCGTCAGCCGCCTGGAACTGCATATAACGATTCGCGTCGCCGAGCGCGCCCATCGAAGCGCGTCTGTCCATCGCTTCTTCGACTTCGGGCGGCAGGGAAATGTTTTCAACGTAAAATTTCGTTACTTCCAAACCGTAACCTTTGAAATCTTCGTTGATTTTTTCTCGAATCGCGCCGCCGATTTCTTTATATTGCGCCGCTAAATCGAGCGCGGGAATTTTTAATTCGCCGAGCGCGTCGGAAAATTCCGTGACGATGGCGCGTTTCAGTTGCTCGTCAATGTCTTCGGTTTGAAAATGCGCGTTCGTTCCGGCGACTTCTTTGATAAATTCGCGCGGGTCGGCAACACGCAAACTGTATGCGCCGAAAGCGCGAAGACGGACAATGCCGAAATCAGCGTCGCGGAGCATAATCGGGTTTGCCGTTCCCCATTTCAGATCGGTAAATTGTTTTGTGTTGACGAAATAAACTTCCGATTTCATCGGCGAATTAAAACCGAATTTCCACGCTCCTAATTTCGACAGAATCGGCGTGTTGCCGCCTTCAATTGTGTAGCGTCCGGGCGTGAAAACGTCCGCCACCTGACCTTCAAAAACGAACACCGCCGTTTGCGATTCGCGCACGATTAACTGCGCTCCATTTTTAATTTCCTGCTGGTAAACCGGAAACCGATAAAGTATCGTGTTGCCCGAATCGTCCAGCCATTCGATGACCTCGATAAACTGGTTCATCGCCGCTTCCTTAACTTTGTCGAAAATACCCATAATTTTATATTCTCCTGTGCAGAATCTTAACGAAAACTATCGCATAAAGTTTCGACAAATGGAAGTTTTGGAACGGTGAATGGCAATCGTTTCATAACATAAATTTGTGTATTGTTTCACATTTGCGACATTGTTGCATCTGAGCCGATGTGCTAATCTCAGATTTACAATGGAACTCATACGCAAACTCGAAATTTTGGCGGACGCGGCAAAATATGACGCATCATGCGCGTCGAGCGGTTCGCATCGAAAGAGAAATAAAGGCGGCATCGGCAACACAGAGGGAATGGGAATTTGTCACAGTTACACGCCGGACGGACGCTGTATTTCTCTGCTCAAACTTCTGCTGACGAACGTCTGCATTTGGGATTGCGCGTATTGCATCAACCGCAAATCCTCAAGCGTTCAGCGGGCGCGTTTCAAACCGGAAGAAGTCGTCAAACTTACGATAGATTTTTACAACCGCAATTACATTGAAGGACTTTTCTTGAGTTCAGGAATTATTCAAAACGCCGATTACACGATGGAGCAGTTGATTTCGGTGGCGAAAAAATTGCGCGAAGAGGAAAATTTCGGCGGATACATTCACCTGAAAGCCGCGCCGGGCGCATCGCCCGAATTGCTCCTTGAAGCCGGAAAATATGCCGACCGATTGAGCGCGAATATCGAAATGCCGGTGCAGAAAGATTTAGACCGCCTCGCGCCGGAAAAGACTTTGGCGGAAATCGAAAGCACGATGTTTGATGTAAAAACCGGCATTGATAAAGCAAAAGATTTGACGAAGCGAAACGGTGACGCGCCAAAGTTTGCCCGCGCTGGGCAATCAACGCAAATGGTTGTCGGCGCGACGGAAAGTTCCGACACGACGATTCTGCACAAAGCCGAATCGCTTTATAGAAGATTCGATTTACGACGCGTTTATTATTCGGCTTTCACGCCGATTGAAAACACGAATCCGCTTTTATCCGAGCCGCCGACACCGCTGATGCGCGAGCATCGCCTTTACGAAGCTGATTGGCTGATTCGTCATTACGGTTTCACGGCGAGCGAAATCACGCACGGCGCGAAAACGGAAAATCTCGATTTGGAGAAAGACCCGAAACTCGCCTGGGCGTTGCGGCATCGTGATTTTTTCCCGATAGATGTCAATCGCGCGACAGCCAGACAGCTTTTGCGCGTGCCGGGTTTGGGCGCGAGAAATGTCGCCCGGATTTTAAAAATTCGGCACTATCATCAAATCAAATTGGAAGATTTGTCAAAGCTGCGCGTTCGTCTGCAAAAGGCGAAATGGTTTATTGTCACGGCTGATTATAATCCAAATGTTTACCAGTTAGACGCGGAAAAATTAGAGGAAAAATCAAAACCGAAAACGATTCAGGCGTCGCTGTTCGATAGTTTTACAAACACGGCTTTGTCAGGCGAAATTTAGTTCGGAGTTCCACTTTCTAAGCGGCTGACCGCCGGCGAATCGGCGACGCGATTTTTTACTCGAACGATTATACTCGTTCAGCAAAAGCTGCTTAAAAGCGGAACTCTGAGCGGTTGGACGATGATTCAAATTTCAATCGAAAATAGTTTTGCGAGCTGGCGCGTTGCAGCGCGGAAATGTCTGCGCGAAGAAATCGCGCCCGCTGAAATTATATGGACGTGCGGCGGGCAGAATTCTTTATTTGAAGATAATCTGACCGAGGATACTAATGAAAGAGTTTTCAAAGTTTCGCCGGATTTTCTGCCGCTCGCCGAAGCGGTTGTTTGTTTTGACAATGCGGAAAGATTTTCCCTGCTTTACCGTCTTTTGTTCCGACTGGTTCACGTAAATAAAAATTTACTTCACATCGAATCGGACGACGACGTGCGGCGAGCCAGATTGATGGAAAAAGCGATTTACCGCGACGTGCATAAGTTTCACGCTTTCGTGCGTTTTCGCCGCGTCGAACTCGAAGGCGTGGAGATTTACGTCGCCTGGCACGAGCCGCATCATTTTACCGTCGAACGCGCCGCGCCGTTTTTCGCTCGGCGATTCGGCGCGATGCGCTTTTCGATTCTCTCGCCGAAAGGCTGCGCTCATTGGAATCTGGAAGAGTTGCGGTTCTCCGAAGCCATCTCAAGCCAACCGCTGCCGCCCGACGAAACGGAAGATTTTTGGCTCGTTTACTACAAATCAATTTTCAACCCGTTTCGCCTCAAAATAAAAGCGATGAAAAAAGAACTTCCCGTTCGTCACTGGCAAACCCTGCCGGAAGCGGTTCTGATTCCCGAATTAATTCGCACGGCGAAGGAACTAAAAAGAAAACCTTAACCTTAAAACTTTCCGCGTTTGCGATGTTTCACTGTCAAATAAAAAACCGCAATCATTGCGAGTCCGCCGCCAACGTCGAGCAGCACATCGTAAATCGAACCGGTGCGCGACGCGAGAAAACTTTGATTCGTTTCGTCAATCGAAGCGACGAGCAAAACCACGACAAAAGCGCAGACAAACCAAAACTGACGCAGAAATTTACGCGAAGAATTGACGAAAGCCCGCGCAGTCCAAAACGCCAAAATCGCATAGACGGTGAAGTGCGCGAGTTTGCGGATGTAACCGTGATAAACGATTAAAACTTCTTCGGGCGCGTTTGGAAATAAAAACTCCAGAATCGGACGAATAAAGCGCGAAGTGTTCGACATCGAAGCCTGTTCGGTCGAGAAAAATAAAATCAAGCCAATCCACAAAACGAGCGGCGCGTAACGAAAAATTCGTCCGCGCCAATCGGCTTTTTGTAAATTGACCTGAGCCATAAATACAAAACGAATTACGAAGTAAATTCACTCGTAATTCGTAATTTGAAATTCGTAATTGATTACTGTGCCGCCGCGCCGGAAACGACTTCGATAATTTCTTTGGTAATCGCCGCTTGCCTGATGCGGTTCATATTCAAAGTCAAAGAGTCAATCAATTCGCCTGCGTTTTTCGACGCGCTGTCCATCGCCGTCATTCTCGAACCTTGTTCCGAAGCAGTTGATTCGAGCATCGCGCGATAGATTTGTGTTTCGATTTGTTTCGGCAAAAGGCGATTGAAAATCTCCGCCGCCGGCTGTTCGTAAATGTATTCGGCGTTTGCCGCGCCCGCCGCGTCTTCCTGAACGGCGGTTCGCGGAATCGGCAAGAGTTGTTCGATAACCGGCTTTTGCGACAGCACGGTTTTGAATTCGGTGAAGACGAGAAAAACTTTGTCAATCGTTTCGTCTTCGGTGAAAATTTTCGTAATTTTCTGCGCGATTTCCATCGCGTCCGTGTGATTGACGTTTCCCGTGCCGGTCAAGCCGACGTATTCTTCCGTAAAACTCATCTCGCGCCGTTTGAAAAAATCGCGTCCCTTTCTGCCGACGGGAACCATCTGCATTTGTTTCCCCGCGCCCGATTCTTTGACGAAGGCTTGCGTCGCTTTAATGATATTGGCGTTAAATGCGCCCGCCAAACCTTTGTCCGCGCTGACCAGCACGATTAAATAATTCGTGTCGCCGCGCTCGGTCATTAAGGGTGATGAAAAATCGTCGCCGACGCGCGCACTCAAATTTCCTAAAATTTGCGACATTTTCTGCGCGAACGGACGCGCCGCCGTCACGCGGTCTTGAGCGCGTTTGAGCTTTGCCGCCGCGACCATCTTCATCGCTTTGGTAATTTGCTGTGTGTTTTTAACCGACTTAATGCGTCGGCGCATATCTAAAAGACTTGCCATAACTATTTATCTATTCTGCAAAAATTCTTCGACCGTTAATCTGATGTCGCTTGCAGTTTTCCGCAGCAAACTCGGCGAAATATCTCTGCCTTGATGAACCGGGACGGTTGTAAATCTTCCGTCGGCGTGACCGAATTGTTTGTGCGAACCACGCTGCCGAATTTCCGTAAAACCGAGATTCTCTAAAGTTTTTATTATCTCTCGCGGCTTTAGAACCGGCACGTTTCCCATTTCAATTTAAAGCTATTAACTGCGTTCCGACAAATTCTGACGAAAGCGTCGGCTCGCCATCTTCAAGAAGCATTTCGATTACTTCTCGAAGATTCTGATTTAATTCGTCAAGCGTTTCGCCTTGCGAATGTGCGCCGGGAAAGCCCGGCACATATCCGACAAACAAATTTGTTTCGGCGCACTTTTCGACAACGGCAGTAAAATTATGCGGCTTCATAATTAAGCCTTCGCAATCGCAATTTTATCCTGATTCCAGCGCGTAGATTTGAAATCTTCGACGGCTTCTTTCATCGCCGCTTTCAAATCGTCGTCAATTGATTTTTTGTCGCGCAGAGTTTGCAGAACCGTCGGATGCGAATTATCAATAAACGCGAAAATTTCTTCTTCAAAGCGTTTCAAATCGCCGACTTCGATGTCGTCTGCCAGACCGTTGGAAACCGTCCAAATAATAAAGACTTGCTTCTCGACTTCCATCGGCTGATATTGACCTTGCTTCAAAACTTCGGTCAAACGCTTGCCGCGTTCCAACTGGTTTTGCGTTGATTTATCCAAATCCGAACCGAATTGCGCGAACGCGGCGAGTTCGCGGTATTGCGCCAGATCAATTCGCAAAGTTCCGGCAACTTGTTTCATCGCCTTGATTTGCGCCGCGCCGCCGACGCGCGAAACCGAGTTGCCGACGTTGATTGCCGGACGAACGCCGGAGTTGAACAAATCGGATTCGAGAAAGATTTGCCCGTCGGTAATCGAAATCACGTTGGTCGGAATATACGCCGAGATGTCGCCCGCCTGCGTTTCGATAAACGGTAAGCTCGTCAAACTTCCGCCGCCGCGAGCGTCGGACATTTTCGCGGCGCGTTCAAGAAGGCGCGAGTGAAGATAAAAAACATCGCCCGGATACGCTTCACGACCCGGCGGTCTTCTCAAAAGCAGAGAAATCTCACGATACGCCGCCGCCTGTTTCGTCAAATCGTCGTAAATCGTCAGCGCGTGACGACCGTTATCGCGGAAAAATTCGCCCATCGCCACGCCCGAATACGGCGCGAGAAACTGCATCGCCGCCGGATCGGAAGCCGAAGCGTTGACGATAATCGTGTAATCCATCGCGCCGTATTCTTCCAACTTTTGACGAACCTGCGCGACGGTCGAAGCCTTTTGCCCGATAGCGACGTAGATGCAAATCACGTCTTTGCCTTTCTGATTGAGAATCGTGTCAATCGCCACGGCGGTTTTTCCCGTCTGGCGGTCGCCGATAATCAATTCGCGCTGTCCGCGTCCGATTGGCACCATCGCGTCAATCGCTTTGATTCCGGTTTGCAGCGGCTCTTTCACCGGCTGGCGGTCAATGATTCCCGGCGCGATGCGTTCAATCGGATTAAATTGGTCGGTGATAATAGCACCTTTGCCGTCAATCGGATTTCCCAAAGCGTCAACCACGCGACCAATCAGCGCATCGCCGACCGGAACGGACATAATTTTGCCCGTGCGTTTTACCTCGTCGCCTTCCTTGATTTTCTGAAAATCGCCGAACAGCACCGCGCCGACTTTATCTTCTTCGAGGTTCAATGCGAGTCCGCGCACATCGAACGGAAATTCGATGAGTTCGCCCGCCATCACCTTTTCCAG
>Ga0136611_10002161_pt1 | contig 13662 bp, 13 predicted proteins | sample AntDrymUQ2232306_2_FD_106645 | JGI IMG/M metagenome (GOLD analysis project Ga0136611, IMG submission 106645) | Polar desert sand microbial communities from Dry Valleys, Antarctica - metaG UQ223 (23.06) | ecosystem: Environmental > Terrestrial > Soil > Desert | place: Antarctica: Dry Valley...
AGTTCTTCGGCGTGCTGCGCGACTTCCAGCCGGGCACGATCCGCACCTACCAGATCGAGGCCGTGGGCCAGATGATCTCCGGCAACGACGTGCTCGTTCCGCGACTCGAGGGCGAGAACATGCAGGCGATCCTGCACATCTTCCAGGGAATCGCACCGCTCGCCGCCGCGCCCGAGCAGGTGTTCGAGTCGACCACGACGACAACGCGCCCGGGCGACGGCACGACCGACACGACCGACACGACCGACACGACCGACACGTCCGATCGCACCTCGACCTCTGCGCCCGTGACGTCGACGACGACGGTCGGCGCCGCGACGACGACCGTGTTCAGCGACGAGGGGCCGGAGGAGAACGTGAAGGGGATCGTCCCGCCCGACCGCCCCTGCTGACCGACGCAGACGTTCACGAATGAACGATGTGTCGCCAGCGCGCCTTTCGGCTCTCTCGGTTCATGGTTCCCTTGTGAACGGCCGAAAGTGCAGGAGGGTGCGGCACCTCACCCTCGAGAGCATGGTTGTAATTGACGTCGACAGCCGCTGGCTCGCGACGCTGAACCCGCCGCTACTCGAGCACGCGAGCGATCGCGTCGGCGACCGATGACGGGCCTGACACCGTCACGAGCTTCGCCCCCACCCGCTGGGCGAATGCCTCCGCCTCCTCCGAGTCGCCCTCGGGCGCGACGATCAGCAGCTCCTCCAATGCTGCGGCGGCGGCGACAGGGTCGCCCTCGACCGTCGCGCGGCAGTCGCTGAGGAGGATCGCCACCTTGCGGCCTGCGCGGCTGCGCGCCAGCTGCTCTCGCGCAACGGTGAGGGCGCCGGCGACGTCAGTGGTACCGAAGCCGCGCAGCGCGAGGACGTCGTCGACGACCCGGTCGCTCGGCTTGTCGACGTCCTGACTCTTCGCGACGACCACGTCCTTGCCGAACGCGAGCACGCTGTAGTCGGACGGCGCGCGCCATGCGACGGCCGCCGCCGCAACGGCTGAGGTCGCGAGCGGCTTTCCGCCCATCGATCCGCTCCGGTCGACGGCGAGGCACAGCGCAGTGCCGGGCCGGGTCCACCCGCGAACGCGCAGCCGTTCTGCGTCGATCACCCCGCCGCGCCTTCCCTCGACGATCGCATCGAGGCTCGCGTCGATGTCGAGATCTCCTCCGTCCGGCCGGTACGGCTGCTCGACCATCTTGCCGATGCCGCGCGGCTTGTTCGGGCCGCGGCGGCTGACTTCCAGGAAGAGCCGCCCGGCGAGCCGACGGGCGAGCTCGCGCAGCACCGGGTCCGTCGCTGCAGTGAGGTCGGCGAGCAGCGCCATCATCTCGTCCGGCGAGTCACCCAGCCCTTCCTCGACGGCCGCCTCGTCGAGCTCCCCCACCTCCGGCGACACCTGCTCGAAGCGAGGGTTGCGGGCGAGCTCACGGCGCGAGGTCGTCTTGCGACGTGCCTGGTCGGCCGCCTCCTCCGCCTCGTCCCCCTCCTTCGCCCGTGGCGGCTGCTTCAGCGGGAGTTGGTGGCCCCAGTCGGGGCGCCAGCTTTTCCCTCGCCGTCACCGCCCTCGGTCCGGCCGAACACGGACTGCCACAGCTCGGTGATGATCTCCTCGCTCGTGCGCGTCGCACCGTCGCGAAGGCGGACACGACCCGACAACGCGATGATCGCGGAGTCGAGGCCCACGCTCGGGTTGAGCACGGGCAGGCTGCGCACCGCAGCGAGCGACGTCGACACGACGGCGGTGTCGATCGCGCCGCGCACGGACGACCCGACGCGCAGGTCGGAGTGCTCGCGGGTGAGGCGGACGAGCTCGACGATCTTCTCGAGCCAACGGGCGTCCGCGTCCGTGCCCACCGCACGACGGACGATGTCGATCTCGTCGTCGGCGCTCTGGTACGTCATCGACAGCCGGCACATCCGGTCGTAGACCGCGCTCGAGATCCGCGCCGTGCCGACCGCGTCGAACGGGTTCATCGCTGCGACGAGGCGGAACCCGGGCTCACAGGCGATGCGGCCGAACCGCGGCACGTGCAGCTCCTGCTCGCTCATCACCGTGATGAGCACGTTGAGCGTCTCTTCGGGGATGCGGTTGATCTCCTCGACGTAGAGGAGCGACCCGTTCGTCATCGCGCTGACGAGCGGCCCGTCGACGAACACGTCCGGCGAGTAGCCGTCGGTGAGCACACGCGCAGGGTCGAAGTGACCGACGAGCCGCGCGGGCGTCAGCTCTGCGTTCCCCTCGACGAACTCGAAGCCGAGCCCGAGCTCCTGCGCGACGGCGCGCAGCAGCGTGCTCTTGCCCGTACCGGGCGGGCCCTCGAGCACGATGTGGCGGTCCGCCATGAGCGCAGCGACGAGGAGCTCGAGCTCGCGTCGCCGCCCGACGACCTGGTCCTGTACGCGGTCGACGAGCGACGTGGTATCGATCTTGCCCCCGCGAGGACCGCCGCTGCTCGCTGCGGCGACAGCCTCCGCCATGTCAGCTCGCTGCGGCCGTGTCGTACTTCATCACGCCGCGGATCTGGGTGCCATTGCGCATTGCGTCGTACCCGTCGTTCACGCCGTCGAGCGTGTACTCGTTCGTCACGAGGCCGTCGAGGTCGATCTGGCCCTCGCGGTAGAGGCCGATCAGCTTCGGGATGTCGGCGCGTGGGTTGCCGGATCCGAACAGCGAGCCGACGACCTGCTTCTCCATCAGCGTGAGGTCGAGCAAGCTCATCGACGCGCTCATCTCCATCGCCGGGTGGATGTTCGTGACGACGACCCGGCCGCGCTTCGAGGCGAGCGCAAGGGCTTCCGCCATCACCTCGCCGGAGCCGACGCCCATCGTCATGATCACCTTGTTCGCCATCGTGCCCCACGACAGCTCCTGGATCATCGGAAGTGCCTCGGCCATCGACGCCGCCGTGTGGGTCGCGCCGAACTCCATCGCCTTCTCACGCTTGAACTCGATCGGATCGATGGCGATGATCCGCTTCGCGCCGGCGAGCTTCGCGCCCTGGATCGCGTTTGCGCCGATGCCACCGACGCCGACGATCGCGACCGTGTCGCCCGGCGTCACCTCTGCCGCGTACACGGCTGAGCCCCATCCTGTGACCACGCCACAGCCGAGGAGGCAGGCGCGGTCGAGCGGGACGTCGTCGTCGATCTTGATGCAGCTCGCCTCGTTCACCACGGTGTGGTGGGCGAACGTGCCGAGCAGGCACATGAGACCCAGGTCCTTGCCCTGCGCGTGGTGGCGTGACGTGCCGTCGGAGACCTGCTTGCCGAGTCCCATCAGCGCGCCGAGATCGCACAGGTTCTGATGGCCCGTCGAGCAGCTGACGCATCGTCCACACGACGGGATGAAGCCGAACACGACGTGGTCGCCCTTCTTCAACCAGCTGACTCCTTCGCCGACCTCCTCGACCACGCCGGCGCCTTCGTGGCCGCCGATGATCGGCAGCTCGAACGGCAGGTCACCGGTGACGAGGTGCTCGTCGCTGTGACACATCCCGCTCGCGGCGATCTTCACCAACACCTCGCCGGCCTTCGGCGCGTCGAGCTCGATCTCCTCGACGCTCCACGGCTGGTTCGTCTCCCACAGAATCGCTGCCTTCGTCTTCATCGCTGACCCCCTGGACGTCGAGAACTGGAGCGCCTCGGGCCCATCCGGCGGCGCGACGCGACCATAGTGGCGAGTCAGGAGAGCTGGAGAACCGGCGGCATGTCAGCGTCCGCGACGAGATGAAGAACCTGCACGGCTCGCGTCATCGCGACGTACAGGAGCCGCGCGCCGCGCGGGGTGTTGCCGAGGATCTCGTGCGGGTTGACCACGATGACGCCGTCGAACTCGAGTCCCTTGACCGCCTCGGCCTCGAAGATCGGGACCTCGTCGCGGTCGAGGTCCTGCACCCGCGATGCGGCGCGCAGACCGACGACTCGGAGCGCGTCCGCCAGTTGCCCGGTGAGCCGCTCCGGCGCCACGACTCCTGTGTTGTGGTGACGGTGGCGCACGTCGCGCACGATCTCCGCGACGGCCGCGGCGAGATCCGCGGTGGCGGCGCGGTGGACCGACGGCGGCTCGCCCTCGGTGCGCACACTCGTGCTCGCGACCGTTTTCACGTTCGTCAGTGGGAGGAGCCGGTTCGCCACGTCGAGGATCGGACCCGGGACGCGGTAGCCGATCGTGAGGTGCTCGACGCTGCCCTTGATCTGGCGCGACGCCTGACGGGCCGCACGGGTGAGATGGGCGAGCGCCTCGTCCCAGTCCTGCTGGCCTGCGGGCGTGGTCGACTGTGCGAGGTCGCCGAGGACCGTCATCGAGCCAGTGGGGCTGCGCCGGCCGATCGCCCGCAGTGCGACCGCCGAGTGGTCCTGCGCCTCATCGACCACCACGTGACCGAACGTGAACGGCGGCCCGTTGAGCAACGAGTTCGCCTCGTCGACGAGGAACTGGTCGGCGGCTGTCCACCGGCGGCGCTTGCCGCCGGGGCCGTCGCCCCGCTCGAGCAGGAACCGGTCGACCATTCTCACCGGGTGCATCGTCGGCCACGCCCTGTCGAGCGCCCTGCGCAGGAGCGGCATCCGGTTCCAGACGTCGTCCGACTCGGTCCGCAGGAGCAGCGCCCGCTGGACGATCGGCTTGAGCGAGTCGCGGCGGCGGTTGACCGGGAGCACACCGTCCAGCGCCTGCATCACCCAGCCGCCGATCTCCTCCGCGTCGAACACGAGCGTCCGCGCGCCGAACGGCTCGCGGACCGGCTCGGTCGGCAGCTCGACGTGGAGCGTCGACGCGCGCTCCAGCTCGGCGAGGAGCCCTGGCGCCCCCTTCTTCCGCCGCTGCTCGACGCTGTCCGTCCCGGTGATCTCGACCCGCGGGACGCAGAGATCGAGTGCCGTGCGCTGCTGCACGCTGCGCTCGCCGAGTGACGGCAGCACGTTGCCGATGTAGTCGAGGAAGACCTTGTTCGGCCCGACGACGAGCACGCCCTCGCGCACCAGCCGGCGACGGTGCTCGAACAGCAGGTACGCAGCGCGGTGGAGGCCGACCGCTGTCTTGCCCGTGCCGGGGCCACCCTGCACGACGAGGCACTGGTCCGCAGGTGCGCGGATGACGACGTCCTGCTCGGCCTGGATCGTCGCCACGATCTCGCGCATGGCACCCGTGCGAGCGGCGCCGATCTCCGCGAGCACAGGGTCGGGAACGCCCGTCGCGACATCCGCAGCGTCGGGGTCGTCGAGCCGCTCGTCGAGGTACGCGGTGATGTCACCGTCGGCGAGCGTGAACCTGCGCCGGTGGACGAGCCCGAACGGGTCAGCGACGGTGGCGCGGTAGAACGGCGCAGCGATGGGCGCACGCCAGTCGACGACCACCGGGTCGTGCTCGTCGTTCTCGATGTGGCGACGGCCGATGTACCAGCGGTCGCCCGGCTCCTCGATGAGGCCGAAGAAGTCGCCGGCCCCCGGCGTGCGCAGATCCTCGAGCGCCTCCGCGACCGTGACCTCCACGTACTCCGCCGTGATGTCGTCGGCGGAGCTCGACGGGTCGACGTTGCTGAACCGCTCGATCATCCCGTCCCGGCACGCGCGCGAATACGCGAGCTGCGCTCGCTCGGCGTCGAGGTCGGGGAACAGGTCGTGGTGAGTGTCGGGCACGGGGGCGACGATGATAGATCGGGCTGCAGGTGGGTAAAGTCCGGCCATGGAGAACGACACGCTCACCCTTCCCGGCACCGTCGAGGCACCGGCCGACGAGGCCGTCCTCGAGGAGGAGCTCCTCATCGAGGAGATCTCGATCGACGGCATGTGCGGCGTCTACTGACGCACGACGTCCGTTGACCGTCACGCTCGAGTCAGGGCTGCGCCTGCACCCGCAGGTCGCGCTGCGACCAGAGCCGTTCGGCGCGCTCGCCTACCACTACGGCAACCGCCGGCTCGTGTTCCTGAAGCACCCCGATGTCGTGTCGGTCGTGCGCGAGCTGGAGAGGCACGACACCGTCGGCGAGACGCTCGAGGCCTGCGGTGTCGCGGCGCTGCGGTGGCCGAGCTTCGTGAAGGCGCTCGACTCGCTGCACGAGTCCGATGTGATCTGCGAGCGCGACTCGTGAGCGTGCAGTCGCTCGTCTCGCAGCTGAAGGCGGGACTCGATGCGCCGATCTGCCTCACGTGGGAGCTGACGTACGCGTGCAACCTCCAGTGCGTGCACTGTCTGTCGTCGAGCGGTCAGCGTGACCCGCGTGAGCTGACCACGGCCGAGGCGAAGCGGGTGCTCGACGAGCTGCACGACCTCCAGGTCTTCTACATCAACATCGGTGGCGGCGAGCCGATGGTCCGCCGTGACTTCTTCGAACTGCTCGAGTACTCGATCGGACGCGGCATCGGCGTCAAGTTCTCGACGAACGGCGCCTTCATCGATCCGGACAAGGCGCGCCGCCTGACGTCGATGGACTACCTCGACATCCAGATCAGCCTCGACGGCATCGACGCGATCACGAACGATGCGGTGCGCGGCGTCGGCAGCTACGCAATGGCGCGACGGGCGATGGAGAACCTCGCGGCCGCCGACTTCGGGCCGTTCAAGATCAGCGTCGTCGTGACGCGCCACAACGTCGCCCAGCTCGACAGCTTCAAGGCGCTCGCCGACTCCTACGGTGCGCAGCTGCGCGTCACGCGCCTCCGGCCGAGTGGGCGCGGCGCCGACTCCTGGCACGACCTGCACCCGACGAACGCGCAACAGCGGCAGATCTACGAGTGGCTGCTCGCCCATGGCGACAACGTCCTCACGGGCGACTCGTTCTTCCACCTCAACGCGCTCGGCGAATCCCTGCCGGGGTTGAACATGTGCGGCGCGGGCCGAGTCGTCTGCCTGATCGATCCGATCGGCGACGTCTATGCGTGCCCGTTCGTCATCCACGACCAGTTCAAGGCGGGGTCGGTGCGTGACGAGGGCGGCTTCGCGAGAGTGTGGAAGCAGAGCCCGCTGTTCCTCGAGCTGCGTGAGCCGCAGTCGGCCGGCGCATGCGGCAGCTGCGGGAGCTGGGACGCCTGCCAGGGCGGCTGCATGGCGGCGAAGTTCTTCACCGGCCTGCCGCTCGACGGGCCCGACCCGGAGTGCGTCGGCGGCGAGGGCGAGCACGCGCTTGCCGGTGTCTCGGCCGGCGCAGCGCCACGTCCGCAGATGGACCACACCAAGCCGCACACGGCCCGACGGCTGATCCCGGTCTCCGCCGGATGACGCGCTCCCGGCGGGTCGCGTGACCGGCTTCTGTGTCAGCGCACAGAACGACTGTCGTTCCATGCGCTGACGCAGAGCGGCGCAGGTAAGACTCGGACCCGCATGCGGCTGCTCGAACCACTCGCTCTCGGCGCGTGCGTCGCACCGAGCCGGGTGATGTTCGGCCCGCACGTGACGAACCTCGGCGACGACGAACGCCGGTTCACGGCGAGGCACACTGCGTACTACGCCGCACGAGCGGCAGGCGGCTGCGGCGTCATCGTGACCGAGGGCGCGAGCGTGCACCGCAGCGACTGGCCGTACGAGCGGGCACCCCTCGCGGAGCGCTGCGCGGATGGATGGCGATCGATCGTCGCTGCGTGCCATGCGCACGGCGCGCTCGTCGTCGCGTCGCTCGACCACGCCGGCGGGCAGGGGTCGAGTGCCTACAGCCAGGACCCACTGTGGGCTCCGTCGCGCGTGCCGGAGGTGAACTCGCGTGAGGTGCCCAAGTGGATGGAGCCGGAGGACATCGCTGCCGTGATCGCCGGGTTCGGCGCGGCTGCCCGCACGGCGATCAAGGCCGGCTGCGACGGCGTCGAGATCAACGCCGGGCAGCACAGCCTCGTGCGCCAGTTCCTGTCCGGGCTGACGAACCAGCGCGGCGACGAGTGGGGCCAGGATCGCCCGATCTTCGCGGGACGCGTCATCGCAGCGGTGCGTGCTGCGGCCGGCGACGCAGTCGTCGGGCTGCGCCTGTCGTGCGACGAGCTCGCGCCGTGGGCGGGGATCACGCCCGATCAGGCGCCGGCGATCGCGGCGCGCCTGGTCGCGCTCGGCGTCGACTACCTCGTCGTCGTCCGCGGCGCGATCTTCTCGGTGGAGAAGACCCGGCCGGACTTCCACGAGCCGCCGGGGTTCAACATCGACGTGTGCCGTCAGGTGAAGGCCGCGCTGTCGGACCATCCGACCGTGCCGGTGTTCCTCCAGGGCTCGATCGTCGACCCGGTCCAGGCGGAGTGGGCGATCGGCGACGGCGTCTGCGACGGCGTCGAGATGACCCGTGCACAGATCGCCGATCCCGGGCTCGTCGTCGCGCTGCGCCGCGACGCGCCGGAGCGCGTGCGGCCGTGCATCCTCTGCAACCAGACCTGCCAGGTGCGCGACGCACGCAACCCGATCGTGACGTGCGTCGGCGAGCCGACGTCGGGCCGCGAGACCGAGGACCCGAACTGGTACGCCGGCACCACGTCGCCGCGTGACGTCGTCGTCGCGGGTGGCGGCGTCGCCGGGCTGGAGACGGCTCGCGTTGCGGCCCGGCGCGGACACCGCGTCCGCGTCGCCGAGTGCACGGCTGCGCCGGGCGGAGTCGCACGCCTGCAGCCGCACGTCCGGCCACTCGTCGACTGGCTCGTCCGCGAGTGCGCGTCCGAGGGTGCAGACCTCCAGCTCGGGACGCAGGCGGATCCTGCGCCGGGCGAGGTGCTCGTGCAGGCGACGGGCGGACGCACCGGCCTGCGTGAGTACGAGATCGACGACGACGGGGTAGTGATCGACGTGGTCGACGTGCGGAGTGAGGCGGTGCGGCTGCCCCAGGGGACGATCGCCATCTTCGACCCGATCGGTGGTCCGATCGCCGTCGCGCTCGCGGAGGAGCTCGGCGAGTGGGCGGTGCTGATCACGCAGGACCAGATCGCCGGTAACGAGCTCAGCCGGACCGGTGACCTCGCACCCGCGAACGTCCGCCTCGCGCAGCGCGGCGTTCGCATCGAGAAGCGCGCACTGCTGCGTCGCGTCCGCAACGGATCCGTCGAACTGCAGGACCGCTTCAGCGGAGAGCGCCGCACGATCGCCTGCGTGGCGCTCGTCGATTGCGGCTTCCGCCTGCCGTCGGACCCGCTGCCCGGCGCCGTCGCACAGGTCGGCGACTGCGTCGCGCCGCGCACGATCCACGAGGCGATCCTCGACGCCCGCCGCGCCGCCCTCGCCCTCTGACGACGACGGTCTTCAGGGACATCACGGGGGAAAGCTGGTCCTGCCGCGCGCCGCCGCCGATGCGCCTGATCCTGTACGCCTCGAGGAGCGATACTCGGACTTCCGGGTGGCGGGCTGATGCCACGCGCCAGAGACCGCCGAAATCATTGCCCACTGCGTCACTCCGACCGGCGAGACTCAGCCGATGGACCTCGTTCTGCGCGCCGACGGACTGCGCAAGACCTTCAAGCGCATCGAAGCCGTGCGCGGGATCGACGTCCATGTCGCGCAGGGCGAACGGATGGGGCTGCTCGGGCCGAACGGCGCCGGGAAGACCACCACGCTGCTGATGATCCTCGGCGCAGTGCTGCCGGACGAGGGGTCGATCCACATCGCCGGGTTCCACCTGCCGCGGCAGCGGTCGAAAGCGATGCAGCACGTCGGCTTCGCTGCCGGGTACCTCCCGCTGCCCGACCGGCTGAAGGTGCGTGAGGCGCTCGGCGTGTTCGCCGGCTGGTACGGCGTGCGCGACCACAAGAATGCGGTCGACGACACGCTCGAGCGCTTCGAGATCACGCAGTTCGGTGACCGGCTGTGCAGCTCGCTGTCGAGCGGCCAGCGGACACTTGTCGGCATCGTGAAGGCGACGCTGCACAACCCGCGGCTGCTGGTCCTCGACGAGCCGACGGCGTCGCTCGACCCGGACATCGCGCTGAAGGTCCGCAACGGCCTCCTCGACTACTGCCGCGACAGCGACGCCGCACTGCTCGTCACGAGCCACGACATGCGCGAGGTGGAGATGCTGACCGAGCGCGTCATCTTCCTGGCCCGCGGCGAGGTCGTCGCGAACGACACCCCGGCGGCGATCGCCGAGCTGTACGGGCACGACGACCTCGAGGGCGTGTTCCTCGAGCTCGCCGAGACGCACGGGCGCTGACATGAGCCTCCTGCGCATCCGCACGGTCGTCCGACGGCACGCATATGTGCTCTGGCGCGCGCCACACCGCTGGTTCGACATCGCGTTCTGGCCGCTGATGGACGTGATCCTCTGGGGCAGCCTCGGCACCTACATCGCCCGCCAGGACCCGTCGAGCCAGTCGTCGGCGCCGTACCTCATCGCAGGGATCCTGATGTTCCACGTCCTGTTCCAGAGCCAGATCGCGGTGGGCACCGGGTTCATGGAGGAGACGTGGAGCCGCAACCTGCTGAACGTCCTGACAACGCCGGTCACCGAGCTCGAGTACGTCGCCGGCACGGCGGTGTTCGGCATCGCGAAGGTCCTCCTCGCGATGGCGACCCTGTCGGTCACGGCCGTCGCGTTCTTCGGGTTCGGCCTCGACGAGATCGGCTGGTCGATCATCCCGATCGCGCTCATCCTGACGATCGTCGGCTGGGGCGTCGGCGTCGCCAACATCGGCGTCGTCCTGCGCTTCGGCCAGGGCGCCGAGATCCTCATCTGGGGGACGAACTTCATCCTCATGGCTCTGTCGGGCGTGTTCAACCCGATCGACGCGCTGCCAGGCGCGTTGCAGCCGGTTGCGCGACTGCTGCCGAGCACGCACGCATTCACCGCGCTCCGCGCCGTCCTCGGCGGCGAGCCGCTGCCGCGCGACGAGATCGTCAGTGGGCTGATCGGCAGCGTCGTGTTCGTCGTCGCGGGGTTCGCGTTCAGCTGGTGGATGCTGCGGATCTTCCGTCGACGCGGCTTCGTCACCCGCTTCTCGTAGCGACATGCAGAAGCGCCAGACTCGGCGCATGAGCGACTGGTCGCACAGGGTCGCGCGCGCTCGCCAGGAGTTCGCCGATCGCAACCCGCAGAGCTGCCTGGCGTACGAGGCGGCGCGGCAGGTGCTGCCCGGCGGGCACACCCGCACCGTGCTCAGGCACCCGCCGTTCCCGCTCACATTCGTCCGCGGAGAAGGTGCGACGCTCACCGACGCCGACGGGCACACGTATGTCGACCTGCTCGGTGACTACACCGCCGGCCTCCTCGGCCACAGCGAGCGTCGCGTGATCGACGCGGTGACCGCAGCGCTCGGCAACAACGTCAGCGTCGGCGGGATCCATCCTGCGGAGGCCGACCTCGCGCGACTGATGTGCGCGAGGTTCGGGCTCGACCGAGTCCGGTTCACGAACTCGGGCACCGAGGCGAACCTCATGGCGATCACGACTGCGATGCAATGGACCGGACGCCGCAGGATCATGGTCTTCGCCGGCGGCTACCACGGCGGCGTCCTGTACTTCGCGAGCGGGGTCGCCCCGTGGAACGCGCCGTACGAGTTCGTGATCGCGCCGTACAACGACATCGAGGGGACGCGAGCGCTCGTCGAGCAGCACGCCGACGACCTCGCCGCCGTGCTCGTGGAGCCGATGCTCGGATCCGGCGGGTGCCTCCCGGCTGACGCGGAGTTCCTGCGCGTCGTCGTCGATACCGCCCGTGCCTTCGGCGCGGTGTCCATCGCGGACGAGGTGATGACGTCACGCCACGGCCGCCGTGGGCTCGTCGATCTGCTCCGGGCGACAGTCGACATCACGACGTTCGGCAAGTACATCGGTGGTGGCTTCTCGTTCGGCGCGTTCGGAGGGACTGCGGACCTGATGGACCAGTACGACACCGGCGATCCCGGAAGAACGAACGTCATCGCGCACGCCGGGACGTTCAACAACAACGTCGCGACGATGACGGCAGGGACCGTCGTGCTCGGCGAGGTGTTCACCGCCGACGTCGCCGTCGCGCACACGTCACGCGGCGACGAGCTGCGCGCCGGGGTCGCAGCCCTGCTCGCGCAGCACGACCTGCCGGTGACCGTCACCGGGTTCGGCTCGATGATGTCCCTCCACGCGCAGGCGCCCGCGCCGGCGCGGCCGACCGACCTCGCTGCTCGTGACCACGCGCTGCAGGAGCTGATCTACCTCGGGCTGTTGCAGCGCGGCGTGTACATCGCAGCTCGCGGGATGATGAACCTCGGCCTGGCCCACACCGACGATCAGCTCGCAGCCGCGCTCGATGCGCTCGACGACTGCCTGCTCGAGCTCAGCAGGAGTCGCTGAGCGCCGATCGCTAGCGTGGCGGAGGCGATCACGGCCACTGCGAGCACAACGAGCACCGCGCCACCGAGCACGATCGCCGACCGGTCCTCTGCTCGGCCTCTCGCGCTTCCGGCTGCTCGTGCTCGCTCACGCATACCCCCTGTCGCACTCCCGCCCCTTGATCGGGCGCAACGGAACTCGTCGTGTGACACCGACCTGACCGTCCCGACATCGAGCAGTCCCTGGTAAGAACGGCGTCGAGCAAGGAGGCTCGCGACGTGACGGATCTGTTCGACATGACCGACAAGGTGGCGGTCGTCACCGGCGGCAGCCGCGGGCTCGGCCGGGAGATGGTGCTTGCGTTCGCCGAGCGCGGCGCCGACGTGGTCATTGCGAGCCGGAAGCTCGAGAACTGCGAGGCGGTCGCCGACGAGGTGCGCGATCTCGGCCGACGCGCGCTGCCGGTGGCGTACCACGCGGCATCGTGGGACGCGGCCGACGACCTCGCCGAGGCGGCATACGCAGAGTTCGGTCACGTCGACGTCCTCGTCAACAACGCCGGCATGTCACCGCTGTATCCGTCCGTCGACGCGATCAGCGAGGATCTCTACGACAAGGTGATGGGCGTCAACCTGAAGGGCCCGTTCCGGCTGTCGGCGATCGTCGGCACGCGCATGGCGGCCGAGGACGGCGGCTCGATCATCTTCGTGTCGTCCGTCGCCTCGCAGCGGCCGAGTCCGAACGAGCTCGTCTACGGCGCTGCGAAGGCCGGCGTCAACGCGCTGAGCCATGGGCTCGCCCGCACCCTCGGGCCCAGGGTGCGCGTCAACTGCATCGTCCCCGGCCCCTTCCTGACCGACATCTCGAAGGCGTGGGACCTCGAGGCGTTCAACAGGGATGCCAAGCTCCGCTTCGCCCTCGGCCGCGGCGGCGAGCCGCACGAGATCGTCGGCGCGGCGCTCTACTTCGCGAGCGACGCGAGCTCCTACACGACCGGCACCACCCTCAACATCGACGGCGGCCCGCGTTAGTAGTCGTTCTGGCCCGGCCGTCTGACTGTGGAGTTTCTGCGTCACCTGCGACGCACCGGCTCCACGGTTCGCCGCACGGACACCACAAGGGGAGCCCACGCGTCGCCGGCGACGCACCGACTCCCCTTGTGGTGTCGCTGCGCTGCGCGGAATAGTTGCGGGCGCAAGGATGTTCCTCTGACATGACCATCTCGATCCAGCAGCCCCAGGAGCGCTTCGTCACCGACATCGGGTGGCTCGACTCGAAGCACTCGTTCAACTTCGGCGAGCACTCCTCGCCGGCCCACCGCGGGCACGGTCTCCTCCTCGTCAACAACGACTGGAGCTCACCCCTGATTCCGGAGTGTGATTTGACTCTATGAGGCTTGCTTGGTTTGACGGTGTTCGGTCTCGGCTTGTTCCGGTGTCCGGTAGCCAAGGGTCGAGTGCCGACGTCTCCGAT
>Ga0136611_10002162_pt1 | contig 13661 bp, 6 predicted proteins | sample AntDrymUQ2232306_2_FD_106645 | JGI IMG/M metagenome (GOLD analysis project Ga0136611, IMG submission 106645) | Polar desert sand microbial communities from Dry Valleys, Antarctica - metaG UQ223 (23.06) | ecosystem: Environmental > Terrestrial > Soil > Desert | place: Antarctica: Dry Valley...
ATTCGCTTCAGGGCAGTTGAAGGCGACTCGAAACGAGGTGTTGGCGCTAATGGCCCTGAGTCTCGCCTGGCGGATCGCCGCGCCGATTCGTTCAGCCCCGGACCACAAGTTGCTGCGCGCGTTGGATTCCATGAAGACGGGCACCGAAATCGCCGACACGACGCCAATCAGGCCGACCGTGATGAGGACTTCGACTAGTGAATAGCCCCGTTGTGAGTGCATGCCCTCTACAGAGCAAGCGTAGGGCCACCGTCGCGTTGGACGGTTAACCTACTAGCAGATAAGTATTTCTGGCCGTCCGGCGGGCAGCGTGGTCGGCTCAATTGTTCAGAAGTGAGCCAGTTGATTACGTTTTCGAAAGGGTACATCGACCATGGAGTCCCTTTTTGTCTCGTGTTGGCGTAGGCAGACGGGGGGTGAGAGTACGCCGCTACCGCCGGCCATCAAACCAGCGGCAGCAGGCGTGGTTTTACTCTTCGGCCATGAACGGGTACGTGTAATCGGTCGGCGGCGCGAAGGTTTCCTTCACGGTTCGCGCGCTGACCCAGCGCACCAGGTTCATCTTCGATCCGGCCTTGTCGTTCGTGCCTGACGCGCGGGCGCCGCCAAAGGGCTGCTGTCCCACAACGGCGCCGGTGGGCTTGTCATTGATATAGAAGTTGCCGGCGGCGTTGCGAAGCGCCGAGGCCGCTTCGACGACCGCGGCGCGATCGCGCGAGAACACCGCGCCCGTCAACGCATAGGGCGACGTGCGATCGACCAACTCCAGCGTCTCGCTCCACTTGGCATCGTCGTAGACATATACCGACAATACCGGGCCGAAAATCTCCTCGCAGAGCAATCGATACGACGGATCGGCGGATTCGACGAGGGTCGGCTCGATGAAGTAGCCCTCATCGCCCTTGCAGCCGCCGCCCTGGATGACCTTGGCGTTCTTCCTGCCATCGTCGATGTAGCCGCTGATCTTGTCGAAGGACTTCTTGTCGATCACCGCGCCCATGAAGTTCCGAAAATCGCGGACGTCGCCGACCTTGATGTCCTTCATCATCGCGACCATACGCTCGCGGATGTCGTTCCAGCGCGATTTCGGCACATACATGCGGCTCGCGGCGGAGCACTTCTGTCCCTGGAATTCAAACGCGCCGCGCACCGCAGCCACGGCAACTTCCTGCGGATCGGCTGAGGCGTGCACGACGATGAAATCCTTGCCGCCGGTTTCGCCGACCAGGCGCGGATAGCCGCGATACTTGCCGAGGTTCTGCCCGACTTTCTGCCACATGCTGTTGAACACGCCGGTACTGCCGGTGAAGTGAATGCCTGCCAGATCGGGATGATCGAGAATCGTGTTCGAGATCGTCACCGCATCGCCCGGAAGAAAATTGATCACGCCCGGAGGCAGGCCTGCGGTCTCGAGCAGACGCATCACGTAATACGAGCTCAGCATCGACGTGCTCGCGGGCTTCCACAACACCGCGTTGCCCATCAACGCCGGCGCGCCTGCGAGGTTGCCGCCGATCGCGGTGAAGTTGAACGGCGAGACGGCATAAATGAAGCCTTCGAGCGGACGGTATTCCATCTGGTTCCAGACGGAATGCGTGCTGTCGGGTTGTTCCGACAACAGCTCCTGCGCAAACGCGACGTTGAAGCGCCAGAAATCAACCAGCTCGGACGCCGCATCGATCTCCGCCTGGAACGCGGTCTTCGACTGGCCAAGCATCGTCGCGGCGACGACGGTCGACCGCCAGGTCGTGGTCAACAACTCGGCGGCGCGAAGGAATACGGCGGCTCGATCGTCGAACGACCAGCTCGACCATTCTTTACGGGCCTTGACTGCCGCCTCGGCAGCCTGACGCACGTGCTCGTCGGCGGCCTTATGAAAATTACCCAGGACGTGGCCGTGCTTGTGCGGCATCACGACCTTGTCGGTGGCGCCGGTGCGGATCTCCTTGCCGCCGATGATGATCGGTATGTCGACCGTCTCGGTGGCCATCAGATCGAGGCGAGCTTTCAGCTCAGCGCGGGCGGCGGTGCCTGGCGCATAGGACAGATTCGGATCGTTCTCGGGTCGCGGCACGCGACGGCGGCCGGCAAATACGTCAGGCATGGACATCCTTTATATGAAGCGACTCTCCATTCTAATCCGCAGGAAATCCCTGATCCCTGATCCCTGATCCCCGATCCCTGTAGAATTCGCCCGTGCGCCGCTGGTCTTTCCTCCTGAGCGCTTCGATGCTCGCATTCCTGGCCACCGGGGTCTCGTCCCAGCCGCCTGGGGGCGCCCGTTCGCTCGTATACGGAGGCGACCACCAGTTTCCTCCTTACGAGTACCTCGACGAGCAGGGCAAGCCGGAGGGCTTCAACATCCACCTCGTTCGCGCGCTGGCGCGCGAAGCGGGTATGTCGATCGACATCCGGCTCGGTCCGCGCGACGAACGCATGAAGGAATTTGACGCCGGCGAAACCGACGTCATGTTCCTGTCGTACACCGAGGAGCGCGCCGCCCGCTATCAACTGCTCGATCACACGTGGACGCTCGCGCAGGTCGTGATGATGCGGCCCGGGCTGCCGCGCTATCCGCATGGGCTCGACGACCTATGGGGCGTGCGCATCGCCGTCGATCAAGGATCGATCAATCACCTGCTGCTCTCCGGCCTGCCGGAATCGCGCCGGCCGGCGCTGACGGTGGTCGCGACGCGCGAGGATCAGATCCGCGCGTTCGAACGCGGCGACGTGGACGGCGCAGCCGGCAATCACCTGACGATGCGCTTCCTGATGGGACCGCTGGCGGAAAACGCGGTCGAAGTGCCGCTGATCTCACGGCCCTACCAACTCGCGGTGCTGCCGGGACGAGAGAACATCGTCGCGCCCTTGCGAGTCGCGCTCGATCGGCTCAAGAACAGCGGCGAGTTCGATCGGCTGGTCGAACAGTATTTGACCAGCCCGGTTCGCCGCACCTGGCTGGAGCGCTACGCGACGCTCCTCGCCGTCGGCGGGGCGTTCGTGCTGCTGCTGGTCGTCGGCGGCACGGCGTGGAATCGCTCGCTGCATCGCCAGGTGCAGGCCCGCACCAAGGCGGTTGAGCGCACCGAGCGGCGGTATCGCGACCTGGTCGACAACGCGAGCGACATGATTTATCGCACCGACCCGTTCGGGCGGTTCACGTTCGTCAATCCCGTGGCGACGCGCATCCTCGGGTTCGACGAGGGCCAGCTGCTGTCGATGAAGTATTTCGAGCTGATGCGGCCCGACTGGGTGCCGCGCGCGATGAGCTTTTACGAGAAGGCGGCAAAGACGCGCGAATCCACGTATCTCGAATTCCCGGTGTGCAGGAAAGACGGTGTCGAGATCTGGGTCGGCCAGCACGTGCGGCCAATCATCACCGGCGAGCGGATCGAAGGCTTCCAGGGCATGGCACGCGACATCACCGATCGCGTCAATGCGCAGGCGGAGCTGCGCGCCGAGCGCGACTTTGTCTCCGCCATCCTCGATACCGCGCCAAGCCTGGTCATGGTGCTTGATTCGCAGGGCCAGATCGTGCGCTTCAACCGCGCCTGCGAGGAACTGTCCGGCGTGTCGATGTCGGAAGTCGCGGGCGGTCCATTCTGGGAGGTGCCGTTCCTGCTCGACGACGATCGTGCCGACATCCGCGACGGCATTCCGCGACTGGCGGCCGCCACCGAACCGGTCAAGCTTGATCGCACCTGGGTCGGCAAGGACGGCGCGCGGCACACGATCGCGTGGACGGTCATGGCGCTGCGCGGCCAGACGGGGGCAACCTCGTATCTAATCGGCATGGGCTCGGACGTGACGCTGGCGCGCGAGCTCGAACGCCTCAAATCGCAGTTCATCTCGATGGTCAGCCACGAGTTGCGCACGCCGCTGACGTCAATCCGCGCCTCGATGCAGCTGCTGGTCGCCGAGGACATGACGGGCAACGAAGACGCCGACCAACTCGTGCGGGTGGCGCTGTCCAACGCCGACCGGCTGATTCGCATCGTCAACGACATCCTCGACATGTCGAAGATCGAGGCCGGCGAGATGATGGTGTCGCCCAGGAAGACCAGGCTGGCGCCGATTGTCGAGGACTCGGTGCAGTCAGTCCAGGCCGTGGCGCGCGATGCCGGCGTGACGATCACGCTCGCTACCGACCACATTGACGATGTGCTCGCCGATCCCGATCGCACCATCCAGGTGCTGGTCAACCTGCTGTCGAATGCGGTGAAGCACGCGCCGAGCGGTTCGAAGGTTGAGGTTAGCGCCGGTCGCGAGGGTGCGATGGTGGCCATCGCCGTTCGCGATCACGGTCCCGGGATACCGGCCCACAAGGTCGATTTCATCTTCGAGCCGTTTACGCAGCTCGATGGCAGCGACACGCGCCGCATCGCCGGCACCGGTCTCGGCCTGACAATCGCACGCGCGCTAGCGGAGAAACAGGGCGGCGGGATCCGCGTCGCGTCGCGCGAAGGCCAGGGCGCGACGTTCACGCTGACGATGCCGGCGGCCGATCATGCCGTGACGGCCTGACTGTCTGACGGCCTGACTGTCTGACTGCCTGACCGCCTGTCTAATGCGCGACCGAAATCGCCCGCCACTTGCCCTGGCGGAACCGGATCACCGTGAGGACGCCGCGCGTGAAGTGCCCCAGCACGATCGCCAGCCAGATGTCGCCGGGCTGGAGCGGCCGCATCGCCTGGATGGCGGTGCACATGCCTATCGGCACGGCAATCTGTGAAGCGAGCGTGATGAACAGCGGGCTGCGGGTATCGCCGGTGCCCTGCAATCCGCCGGTATAGGTGAGCGCGATCGTGATGAAAAATCCCGACACCGCGAGGTACTGCAGCAGCTGTTCGCCGATGGTCGCGACGGCCGGCTCGGTGGCGCCGAAGGCGCGCAGCAGTGCTCCCGGGAAGACCACAAAGCAAAACCCGACGCCACCGGCGACATACAGCCCGATGCGAGAGGCGGTGTGCACGCCTTGTACAGCGCGATCGGGTTGGCCGGCGCCGAGATTCTGGCCGGCAATCGTTGCGGCCGCGCCCATCAACCCCACCGACGTCCAGGTAATCAGCGAGAACAACTCGGTGTAGCCGATCGCATAGGCGGCCTGCGCGGCGGCGCTGTGCTCGAGCGACCCGATGAAGCGGAGCAAGGTCACGCCGGCCACGTTCATGGCGATGCCCTGCACCCCGCTCGGCAGACCGAATCGAAACAGCGCGCGGATGATGGTCCAGTCCGGGCGCCACTGCATGTGCGGCGGGAACTTGATGACGAGCTTGCCAGTGAACAACTGGTACAGCGCAAAGGCGCTGACCGTGCTGGACGCGACCACGGTGCCGATGGCGGAGCCCGCCGTGCCGAGCGCCGGGATGGGCCCCCAGCCGCGGATCAGGATCATGTTGAGGATGACATTCAGGATCGTCATCGTTACGCCAAGGCGCAGCGGCGTGCGCGTATCGCCGGCGGCGCGCAGCGCCGAGGTCAACATGAAGAACAGCAGCATGCCGATGCTGAAGGAGAAGTTGATGCGCAGGAACGGCAGCGCGAGCGCCCGCACCTCGGGTGAAGCGTTGACGAGATCGAGCAGCGACGGCGTAAGGAAATAGCCGACCGGCCCCATCACCGCGTACATCGCGATCGCGGTCAGCAGCGCCTGCTGCACGGTGCGGTTGACCTTGTCGACGTCGCCGGCGCCGACATAGCGGGCGACCAGCACGGCCTGGCCGGTGAACAGCGACGCGATGAAGACGATCACGACCAGGAAGATTTGCCAGCTGACGCCGATCGCAGCGTTGCCTTCATAGCCGATCAGGTTGCCGACCATGATGTGATCGACCACACCCTGCAGTCCGGCGATCACGTTCTGGAGCATGGTCGGCCACGCCAGTTTCCAAACGGCGGGTCCGATGGGGCCTTCGATGAGCGACCGATCGTACGGGGATATCTTTGCTGTTGCGGCTGGCTCAGACAAACGGCCTAAATCTTACCCTTAAACATCGAGTTCGACGGCGTCTTCGGCCCTGTCCATAATGAAGCGGAACCGCGCTGACGCGTCCTTGCCCATCAGCTCGTTAATCACGCGATCCGTCACCAGTTGATCGTGGATTTCAACCTTGAGCAGGCGCCGCGTGCGTGGGTTGAGCGTGGTCTCCCACAACACCTTGGGCATCATCTCGCCGAGGCCCTTGAACCGGGTGATCTCGGGATGAGCGCGGCCGGCTTTCCTGACGATCATATCCTTCTGGTGATCGTCGAGCGCCCAGTGGGTCTCTTTGCCAAAATCGATGCGATACAACGGCGGTTGCGCCAGATACACGCGCCCGGCGGCGATCAATTGCGGCAGGTGGCGATAGATGAACGTCAGCAGGAGCGTCGCGATATGATGCCCGTCGGAATCGGCGTCGGCAAGCAGGATCACCTTGCCGTAGCGCATGCGCGTGATGTCGAAATTCTTGCCGACCCCGCAGCCAAGCGCCGTCACCAGATCCGACAGCTCCTTGTTCTCCAGGACCTTGGCGGTGGAGACGCCTTCGGTATTGAGCACCTTGCCGCGCAGCGGCAGGATTGCCTGGCGCGCGCGATCGCGGCCCTGCTTCGCCGACCCGCCCGCCGAATCGCCTTCGACCACAAACAGCTCGCTGGTGATCGACCCCGGGTTGGTGCAATCCGCGAGCTTGCCCGGCAGATTGACGCGGCCGGCGGTCGGCCCCTTGCGGACCACTTCGACCTGCGCGGCGCGGCTCGCCTCGCGAGCGCGCGCCGAGAGGATGATCCGCGAGACGATCGATTCGGCGACCGACTGGTTGTTGTTGAGCCAATGCTCGAGGGCGGGCCGCACCAGGCCATCAACCGCCGACATCACTTCAGGATTGTTGAGACGATCCTTGGTCTGGCCTTGGAACTGCGGCTCCTGGACGAACACCGACACGATGCCGGTCATCCCCTCGCGAATATCTTCCGCCGTCAGCGTGACGCCCTTGGGCGAGAGGTTGTGGGTATCGATGTAGTTGCGGACCGCCTTGCCGATGCCGGCTCGCAGTCCGTTCTCGTGCGTGCCGCCTGATCCCGTGGGGATGCCATTGACGTAGCTGCGGAGATTTTCCTCCGTCGCTTCAGTCCACTGCATCACGAACTCGATCTTCACGCCGTTCTCTTTTTCGAGCGTAAACGGCGCCTCGTGCACCGGCTTGCTGTGCCGGTCGCCGACGATCTTCTTCAGGTAATCGACGAGGCCTTCCTGGTGTTGAAAGACGTCTTTCTGTCCGGTGGACTCGTCTTCGAACGTGACCTTGACGCCGCGATGCAGGTAGCTGGCGATTTCGAGACGCTCGCGGATGATCGGGGCGTCGAATTCGACTTTCGGAAAAATCTGCGGGTCCGGCTTGAAGAAGACGGTGGTGCCTGAACCGCGCGCCGCACCGACCTTCTTCAGGCTGCCGATCGGCTTGCCCTGCTTGAAGGTCATCTCGTACTGGTAGCCGTCGCGGCGAACGGTCGCGACCAGCTCGCGGGACAGCGCGTTGACCACGCTGGCGCCGACGCCGTGCAGGCCGCCAGCGGTCTTGTAATTGCCGGCTTCGAACTTGCCGCCGGCGTGGAGCACGGTGAAGATCACTTCGAGCGCGCTCTTCCTGGTCTTCGGATGCACGTCCACCGGAATGCCGCGGCCATCGTCTTCGATGGTGATCGACGACCCGTCCTTGTGGAGGGTCACGCGGATGTTCGACGCGTGACCATTCATCGCCTCGTCGATCGAGTTGTCCAGCGTTTCCCAGACCAGGTGGTGCAGTCCGGTGCTGCCAACGCCGCCGATGTACATACCGGGGCGTTTGCGCACCGGCTCGAGGCCCTCGAGGACGGTGATGTCTTTCGCTGTGTAATTCGATGCCACGGCGGGAAATTATAAGGTGCCTAAGGTGCCTAGGGTGCCTTAGGTGCTCTCGGTTTTTTCGCCGCAGCCTTTTTCTTTTCAGCTGGCGCCTTGCGCGCGCGGGCGGGACGCTTCGCCTTCGCAGCGGGCGCGGGCTCGATCACTTCAGCGACCTGCGCATCGACGACTTCCGGCGCGACGACCTCCGCGACCGCGTCGACGACTGGAGCCGTCTCCGCTGCCGTGTCAGATCCGGTCTCGCGTTTGCCGAGGCCCCAGCCGTGCGGCACCGTGGCGCGAGGACCGCCGCCACTCGCGAACACGCGCAGCGCGCCTTGCCGATCGCGCTCGAGGCGCAGCAGTCCGTCCTTCTGGCAGGCGCGCATCAGGTCGGCGATCGATCCATAACGGCGCTCATCGAAATCGGGCTGCGCATTCTTCAGGAACTGCTTGAACTGTCGCGGATACATCGGCCAGCGCGGCGGCGTGGTTGCTTCCGCGAGCAGGCGGCGAACCAACGTGACGCCGTCGCCCAGCGATGCGTCGGGTGACGCGTCGCGCTTGAGCTCGTCATCGGCAATCTCCGCGATGCCCGGACCGGAGTCCGGCTGTTCGAGCAGCTCGCGCGCGGCCTGGCGCCCTGCTTCACGAGGATCCGACACCGGCTCGGATGATGCGACGCTGATTCGGGGAGAAGCCGTCTCGTCGGGCGCCGGTGTGGTCGAGGAGCCAGGCAATTCGACGAGCGTGCTGCGGCCCTGATGCTTCAGGGCGACGTGCCCTTCCTTCGCCAGCTTGTCGGCAAACTCGCGGAACGTGCTGACGCCGTAGTCGCGCTCCGAGAACGACGAATCGAGCTGCAGCAGCGTGCTCTTCAGCAATCCGAGCTGCGGCGACACTTCCCGATCGGTCAGCACCTGCAGTGCGCGCTTGACCAGCGGCACGGCGAGCTCGATCGACTGCTTGCCGCTGCCACCCGCGTGGCTCCTCGGCCGCTCGCCTTTTTCCTGGCGAGGCTGGCGCGAGGGGCGATCCGGAACGACGTTCTCATAGGCGATGAACTCGGTGCAGTTCTTCTGCATCACCTGGCTGGTGAAGGCGCGTCCGCCGACGACGAAGACCTTGCGGTCGTACTGCTTGAGTTTTTCGACGAGGGTGATGAAGTCGCTGTCGCCGCCGACGATCACGAAGGCGTTGATGTGCGAGTGCGTGAACGCCATTTCGAGCGCGTCGAGCGCGAGGTTGATGTCGGCGCCGTTCTTGTCGCCGCCGGGCGTCATCACGCGCTGCACCATGCGGACGGCATGCTGTGCCATCGCGCGGCCGTGCTCGCCAGAGCGTTTCCAGTCGCCATAGGCGACTTTGGTGATCACCTCACCCCGCTCCTTGATCGCTTCGAGCACCGCGCCGATATCGAATTGGAGGTTGAGGGTGGTCTTGACGCCGATCTCGACGTTGTCGAAATCAATGAAAACAGCAATCTTGAGTTTGGTCGTATCGGACATTACTTCCTGACTTCGCGAGGGGCTAAGGTTGTAGAGCGGTGTGGAGACCAGGTCAGGCCCGGGTGGGCAGTAGTGCAAACCGTGCGGTCTTCAGGCCGTCTTAATATAGAGATGATACCCCGGCCAAGCGACGGCACAGAAATCGCAACCTAAAGGGGGTGGAGAGAACAATGACTACGAAGTGCACTCTAAACAGGTCGTTATGTGCGGTTGCGGCGGTCCTGACGTGGTCCGGCTCTGCCATTGCAGCTGAACAAAAGCCTGAGGTGCAGCGGCTGTTTCAATCCGGCTCCTACGAGCAGGCGGTCGACGCGGCCCGCGACGGCGACCCCGCATCCACCTTCCTGGCGGCGCAGTCGCTGGTGAAGATGGATCGCGCTGATCAGGCCGCCGCTCAGCTATCGCGCTTGAAGGAGAGCGATCAACCCGGTTGGCGGCTGGTCGCAGAGTCCGGCGAAGCGCTGATCGCGAATGACGCCGGCCGCTCGGTGGAACTGGCGCGTCGCGCGATCGAAGCCGACGGTGGCAATCCGTTTGCGCACTACCAGCTGGGGCTCGCCGCAAGCAAGGCGGGCGATTGGGGTGGGGCCGTGCAGGGGTTCACCAAAGCGCTCGAGTTGAAGCCCGACTTCGCGTACGCGCATTACTACGCCGCGCTTGCCTTCCAGCGCCAGCGCCAGCTGTCGAAGACGGCGGAACACTTCGACGCCTTCCTGCGCCTCGCGCCGGATGCGCCGGAACGCTCGGCGGTCGTGGCGATTCTCAGGACCATCAAGTAGAGTCCGCCTTTTTGGGCGGACCTGACTAGAAGATGTGACCGAAGCCGAAGTACCACCGTGTACTTCGGCTGGCGGTCGAGCGATTGCTCGGGAAGCCGACGTCGCCGCGCAGCAGTCCCACCGGCGTATCCAGGCGCAACCCGAATCCATAGCCGACGTTCAGTTGCTTGGCGTTGTCGCAGGCGGTCGTGTTCACCGCGGCCGATCGGCACCAGATGTTGCCGGCGTCGATGAACGCCACGCCGTTCGCCCAGCGATACATCGGGAAGCGCACTTCCTGGTTGAGGATCAACAGGCGATCGCCGCCGCTTGGCAGGCCGGTGATCGGGTCGCGTGGTCCGAGGCTCTCTTCGCCGTAACCGCGCACGCTGGTCGCGCCGCCGGCGCGGAAGCGGTCGGTATAGGCGAGGTTATCCCGGCCGAGCGCGAACCCCGCCTGGACGCGAGACGCCAGCACCATGCGGCCGAACGGCACGAACAGGAACTGCTGCATCAACAACTTGCGGTTCTGCACGTCGGACCCGAGATACAGCGCCGCGTTATCGAACGAAATCGAACTGAACGTGCCCTTGCGCGAATTGATCGGATCGTCACGGCGATCGAAGATCAGCGCGCTGCTCAGTTTCGCCAGGTTGACGACGATGTCGAACGGGATCACATCACTACCCGAGCTGGGAATGCGCGTGTAGTTCCGCTCGAAGCGGTAGCCGTAGACGATCTGGAATCCCCTGGTGCGCCACCGCTGATCGGCGCTGAAGCCCTCCTGGTCGGTAATCGACTCGATCTCGGAAGTGTCGGGGTTGCGGAAGCGATCGCGCTGGAAAAACCCGTAGAGCGTCGATCGCGCCCGCCATCCGAACAGCCTGGAGGTGGCGACAAACACCGACGCATCACGCTTGTCGCGCTGATACATCCCGAACACGCCGCCGGTCAGGGCGCGCCCGAACAGGTTCGGGTTGCGAACTTCACCGACGACGCCGGCGTTGCGCGTGTTGGTGAACTCACCGAGCTCCGCCTGGCGCTCGCCTTCCAGCTGGAAGCCGTAGCGCACCGACCAGGCCGGGTACTCTTCGACAGTCACGACCGCCTTGACCGGCTGGACGCCGTCGACCACCTCGCCCAGTGGCACGGGCTGAATCTCGACCAGCCGGAACACGTTGGTGTCGTAGAGCCGCTTGCGCGCCAGCGCCCACTCGTCCAGATCGACCGGCGTGCCCAGCTTGAACCGCAGCGCCTGCGTCACCACCTTGCCGTTGGTGACGTCGATCCCGGCGACCGCCACGTCCTTCAACACTTGCTGCGGACCTTCGACCACCTCGAAGTTCAGCGCCACGGTATCGTCCTCGGCGATCTCCGGCCGGACCTCCACGTCCACGCTGTTAAAGCCCTGCTTTCGGTAGAGATCCTCGATCCGCCGACGCGCATCGTTGACGTTCACCGCGACATACGGCGCGGGAGGTGCGAGCTCGGCGACCTTCTGCACTTCGGGCAAGCGCGCCTCGCCCACGCCGGCCCACTTTACGTCGGTGATCTGCGCGCGCGGGCCTTCCTTGATGTCGAGCACCAGCACGCCGACGCTGCCCTCAATAATGAGCGGCTGGCCGATGATCTCGGCCTTCAGGAATCCCTCTTCGTTGTAAACCTGTCGCAGCGCGCGCTCGGCCACGCTGCGATCGAGCCAGGCTTCAATGTCGACGCCGGCTTGCGTGATCTCGGCGTCGAGCCGCTCGGTGTCGAGCGTGACGTTGCCGGCCAGGCGAATTTCGCGGCCGGTGACCGGTGCGCCCGGCGTGACTTCGATGTGCAGCCGCTTGGTATCCGGATCGGGACGGTCGATCGTGCCGACCACCACGTTGCCGAGTTCGCCGGTGGTGACGAGGTGGTAGCGGACACGGTGCGTCAGGTCGTCAATCAGGAACTGATCGAACACGTTCTTGTGCCACGCCTCTTCGAGGTCCTCGCGAAGCGAGGATGACGGCACGAAGCCTTCCAGCTCGAGGATCGTCTGCGGACCCCGGTTGATCAGGAATTCGAGCGCGACGCTGCGCGCATCCTCGGCTTCGGTACGCCTGGTGCGGACGCGGGCTTCGAGGAAACCCTGCTCGTGGAACAACTCGCGGATGCGATCGATGTCTTCTTGCAGCTCGAGGAAGTCGAACTGATCGCCTTCGTCGATCTTGATCTCGTCGCGGACCGCGGCTTCCGCCGCCGCGTCGACGCCGCTCACCGTGATCGCCGTCACGATCGGCCGGACGCGGCGTTCCGATGGCGGCTTGCTGGTACCACCGCCGAACGTCACCTGGTGGCGGATGCCGAGGCTGACCGTGCCACTATCGCGTGAGATGGCGCGAAGCTCGATGTTGCGGCGCGGGAAATAACTGACCACGAACGTCGCCTTACCGTTTTCTCGAAGGTTCTGCGACACCGTGAACTCGACCTGCTCGCTCAATCGCTTGCCGATCGTCAAGCGGGTGGTCGGGTCCTGGTTGTTGCCGAGCAGTGTTGGGTCCTCGCGGAAGTCGCGATCGTAAAACTCGCCGCGTTCGACGCGAAACGCATCGAGCCCGATCGCGCGGCCGGTGACACCGAGCAGGTCCGCGGACAGCAAGGTCAGCGCGGTTTCGGTATTCGCCGATCCGACCAGGTCCGCGGCAATCTCGCCAGGAGTCATCGAGCCGTTCTCCGAGACCAGGTCGATCGTCGGCCGCTCGAGCGTGCCGGTCAGCGTCAGCGTGATGTTGCCGCCGGTACTGCCGGTGTTGGCCTCGGCGACGATGTTGAATTGCGGATGAATGTGGCGGCGATCGCTGAACGAAATATCACCGCGGGTGATTCGGAAGGTGCGGCCGGCCAGGAAAATCTGGCCGCCTTCGCGCAGCGTGACCCGGCCATCGAGTCCCGGTTGAAAAGCAGTGCCGAGCAGCCGCACGGCCACTTCAGCCGAGAGGCGGCCGTAATTATTGTCGATCACGATGTCGTCGGTCGTGGTCAGCGCCAGGTTCAACTGCAGCCGCTCGAGGTACGGACGCTGCACCGACGAGCCTCCAACCGGCAACGCCGCCTGGCGCGCTAGCGCCGCGATCGTGATCGTCTCGGTATACGCGCTCTGCACGACGCGGATGTCGCCGGTCAGCGACGGACTGCGCGGATCGGGCCGGAAAGTGACCAGCGCATCGAGCTCGCTGCGCAAGCCCTTCGGTAATTCCAGCGCCACGCCCTGCGCTTGAATATTGAGGCTGCCGCCGCTCAGGGTCATGCCTTCGAACTCGAGCGTGCCGTCAAGCGCCAACGCGCCGCCGTTGGCGAGACCGCGAACCCCGTCGAACACCGCGCGTTGCCCATCGAGCACGATCGGCCCGTTGAGCTCCGAAAGAACCACGCGGGCATCCGAGATCGCGATCTCGGCGCCGTCGAGCATGACCTGCCCGTCGAGCAGCGGCTTCGCGACCGTGCCTTCGATCACGGTGTTGATGTTGGCGTTGCCGTCGAAGCCCACAGCGCTGGTCAAGG
>Ga0136611_10002163_pt1 | contig 13660 bp, 12 predicted proteins | sample AntDrymUQ2232306_2_FD_106645 | JGI IMG/M metagenome (GOLD analysis project Ga0136611, IMG submission 106645) | Polar desert sand microbial communities from Dry Valleys, Antarctica - metaG UQ223 (23.06) | ecosystem: Environmental > Terrestrial > Soil > Desert | place: Antarctica: Dry Valley...
CGCCCGCGCCAGCGCTTGGCCGCCGGCTGGCGGAGGATCAGAAGCGACAGAACGCCGATCGCAACGAGCGCGACCCCGACGACCGCCACCGGGCCGGCCGCGGCTGCTCGGCCGAGCAGCCGCCCGATGACGAAGAGCAGGGCGCCGATCCCGATCAGGTGCCACGGCGTGGCCGGCTGGAAGAATCGGAGCGGCCCCCAGTCGCCGACGGTGACCGGCTCGGGCTCGCGGTAGTGGCGCGCGCGCATCCTGCCGAGGTCGTCCGTTTGTGCTTTTTGCAGCGCGTCCTGCACGTCCCGATCGATCTGCGACACGTCCCCGTGCTCCTGTACGAGTGCTCCGGTGCGAGCACGCCCACGATACCACCGTGCGAACGACGGCGCGACTGTCCGGTGGTCGAAGGATACCGCCTCCGGATGAAGACAGGGTGAGAATTCCGGGGCGTTCTCCGGTGCGCGCTCAGTCGGCGGCCCGGGAGTGGGACCGTTGCGGCAGGCAGACAATAGAGAGGTACCGGCGGACCGACCGTGAAACAATGTCGGCAGTCAGACGGTGGAACCGTCTCGTCGCGTGCGGCGTCACAAGGTCGCGCGTGGTACGCTGCACGCACGGCGGTCGGGTCGCGGACACGCGACGGGAGACTCACGGCGACGGTCCGACACGAAGACATGGGGAGCGGGACATGTTCAGGGTGACACGGTGGGCGCGCGGCGGCGCGGTGGCGGCGATGGCGATGGCGATGGCGGCATTCGCGGTCGGGACGCCGACGCGGACCGCCGAGGCGGCGCAGTGCTTCGAGCGGTACGTCCCGCCGCCGGTCGATGAGCGGGGCATCCAGTGCCCGGGCGACCCGGCGGTCTGGAAGAGCTACACGTTCGCGTCGAACAACTTCGGCTACTACACCGAGACCGAAGATCTCGGTGACGGCGACACCATCGTCAAGCTCGGCTACCGGCATCAGGACGGGCGGATCGCCATCTCGGTCCTCGCCTGCACCGAGGACGACGGCTGCCAGGAGCTCGAGTGGAACGGCGTCGATTTCCCGTTCGGCCACTGATCGGGCCACGAGCTCTACAGGCGACGCGAATATCGCCGTGACGGCGCAGGGCGGGCACCTCGCCGTCACGGCCGAGGCGACCGCGTAGGCTAGAGGGGCGCAGTCATCGGTGCGGCAAGGCGGTCAGGTTCCGTTCGGTTCAACGATCCGGCCGCCCTCGAACTCGAAGCGACGGCCGGCGATGGCGGCGTCGGCCGGGTCGTGCGTCACCAGCACCGCCCGGAAACCGAGCGCCCCCTGGAGTTGGACCAAACTGTTCCTGAGCGGCTCCCGGATGCCGCTGTCGAGTGCCGAGAATGGCTCGTCGAGCAGCAGGAGGCGCGGCCGGACGATCAGCGCCCGCGCCAGCGCCACCCGTTGCTGCTGGCCCCCCGAGAGCTGGTGCGGGCGGCGCCCTTCGAAGCCGAGCAGCCCGACCAGCTCCAGCAGCTCGCCGACCCGACGCTGGCGCTCGGCAGCATCGACCCCGCGCAGCCCGAACCCGACGTTCCCCAGCACGTCCAGGTGCGGGAACAGCCCGTACTGCTGCGGGACGTACCCGACCCGCCGGGCCTGCGGCGCGAGGTCGATGCCGCGCTCGGTGTCCAGGAGGGGCACGCCGTCGAGGACGATCCGCCCGGCATCGGGCGCGAAGACGCCCGCGACCGCTCGCAGGGTCAGCGTCTTGCCGGAGCCGGACGGGCCGACCAGCGCCGTCATGGCCGCGTCGGTCGCAAAACTGGCGTCCAGGGTGAAGCCGTCGAGCTGGCGGTAGATGCTGACTTCGAGCATCAGGCGTCCGTCAGCAACTGGCCGAGCATCAACGCGTCCGGCATCGGGCATCCGGCATCACGCGCCGACGGCCAACAGGCGGCGCCCGACGAACAGGCGCAAGGCGACCAGCACGCCGAACGACACCACCACCAGGATCGCCGACAGCACCAGCGCGGCGTCGAGGTCGCTCTCCAACGCGCCGTAGATCGCCAGCGGCATCGTCTGGGTGCGCCCCTGGAAGCTGCCGGCGAACATGATCGTCGCGCCGAACTCGCCGAGGGCGCGCGCCCAGCACATCACGGCGCCGCCGAGCAGCGACGGGAACGCCACCGGCACCGTCACGCGCCAGAACGTCGCCCAGCGCGACACCCCGAGCGTGTGCGCGACGTGCTCCAGCTCGCGGTCCACGCCCAGGAAGCCGGCCCGGGCCGCCCGCACGTAGAACGGCGCCGCGACGAAGAACTGGGCGATCACGACGGCCGCCGTGGTGAAGCCGACCGTGATCCCGAGCGACGCCAGGAACGGGCCGAACAGCCCCCGCCGCCCGAACGCCATCAGCAACCCGATGCCGGCGACGGCCGGCGGCAGCACCATCGGCAGCTCGATCAGGCTATCGAGCAGCGCCTGGCCGCGAAACCGGCGCCGCGCGAGCAGGTAGGCCAGCGGCGTGCCGAGCACGATCGAGAGCGCGAGCGTCAGCGCGGTCGTCAGCAGGCTGAGGCGCAGCGCTTCGAGCACGATCGGCCGCCGCGCCACCTCCCAGATCATCTCCTGGGGCAGCACCCGCAGGAAGATCGCCACCACCGGGATCAGGATGATCAGCGTGAAGGTGCCGGCCCCGAGGCCGAGCAGCAGCACGTCGAGCGGGACGGCCCGGCGACGTGCGCGGCCACCCGGGCGTGGCCGCGCGCCGGTCGCTGCTACGCGCATGGGCAAAGATCTGGCCCGACCGTCGCCATCCGTCCCGCTTCCTCCATACCGAGCCGACACTCTAGCAGGACAGATCGTGCCCTTGTGCCGCTCTCCCGCGCGGTGCTCCCCCCGATGGGGGACTCCCCGCGTCACTCGGAAGCCGCAGCGTCGAGGTATCGACGGCGGGATACGGGCGGGGCACCACCTACCGGACACTTCTCTCGGAGGGTGGATGATCAGGTTGCTGCTGGTGGATGACGAGCCGTCCGTGCGCAATGGGCTGCGGATGTGGTTCGCGCTGCATGCCGACATCGCCGTCGTCGGCGAGGCATGCGACGGCGCGGAGGCGGTCGAGCTCGCGTGCCGGCTGCGCCCCGACGTGGTACTGATCGACATGGAGATGCCGATCCTGGATGGCCTCGGCAGCCTCGCGAGCTTGCGCGTGGTGCGCCCAGAGAGCCCCGTCGTCGTGCTCACCCTCCACGACAACAGCGAGGCGCGCGCCCGTGCCCAGGATGCCGGCGCCTGCGCGTTCGTCGGCAAGCACGAGGACGCGAATGCGCTCCTCGCGGCGATCCGAGCGGCGGCGACGAGTCGCGGTCGCGGCTAGCCGGCCTCCTGACGCTCGTTCGGCGGCTGCCGCATCTCGCGGCGCTCGATCGGACGGAACAGCACGTCCAGCGCGAGGGCGAGCGTCCGCGTGAACGGCAGCAGCAGCAGCGGCAAGCCGATCATCAGCAGCGCCGAGCCCCATTGCAGCCAGACCCACGGCGGGTTCGGCCAGGTGGCGAACAGTATCGCCACGAACGACACGATCCAGATGCCCTCGGCGAGTAGTAAGTTTAGCGCCATCGAGCCGAGCTGGTAGCCCTGGTCGCCGCGCCCGAACAGCAGCCCGCACCCCGGGCAGCGCTCCTTGAGCGTGAACCAGGACCGGAAGAGACCGCCGCTGGCGCAGGCCGGGCAGCGCAGGCGCGCGGCCCGCGCGAACAGGATGAACGCGTTGCCGAGTCCGGAGCGCCGCATGACGAGATACTACTCGCTTCGGCGTGGGACGTGCGCTCGGACGGTCGTGCCCTCACCGGGCGCGCTCGCCAGCGTGAGGCTGCCGGCGAGCTGCGCGATCCGCTCGCGCATCGACTGGAGCCCGAGGTGGCCCGGAAAACCGGCCGTCGGGTCGAACCCCTTGCCGTCGTCGCGCACGAGCAGCTCGATCTCGTCGTCAGTGGCAATCAGCGATAGCGCGACGTGCGTCGCCCGCGCGTGCTTCACGACGTTGTTCAGCGCCTCCTGCGCCACGCGGTAGAGCGCCTCCTTGGTCGGGAGCGGCAGGTCCGGCTCGTCGCCGAGCTGCTCGTCGACGGCGAGACGGTGGCGGGCGCGCAGCGCGGAGGCCAGGCGTGCCAGGGCGCCCACCAGCCCCTCGGCGGCGAGCGACTCGGGCCGCAGCTCGAGGATCAGCGCGCGCATCTCCGCCAGCCCGGCCTCGGCCAGCACAGCACGTAGTCGAGCGGCTCGCCGGCCCGTGCCGGCTCGCGATCCAGCAAGGTGCGGGCGGTTCGGGCGCCCAGCGCGATCCCGTAGAGCGCCTGCGAGACTGAGTCGTGCAGCTCCCGTGCGAGGCGCTGGCGCTCCTGGAGCGCCGCGAGCGCGCGGGCCTGCTCGTAGAGACGCGCGTTCTCGATCGCGACCGCGGCCTGATTCCCGACTGCCATGACCAGCCGGGCATGCCGGGGCGTGAAGTAGTCGGCCTGCTGGTGCGACACTGTCAGCATGCCGATCAGCCGATCCTTCAGCGCGAGCGGCACGCCCATCCACGCCCGGATCGCGTCGATCGGGGGGCTGTGCAGATGCTCGCCGACCGCGTCGCGGTAGCCGCAGGCTAGCTCGTCGTCGCCGCGCACGTCGCCGATGATGATCGGCTCGCGCGCCAGCAGCTTCTCCCAGAGCGCCGGTGCCGACCCGACGGGGAACCGCAGCCCCTTCAAGACCTGCACGTTGGACACCACGCTCAGGCCGTCGAACAGCGTCAGCCGGTCGCCTTCGAGCAGCAGGACCGACGCGCCGGTGTACGGGATCACGTCGCGGAGCTGCTCCAGGATCAGCCGCAGGAGTGGCTGGAGCTCGAGCGTCGATGCGACGTTATGCGAGATGCTCAGCAGCGTCGTCAGCTCGCGGGTCCGCTCGGCCACCCGCTGCTCGAGGTGGAGGCGCGCCTGAGTCTGGAGCGTCACGTCGCGGATGACGCTGAGGGCATGGGGCCGGCCGTGGTACACGAAGCCCGACACGTGCAGCGCCACCGGCAACACGGAGCCGTCCTTGCGGACGTGGCGGGCCGAGCTCCGGTAGCGCGTCCCGCGCCGCACCGCCCCGAGGTATTCCTGGATGACGCCGCGATCGTCCGGGTGGGTGTAGGCGGTCGGCGCCACGCCGACCAGATCGTCGCAGTCGTAGCCGTGCATCTCGCACGCCGCCGGGTTGGCCGCGACGACCGCCCCGGTGTCCAGATCGTTGACGATGAGGCCGTCGCCGGTCGCCTCGAAGATGCCGCGATACTGCGCCTCGCGCTCGGTAAGCTGCGCCTGGACGCGCCGCGCTTCGGTGCGGTCGATCCCGACCGCCGCGAACGACTGCATGCCCCCATCGGCGTCGAACGCGGCCCGGCCGCGCCACTCGACCGAGAGCCGCCGCCCGTCCTTCGCAACGATGTCCCAATCGGCCGCGACCGCCGGTGACGCGCGCAGCTCCGCGATGATCTCGGGGAGCCGCGCGCGATCCTCGTACGGCTCGAACGTCGCGAGGTAGTCCCGACCGATCACCTCCGCGAGCTCGTAGCCGGTCGCCTTGAGCATCGCGGCATTCACCAGCGTGATCGAGCCCTCGCCATCGACCGCGACGAAGAAGACGGACGACGACTGGAAGAGGTCGCGGGCGAGATCCGCGACCTGAGGCGGCAGCGCGACGCCCTCGGCGCGGCTCTGTCCCCGACCTTGCTGGCGAGCGGCGGTCATCTCTTCACCTCGGTGGCTGCCCACCTCGGCCACCCGTTCCGCATGCCCGTCACCGCGCATCGCTCGTCGCGTCGGTCACCGAGACGAGCCCGATCCGCACGGCGTGGAGTGCCGCCTGCGTCCGCGATTGGACCCCGAGCTTGGCGAGGATGTTCCCGACGTGGGTCTTGACCGTCTGCTCGCCGATGTGGAGCTCCCGCGCGATCTCCTTATTCGCCTTCCCCCGCGCCAGGAGCCGCAGCACCGACGTCTCGCGCTCGGTCAACGACTCCGGGCTCTCGGGGGCGCGCACCTCGCGCATCAGCCGCGCGGCGGCCCGCGGCGAAAGCTGGACCTGGCCGGCGGCGGCAGCCTTGATCGCGCGGCACAGCTCGTCGGCCTGGGTATCCTTGAGCAAGTAGCCGATCGCCCCGGCCCGCACGGCGCCGATGACCGAGCTGTCGTCGAACACGCTCGTCAGCGCGACGACCTCGACGTCCGGCAGCTCGGTCCGGATGGCGGCCGTCGCGCGGATGCCGTCCATCTCGGGCATCAGCAGATCCATCAAGACCACGTCGGGCTTTAGCTCGCGGGCGAGCCGGAGCGCCTCGGCGCCATCCACCGCCTCGCCGACCACGTCGAGGTCCGGGTCGAGCCCGAGGAACATGCGCAGGCCCTGTCGCACGACGGCGTGGTCGTCCGCGATCAGGATGCGGATCGCCATGAAGCCTCCCTCGGCCAGGTCTCTCGGCGTGGATCGCGCGACGGTCGGAATCGGCATCCATCCGCGCGATTCTGTCGCATAACGACATCGCCACAACGGTAACAAATAGTGGACGACGGCGGGCGCACGATTGTTGCGGCCCGTCAGCATGGTGCGCCCGGTCCCCCATTTGGGGGACCGGGAAGTTCCGCCGAAGGTGGCCCGATTCGGCCGCGCCTAGACCCGATGCAAACTCGTCGTATCAGCGCCTACAGTGGTGTTGTACTACGAAAGGGTGCATGGCTGGGCCGGGCAGGTGGCGCCGGCCGCCCGGGGTTTGCTCAAGAGAGTGGGGTCTCGATGCAGCTGACACGCATGGCAGTCTACCGACCGGTCGTCGCGTTGACCGTCACGCTCGCCATCCTGATGTTCGGGGTGATGAGCTACCTGAGCCTCGGCTTGGAGAACAACCCCGAGCTCAAGGTGCCGATCGTGACCGTGAACGCGATCTACCCCGGCGCCAGCGCCGAGACGGTCGAGGAGCAGGTCACCCGCAAGATCGAGGACGCGATCTCGGTGCTGCCGCGCATCAAGTCGCTCGAGTCGATCTCGCAGACGAGCGTCGCCCAGATCGTGGTCGAGTTCGAGGAGGGCGTCGACGTCGACATCGTCGCGAGCGACGTCCAGCAGAAGGTCAGCGGCGTGCGGCGCGAGATGCCGACCGAGGTCGAGGAGCCGACCTACTCCAAACTCGACTTCAACGACACCCCCGTGCTGAACCTGGCCGTCACGACCGACGGCGACGCCGACCAGACCCGCCTGTACCGCGTCGCCTACGACGTCGTGCGGCCACGGTTGGAGAACGTGCCCGGCGTTGGGCGTGTCGAGGTGTCCGGCGGCACCGTCCCCGAAGTCAAGATCGAGGTGCTGCCCGACAAGCTGCGCGCGTACGGCGTCACCCTCGACGAGGTGGCCAACTCCGTCCGCTCGCAGTACGTGAGCGCGTCGGGCGGCCAGCTCAGGACCGGCAGCGGCGACTCGACGCGCGGCGCCGCGCTCCGCTTCGACGCGCGCGGCGACATAGACATGATCGCCGGCATCCCGATCGCGAACCCGAGCGGCGCGACGGTCGAGCTGCGCAACGTCGCCAACGTCTACCTGGGCGGCAAAGAGGCCGAGCAGATCGTCCGCGTGAACGGCAAGCCGGCCGCGGGCGTGCTGGTCTTCAAGCAGTCGAAGGCCAACATCACCCAGACGGTGGACGCGGTGCTGCCGCAGATCGAGAAGATCGGGGCCACCCTGCCGGCCGGCTACCGCCTGGGGCTGGTGACCGACCAGAGCACCTACGTCCGCGAGACGGTCGGCGAGGTCCAGAACGAGCTCCTGCTGGCGGCGGTGCTGACCGGGGTCGTGCTGTTCTTCTTCCTCCACAGTCTGCGCAGCACCGTGATCGTCTTGCTGGCGATCCCGTTCTCGCTCCTGTCGGCGCTGATCGTCATGAAGCTCGTCGGCCTGTCGCTCAACGGCCTCACGTTGATCGGGCTGACCACGGCCATCGGCGTGCTCGTCGATGACAGCATCGTGGTGCTCGAGAACATCGTGAGTCATCTGGAGCGGGGCAAGGAGCCAAAAGAGGCGGCGATCGACGGCCGATCCGAGATCGGCATGGCCGCCATCGCGATCACGTTGGTGGACGTGGCGGTCTGGGGGCCGATCATCTTCATCACCGGCATCACCGGCGCATTTCTCAGAAACTTCGCGATCGTGATGGTCGCGGCGACGCTGGCGTCCTTGCTGGTGTCGTTCACCCTGACGCCGCTGATCGCGTCGCGCTGGCTCGTCGGCCACGGCCACGGCGGCAAGCCGAACCTGTTCGGCCGGTTCGCCCGCCTCTTCGAGCCGATCTATCTCTTCAACGAGAAGATCTACACGCACGTGCGGCGCTGGTCGCTGCGCCACCGGCCGCTCGTGATCGTCGGCGCGATTTTGGTCTTCTGCTCGAACTTCGTGATCCTCCAGAACGTCGGCTCGGAGTTCATCCCCGAGGGCGACCCGGAGATCGTGATGGTCGTTGGCGAGCTCCCGGCCGGGACCGCGTTGGAGGCGACCGACCGCGCCGCCAAGCGCTGGGAGATGCAGCTCCTCAACCACGACCTGTTCCCTGAGATCCACACCGCGCTGGTCCGCGTCGGCGGGCGCGACGCGCGGACCATCCAGCTCGATATCGAGATCGGCAAGGGGAGTACGCGCGAGCGCTCCAACAAGGAAGTCGCCCGCGCCATCATCGAGGCCGGCCAGTCGATCGCGCCCGGCCTGACCGCCAGGCGCACGACCGATGGCGGGCCGTCGGGCCAGCCGGTCCAGGTGCGGGTGTTCGGTGACGAGCTTGCCCAGCTCACGCAGGTGGCGACCCAGGCCGAGCAGGCACTCGCCGCGCTCCCGACACTGGCCGACGTCAACAACAGCCTGACCGCCGCCGAGGAGGTCACGATCCGGCCCGATCCCGCCCGCCTGCGGGACCAGGGTGTGAGCGCGCAGCAGATCGGCAACGTGGTGCGCGTCGCGTACCAGGGGCTCGTCGTCGGCAAGTGGCCCGAGCCGAATGGCAAGGAGCGGGACGTCCGCCTGATCGTGCCGGCCGAGCTGCGCAACCAGTCGCAGGCGGTCGGGGACCTGCCGCTGCTCCGGCGCGGCGACCGCTTCGTCACGATCGATCAGGTCGCGACGTCCCAGGTGGAGACGAAGCCGACCAAGATCAACCGCGTCGATCGCCAGCGCGTCGCGACCATCGGGGCCGAGCCGAAGGACGTCCCGCTCGGCGAGGCGATGGTCGGCGTGACCCAGACGATGGACGCCCTCAGCTACCCGGCCGGCATGCGCTGGGAGCCGACCGGGACGGGCGAGGAGCAGCAGTCCTCGTTCATGCAGCTCATCATGGGGCTGGCCGCCTCGATCGTGCTGATGTACCTGATCCTGACGGTGCTCTACGAGAACTGGCTGCAACCGATCCTGATCCTGACCGCGCTGCCGCTCGCGACCGTGGGCGCGTTCCTCGGGCTGCTCGCGTTCAATCAGACGCTCAGCATCCCGTCGTTCATCGGCCTGATCGCGCTGTTCGGGCTGGTCGGCAAAAACTCGGTCCTGCTCGTGGACCGCACGAACGACTTGCGGCGCGAGGGGGTGGACCGCACCACGGCGCTGGAGCGGGCCGGGCCCTCCCGACTGCGGCCGATCGTCATGACCTCGGCGGTGCTTATCCTGTCGATGCTGCCGGTCGCGCTGGGCGTCGGCGAGAGCAGCTCGGGCCGCGCGCCGCTGGCGGCCGTGCTCGTCGGCGGCATGGCGACGAGCACGTTCCTGTCGCTGCTGTACGTGCCGGTCGCCTACACCTACTTCGACAGCTTCGGGACGCTGGTCGGGCGCCTGTTCGGCTGGCGGCCGTTCTCCCGTCGCGCTCGCGGCGTCGAGCGTCAGGCCGAAGCGGTGGCGGCGGGCGCTACGCGGCGAGCGTCGTCGCGCGCGACGGCGGGCGCGCGGGGGCAGGCGGCATCGGCCCGCCGTCTCTCGCCGCTGCCGGAGCGCGGGCAGATTGCCGCCCCGCCGAAGAAGTCGGCCAAGCAGGATCGCCGCGCGCGGCGCGGCGCGGCGCCACTGCCGATCGCCGGCGGCGCCAACGCCGCCGAGTCGCGGGTGCGCGCCCTGCGCGGCCGACACAGCGTCGTTCGTAAGGGTTGATCTGTCTATGTGACTGTCATCCCGAGCAAGCTCGGGATGACAGTGAATCCTGGCCGGCTCCGAGCGGGTTCGACGGTCGGATCGACGTTGGCGAACGCTGTCTTCAGCCCGTGCGTAGCTCGTTCAGGAGGGCGACGTACGCCGCGCGGTCGAGCGGCAGCTCAACGATCGCGCCCGTGCGGCTCGACAGCGTCATTGCGTTCGCCAGCTCCAGCGACATGCGGCCCTGCGCGCCGTCGGCCATCAAGGGCGCGCCGGCGAGGATGGCGGCGTGGAAGTCGCGGTAGACGGCCACATGGTCGCCGCTCGCGTGGTCGCCGGCCTCGTCGGCTAGCTCGACCGACAGCGGCTGTACAGCCGGGGTGCCGAAGGCGTCGGCGCTCTCGCGGATGTGGTCGCGGATGTCCGGCGCGAATGACTCGCCCGTGAGCGTGCCCATCGCGAGCGAGATGCGGCCGCCGGTGCCGACGATCTCGATGCGGTCCCCCGCGTCCGCCTCGGCCGTGCTGGCGTGCAGGTAGCCCAGCGCGCCGTCCGTCCACTCCAGCATCGCGTGGGCCGTGTCCTCGGCCTCGATGGCGTGGATCTGGGTGCGCGTCCAGGCGGCGAGGCGCGCCGGCATCCCCGCCAGGTGGGCGAGCAGGTCGAGGTTGTGCGGCGCCTGATTCATCAACACGCCGCCGCCCTCGCCTTTCCAGGTGCCGCGCCAGGGAGCGGCCCGATAGTACGCCGCCGATCTGGTCCAGGTGGCAACGACCTCGATCCGCTGGACCTGGCCGAGCCGCCCCGCGTCGATCAGGCGCTTCGCGGCGCGGACCTCCTGGCGGTGGCGGAACTGGAGGTTGACCGCGAGCATCCGGCCGGCGCGCTGCGATGCCGCGATCATCGCGTCGGCCTCCCCGACGTGGACGGCCATCGCCTTCTCGCAGAGCACGTGGGCGCCGGCCTCCAGCGCGTCGATGGCGATGCGGGCGTGGAACGGGTGCGGCGTCATCACGACCACCACGTCGGGCCGCATCGCGTCGAGCAGGGCGCGGTGGTCGGCGAAGGATGGGCAGCCGAACTCGGCCGCGCGCTCCCGCCCGATCGCCTCATTCACGTCCGCGACGCCGACGACTTCGACCGTCGGGAGGTCGAGGGCCGGACGGTGCGCCGCGAACACGTTGGCACCGACGCCGACGATGGCGTGGCGCAGGCGGCGCGCCGGCACGCCCTCGTCCGCCGCGCGCCCGCACTGTCCCTCGGTCATCGATCGTCCCTCCATGCTGCGTCGGCGCACGCCAGTATCGCCCGTGCGCATCCGAGGCCGCATATTCCGGCTGGACATCCGCGCGCCACTCGGCTTGAATACCCCCAACGACCGGGCGAGCGTCCGGCGGCACCACCTGCTGGCAGGAGGGGAACGATGGCGAAGACCGGTCTGGCGGCCGTCATGACGGGCGTCGGCAAAGAGTTCGAGATCCGCGAGTACCCGGTCGCAGAGCCCGGGCCGGGCATGATCCGCATCAAGGTCGCGATCGCGAACGTCTGCGGTTCGGACATCCACACCTGGCAGCGCGACCGCGACGCGGCCCTCGCGACGACGCTGTTCCCGACGATCATGGGCCACGAGATGATGGGCACCGTCGATGCGCTCGGCGAGAGCGTCACCACCGACAGCGACGGGCAGCCGCTGACGGTCGGCGAGCGCGTCGTCTACGGCTACACGTTCCCGTGCGGCCATTGCGCCTCCTGCATGACCGGCCGCACCACCCTGTGCGGGAACAAGTCGCCGGCCAAGAAGTTCACGTCGGACGAGAACCTCCACTTCAACGGCGCGTTCGGCCAGTACTACTACCTGTACCCGAATCACTTCATCTACAAGTGCCCGGACAACATCCCGGACGCGGTTGCGGCCACCCTGAACTGCGCGATGGCCCAGGTGATTTATGCGCTCGAAGAGGCCCGCCTCGGGCTCGGCGAGAGCGTCGTGATCCAGGGGGCCGGCGGGCTCGGCCTGTACGCCTCGGCGGTCGCCCGCCAGCGCGGTGCGGGCAAGGTGATCGTGATCGACGGCGTGCCGGAGCGGCTGGCGCTCGCGCGCGAGTTCGGCGCCCACGAGGTGATCGACATGCGCGAGTTCGGCTCGACCGAGCAGCGCGTCGAGCGCGTCTGGGAGCTGACGCGCGGGGTTGGCGCGAACGTCGCGTGCGACTTCGTCGGGTTCCCGGCGGTGATGCTCGAAGGGCTCCAGATGCTCGGCAACGGCGGTCGCTACATGGAGGTCGGCAACATCAACACCGGGCTGACCTGCGAGTTCGAGCCGAACCTGCTCGTGCGGCGCCACCTGACGATCATCGGGATGCTCCAGTACGAGCCGCGCCACCTGAAGCAGGCGGTGGACCTCGTGTCCGCGACGATCGACCAGCACCCGTACCACACGCTGATGGCGCACGAATACCCGCTGGCGGAGATCAACCGCGCGTTCAAGGAGCAGACGACCGGCAAGATCCCCCGTGCCGCCCTCCGCACCTGGTGAGCCAACACCAGCCTCGGCCGGAATGGCGTGGCGGCGCTCGTGCGGAGAAATGTCACCGCCGGGTGCCGCGTCACGGGTAGCATGATGGAAGCTGGGTAGCATGGAAGCCGGGTAGCATGATCGAAGCATGGTGGGCGCGGGCTTCGCGCGGGATGGCCGCACTCGCGAGCCTGGGAAGGATGGGCATGATGGCTGGCTGGGGCGGCACGTCGCTGCAAATCTCACCGGACGAGTTCCCGGATCCGCAGGTCGATATTGCCCCGGGCGCGGGCGAGCAGTCGGTCGTGCTCGCCGGGGGCTGCTTCTGGTGCATCGATGCGGTCTACGCCGAGGTCGAGGGAGCGTTGGGCCTGATCTCGGGCTATGCCGGCGGGAGCGCCGAGACGGCGGACTACGAGACGGTCTGCACCGGCAGGACGGGCCATGCCGAGGCCGTCAGAGTCCGCTTCGACCCGAAGGTGCTCAGCTACGGCCAGGTCTTGAAGCTCTTCTTCTCGGTGGCGCACGACCCGACCACGCTCAACCGCCAGGGCGCGGACGTCGGGACGCAGTACCGCTCGGCGATCTTCTACGCCGACGACGAGCAGGAGCGCGTCGCCCGGGCGTACATCGATCAGCTCGACAAGGCCGGCGTCTTCAGCGGGAAGATCGTGACCAGCCTGGAGCCGCTGACGGCGTTCTACGAAGGCGAGGAGTACCACCAGGGGTACGCCGCCAGCCACCCGAATCAGCCGTACGTCGCCGCCGTGGCCGCGCCGAAGGTCCGCAAGCTCCGCGAGTACTTTCCCGATCGTCTTAAGGGTGACAAAAGCCGCGTGACGAGCGGCTAGGGTGGCTGTGGTACCGTATCGAGTATCTGAAATTAGTCCTACTAAGAGCGCACGGCAATAGGCATCACTTGAGGCGGGTGGTGGTGGGGCGTGTGGGCCAGCGGTAGCGAGAGCGAGCGCACTGTATGAGTCGGCGGATGACGACGAGCGCGGCGGCCAGGA
>Ga0136611_10002164_pt1 | contig 13658 bp, 10 predicted proteins | sample AntDrymUQ2232306_2_FD_106645 | JGI IMG/M metagenome (GOLD analysis project Ga0136611, IMG submission 106645) | Polar desert sand microbial communities from Dry Valleys, Antarctica - metaG UQ223 (23.06) | ecosystem: Environmental > Terrestrial > Soil > Desert | place: Antarctica: Dry Valley...
GGATGAAGTGCTCGGCTCCAGCGCGCAGCAGCGGCTCGATCGTCGCGCCGCCGACTGCGCCACAACCGGCAACGAGAATCGTCGCTCGCCGCAGGGTCTGTTGCTCGGCCAGTGAGATCAATCCCTTATTGCGCAGGGTCAGTTCGGCGTACAGCTCGCCGTGTGACGGCAGGTAGACCTCTTCACCTGTCGAGAGGCGGTGGATACCGGCGTTGTTCTCGGGCGTTGCCGAGAGCAGGGCGCGTGGCTGGCTACCAGTTGTCGTCATACGATGTCCTCCGTTGCACAAGACCTAGCGGCTCTGACAATGCTCATACACATGCGTCTCACGTTTGGTCCTATTGGAACGTGAGTGACACCAGGTTGAACCAAAGCGTCTCGCCTCCTTCAGTGCGTAACTCGACCAGCGAGCCGCTCACCGACACGATCGTCAGTAGCCCTGAATCAGTCGGTGCGACGAATAAGCCGACGTGGGCAAAATTGCCTGCGTAGTGGCCCTCCGGTGTGGTCGTGAACTCGTAGATCGACACCGCTGCTGGCCCAACGCCGCCGTCCGTCTCGTTTTTCTTCGCACCCGCCCCAACCATCATCCAATGCGTATCCGAGCCGATGGGACCTTGCCATTGGTTCTGAAGACTGAATATTGAGGGTTCGAAAGGGCCTTGCAGCACGTCGGAGAGGCCGGCCACGAGCGTTGGCTCCGGCGGGGCGCCTGGATCCGGGGTCGGAGCCTGCGCCGTCTTGTCAGCCGGCTTTGTCGAGATCGGCCGTGGTGTCATGGTCAAGAGTGCGATGTGAGTTGCGATCCCCGGATCACCTGCGTGGGTCGGAGTTGTCTGCGGAGTCGAGCCGTACGTCGCCGTGGCGTCAATTGCACCAAGCGGCGACTGCGCGTCAGGTAAATTGCCATCAACGATAACGGCGTACACAGCTACAGCCACTCCAAGACTGGCAAGGGCTATTCCGATGACGATGACCTTCCACATCGGCACGTTGGTTCTGACGTGATCCGGAAGTAACACTACATAATGCCTTCAAGACTTGGGTCGCGATGCAATCGTTATCTGCCTCCAGCAGCGCCGGGCGCGGGCGCGACCGCAACGACCGATTCGCCCTCGTCGATATGCGGAACGAAGCGGTCGAGGACCTTCGGCATCCACCAGTTCCGGTCGCCCATCAGCTTCATCGTGGCCGGGACGAGGACGAGCCGGACGATCGTCGTGTCGATCAGGACCGCGACGGCCAGGCCGAAGCCGATCTCCTTGATGACGAGCACGCCGGTCAATGCGAACGAGCCGAAGACGGCGATCATGATCAGGCCAGCAGCCGTGATGATGCCGGCGGTCTTCTCGAGGCCGAGCGCGACCGATTCCTCGTTGGACTTGCCCTGGACATAATACTCGCGAACGCGCGTGAGCAGGAAGACCTCGTAGTCGGTACTCAGGCCGAAGACGATCGAGAAGAGCAGGACCGGCGTGTAGGACAGGATCGCGCCGATCGAGTCCAGGCCGATCAGCGACGCTCCGAATCCAAACTGGAAGACCAGCACCAGGATACCGTAGGCGGCGACGATCGAGACGATGTTGAGCAGGATGGCCTTGATCGGCAGGATCAGCGAGTGGAAGAAGAGCATCAGGATCACGAAGGTGACTAGCAGGCTGAAGCCGAGCAGGAGCGGGAACTGGTCGTAGACGACCTGGTCGAAGTCGTAGTGCTGGGCGACCGAGCCGCCGACGAGCACCCGCGCTGCCGACAGCCCCGGCGCCCACTCCTCGGCGTCGGCGCGCAGATCCTGCATAAGCGCGATCGTCTCGTCGTCGGTGTCCTCGTGGACCGGATAGGCGATGACGACTGTCGTCGTGTTCTCGCCTTCGATGTTGACCAGCCGCTCGGCGATGCGCAGCCGGTCGCTGTTCGATTCGATCGTGGCTGGCGAGAGCGAGCGCATCCATTCGCGCGACGGGTTCGGGATCAGGCTGGCGAGGGACTGGACGCGCGCGACTCTTGGGTCGGCCTCCAGCCGCTCGTGCAGGTCGTAGACACCTTCGAGGATGCCCGGCTGCCAGATGCCGCCCTCGCCCGGAGCTTCAACGACGACGAAGACCGGCGTCGGCTCACCCGGCCCGAACTGCTGCTGGACGAGCTTGAACGCCTGGCGTGATTCGGAACTCTCAGGCAGCGTGTCGACCGTGACACCGCTACGCTCCAACCAGAGCGCGGGTAGCGCAAGCAGACCGAGGATGAGCAACCCGACCGCCAGGCTGACCCACGGGCGGCGCATGACGTTCATCGCCCAGCCGTACCACATGCCCTCGCGGTTGCCCTTCAGGAACGGCAGCCGGACGCGGACGCTGTTGATGCGGTGACCCAGTAGCGCCAGCATGACTGGCAGCAGGAAGAGGCCGGTCAGGATCGCTGTAACGGCGACGACGACGATCGCCAGTGCGATCGAGCGGATGACCATGATCGGAAAGAGCGTCAGGACCGACATCGTCATCGCGAGTGTGATCCCCGAGAACGTTATCGAGCGCCCGGCGGTTTGGAGCGTCACATCGAGCGCCTGCTCGACATCGCGGTGCTTCAACTCCTCGCGGAAGCGGCTGACGATAATCAGCGAGAAGTCGATCGCCAGCCCAAGCCCGATCATCGAGGCCGTGTTGAGCGCGAAGATCGAGACATCGGTGAACTGGGCGAATATCCAGAGCACCGAGAGCGATATCAGCACCGTTGCCAGACCGAGGATGAGCGGCACGCCAGCCGCGATGACCGAGCCGAAGACGAGGATGAGGAGGACGAAGACGATCGGGAAGGTGATGCGCTCGATGCGGACGAGATCCTCGGCACTGGCCTTCTCGATGTCATAGTTGACAGCCGCGTTGCCGATCAGATAGGCCTCGATCGTATCCGAGTGGACCAGCTCGCGCAGGTGCGGCGTCTCTTCTTCGAGCAGGTTCTCGTCGCCCTCAAGCGTCACCCAGGCGTAGGTCGTGTGGTTGTCGGGGCTGACCATGTCCGGGATGCCGGTCTCGTAGAACGACTCGACCTCCGAGACGATCTCCTCCTGGCTCAACGCCTGCACTGCTGCCGCAGCCTCGTCGAAAAAGGCCTTGTCGGTGACGAGCAGCGTGTCCGAGTGGAAGACGACCAGTGCTGCCTTGTCGGACGACAGGTCGAGGTCCTCCGAGAGGACGGTCGAGGCGGAGTGGAACTCGGTGCCGGGCAGGCTGAAGCCGCCGACCTTCAGGACGTGTTCCGAGGCCGCCGCGCCAACGGCGGCAACAACGAAGATGGCCAGCCAGACACCCAGCAACCACCACTTGAAGCGGTAGGTTACCCGCGCGATCCAGGAGTAGAACGTCGTCATGGCGTGCCCTTCATCCCAGATGGTGCGTGCCGAGCGCCGGACGCATCTCAGCTACCGGCGATCATGCGGCGTGTCGTCTCACGGGTGCGCGACATCGCCGCGCGGGTCATCTGCTGCTCCACCTCGGCGGCGTGCGTCAGGTAGCGGTCGTAGCTGTCGCGGTCGAGTCGCAACAGCGTCATCTCTTCGGCTGCGACGACATCGGCGATGCGCTCTTCGCCGGTCAGGAGCGCGATCTCGCCGAAGAAGTCACCCGGCCCGAGCGTCGCGACGGTCACGCCCTCGGCAAGGCCACGCCCGATCCGCACGTCAGCCAACCCCGACTCAATCAAGTACATATCGTCGCCGGTTTCACCCTGGCGGACAACGACCTCGCCAGCCGGGACGCTCATCCGTTCCATGAACGTTCCGAGAACTGTCGCTTCGGCGACGGACAACCCTGCGAACAGATCGGTCTGGCGAAGCTGGCCGGCAAGGTCGAGCATCTGCCGCCGGCTGGCCATCGCGACGCCCTTCTGCGGCATGTTCTCGTCGGTCAGCGGGGCAAGGCCCTCGGCTGGGATGAGCGTACTGCGCGTGTCGACGACATCGCGCTTCAGGCGGAAGAGCGAGAGCAGTCCGGCCTTGGCTGGCATCTCCAGCGCCGCCTCAATCGCGTCCAGCCGCGAGAGCATCTGCCGCGAGATGTCGGTCGCGAAGGCCGCGAACGGGTAGACGGCGCAGAACTGGTAGCGTGGGAAGAAGTAGGACGCCTCGGCCTCGTACGGCACCGTCCCGTGCAGGACGACCATCGGTGCGTGGAAGAAGTCCAGGTTCTGCTTGGCGACACCCTCTTCGAGGTCGCCGATGATCGCGTCCACTTCCAGCCGCAACGGACCGGCCAGCGAGCGGAAGAGCGCCACGCCGACCTCGACTGGCGCGCGTGCGCCGAGCTCGTCGAGCGTTGCCAGCCGCTGGTTCTTCACGAACCGCCCGACTTCGCGTAGCTTGGCGACCGGCAGGTCGGGCAGGACGCGCAGCCGTCCGTAGACGCCGTAGCCGTGTACCTTCTCGACTGGGAACAGGGGCCGCTCCCGGTCGCGCAGCGTCGTGCCAACCGGCGCATCCGGCGGAGCCTTGACAGCCGCGTAGCACAGAATCTCGCCCGATCCAGCGGCGAGTGAGATGACGTGGATGTCGTGCTCCGAGACGCCCGAGAGCGGCTCGTGCTCGATCCCTTCGGCAAACACCATTGCCGGATCGACGAAGTTGACGGCAAGGTATTGCGCGAGCCGGAACTTCATCAACTCGACCAGCTGTTCCTGGCCGAGCGCCGGTGTCCGCAGGACGAGCGTCGTCACGCCGTTGCGGTCGATCGTCGAGTAGACCGCGTCGGGGTGGCCAGAGAGGAGATTGGGTAACCGGATACTGGCGGAGCGGTCGATCATCTCGGTGACCCAGGCGGCGACTTCCGGGCTGTATGGCAACGATGCTACTGGTTCGCTGGACATTGCGTCCTCCTGCGATCGGAATACGAGCAGTGCAGGCGTGAGTCAGTCACCGGGACCGTCCGCAGCGGCTGGCGTTGGTGGGTCATCAATCGTGGCAGCATGCTTCGGTCGCCGCATCGCGTAGCCTGCGCCGAAGACGAGCGCGATCAGGACACCCGCGAAGATCGCGGCTCGCGCGAACGAGATCGACGGCGGATCTGGCTCGTCCTGAATCGCGGCGGCGGTCGCTGTGTCGCCGGTCGGCTCGCCTTCAACGATGACCGTCCCGAGCATCCACGGGTGTGGCTGGCAGAAGTACGCGAACTCGCCTGGGTTCTCAAACAGGATCGTCGCCGACTGCGCGTTCTCAAGCAATCCGGTGTCGAATTCGCCATCGGACGCGGTCGCCGTATGACCGATCCTGCCCTCATTGGTGAAGGTCAACGCCTGACCGGTCTCGATCGTGATCGACGGCGCGTCGTAGCCCCACTGCAACGCGTCCGCTGGCTCGACGATCGCAACCTCGCCGACCGGCTCGACGCCTTCGATTGGAATCGCCGTCGGTTGAACGTTCGTATAGGAACCGGTTTCGTCAGGGGCAGGCACGTCTGGTCCCTCGACGGCCGTCGAGCCGGGGACAACGCGCAGAATCTGCCCCTGGCCCTCGTTCGCCTCGTTGCCGTAGTTGGCGACGTAGAGCGCGCCGTCCGGACCAAACTCCAGCGCGGATGGGAAGACCAGATTCGTCACGACCGGCTCAACCGAACCATCCGGCAGCACGCGCTGGACCTCGCCACCGAAGGCGATGTAGCGTTTCTGCTCCGGTGAGAACTCGGCGGAATACTGGAGGATATACATCGTTCCGTCCGGAGCGAAGGCAACATCGATCGGCGTCGTGATGTTGGTGACGACGCCTTCAGCGATCGTTCCGTCGAGATCGATCCGGTCAATCCGGGCGCTGCCGGGTGTATACGGCGCTGGGCTGAACTGCGCGACGTAGATGCTGCCGTCTGGACCGACGCCTGCACCAACCGTAACCGGACTGTTCTCCCAGGCCGCGAAGATGCTGATTTCACCCTCGGGTGTGACCTTCATGACGCGGTTGAAGTTGCCGTCGGTGACGTACAGATTGCCCTCTGACGCGACCAGATCGTACGGATTGCCGAGCGGGACGGCATCGCCGTTGCTCGGAGGTGGCGGGTTGGCCTTGTTGTAGGCGCCGATGTCGGCGATCGGTTCGAGCTCGTCGTTGGCGTTGATCCGCGACAGGGCCGGCGAGACGGTCATGTGGCCGGCGGCGACCTCGTAGAGCTGTCCGTCGAGGTTAGCGACGCTGCCTGCGCCAAGCATCTCGACGCCTCCATAGAGGCCGATGTTCGGCAGGCCGGTGATCGCGTCCTCGCGCTCGCCGCCCGGTGGAATCTTTGAGACGCGCGCGGTCGTCCCGATCGGCCCTTCGCCGCCGAAGTTGACCGGCAGTGGCACCATCACGTCGCCCGGCGACCCGGACTCGGCGACGTAGAGCGTGCCGTCCTCGGCGAAGGCCATCCCTTTCGGGTTGACCAGGCCGGACGCATACACCTCGACCGTTGTCTCCGACTGAGCAACGGTTCCGACCAGCATGCCGAACCCGCCCCCGCAGCCGATGACAAACGCGAGCAGCAGCGACAGGGATTGACTACGACGAGATATCACTCGCATGAACCACAGCTTTCGCCCGAAGCACCGTCAACCAACCATTATCGTCGGTACACCTCCCCGGAGACCGCCTGTCGCCGAGGGGTTGGCACATGGAAACGTCCGATGCGCGGATCGTAACAGATGATTCTCTGGACAGTCAACGGTAGCGCAGGCAGTTTATCGATGGTGGTTGTTAACAGCCGGGACGAGTCCTCTATCGGTCATCTCCTCACGGAGCGCAATCGGTGCATCGCAGTTTACAGCCTGGCTGTATCCGAACATACACTTCAACTGTAAAGTCACTCGTTGACCCGGCCCGATGGCCGTGCTAGTCTGCCAATACGGAGCAGCAGTTCTCTAACGGCTTCCTGGGCAAAGGAGAATAGCATGACGACAACCAACACCACGACGACCGACGCGACGAACTTCGTCGATACGCTCCAGACCTGGCGGGAAACCCTGACGACGACGCAGCAGACGCTGCTCGATCGGCTTCTGACGACGGCAACGACCACGACGACGACCGACACGACGACCAACGACGTGACCGGTTACATGACGACGGGGACGACCGACACGACGACAGGGACGACCACCACGCCAGACTGGACGGCTGTGACGAACTGGCTCACGACGGCGACGACCGGCACGACCGGCACGACCGGCACGACGGGAACCACGACGACCACCACCACGACCTAGTACGGGTCACACGCGCACCTCATGACGAGGCGCTGAGTTGGTGCCAGGGCGGCTGCTCCGCAGCCCTGGCGTCTCCTCAGCGCTTCGTCGCGTTGTGTTCACGAGAAAACCAGGCGCTCCTCCCCGGTATGGGCGACATCGCGATGTCGCCCATACCGGGGAGGAGCGCCTGGTCGCTGTCATCGGTGATGTGAGGCGGGTTCAGTGCTTGAGTTCGTCCTTGCCACGGACGGTGTAGTCCGGCGCAGCGATCTGGCGCAACGTCTGTTCTTCCCTTGCCCAGACACGCTGGGCAGCCTCCGCGACCTGGCCGGCGCACTCATCGGGGATCAGGACTACGCCGTTCACATCGCCGTGGAGCAGATCTCCGGGACGAACCTGCATCCCCGAGATCATGACCTCGGTGTTCACGCTGACGCAGATCGGGTTGCCGTGTGCAACCACCAGCCCGGCACAGAAGTACTGGAAACCGCCGAGGGCGGCCACTTCCCGCACGTCTCGCAGTCCGCCGTCGGTCAGGATTCCGACCGCGCCGAGCCGCTTCATTGTTGTGCTCATCACCTCGCCGGCGTGGCAACTGTGCAGCCGGTCCTGTCCGACATCCTGCATCACGACGACGGCCGGCTTCGGGGCGGTTTCGAGCAGCTCGTAGAGCTGCTGGAAGCCGATGCCTACCCGTCCTTCCGTCGTGCTGTCGACCGTGCATGTCACGGCGTAGCCGACCGCCGGTGGCAGATCAGGAAAGATGCAGCGGATGTCGTAGCCAACGTAGCCCGCGACACGCGGGCGAATCTCGAACGTCTCGATCGCGTTGGCGATCGTCGGGCTGTCGATCCGGCGTAACGCCGTGAGTTGCTCCGGCGTGAGCTGTGGCACATGCTCCTCCGTCCAGTGCGATTCAACCGTTGTGGGCTGGCGAATCTCCGCAGCGCTCAGGCCACGCGGTATTGAGCGAGTTCCTCGTAGTTTGGATTGACGCCAATCCCCGGCACGCTTGGTGGACTGACCGTGCCATCCGGGTTCAGCATCAGCGTCTCATGGTACATCTTGCCCCACATCGGGTCGACCGAGTCGCGATAGAACTCGAGGATCAATCCGTTCGAGATCGCGGCGACGAGATGGACATGGATATCCTGTGATCCGTGTGGCGCGATATCGAGGTCGTGCGCCTGGGCGAGAGCCGCGACCTTCATGAACTCGGTCACGCCGCCGAGGATCTTGGCGTCGGCATTGAAGATGGCCGCACTCTGGTGCTCGATCAGATCGCGAAACCCATAGCGGGTGTACTCATTCTCGCCGGTCGCGATCGGGATGCTCGTCGCGTCGGCGAGCCGCCGGTGTCCGATGTAGTCATCGGGCGCGACCGGCTCTTCGAACCAGAACGGGTCGAACTCTTCGACTCGCTTGGCGAACTGGATCACCTCGTAGTGCCGGTAGGCGCAGTTTGCGTCGATGAGCAGCTTGACATCCGGGCCGATCGTCTCGCGGACGACGCGCACGCGCTCGACATCTCCCCGCATCGGCACGCCGCCGACCTTGATCTTGATGGCGCGCGCGCCCATCTCAAGGTTTTCTTCCATCTCACGCGCCAGTTCGTGGAGCCCCTTGCCCTCCTCGTAGTAGCCGCCAGCAACATAGGTCGGGACGCTGTCGCGATAGCCACCCAGCAGCTTGTAGAGTGGCAGGTTGGTAGCCTTGGCGCGAATGTCCCACAGGCCAATGTCGATCGCGCTGATGGCGCGTGTCGTCATGCCGCGACGCCCGATCAGCTTCGGCACCCACATCTGATGCCAGAGCCGCTCGACGTTGATCGGGTCTTCGCCTATCAACATCGGGGTGAGGTGTTCGACCGTCACCCGGCCGATTGCGCCTTTCGCACCGAGGCCGATGCCGGTGATGCCCTCGTCCGTCTCGATCTTGACCAGATCTAGGCCAGAGTGCGTGTAGGTGTGCTTGCCGTTGGTGATTGGGCGTGTCCGGGGCCAGGAATACTCCTCAGTCGTGATCGCCGTGATCTTCATGACGGTTGTTTCTCCCCTCGGGTTCAGTGTGACTGGCCGGTCGCACCAGCATCGGCTCAGCTAGCTGGCGAACGTCTGCTTAGCGCCGTGTGCGCAGGCGTGGATCGAGCGCCTGACGCAGACCGTCTCCGACGAAGTTGAAGGCGAGGACGGTCAGAAAGATCGCCGTTCCGGCTGAGAAAGCGATCCATGGTGCCGTTTCGAGGTACTGCGAGCCAGTCCTCAGCATCCCGCCCCAGGTTGGTGTTGGTGGCTGGACGCCGACACCGAGGAATGACAACGACGCCTCAGTGACGATCGCTGACGCAATCAGCAGCGTTGCCTGAACGATGATTGGAGCCGTCGTGTTCGGCAGGATGTGGCGCAGCATGATCCGAAGCGGCGAGACGCCGATGACGCGCGCAGCCGTGACGTACTCATGCTCGCGGACCGTCAGCGTCTGACCGCGTGTCAGGCGCGCCATTGCCGGGATCGATACGAACCTAATCGCGATCATGGCGTTTGCGACGTTTGGGCCAAGTGCGGCGGTGATCGCCAGGGCCAGCACGAGTGTTGGGAATGCCTGGACTGCATCAACGAAGCGCATGATGAGGTCGTCGACGAAGCCGCCCGCGTAGCCCGACAACAGGCCGAGCGTCACGCCCAGTGTCACCGCAATCCCGACCGCGATGATGCCGACCTGTAGTGAGATGCGCGCGCCGTAGATCAACCGCGCCAGCACGTCACGTCCGAGATCGTCGGTCCCGAGCGGATGCGAGAGTGACGGTCCCTGAGTAAACGCCGTGTAATCCTGTGTGGATGGATCGTGTGGCGAGATCAGCCCGGCCCCCAGGGCGCTGACGATCACGATCAGGAGGATAATGAGTGAAGGACCAACCAGCCGGATATCAAGAATTCGTCGCAAGAACGCGAATCGGCGGTGTGTCCGTACCCGTGCTGCGCGTCCTTCCAAAGCAGCCGTTGCCACGTATTCCCCCTTGTCAGGACTCGCTGTCGCCACTCGAATCGTCGTGAGGGCGCTCTCACCAGGACAGTTCCTGGCGCAGATGTTCTCGTTAGCGGAAGCGGATGCGTGGATCGATGTAGCCATATGCGAGATCGGTCAGCAGGTTCGCCAGCAGGACCGTGAACGTCAGCATCAGGACAGCACCCTGCAAAACGGGGAAATCCCGGAAGAAGATCGACTCGACAGCGGTTCTGCCGATACCAGGAATGGCGAAGACCGTTTCGGTAATGACGGCTCCCGAAACGAGGTTGCCGATTTGGAGTCCCAGGATCGTGACAACTGGAATGAGCGCGTTCTTGATCGCGTGCCGGACGATGACGGTGCGCTCGTGCAAGCCACGCGCACGAGCGCTCGTAATGTAGTCCTGCGACATGACCTCGATGAGCGCCGAACGTCCCTGGCGCATGATGACAGCGGCAGAGCCGGTTCCCAGGACCAGTGCCGGCATGATCAGCAGCTTCCCGCTGTCAACCAGATCTTCGAACGGCGACACGTAGCCGCTCGGTGGAAGCCAGCCGAGCGTCAACGAGAAGAGGTACATCAAGAGAAGCGCGAGCCAGAAGCTTGGCAGCTCGATGCCTGCCATCGCCGTCAGCGTCCCGAGGACATCCAGCTTGCTACCGGGCCGCAGCGCCGAGACGATGGCGCCGAACATGCCGAGCGCAACACCAACCAGGAGTCCAGCGACACCGTAGTAGAGGCTGATCGGCGCGCGCCGCAAGAGGATATCGGTGACCTCCTCCTTCGTTCGGATGGAGTTGCCGAGGTCGCCCTGGAGCGTTCGGCCGAGCCATTTTCCATACTGGACCCAGATTGGGTCATTGAGGCCGAGATCCTCGCGGATTGCCTCATAGGCTTCCTCGTTGCCGACATCTTCACCGATCAAGGCGATAGCGGGGTCTCCGGGGAGGCCGTACAGCAGCGAGAACGAGATGATGCTGACGATCAGCATCACCGGGACCATACTGACAAGTCTCCTCAGAACGTACTCTTTCATCGCTCGTCCTTCCCCTGAATCCCGTCATCGTCAGCGCTTCCATCTGGCCGTGGCTTGTCCTCGTCTGTGGCTGAATGGAAGCGCCTGCCTGCGCCCGTAGCGTCGTTCTAGACGACCGAGGCTGCCATCGGACGGTGGATGACCTTGAAGGCATCGAGCACGACACCGAGGTCATGCTCCCACCGGAACTCGTCATCCGCGAGAGTGCTCCGTGAAGGCTCGTAGCGAGGACGTGTCCAGCAGTTGGACGACGTCCTCCCCACAACGCATCGGCACGGCCTATACTCTGCGTGCGCTGCTCGGGGATGGGTGGCGAAGCCGGGTGAGACGGCACGTTGGCGGGAATCGGGTGAGGTGGCTTGGAACCCAGGAAACGGCCAGATCAGGGGTCCAGAAGATACCCGGTCGCAATCCGACGTGAGCTTCCCAGCAAGAAGCCGCCAAAGCGTGGGCCGAAGTTCATCGGCAGGCTCAAGGGCTGGCTGCTGCAAGGGCAACCATCGCCGGGCGAGGGGCCATACGAACGGGAACAGGCACACGTCACCCATCCATGGTGGAAGGTCATGTGCCTGACCGGCGTCGACTACTTTTCGACGCTCGGTTACCAGCCAGGCATCGCCGCGCTGGCCGCTGGCGCGCTCTCGCCGGTCGCGACGCTCATCCTTGTCCTGGTCACGCTCTTCGGGGCGCTGCCGATGTATCGCAGGGTGGCAATCGAGAGTCCGCACGGGGACGGCTCGATCTCGATGCTGGAGCGGCTGCTCGCCTGGTGGCAGGGCAAGCTGTTCGTCCTTTGTCTGATCGGTTTCGTCGCGACCGGCTTCGTCATCACGATCACGCTCTCAGCCGCCGACGCGACGAAGCACGTGACTGAAAACCCGTATACGTCGTTCCTGCACGGCCATGAGGTCGTCGTCACCTTGGCGCTCGTTGCACTCCTGGGCGCGGTGTTCCTGAAAGGATTCAGCGAAGCGATCGGGATCGCCGTCGGCGTCGTGGCGCTCTACCTGCTGCTCAACCTGGTTGTCGTCAGTGTCGGCTTCTACGAGATCGCTCAGCATCCTGAACTGCTCAGCCACTGGCAGGACGCGCTATTCGAGGAACATGGCAACCCGTTGCTGATGGTTGCGGCGGCGATGCTGCTCTTCCCGAAGCTGGCGCTGGGTTTGTCCGGCTTTGAAACTGGTGTCGTCATCATGCCGCTCGTTAAGGGCGACCCAGACGACAACCCGCGTAAGCCACAGGGACGCATCCGCAACACATTCAAGCTGTTGACCGCCGCCGCGCTCATCATGAGCGTCCTCCTGATCGCCAGCAGTATTGTGACGACTGTCCTGATTCCGGCTGCTGAGTTCGAGGATGGTGGCGAGGCGAATGGCCGCGCGTTGGCATTCCTCGCACATGAATACCTCGGCAACGCCTTCGGGACGCTCTATGACATCAGCACGATTCTTATCCTGTGGTTTGCCGGAGCGTCGGCGCTTGCTGGCCTGTTGAACATCGTGCCGCGCTACCTGCCACGTTACGGGATGGCTCCTGACTGGGCGCGGGCATCACGCCCACTGGTCCTCATCTTCGTCCTGATCTGCTTTGTCGTCACGGTGCTCTTCCGCGCGGATGTCGAGGACCAGGCCGGGGCCTATGCCACGGGTGTGCTAGCTGTCATGACATCCGCCACGATCGCTGTGACACTCTCCGCCCGGCGTCACCGGCAGCGTAACCTGACGATCATGTTCGGGCTGATCGCGCTGATCTTCATCTACACGACCGCCGTGAACGTCATCGAGCGTCCAGAAGGACTCGGAATCGCTGGAATCTTCATCGCCGTCATCATCGTCACCTCGCTGGTTTCGCGCGCCTTCCGTTCGACTGAGCTGCGTGTGTCCAGTGTGGTCCTTGACGAGACTGCCGAGCGGTTCATCCAGTCATCGACCGGGCGCAATATCCGCATCATTGCCAACCACCCCGATCAACGCAATGCGCGCGAGTACCTGCTAAAGCTGCGTGAGCAACGGGCCGACAACCACATCCCGGCCAATGATCCGGTCATGTTCCTTGAGGTAACTGTCCGCGACGCATCGGATTTCTCACCTGTGTTGAAGGTTTCAGGGGAGGAAGTCGGCGGCTACTGGATTCTACGGGCGGATAGTTCGTCGGTCCCGAACGCGATCGCCGCGTTCCTGCTCTACCTGCGTGACCGGACCGGCACGCGCCCGCACGCCTACTTTGGCTGGACAGAAGGCAACCCGCTCAAGTACCTGGCGCGCTTCATCCTCTTCGGCGAAGGCGACATTGCCCCACTGACCCACGAGATCCTGCGCAAGGCCGAGCGTGACCCGATGAAGCGGCCTAGCATCCACGTCGGCTAGATTGCCGAAACACATTCACGTTCTGGCGATGGTTACGATTCGGTAGTCCA
>Ga0136611_10002165_pt1 | contig 13658 bp, 15 predicted proteins | sample AntDrymUQ2232306_2_FD_106645 | JGI IMG/M metagenome (GOLD analysis project Ga0136611, IMG submission 106645) | Polar desert sand microbial communities from Dry Valleys, Antarctica - metaG UQ223 (23.06) | ecosystem: Environmental > Terrestrial > Soil > Desert | place: Antarctica: Dry Valley...
AGGCTGGGCATTTGCACAGCCCAGGAGTTCGACGGCGGTTCCACTCGTCGTTCCGTCTCTCGGCGCTTCCTCGGAGTTGTGGGTATCCAACTTCGTGCCTGCCCGACTCTGGTCTGCGCCGACCTCAAGAGGCCTCATGCTGGGAGAGGCTCCAGCGGGCCACTACTTCAAGCTCCTCGAGCCGCAACGTGGGCCTCGCCTGTGGGTGGAAGACCCGATCACGTCTGGGCGGGCGTATGTGGAAGCCGAGAAAGTGGGACCGGTCGGGACTCCACCCAGTTCGCTGGTACCCGCTCGCTGGTGGGGGTACGTTGGCGTCGACGACATCAACGTACGCACCGACCCGACCGACGAGAGTACGATCCTCAGGCACGCTCGCTCAAGGACTGCCGGTGGTCGTCGAGGCGTGGATCGACGGCGAGGAGGTGCTGAACGATCAGCCAGGGTGGGCGAAGCTTGGTGACGGGGTGTTCATCTACGGTCCGCTGCTGCGAAAGGCCCGGATCGAGACGCCGCCGCCAATCCCTTCGCACGGCCCGCTTGCCAATCGCTGGATCGACGTCAACCTCACCCATCAGACGGTCACCGCGTATGAAGATGATGTGCCGGTCTATCTGGCGGTCACGTCGAGCGGCCGGCCTGGCTGGGAGACGCACGAGGGCGTCCACGAAATCTACTGGCGAAAAGAAGTTGAGACGATGGACAGCGCCTCGCTACTGGGTCAGGACGCCTCCAGAGCGAGCTATCGCATTGAGAACATCCGCTGGACGCAATACTTCACCCACGACGGTCAGGCGATCCACGAGAACTTCTGGCGCGACGCCAAGCTCTTCGGGATTCCAAGCAGCCACGGCTGTCTGGGCTTGGACGCCGATGATGCCCGCTGGTTCTGGGAATGGGCCGCCCGGGGCACCCCATTGAGCGTCCACTCTTGACGATCGACCGACCACTCACAACGCGGAGCGGTATCGGTCAATCTACATCGTGGCGCGCGACCTGAATCGACATCCTGCTCGGCGTCGTGCTGCTGGCTCTCGGGTGGCGACTGAGCTCGTCTCTGGTCACCACTACCTTCTAGGCGAACCAACGTGACCGTTAGCCGGTGGCGGAAAGGAGCGGGCGATCACCTTCTCGTCCAGGGAGCGCCTGTTGGAGCTGCCGACGGCCACGATAGAGCCGCGAGGCGACCGTTCCGAGGGGTATACGGAGGCGCGCAGCGATGTCCTTGTAGTCGAGCTCCTCGACATCTGCCAGTGAGATCACCTCCCGGTACTTGTCGGGGAGATCGTTGATCGCGCGGAAGATCTCCTCTTCGCCAAGCCGGCTGAGGATGACTGACTCGATGCCAAGTGCGTCGCCGCCTCCCCAACCGAGCTCTCCTTGCGCCGCTGATGCCTCAAATCGTTCGAGGGAGACGGCCCGTGGCCGGCACGCAAATGCTCGATGGTCGCTGATTCGGAGGTTGTGCATGATGCGGAGCAGCCAGCCACGGACATTCGTCCCCGGCTCGTACCGTTCGAAGTTCCTCAAGGCACGCTCAAGCGTATCCTGTAGCAGATCCTCAGCGGACGGAACGTCATGCGTCAGCCGCAAGGCGATTCGGAACAGGAAGTGGATATGCGGCTCCACTTCGGCAGAAAACAGGCCACCAACCGGGGCGCCCGACGTCATGATCTCTCCAGCGCCGGCGATTCACGTACGCGGATACCCTCTCCATCCGCGTGGTGGTACGCGTCCCGACGTGCTCACCGTATGGCGCTCGGAGACATCGTGGCTGTAAGAGCGCATACTGTGACTGACGTTGTTCGGCCCGCATCCCAACGTCGAAGCGCGGAAGGCCGATGGACCCGCTCCACCCTACGCAATCGCGATGAGCCACCAGCCACGGGGCTTGTGATGGGAGCGCTATGAGAGTCATGGCGATGCTCACCGGTGCCATCGTGCTCGGCGCGCTCGTCGGACTCGGATTATTCCTGGGCGTCCGCCCACGTCCTGAGAGCGCAACGGCCACCAACAGCTCGGCGCCGGTGAAACAGGATGGTCTCCGCGCGGAGCCAGCACCGGCTCCGCGTGTCGGGGCGCCCGCACCGGACATTCAGTTGACCGCGCTCGATGGGACACCAGTCGCTCTGTCGGCGCTCCGTGGCCGCGTGGTCCTGGTGAACTTCTGGGCGTCTTGGTGCGGGCCGTGCGAGCAGGAGATGGCAGACCTCCAACGCCTGTACGACGAGGAGCGAGGCAGAGGACTGGTGGTACTCGGCGTGAACGAGGGCGAGGAGCCGGGGCGGGTTGCTGGATTCCTCTCCCGCAACGGGATCTCGTTCCCGACCGTGACAGATGCTGACCGCTCTGTAACACGCGGATACCAGGTGTACGGCCTGCCAAATTCGTTCTTTGTCGACGGCGACGGTGTCGTGCGGGCACGGATCGTCGGGCCGTTCTCACTCCAGCAGATGCGCCGCCACCTTGAGGCAACTCGCCAGGGTCGAGACGTCCCCCCGCCAGACGTTCGCTCCGTTGCAGCGGCAACAATCGGCCAGGCTGACCAGCCAGTTGGCGAAGTCGGAGGGGCGGCGATCACGCTTGGCGACGTGCACCGCCGCATCGACCTTGAGCAGGCGTTTGCAGCCATTCGCGGCGGAACACCGCCCGATTTGACGGCAGTCGAGAACCAGCCACGGCTTCGCCAGCTCCAGCGGATCGTCGCCGAGCGCCTGATCGAGGAACGCCTCATTGTTGGGCGCGCGGTTGCGGCTGGTCTGATCGTTCCCGAAGGTGACATTGACAGCGATGTCGCCAGGGTCGCCGAGGAGGTCCAACTCGATCCCGAACGGCTTGCCACCGAGCTTGCCGCGCGCGGAGGCAGCATCGATGAGCTGCGAACCGTCCACCGAGCGGCCATCACTATTGGTCAGTTCGTGGCCGAGCGCGTCCTCATGGGTCAGACCGAGGAGAAGATCGACGACTACGAGGCGTGGCTCTCAGCCGCGAAGCAGGCCGCCAACGCCCGCGTCCTGTTGACGGAGTGACGCCTCGCCAGTCCATCTCAGTCAGGCCTTGATTCGGTGGCAGCACCGTCATCGGCTGACTCCGCAAAGGTTGTCTCGCCGGGCGACTCAAGCTGGAACGCGTGCGCGACGGTGTTGAACGAGGCGTAGTGGTTGACGAGGCCAGCAAGTTCGACCACCGTCTCGTCCTCGAAGCCGAACTGACGAAAACCGGCCTGATAATACTCGACAAAGTAGCGGTTCCCGGCCAGCGACGCGCAGGCCAGTGCAACAGCAAACTTGGTGAGTCCATCGATCTCACCGGGACCGAAGACCAGTTTCGTCTTCTCCCAGGCCGCTGCCAGGTAGCGCGGCCGTCGGGCAATCGCGCGCCAGAATGCCGGTACATGGTCCCAGCCAAGACGCTCGTTCGCCCACGTTCGTATTTCGACAAACCGTGTCGCGACGGCCGGCTCGGCGGCATCATCGTCGGCGAGCTGCACAAGCGGATCAGCCCCCGTGGACTGCTCGGACGTCAGGCCGAGTGCATTTGCGGCCCGGCTCTGTCCGGCAACGTGTTCGGCGACGGCGACCACCTCAGCGAACCCGCGCTGCGTCAATCCTAGCCGCGACCCGGCGGCTACATGCGTGCCCAGTCAAAAGCGACAGTTGTTACTCGCGGAGATGGCGATGTGGAGACATTCACGCGTCAGCGCCGAAAGCTGCCCCTGACCTTTGAACGTCGCAGCCGTCTGCGCGAGATTCGCCTCGAGCCACTCCGGCCAGTGGGACATCGCCCGATGGATCGCCGACACATTTTCGAGTGGGAGGCCGCCACGCCGCGCGGCCAGCTCCAGCGCTTCACGGGTACGGCCTGTCGTGTCGTGCGGGTCGGGCAGTGGCAACGTCGTCACGGCAAGACCTCCAGTTCGCCCGCATCGTACCATCTGGTGCCCTGGTGTGAGGTGTGATGAGGTAGTAGCGTGTTGGGCGGCCAGTGACGGCCGTTCGGCAGGCTGGCGCCGGCCGATGAACGCCGCCTCGCTCAATGCGTGCCGAGTCGACGGCCGGTGGTATCCTCTACATTGCCGCGTCGGGGGGACCGAGCGACGTGCTGTCAGATTGCTGTCTGGCGGGGCGTCGACTGGCTGAACGTGTCTCCAGAACGCCTGGAGGCGCCATGTCAGTCGCAACTCCAATGGAGGAGACTACGTGAACGACCGTCCTGATGCCGAGCCGTACAATTATGAGGAATTTGTAGGGTCCGAGGACTTCCTGGCGTTCCGGACCGCGCTGCCGGTCGGCTCGCCTGCGCCGGACTTCGCCGCCACGCTCCTGGCGACCGGCGAGATCGTCTGCCTGAGTGACTTCTGGCGCGAGCGCGACGTGCTGATCGAGTTCGGCTCCCTGACTTGACCATACTGCTCGCTGGCGGTGCCAGCGCTGGAGCCGATGGCTCATCAGTACGCCGACAAGGGGATTGAGTTTCTCTTTGTCTATACGCGCGAGGCCCATCCCGGCGAACATTATCCGGCCCATCGGAGCTTCGAGCAGAAGCTCGCCCAGGCCCGCGCGTTCCAGACGCTTCTCAACGTTGAACGGCCCATCCTGGTGGACGACTTCGAAGGCACGGGCCACCGGCAGTACGGCATGTTGCCAAACATGACGTACCTCGTGGGGCTTGGCGGCCGGGTGCTTTTTCGGGCCGATTGGACCGACCCTCCGACCATCGTGACGGCGCTTGAGTACGTGCTCGCGTGCAGGGCACGACGACGAGAGGGGTTGCGGCTGGCGCCGTTCTACGCCGAGATAGTGGGGCAGCGCTGGAACGATCAGGCGAAGTTCCAGGAGGGGCTCGAACGCGCGGGGCCGAAGGCCGTCGAGGAGTTTGCCCGGGCAACGCAACAGACCTGGCCAGAGCTGTGGGGCTCTCCCTCAGTTTTGGTGCATCGGGTCAACTGATCAGGGCTCCGTCCCAGTCAGGGGTCCGTCAGGCTGCCCCGACAGCGACCAGGGCCTCAGCCGGTCCCGCAAAGCCGTCCGGTTCTGCGAATGCCGCGAACGTCCGCTCGATGTCGGCCCAGGCGGCAGCCCGGTCCGTTTCGCCCAACATGTCGAGTAGCCGCATCAACGGCGGCTGCGTCTCTCGGAGATTGCGCAGCGCGTCTGCCAGGGAGGCGAAGCGGTACACGAAGGGGACGGCCTGAACATCCACCTCTCGAAAGCCGGCGCGCTGAAGTTCGCGCATGAGCGTGGCCGGGTCGTTGAGCGCCCACTGCCCGGGGCCAGGTTCAGGGAACGACCGACCGGCCAGACGGCTGGCGATCGCCTGCGGCGCGGCGCGGAACGCGTTCCGCTCGAGGGCCGAGAAGACCACTGCCACGAACCTTCCGCCGGGCTTCAGCACGCGCAACACTTCAGCTAGCGCCCGCTGGACATCTGGGACGAACTGCAGGCTGAAGCTTGCCATCACGGCGTCGAATGATCCTGACTCCAATTTGAGGTCCTGAGCATCCATTACCTGCGTCTGGACGTTGACCAGGTCGGCCGCTTGGGCCGCTTCGCGGGCCAGATCGAGCATGGAGGAGGAGATGTCGGTCGCCATTACCGTGCCGGTAGGTCCGACGCGCTGTGCCGCCAGCAGGGTCTGGTCGCCCGTGCCTGCGCCGAGATCAAGCACCCGGCTACCGATCGTCACTCCGACCAGGTCGAGCATCAACTCGTTTACAGGGGCCAGGGCCTGACCGCGTGCCGCCGCTCCACTCTGCCAGCCACTGGCCGCATCTCGAGATACCCATGCCTCGCCCGCCTTGCTCGGCTTCGCTCGTTCCATCGCCATGGCCCCACCTCCTCGATGATCGCCATAGTACTCGCTGGCGGACGGGGCCAAGCGCGGCCGCATGGCGCCCGCCTCTTCCAAGCTGCTGGTGAGGCCGAGAGGATCAGACAGCCTGCAGGAGCCTGAGACGGAGCAGGTCAAAGTTTGCACGACCATACATGCTGCGCTTCAGGAGCTTCAGCTTGTTGACCTGGCCCTCGGTCTGGCCGTTGCTCCACTCCAGCGAGAGCGCGGCTTCGACCGCTGCTCGGTCGTCGGTCAAGCCACGAGCGAACCGATCCAGTTCGGGGATCCCGCTGGTGGTCACTCGCGTCAGCCAGGCATCGAATCGCTGGCCCGTTCGCTCCCGAGCCATGCCCGCAAACTCCTGGGCCAGGTCGTAGGCGAGGGCGATCGTCGGCTCCTGGTCACACAGTCGTCTCAGGTAGTCCCGCTCCTCTTCTGGTAGCTGATCCTTATCTCGGCTTTGTCCATTTGGTAGACGGAACGAGAGAGGCAGGGTACCGTGGACTCACACCCCACTTGCCAGAAAGGGTGAGCCATGGGAGCCCTGCCTCCAGAGATTGTACGCGTCCTCCGGGTCTTCGAGGATGTCTTCAGTGAGCGCGTGTGGGACTGGGTCCAGGTGCTGGTGGTCGGGGCGATCCTGACCCCGGGCCAGCGCACGGTAGCCGCCGTGCTCCGGGTGATGGGGTTGAGCGATGAGCGGCAGTTCCAGAACTATCACCGGGTGCTCAATCGGGCGCGGTGGTCGAGCCGGGAGCTGGGTCGGCGCCTGCTCTCGGTCCTGGTTCGGGTCTTCGTGCCGGTCGATGGGCCGGTCCTGGTCGGGCTGGATGAGACGATCGAGCGTCGGCGTGGGGCGAAGATCGCGGCGAAGGGGATCTACCGCGACCCGGTGCGGTCGAGCAAGAGCCACTTCGTCAAGGCGAGCGGGCTGCGCTGGGTCTCGATGCAGGTACTGGCCGAGATCCCGTGGGCCGGGCGGATCTGGGGCTTGCCGTTCCTGAGCGTGCTGGCCCCCTCGGAGCGATACAACCTGGCACGTGGCCGTCGGCACAAGACGCTGCCCGTGTGGGGGCGGCAGATGATCCGCCAACTGAGGCGCTGGCTGCCCGAGCGCGAGTTGGTGGTCGTCGCGGACAGCACCTACGCCGTCCTGGAGTTGCTGGCCGACGCCGCCGGGCTGCCGCACCCGGTGCCGGTCATCACCCGCCTGCGCCTGGACGCCGCCCTGTATGACCCGGCGCCACTCCGCGAGCCCGGAACCAAGGGGCGCCCACGCGTCAAGGGCGAGCGCCAGCCGACGCTGGCGGCGCGCCTGCTCGATCCTGCCACGGACTGGGCGGCGCTGACCGTGCCCTGGTACGGCGGCGGGACCGCCCAGGTGGAGGTGGCGACCGGCACCGCGCTCTGGTACCACGCCGGTCAGCCACCCGTCGCGCTGCGCTGGGTGCTGCTGCGCGATCCCGCCGGCCAGTTCGAGCCGCAAGCCCTGCTCAGTACCGACCCGACCGTCTCCGCGACCCAGATCATCGCCTGGTTCGTCGCCCGCTGGTCGCTCGAAGTCACCTTCCGCGAGGTCCGCGCTCACCTCGGCGTCGAGACCCAGCGCCAATGGTCGGACCTCGCCATCCTGCGGACCACCCCGGCCCTGCTCGGCCTCTTCTCCCTAGTGACCCTCGTCGCCCAGGCTCGCCTCGACCGCCAACCGCTGCCGGTCCGTCAGGCAGCCTGGTACGCCAAGTCCGCCCCGACCTTCTCGGATACCCTCGCCTTCGTCCGTCAGCAGCTCTGGCCCGTCACCGTTTTTTCGACGTCACCGTCATCCGACGAGGTCGTCGAAATCCCCCGCGCTCTTTTCGACCGCCTCACCCATACTCTGGCGTTCGCCGCCTGAGTCCCGGTCGATATGGACAAAGCCGAGCTTATGCCAGACCAACAAGGACGCCACGCGGCGCGCAGAGGGCACCCTGGTCACCGTCGGACGGGACGACGCTACGGTCGACGCTGATGGCTCTTGCTCGAGGCGCTTGAGAAACAGGGAGACGGTTCTGGCGCTGTGTTGATAGCCCAGTAGCCGGATCTCTCGGAACAGCCGCGACCGATTACGGCACCCCTCCGCCCAACGTTGGATCAGGTAGGCCTCGTACGGCGCCAGCACGCGGCGTCCGGAGCGCTGGGGCTGCTGACGTTCGGGAGGACCCCCGAGGGCGAGATAGCGGTAGACCGTGCGCCGCGTGGCGCCAACGAGCTGGGCGATATCGAGGACGGTGAACCCGGCATCCCGGAGCGTCCGCATCTGCTTGTACCGTTCCACCTTGCTGGCATGCCTCTGCTGGCTGACAGCTTCAGCCCGTTGCTGCCAGGGGACCAGGGTAGTCTCACGCGAGTCAGGCAGCGGCCCGAGGACGGAGTCGCCCGCTCCTGCCGCCACCTTGAGGGCGGGCCTGAAGCGGAGCAGGCACCGTTCCAGTGCCTCGACCAGGTTCTGGATCAAGTGCCACCGATCGGCCACCTGGACCGCCTGCGGGGCACCCTTCCTGGCGGCCTCCGCGTAGGCAGGAGCGCGATCACGACTGAAGACCTCGACGCCGGGATGCGCCCGGAGCCACTCGACCAGCGGCTCGGCGCTCCGAGCCGGCAGCAGCTCTACGATCTGATGCTGCTCGAGGTCGACCAGGATGGTGCCGTACCGGTGACCTTTGCGGAAGGCCCAGTCATCGACGCCGAGCACCCGGGGAGCCGGCTGCTCAGAGACCGTGACACGGCGAATGAGGCGCAGCAAGGTGGCGGGACTGGCGGTCATCCCCAGGCGCTCAACGATCCTGGCCCCAGGCTCACCTCCCAGCGCAAAGGCCAAAACGCGGAGGACCGACTCAAGTCGCGCCGTCCTCCGAGCGTACGAAGCGACGACGTGCGGCAGGCGTTCGGTGAAGACCCGCCGCGTGCAAGCCAGCTGTCGGCAGTAGAACTTGCGGACACGCAGATGGAGTCGGACTGCCTGGCCACCCCACGGCAGGTCAGCGATCGTCCTCTGGTAGTGGCTGTGGACCGCTGCGGACCACGTTCCGCAGCTGGGGCACGCCCCTCGAGGAGCCGTGGCCTCAAGAGTGGCGACGATCTGGTCCGGTCCGATCGACACGTCTCGAAGCTGGAGGCCGTGCGCGAGAGGAAGCAAGTTTGTGGCGAGGGTACGAGTGCTTGGCATCGCTCCAAATCGTACCGACCACCGTCACCGTCTCCACCAAAATCGAGGGAGAGCCAGCTGTGGGTGCACATAGCGTCCATATCGCTGTCACATGCGATCGCTGGCAGGGCCTGGTTGAGAGCAGCTTGACTCTTGGCCCAGGATCGGCTCCTCGAAGGGCTCAGCGCGCGTGGGGTAGGTGGTCCTACTCCACGGAGTCGATTCGGCTGTGCGTGAGCCCGATTTCTCTGCCACCGATCCGACGGATATATGCACCCACAGCCGGCTCTCCCTCACTTTTGGTGAGAGCCAACGCGACCACCCCACTCGAAGGGCACTGCCGCCCGCCGCAAGGCAGGAAGGGCCCCGAAGAGGCCCCTTTGGCGTCCTAACCTGGGCCCTCGGCCCCACTCAGGGCGTTCATCGAGCGCCCAAACGCCCTGATTCACCAAAAGTGAGGGAGAGCCCCACAGCCGTGGCCGAGTCTGCAACGCAACGCTGGACGCGCAGCGGGTCGCGCGGGCCTGGGAGAATCGAGCTCCCCGGCGAGACCGGTCCCCGACCAGCTGGCTAATCGCGCCGTCGCTCCCAGGCACATCGCGAGTGCCGGCAGCGGCCTGTCACCCCGGACGATGCCCGAGGCGGCAGGCCGCTGGCATGCGAAGACCTTAGCGCTCCGTCCAGCGCACGATGCCGTTCCCGAGTGCGGCCTCGGTGGGAACTTCTTGCTCCAGCATGGCGTCTCGCACGCGTCGGAGCAGGCCAGCAAGGGCCGTCTCGGTCCAGAGCCAGTCCTGAAGCTCCTCACCGCTCAAGCCCGGTCGCTGGCCGAGTCGTGCCTCGATATAAAACGCCTTGAGATCGTCGGCGACCAGGCGCAGATACTGGGCGCGGCTGAACTGGTCGGGCCAGGCCGGCAGGTCAGGGTCACCCCGGACGTACGCCTCAAGCAGTCTCACAAGGCTGCGGAAGCGGTCGGCAGGCACGCCCGTCAGACCGATCATCGTGCGCCCATGCTGGGACTCCACGAAGGCACGGTAGTATGGACGGAGCGTCGTGACCTCAAACGCGACGTCAGCAGACCGGTCGACAACTGGTGTGGGTGTTGTTCGGCCGGGAGCAGCCACACCGCTGCCGGGGATCTCCTCATCGAACTCCTCAAGCACCGGGCCGGACGGCCGCTCCAGCAGATCCCAGGCAGCCCGCAGCACCCGATGCTGGAAGTCGGGATCGTTGGGGCGCCCGAGCGGCAGCCCGTACGGGAAGCGTACGACGAGTGCTCTGGGCGGCTTCACCTTCTCGGCGTGTTCGCGGATCAGGCAGATCTGGACGGTCGCGATCCCGTGGCGCTCGATGACACGGGCGAGCACACCACCGGTGTGCGTGCAGAGCGGTCAAGGCCCGGTGAGCACGACCGTATCGACGTGATCGGCGCGGAGCAGGCGAGCGACTTCGGCACCAGTCGTCTCCTGAAGCCGAAGATGGTCCCGCACCGCACCGTGGAACGAATAGTAGTTCGTCGCGAGCGAACCGATCTCTCCCCGGTCACGCAACTCGCGAAGTCGGTCGACTGGAAAGGTCACGTTGAGATCCTGCTGGATCCCCGACCGGTCAAAGCTGATGCTCGGATGACTCAGGAGGAGTTCGCTGGGCCGCACGTCGGATGGGATCACTCGAAACGGGACGTCCTCTCCGGCATGCGCGGAGACGAACGACACGTCGCCGCGCACGTGGACACCCGAGGTCGTCACGATCGCAACGCGCCGAGTGGTGAGCGGTGCTGGCGAGGGCGTCCAGGGAACGTCGTCATTGATCTGGCAGGGAAACGTCAGGATGACGTTCCGCTGGAGCTCCGGCAGATATTCGAGTCGAGGCATCCACAATCCTCCATTGGGCGGTTCGTCTGGTCCGATACGATGGTGGCAGTGCGACGGTTCGCGCTGGCTGTACGTGTCCGGGTGTCGATCACCTCCACTGAGGGTGGCGTGGAAGGCAACTCTGCAGGAGATCGGTCGTCGTCTGCACGTTCCTGCAATCGTGTCACCGGGTGTGGTTACGCGCAGGATGATCCGCCGCGCTCGGCGTGCCCATCGACCTCACCGCTTCAGACGATAGAACGCGCCGAGAATGGCGCCGTACACGATGTGCGAGATGAGCACCGAGATCGGCGTCCGCCGTCCGTAGTTCAAGGCCAGGACGCCCGGCGGCTCGAGCTGGCGTGTCGGGGTCGGGCCGTGCTGCTCGCTCGCCATGCGTGGGTGCATGCTGGGAATCAGCACCATACCGGCCAGCAGCACGAACGAGCCATGCACCAGCCCGATTAGCGCACCGAGCCACCAGGACGCCCGCCGCCAGCTCTCAAAGCCGGCGGCGTAGACGAACGCGAACAGCCAGCCATTGATGATATGAACCATGAACCCGACGAGCATGGCCCGATCTCGATTCGGCGTGAACATCGTCCCCAACATGTACGGAAGGCTCATCCGCGTGAGGCCGAGAGCCTGGCTACCAGACATGAGGCCGGTCAGCACGACGGTGCCGACGAAACCCCAGAGCAGTCCGCCGCGCCAGTTCATATGCTTGGCTCCTTGTTGATTGCCCCTGCTGGGAGGCCCGAGACGGTGCGGGCGTGCCCATCCCGCGCGCCGGCAAGGGTCAACGCGGCATTGATCAGTCCGACGTGGGTGAAGGCTTGAGGGAAGTTCCCGAGCGCCGCGCCGGTCTCTGGGTCGATCTCCTCACCGTACAGGCCGACATCGTTCGCGTACCTGAGGAGCTGCTCGAATGCCTCAGTCGCCCCGTCGAGGTCGCCGCCACGCGCCAAACATTCAACTGCCCAGAAACTCGTGATGCCGAACGCAGCCTCGCCCTCCGGAAGTCCGTCGTCAATCTCTCGATACCTGTAGATGAGGGCATCGTGACCGAGACGCTCCCGAATACGGGCACAGGTGGACTGCATACGTGGATTTGCACCGTCGACGTAGCCGTAGAGCGGCAGAGTCAACAGGCTGGCGTCGAGATCATTGCCACCGAAGGTGCGCGTATAGCTCCCAAGTCCTTCGTTGAATCCGTGCGCCTCGATCTGAGCACGAATCGCGTCCCGTTCAGCTCGCATCTCGTCGACGCACACCTGGATGCGGCCGGCCTCGTGCATCCGCACCAGCCGGTCGAGGGCGACCCAGCACAGAGCCTTCGAATGGGTATTGTGGGATCGGCCGGAGCGACCTTCCCAGATGCCTTCGTCTGGCTCGCGCCAGCGCTTGCAGACGGTGTGTCCAAGGCTGTCCAGAAGTCGCACGGTGTCTGCGCTGAAGCGCTCTCCCCGACGAGCGAACACGGCGACAGCGTCGATCATTTCGCCGTACACGTCAAGCTAGAGCTGGCCCTGCGCACCGTTTCCGATCCTCACGGGGCGTGAGCCGGCGTAGCCGTCCAGGTGAGGTAGCTCCTGCTCAGTGACGCGGGACTCGCCAAAGACGTCGTACATCACCTGCAGCTCCGGCGAGGTTAGCCGCGTGGCGTGTAGTATCCAGTCCAGGAACGCTGTGGCCTCCTCGTCGTATCCGAGTGCGAGGAGAGCCTGGAGGGTGAACGAAGCGTCACGCAACCAGCAATAGCGGTAGTCCCAATTGCGCGACCCACCAATGGCCTCCGGGAGAGACGTCGTCGGCGCAGCGATGACCGCACCCGATGGCGCATAGGTCATCAGCTTGAGCGTCAGCGCGCTTCTGACGACGGCGTCGCGATACGGCCCACCGTAGGCGCTGCGGCTACTCCATGCCTGCCACCAGCGGATTGACTGTTCAATCTGCCGCCGCGCCACCGCGCCAAGCATCGGCACGAGCGTCGGCCCCTCCCGACTGTACGCCATCGCGAGATAGACTCGCTCGCGGGCCTTCAGCCGGTAGGTGCCCACGGCAGACTGCCCATCGTCCACGACGCTGAGCGGAACGTCGGAGCGAAGCACGCACGCCGCTCCGCCGATCTCGATCCAAAGCCCCAGCTCCCCGCGTGACTCGATCCTCGGCCGCTGCCGGGCGTAGTTTGGACGAGGCTGGTATAGCACTTCGATGTCGATGCTGCCTTCCAGCCCCTCAAGTTCGCGAAGGACGAGATGCTCCGGAAGTGGAGCGGACCGCTTCGCTTCTTCCGACATGACTGGCATCAGGTCGCGGAGCACACAGGTACCGCCTGCAGTGCTGTAGGTTGTCTCAAGAACATTCGTGTCGGCTACATAGCCCCGCTCTGATCGGAAACTACCGACAGGTCTGACCCGGAACCGACCACCTGCTTCTGCATCGAGGAGCGCGGCGAAGATCGTCGGGCTGTCGAAGCGAGGCAGGCTGAGAAAATCGAGCGACCCGTCGCGCGACACGAGGCCGGCCGTCCGACAGTCGCCAATGATGGCGTACTCCCCGATTGGCGCGTACCTGGCAGACGCGTCTGGATCTCGCTGTCGCTCGGTGCACACGTGCCTCACCTTTGTCCAAATGAACAGCGGCACTTGGCGATGCCAGCTGAGATATTGTCAAGAGTTGTGGATCGGGGCATGATCAGGCAGCGGTCTGAATCACGTCGGTGGTAGTGTCGCGCTCGATCCTGAGGCCGTCGCGGAAGCGGACGCCGGCGCGGACCTGGGCGA
>Ga0136611_10002166_pt1 | contig 13655 bp, 10 predicted proteins | sample AntDrymUQ2232306_2_FD_106645 | JGI IMG/M metagenome (GOLD analysis project Ga0136611, IMG submission 106645) | Polar desert sand microbial communities from Dry Valleys, Antarctica - metaG UQ223 (23.06) | ecosystem: Environmental > Terrestrial > Soil > Desert | place: Antarctica: Dry Valley...
ACGTTGAACAGCGGCGACCAGTCGCGCCGGGCGATGAACGACGCCAGCGAGCGTCCACCCAGCCAGGTGGCGATTGGATCGAGCAGGAACACGACCGACATCCAGACGAGTGGGAAAAACCGATCCGGCCAGAGCAGTGTCAGCGCAACCATCAGCCAGCCGGTCAGGTGGATGCCGAGGAGCAGTCGCGGCGTTGGATCGATCTGTGGCAGTCGCCGCAACGGGTCCAACCGGAATGAGCGGACCAGTTCAGTCGTCGTCAGGACAGCCGGAACGACCGTCGAGAAGGCCAGGCTGGCTAACAGGGCGTATTCGAGCGCCGTGTAGCGGGCAGGTGTCCGGTAGTTCCAGTTGCCGACGATCTCGTTGAATCCCTCGAACACCCACCAGAGCGGGACCGAGACAGCGAACAGCCAGATCACGCGCCATCCGTCACGCTTGATCGGCGATGTCCCGGTTCGCAGCGCGAGAAGACCGTCGACGATGAGGATGTAGCCGAGCCAGAGAGGGAAGAAGTAATAGTCTGACAGCGGACGCAGTTGTTGCCATGAGACGGTCCAGAAGATAGCGATGAGCGCAAGCCCGATCGCGAGACGGCCCATCGTCGCTTTGACAGTCGCCACATGACTGTGCTGTCGTGCCGCCAGATCGGTCATGGAGCGAGTATAGCGGCCTTCGCCGTCCAAAGTCGTTGCCCTCTGAGATGTCTTGACGCATTGATGGCTGTCGAGACTCCCCTGCCGTCCTGAGCCGGGATTCGCCTCAACGGAGTCACGATAGTTCTGCACTGACCTGGGGCGGCTTGCAAGTTGCCCCGAAATGCGTTGCAATCAGCGGCATGATCGAGCGACGGAGCGACGGCGCGCGGATATCGCCATCAGTCCTCAACAGCGACCTGACCCGGCTGGCCGATTCGCTGCGGCTGCTGGAACAGGCCGGAGCGGATTTCGTTCATCTGGATGTGATGGATGGAGTCTTCGTGCCGAACATCTCGATCGGGATTCCGGTCGTCGCATCGGTGCGGGCAGAGACGCGCCTGCCGCTGGATGTGCATCTGATGATCGACGCACCAGAGCGCTACATCGCCGAATTCGTCGCGGCCGGAGCCGACATCCTCACTGTCCACGTCGAGGCGACTCGACACCCGCATCGCGCGTTGCAGATGATCCGTGAACGAGGTGCGAAGGCCGGACTCGCTCTCAACCCCGGCACGCCGGTTAACCACGCCATTGAATTGCTGTCACTCTGTGACCTCGTCCTCGTTATGAGCGTCAACCCCGGTTTCGGCGGACAAGCGTTCATCGCTTCAACGATCCAGCGCCTGGAGCGCGTGCGTTCCGCAATTCGTGATGGTGGACACAATACGCTCGTGGAAGTAGACGGCGGCGTCTCGACTCGAAATGCAGGCGAGATCGTGGCAGCGGGCGCCGATATCCTGGTCGCCGGCACAGCACTTTTCGGAGCGAGCGAAGGCCTTGTCGCGGCTGTCGAGGCGCTGCGAGCGGCATCGGCTATCCCCCCATAGGGAATCAGTCGTCGCGAGCCGAGCGCATGCGCGAGACGACGACGACGGCGATCAGGCAGACAAGCGCGGCGATGACGAATGATTCGCGGATGACGTCGAGTGTCATCGGGACGATCTGAGCGTTGAAATATTCCTGCTGGCGGGTGAAATACTGCGTGGTGGACTCACCCGGATTGGGTGAAATCTCGGGCACTTGACCGACCTTCTGGTCGAGCCGTTCGAGGCCGTAGGCGGTGATGGCCGAAAGGCCGACCGTCATCCCGAGCAGGCGCGCCAGCAGGACCAGTCCGGAGGCAGCGCCGTAGTCCTCGGTGCGCGCGGCCCGGATGGCGACCTCGCCGATGGGCGCGATGACGATCCCGAGGCCGAGACCGGCCAGCGCGATCGTCGCCGACATCTGGGCCAGCGCGAACTCATCCGGCCACCAGCGCATTGTGACGAAGCCAAGCGCCGCAATGACCAGCCCAACACCGGCGGTCAGGCGCGGTCCCGCCCGATCGACGGTACGACCCCCGATCAGGGCCCCGATCGTCATTGCGATCGTCAGACTGCCGAGCAGCAGGGCCGAGTCGCGCGACACATCGTCTTCGTCAACCAGTAGCGCGACAGCCAACGGAGCGTTCACCATGGCAGTGATTAAAGCCGCGCCGACCAGCAGGTTCGCGCCGCCCGCGATCTGGAAGATGCGGGAGCGGATGAGCGCGCGCGGGAGGATCGGTGTTGACGCGCGGCGTTCGAGCACGATGAAGGCGACGAATGCGACCAGCGAGAGGGCCAGGATCGGAATCCGGTAGTCGGACAGCGGGTTCGTTGAGCCGCCGAGGCGAGCGGCGCCCTGCTCGGCACCGAGCGAGCCCTCGCCTCCCGATGACAGCGCGAGACAGAACGCGACCAGCGCGATCGTCCCAACCAGTGCCGAGAGGAGGCTTGGTCGCAGCGCACGGCCACGTGGAACGATTCGCGCGTTGGTTGTGAAGAGCAGCCCGGCGGCAGCGATGCCGAGCGGCAGGTTCAGCCAGAATATCGCACGCCACGATCCGAACAGGCCGTTGATGGCGGCGCCCCAGACGGGGCCAAGCACCCAGCCGAATGTGTCGACGGCGGCGACCATCCCCAACGCTGCGGCGCGGCGATGGCGCGGGACGATATCGGCGACAAGTGCCATCGACACCGGCAGCATCGCGCCGCCGCCGAGTCCCTGCAACGTCCGCCCGGCGATCATCAGCGCGAGACTGTCCGAGACCGCGACGACGACGGAGCCGCCGAGGAACAGCAGCATCGCAGCTGTGAAGACCGGAATGCGGCCGGCAAAATCGGAGATGCGGCCCGTGATCGGGACGGTGACGGTATAGGCGACGAGGTAGGAGAGGACGATCCACGAATACTTGTCCGCATCGACCGGATTGATGCGCAGATCGCTGAGGACGGCTGGCAGGATCGGCGCAACGACCGTCAGGTCGAGCGCCGCCAGAAAGACGACGGTCAGTACCGGCAGCAGGATCAGGCGCTGCTGCCGGGCGGTTGCTTCAGGCTCTGTCAAGGTCAGGTTGTCCGCGTCGGCACCACCGGCGCCTCAATCTCGATCTCTTTGTCGTGCTCGGTCATTTGTAGCGTCCAGGTGGCCGGGGATTCACGAACTCCCTCAGGCTCGGTCAGCACGACTTGCAGCAGTTTCGCATCGTCCTCGCCAATCCAGAGCGTGACCTCGATCGCCTCGCCCTCGATCGTGCCAGCCGTGATCTCGCCGACCCGATCTGCCGCAACCGTCCCGGTCACCTTGTGCGCCCGCTGCCCGTTGATCTCCTCGGTGCCGTCAAGCTCTGGATTCTGGAGATCGGTCATGATCGGCCCGATCCCGTCGGTATCGCTGAAGAGAACCGATGGATCGTAGCTGAAATCGTCTGGCGCGCGCTCCCAGTTCCCTGAGAGCAGGTTGGTGATGAAGATTTCACCATCGACCGCGACCAGCGAGATATCGACAGTCGTGATCTGTGCATCGACGTTCGCGCTGGCAGCCACCGAACCGGGACGCTTGATGTCGCCATCCGCTGAGAGGAGCTTAATCGTCTCGTCTTCATCCAGGAAGGCATCGCCATCGACCTCAAGCGTGAAATGCGCGCTTTCGGTTTCGGCCCAGGCATCCCGGCCAGACTCAAGCACCTCCTCAGCCGTCAGCTCGGCAACCGGGCTGGCCTCGGGGGTTTCGACAACGGCGTCATCAGCATCATCGTCACCCATACACGCGGTCGTGGTGAAGACGAGCAGGAACAGTAGAATGAGCGCTGGAAATCGTCGTGGCATGTAGACCCCTCACTAGCAGCAGATCGTTTCGCGTCTGTTTGCCGGGGATGTGCATGCTACGATGCAAACGCGAAACAGTATCGTATTATAGGCGGGTGTACGCACTATCCGTTCCAAGCAGGGTATCCGAGCATCCCAACGGCGCCGCGATGCGGCTTGGTGTCTAACTGAGGAGAGTTGCGGACGTGGAGGACAGCCGGCTGGTCGTAGGTGCGGCAACTGACCCCGGACCCGTCCGGGAACAGAACGAAGACGCCGTTTACCACAACGTGTTGGTCGATTCTCCTGGCAGCGAGCTCACGCTGCTGGCCGTCGCGGACGGGATGGGCGGCTACCAGCGCGGTGAGATCGCCGCGCAAATGGCGATCGACACGCTCATCGAACGCTTCAGCAGCGCCGACTCCGATGACCTCGTCCTGATGCTCAAGCAAGCCTACCGGCTGGCCAACGAGCGCATCTTCGCCGACGGCTCTGCCGAGGGCGAGCACAATATGATGGGGACGACGCTCGTGGTTGGGGCCGTCCGAGGGACCGACCTGGTGATAGGCAACGTCGGCGATAGCCGTGCCTACCTCGTCCGCGCCAACTCGCTCAACCAGATCAGCAACGATCACTCGCTGGTTGCCGAGCAAGTGGCGATGGGCGCGATGACGCAGGAAGAAGCACGTGAAAGCCATCACAAGAACATCATCACGCGCGCGCTCGGTCACCGCCAGCGCGTCGAGGTCGATATCTTCGAGCTGACGCTCCTTCCCGATGACCGGCTGCTCATCTCGACCGACGGTCTGCACGACTATCTCGAAGACGATGAGATCGTTGAGCTCATGACGGGGATGCAGCCGGAGGACTCATCGCGCGAGATGGTCGCGCGGGCGATCCAGGCGGGATCGACCGACAATGTCTCAGCGCTCGTCGTCTGGGCTGCCCCGGTCAGCGTCCTCGACGCGCCGCCGGTCGCGGTACCAGCGGGCGATCAGGCTGGGTCGAACCGGCTGATTACGATCCTTGTCCTGGTGGGCCTGGTGATCTTTATCGCGATCATCGGCTACATATTGCTGGCGGCCTAGTCAAGGTGCAGATGGCGCGCCGCATTGTCGACGCACACACGCATATCTTTCCGCCGGATGTCGTCGCGCGACGTGATATCTATCACTCGCGCGACGCCTGGTTCAGCCTGTGCTACGAGAATCCGAAGCTGCTGCTGGCGTCGCCTGGTGATCTGATTGCCAGCATGGACGAAGCCGGTATTCAAACCTCGCTCGCCTGCGGCTTTCCGTGGGCCGATCCGGGCCTTTGCCGCGAGCACAATGACTGGATGGCCGAGGCGTGCCGCGCGCATCCTGGCCGGATCGCGTTCCTGGCGATCGTCGCTCCGCATCTGCCCGGCGCAGCCATCGAAGCCGAACGCGCGTTTGGACTCGGCGCTGTTGGGATTGGGGAACTGAATGCGGACGCACAGGGCTTTGACCTGACCGTGCCGAATTCAATCAGCGAGTTGATGGAGCTTTGTCACGAACAGCGTAAACCTGTCATGCTGCACTCGACCGAGCCAATCGGGCATCTCTATCCCGGTAAGGGAGCAGCGACGCCGGAGCGGCTGTTCGTCTGGCTGAGCGCGTTCCCGGCCCAGCCGGTCGTCCTTGCCCACTGGGGCGGCGGTTTGCCGTTCTACGAGCTGATGCCGGAGGTTCGGGCGGTTACCCGAAACGTCGCCTACGATTCGGCGGCGACGACCTACCTCTACGACCACACCATCTTTTCGCATGCCGTGTCGCTGGTGGGCAGCAAGCGAGTGGTATTCGGGAGCGACTACCCGATCCTGCGTCAGGATCGCCTGACCCGCCGCGTCGCGCGTCAGATCGAGGACGACGAGACGCTGGACATGATCTACGCGGCGAACGCCGACCGAATCTATGGCCTGAGAGAGGGACAACCGTGATCGCAGGGCTACGCGGCCAGATCGGGCGACTGGAGGTAGCCGCCGTCGTCGTCGACCTGCACGGCTTCATGCTGCGCGTCCAGACTTCGACGCGCGTGCTGGCGAATCTCGGCGCAACTGGCGACCCGATCGAGCTCATGACGCATCTCGCCGTTCGCGAGGACGCGATGACCCTCTACGGGTTCCCGACTCAGGCCGAACTGGACCTGTTTGAGTTGCTGCTGACGGTGAGCGGGGTTGGACCGAAGGTCGCACTGGCGCTGCTGTCGTTCGGCCAGCCATCGTCGCTCTACGAGGCAATCGCCAATGAGGACACGGTACTTCTGTCGAAAGTTCCCGGCATCGGCAAGAAGACCGCCGAACAGATCGTCTTCCACCTGCGCCGCAAGCTTCCGGACTTTGTCCCCGCTGGCAATTCGCCAACCGATGATGCCGACCGCGAAGCTGTCGTCGCCCTCGAAGCACTCGGCTACACGCTCGCCGAAGCACGCTCCGCCCTTGCCGCCGTCGAACAACGTGGCGGGATGTCGGTTGAAGAGCGCGTGTACAACGCGCTGCAACGCCTCGCGAAGAGCTGAGTGCGGTCGTAGACGAACGACTTGTTCTGTCATCCAGAAGTACAAGGCCAGCGAAAGATTCCCAAGCTCAATGTGAGGCGAGAAGCGACCAGTCCCCCTGTCGTCCTTCGTTGCGACTCAGGACGAAGGGCAAATGGCGGTCAAAAGCTACTCCGGTCGCAATCGCTCCAGGCGTTGCTCGACGGCGGCGGCGTGAGCGGTCAGTCCTTCGGCATGGGCGATCTGGACGGCGGCTGGGCCGACTTGGCGAAGGCCGTGTTCGTTGAGGCCGATGACGGAGATGACCTTGACGAAATCGCCGACGTTGACCGGCGAGGAGAAGCGGGCTGTCCTGCCGGTTGGCATGACGTGGCTCGGGCCAGCCGTGTAGTCGCCGATAACCTCCGGGGAGTGTTCGCCGACGAAGATGCCGCCGGCGTGCTTGACGCTGGCGATGTGCGCCCAGGGATCGGCCAGCAAGAGGCAGAGGTGTTCGGGTGCGTAGACGTTCGCGATCTCGAAGGCGGTGTCGAGGTCCGGCACGACGACGATCGCGCCGTTGCGCGCCAGCGATTCGCCGGCGATGCTCGTGCGCGTCAGCGCCGCCAACTGCCTTCCCAGCTCCTGTTGAACGCGGTTTGCCAACGCAGTTGATGTCGTCAGGAGGATCGCGCTCGCCATCGGGTCGTGTTCGGCCTGGGCGAGCATGTCGGCGGCACAGAGGGCAGCATCGACCGAGCCGTCGGCGATCAGCAGTGTTTCAGTCGGGCCAGGCAATGCATCAATGGCGACCTCGCCATAGACCTGCCGCTTGGCAAGGACGACGAAGATGTTACCGGGACCGAGGACCTTGTCCACCTTCGGAACGCTCTCGGTCCCGAACGCCATCGCCGCGATGGCCTGCGCGCCACCGAATTTGAACACGCGCTGCACCCCGGCGATGTGGGCTGCAACTGTCGTGACTGGCGCAATCCGTCCGTCCCGCTCGGGCGGGGCGCAGACGATGATCTCATCGACACCAGCAACAGTAGCTGGGACGGCGGTCATCAGCAGCGACGATGGATACGGCGCAGTGCCACCCGGCGCGTAGAGGCCGACGCGCTCAAGTGGCCGGATGATCTGTCCCAACGCACCTTCGGGCTGGAAATCGATCCACGAATCGATGTGCTGCCTCTCGTGGAAGCTCCGGATGCGACCCGCGGCGAAGCGCAACGCCTCGATGACCTCGGAGGGAACCGTCGCCAGCGCGTCAGCGATCTCGGCCTGTGTAACTTCGAGGCTGTCCAGGTCGACGCCGTCGATCTCGCGGGTGTAGTGGCGCAGCGCGGCGTCGCCGTTCGAGCGGACATCGGCGATGATGCGGCTGACGACCTGCTCGGCGCTCAGGTCTTCCCCGAACACCCGCCGGACACCCTCGCGCATGCGTGGTGAGAGTTCAGCTTTGGTCATGTCGCGATCGCGGAGGACGAATGCGCGGCCCTCGTCGAGGTTGGTGAACAGCCGCGTTACCACGAGCGATCCATTCCCTTGCTCTGGCCTTCGACCGCATGCTTGAGACACGCAAATGCATCTGATTCCGTATCGAATATGTAGTCTGGAGTGCTAACGGTGATCCCGCTCGATCCGGCTAGCCGCAGGTGGTCGACAGCCGCCATCATCCGCTCGGCTGGGACAATGACGCTGACGGAGAACAACGGCTCCGCTCCGGCGTGCTTCGGGAAGACCTGAGCGACGGTCGGTCCGGTTTTTCCAGCCAGGTCGATGTTTGAGATCACCTGCTGGGCGACCGATTCCGGCGATTCGCCAGCGATGTTGGCGGTAATGACCCGGAAGCCGTGTGAGCTCAGCTTGGCCTCACAGAGCTCGATGAATGCGCGCGCCTGCTCCAAACGCTCTGGCGACGCGCCAATCGAGCGCAGGTTCGCGATCATGCAGGCCTGCGCGCGGAGGACGACGCCACCTTCGATCACGCGCAGATGGTTGTCACGCAATGTCACGCCGGTTTCGGTGAGGTCGGCGATCACGTCGGCGTAACCGAGTGCCGGAGCGGCTTCGAGCGCGCCGTGGGCAGCCGTCAGCGTGAAGTAGTTGACGCCATTGCGGTAGAGGTGGTCGCCAACCAGGTTCTGGAACTTTGTCGCGACTCGTAGTTGGCGGCCATCGCGCTTGAACTGGATCGAAAGCTCGGCCAGGTCATCGATCGTCGTGATGTCGAGCCAGGATTCCGGGACGGCGATCACGAGCTGGCAACGACGAAAGCCAAGATCCTTGATGACGACATACGTGTTCGGGTCGTCGGCAGTGATCTCGGAAACGAGGTCGAATCCCGTGATACCGATGTCGGCGCTCCCATCGGCTACCTTGTGGACGATATCCTCGGCGCGCTGGAAGAGTACCTCTGCCTCGGGGATGGCCGACATGCGCCCGACGTACTGGCGCGGGTTCGGCCTCCAGACACTGAGACCTGCCGTCTCAAGGAAGCGCCGTGTGGACTCCTCGTAAGAACCCTTGCTCGTCAGGGCGATCCGCAGGTGACTGCCCTCTCTCACCGGCTACCTACCTGTTCCGGTGAAGGAATGTCGACGTGCGATATCGTCACATCGTCAGCCAGTCGGATCACGTCGATCTTGCCGACGGCCTCACGGGCTACTGCCAGATATCCCTGGCGTTGCGCCAACCGGCGCGTCGCCGAGAGATTTCGCCCGCGAAGATCGACATTGGCAGTCCAGCCAGCAGCGCGGAACTGGGCCGCAAGCGACAGTGCCTTGCCCGGATCATCGCCCTGCAACACCAGCACCTTCGCTTGCGCGCCCACGCCCTCGACCTGAACGGACGCCGCTATCACTCGTTCGACGCCATAGGAAAATCCGCAGGCAGCGACTGGCTGGCGGGCACCAAGCACCTGGGCCAGGTCGTCATAACGACCTCCGCCACAGAGCTGAGAGCTATCGGACGCATCCGCGTAGATCTCGAACAGCATGCCGGTGTAGTAGTGCAGCCCGCGCCCCATCCCGAGGTCGAGCCAGATATCGGACGGGTCGAAGCCGGTCGCCGCGAGCAGACCGATGACCTGCTCCAGCTCGTCGAGTGGCCCGAGGTCAAGGCCGTTGGCACTGACGAGGTTTCGTAGCGGCTGCATGACGTTCTCAGGCGGGCCGACCAGGCGCGTGAGCTCGCTCACGAATGCGGCGGCGTCATGTAGCACCTGGCTGTCGTAGCGCCGACGTCGTTTCGCGAACAGGCCACGCACGATATCCTCTGGGTTACGCATTCCACCCTGAAAGTCGACGCCTGCCTGGCGCAGGATGGCCGCAACCGTCTCGGCGTCGATCTCATCGTCGTTGGCAGGCAGCATGTTCACATCTTCAAACGACGCTTCCAGCCGTTGGAGGTGTGGCGGAAGATCGTGGGCGCTGTCGTCGCCCTTGCGCAGCCGCTCCATGCTCCAGGTCAGCCAGTCCTGAGCGCGCCGGTCGATGTCAAGGCCGCCGAGGAAGTTGATGACGATTCCGATGTGTCCGAGGACGAGCCGTGGCCGCTCGACGCCGGAAAGCCGCAGTCCGTCGAGTGCGAGACCGATGATCTCGGCATCAGCGAGCGGGCCAGAAGCGCCGATCAGCTCACAGCCGAACTCGGTGAACTGCCGCGAACGGCCAGACTGCGGCTTCTCATAACGGAAGACGGGGCCGCTGAACGACAGCCGAACCGGCAGCGGCTCCCCTTGCAGGTGCTCGATGAACAGCCTGACAGCAGGTGCCGTGAACTCGGGCCGCAACGCCAGGCTCCGGCCGCGGTGCTCGAATGCGTAGAGCTGGGCGATCCGGTCACCACCCGACTTACGCAGGAACAGATCGGTATGCTCCAGCACCGGCGTCTCGACCTGCTGGTAGCCGTGCGACGCCGCGTTGGTCGCAAGTTGGCGTCGTAACTCGTCAGCCCGCGCCAGTTCACCCGCGAGACGGTCGTGCGTGCCACGCACGCGCTCGACGGGCCGCATGCGTACGGACACAGGTGGAGAGTTCAATGGTTCGATCGTTCGCGTCACGCTTGGAGCCGCCTCTTTCACACGCAAGAACCACGGTCGATTGGACCGCCTCCTCGTTGCCTAATCTGACTAAGAATCGCACATCACGAGCGTAGCGTGCCGCCAACGCGCTTCTTCACGTTCTGCTCGATCTTGCCGCGAATCCGGTCAACTTCGTGCTCGGCTAGCTGGCGGTCGGGAGCCGAGAGCGTCACCGAGAAGGCGAGGCTCTTGCGGCCCTCGTCGACGCCTGGTACGCGATAGACATCGAACAGCAGGATGGCGCCGCCAAGTGGGCCAGCTGCTGACTGGATCGCCGCCTGGACATCGGCTGCTGCGACGGTCTCATCAACGACAACCGCGAAATCCTGCCGGATCGGCTGGAAGCGCGACACGGGTTCGACCCTCCAGGTTTCGAGCAGCGAACTGGCGAAGACATCCAGATCGATCTCAGCGACGGCCACACGGCCATCAATCCCGAAGTTGGAGGCTACGCGCGGATGAACCTCGCCGATGATGCCGACCTGCAATTCGCCGACACAGACGGCGCCACTGCGGCCCGGATGCATCGATGGATGCTCGACGGGCTTGAAGCTGACCCGTTCCGCGCCAAGGCGGTCCAGCATGACTTCGACCGCGCCTTTGGCGTCGTAGAAATCCAGTTCGCCATCATCACCGTCGTACCAGGCTGCGGGTTTACGAGCGCCGCACATCGCAAGCGCGACACCGCGCCGCTCGTCTGGCAATGCATCGAGTTCGATCGGCTGGTAGGTACGCGCCGTCTCGAAGATCGCCACTCGTGGGCTGTACTTGCGGTTCTCGGCGACGATCTTCAACAGCGATGGCAGCATGGTTGGCCGCATGATCTCCCAGTCGGCGCGTAGCGGGTTTGTCGCGCGGACGTAATCGGCCTCCGGACGCACGTATCCGCCGAGCAGGTCGGGAACCGCGTCTCGATCTGGCGACAGTGCAACCAGGTCAGCGTCAGCGATCATCGAGTAGGTGATGACGTGCTGCAACCCTGCCGCGACGAGCGCGTCCTGGACAACTTGATCGACCAGCCGGGCCGGATCGCGGACGATCGGCACAGCCTGCCCCTCCGGCAGCCGCTCTGGTAATGTGTCGTAACCGTAGATGCGCGCGACTTCCTCAACGACATCGGCAGCCAGATTGATATCCGAGCGATACGTCGGAACCGTCACGACGACGACCGGACCTTCAACCGTTTCCTCAACCACTGGAGCCAGTTCCAGCCGGGTAAGGATGTCGAGCACCGTCTCGATCGGGATCGTCATCCCCAGCAGCCGCTCAATCTCGGAATACTTCATGCGCACATTGCCGCGTTCACGTGGCCGTGGGTAGGCATCGGCAACGTCCCGGACGCTGGCGCCGGGATCAATCTCGCGCAAGAGCGCGATAAAGCGCTCGACCGCAGGCCAGGCGAGGTTGGGATCGACGCCACGTTGATAGCGCGCCGCCGCCTCGGACGGCAGCTTCAGGACACGAGCCGTCCTGCGCGTCGTCTTCGCGTGGAACGACGCCGATTCGAGGAGAACCGTCGTCGTGCTGTCACTGATCTCGCTGTTAACTCCGCCCATCACCCCGGCAAGACCGATCGCTCGCCGCTCGTCGGCGATGACGAGCATGTGATCGTCGAGTGCGCGCTGAACATGGTCGAGGGTCTCAAGCTTCTCACCCGGCGCTGCGCGACGAACGATCACTTTTTCACTGACCATCTGCCCGCCGTCGAACGGATGCATCGGCTGCCCGATCTCAGCCATGACGTAGTTGGTGATATCGACGATGTTGTTGACTGGCCGCATACCCGCCGCCGTCAGCCTGCGCTGCATCCAGTCCGGAGATGGACCGATCGTCACGTTGTCGATCACCGCCAGTGCGTAGCGGCTGCACATATCCGGGTCTTCGATGACGACCCTGTCTTCGCGTCGCTCGATATCGGACAGGTCAGCCAACCCGATCGGATTCACACTCGTAGCCAGGATCGCGGCAAGTTCGCGAGCGATCCCATTCACGGAGAACGCATGGACGAGATTCGGCGTGATCTCAAACTCAATGACATCGTCGCCGAGGTAATCGCGTAGCGGCGCACCAACCGGCGCATCGTCTGGCAGGACCATGATCCCTTCGTGCTCCATCGACAGCCCGAGTTCCTTCTCGGAACAGACCATCCCTTCCGACTTGACGCCGCGGATGACCGACGGCTTGAGCGTCTTGTACTGCAATTCCTCGACGTACGGATCGACGAGCCGCGCTCCGCTCAGCGCCAGCGCAACCCGCTGCCCCGCGGTGATGTTGGGTGCGCCCGTCACGACCGTCAACCGGTGCGCGCCAGCCACGACGGTCGCGAGTACCAGCCGGTCCGCGTCCGGGTGGCGTTCCACCTTCTCGACGAGCGCGACGAAGACGCGGTCCCACTCCTCGCCGATCCGGGTAATGCTCTCGGCTTCCAGTCCGGCCATCGTCAATCGCCTCCCAATCTCCTCCGTCGAGAGATCGGTCGGGACCAGCTCCTTCAACCACTTCATTGGTACCAGCATGAAAAGCTCCTTCGACGGCTGATCGCGATTTGCTGACCGTGCGTTACAACCGCGCCCGGTCGAACTGTGCGAGGAAGCGCAGGTCGTTGCTGTAGAACGAGCGTAGATCCTGGACGTTGTACTTCAGCATGACAAGCCGGTCGACGCCCATTCCGAAGGCCCAGCCGGAGTAGACATCCGGGTCGTAGCCGACGTTGCGCAGCACGTTGGGGTGGACCATTCCGGCCCCGAGGATCTCGATCCAGCCGCTGCCCTTGCAGGTGCGGCAGCCCCTGCCGTTGCAAAACGGGCAGTCGATCGACATGTCGACACCCGGCTCGACGAACGGGAAGTAGTCGCAACGGAAGCGCACTTTGCGTTCGCCGCCGAAGATCTGGCGCGCGAACTCGGCCAGCGTTCCACGCAGATCGGCCATCGTGATGTGGCGGTCGACGGCTAACCCCTCGATCTGGTGGAAGTGCCACTCGTGCGTCGCGTCCTGCGCCTCGTAGCGGTAGGTGCGGCCCGGCACGACGACCCGGACGGGTGGGTCCTGTTTCAGCATTGTCCGGATCTGCATCGGCGACGTGTGCGGGCGGAGCGTGATCTCCTTTTCGTCGGATTGGATGAAAATCGTGTCCCAGACATCGCGGGCGGGATGGTCCTGTGGAATATTGAGCATGTCGAAACTGTAGAGTGCGTATTCGACTTCCGGCCCCTCGACCGTCTGGAAGCCGAGGTGCGCGAAGATATCGCACGCTTCGCGGATCAT
>Ga0136611_10002167_pt1 | contig 13654 bp, 11 predicted proteins | sample AntDrymUQ2232306_2_FD_106645 | JGI IMG/M metagenome (GOLD analysis project Ga0136611, IMG submission 106645) | Polar desert sand microbial communities from Dry Valleys, Antarctica - metaG UQ223 (23.06) | ecosystem: Environmental > Terrestrial > Soil > Desert | place: Antarctica: Dry Valley...
AACCTACCCCACTTTTGAACAGGAACTTCAGGTCGTTCGAAATACTACGGCAAACCGTGAGATCAAGCTAAAGAAGATATTGAATTCAGCTGAGATAAGTTATTTTCAACAGTTGGTTAGAACGATACCCATTACAGACCATGTATTGGAGTATGCGGTTTCGCTGGCAGCTAAAACACGTCCCGGAACAGCTACGGCCACCGACGAAGTTAATAAGTTTCTAAGCTGGGGTGCCGGGCCGAGAGCGTCACAATTTTTGGTGTTAGGTGCCAAATGCCATGCTGCAATTACGGGTAAATATTCTCCGGATAAAGAGGATGTTCAGGCAGTCGCTGAATCTATTTTGAGGCACAGGATAGTACGGAATTATAAAGCAGAGGCAGAAGGGATGAGTACAGAAAAACTAATCAGCAACCTGCTTTAGTTTTCTTCAACCTCAATATTAGCAATAAAGGCATTTTTATGCTCATCGGCATAAGTACCATATGCATCGATCATAATTCCTTTGTGCCCATCTTTACTTTCGATGGCGTAGATTATTGAGTTATCTTCCGGATCGCTCATACCTTCAAAGCGGTAATATTCAGTTATCTTCAAATCGCTTGCACTGAATTTGTCGTCTATCTTTGTGCAAAATAAACAAGCATTTTCATAATTGAAGTCGTAATCATAACCTCTGCTTCGCAGACCGTTAACTGCTTCGAGAAGATTTCGGTAATTTTCGGGGCTACTCATTGGGTTGTAAGTTATAGGTTGTAGGTTGTAAGTTTTAAGTTGTAAGTTGTAAGTTGTAGGTTGTAAGTTTGAAATATACGGATTTCTTAGGCGGTTTGAAAGAGACTTATAACCTACAACTTATAACCTATTCCGCCGGTGAAAACAGCTCCACAATAACATTCCATTTGAAGTTTTCCTGTGATTCCCAAATTCTTACGTAATTATATTTAGCTGTTCTATTGTTTGTTGTAATCTGAGCTGAGCCATAGGTGTAGGCCAGGTCGCTGCCAATAGACCGGTCAGCACGTACTGGCTCAGCGAAAATATTGATGCCTTGTTCGCGAATAAACTTAATGATGTTGTCTTTTCCGATAACAGGCTCAAAACCAGGAAATATAAGCCTGGAATCGTTATCCATAAACGTTTCATATCCTAAAGCAGCGCTTTTAGTCAGCGTGGAGGAAAATAGTCGATCTGATGTAAGGATCATTTCCTCTCTTTGCTGCAAACGGGCCGGAGAGATTTGCCTGAAAAATTTTGAATGTGCAGCATCAGTAAAATCTAACACTAGTTCTTTTGCCGGCTGGGGATGCGGTGTTCCAATATCAAGCGCAAGTTTCCAAACCCCTTTTTTGTTCGCGCGCCAGATTGAAAGATACTGTCCGTACGATATTGAACCACCTTCATTAGGGGTATAAACATAAGGCCCGGTGGTAAAACCCCAATCACCGCTTCGGGATATCCTGGCATGGTTCGGTTCCCAGGCCAGTTCTCCCGGATCTAGTTGTTTTTTTTCATAAAATACTTCAGCCTTGACTGCTTGAGGCCTGAAAACCAAAGTCTTGTCGTCCGATACTTTTAAAAAACCGTCTCGTATACCGTTCAACTTAACTGTAGCGGCAAAATAATTTTCTGCTGCGATCAGGGAACTTACTTTGCCGTTGCTAGTCTGCCCGAAACTGGATAATGTTACTAGTACTAATAAACTAACTGTGATATTGACTGACTTCATTTAAATTAAAATTTTATTCTCATTGACATTAATGATGCCATACTATTTCGGCTAAATTTGTGCTTCCCGTGGGAAAGGAGAAAAGAAATTAAACCCGGTTCCAGGTAGTCACATTCTCCTTATTATCCTTTAACTGGATACCAAGAGAATTGAGTCCTATCCGGATCTTGTCGGAAGTGGTGTAATCTTTGGTCGATTTTGCTTCCGAGCGCAAACTGATAATGAAATCCATTAATTTGCCGAGGTCATCCGTTTGGTGATTTTCTTCTTTTAAGCCCAGAACATTCAGAATAAAATCATCCATAAGTTTTTTCAATCCATCGATGTCTGACTGTGTTGCTGTACCCTTACCATCATAAATGCTGTTAATAAGGTGAGCACCTTCAAAAAGCTCAGCTATCAACACCGGGCTATTGAAATCATCGTCCATTGCAGCATAGCAACGATTTGAAAGATTTTGCAGGTCTATAGAAGTGCTGGCTGAAGAAGTCAGTTTGCCCAGTAGTCCGTATGCATTCATCAAGCGTTTAAACCCTTTATCAGACGCATCCAGTGCTTCATTTGAGAAGTCTAAAGTGCTTCTATAATGCGCCTGAAGCATAAAAAACCTCACCGACATCGGAGAGAAACCGCGGCTAAGTAACTCATGTTTTCCAGTAAAGAGCTCCCCCGGCAGAAAGCCATTACCTTTCGACTTTGACATTCTCGCACCGTTTACTGTTAACATATTGGTATGCATCCAGTATTTGGCTGGCTGTACGTGGTTACAAGCCTGGGATTGGGCAATTTCATTGGTATGATGTGTTGCTGCGAGATCCATCCCACCGCCATGTATATCAAAGCTATCGCCCAGATATTTGCTGCTCATCGCAGAACATTCAATATGCCATCCCGGGAAGCCAACACCCCAGGGGGAAGGCCACCTCATGATATGCTCGGGCTTAGCTTTTATCCAAAGGGCAAAATCAAGTCTGCCTCGTTTTTCATTTTGTCCGCCCAACTCTCTGGTATTCTCTAAAAGGTCTTCGAGCTTTCTGTTGGTCAGGATCGTATAATTATATTCTTTGCAATATTTCTCTACGTCAAAATAAACCGTCCCACTGACTTCATAAGCATAACCATTGCCCATGATCTGTTTAACCATTTCGATCTGTTCAATAATATGCCCGGTAGCTGTGGGTTCAATTCCAGGAGGTAATGCATTGAAAAGGCGCATTACGTCATGAAAGCCAAGTGTGTATTTCTGCACAATTTCCATGGGCTCAAGTTGCTCGAGCTTGGCCTTTTTAGCAAACTTATCGTCCCCCTCATCCATATCGCCCTCCAGATGGCCGGCATCAGTTATGTTTCGGACATAACGAACCTTATAACCCGAATGCAACAGGTAACGATAGATTAGGTCGAAAGAAACGAACGTTCTGCAGTTCCCCAGATGCACATCGCTATAAACGGTAGGTCCGCATATATACAAGCCGACTAATGGTGGATTTACCGGTTCGAACTTTTCTTTGTTCCGTGTAAGGGTATTATAAATGACCAGGTTGCTATCCATGCTGCAAACATAAATATTGAAAATCGATTTTTGGGATACAGCACGTTTATTTTAATTCCAAATCAGTCCTGACGGGATAATGGTCGGAAAGTTTCTTCTGAACAATCAGATAGTTTTTTATACTAAATTCCGGTGAGGCCAAAATAAAATCGATCTGGAAATTTGGAAACGCACCATTGTAAGTAATACCAAAGCCGCTGCCTTTGAGCCGAAACCCATTTTGCAGTCCTTCGGATACGGTTTTTACAGTATAGGAAATAGGCGTATCATTAAAATCCCCTGCTATAACGTAGGGCGTTTTACAACTGTCTGTGTGTGAACGAAGAATTTTTACCTGGTTAGCGCGTTTAACAAATGCTTGCTTCAAACGGCTTCCAATTTTCCGCGACGATTCTACATCGGCGTCTATTTCTTTAGTAACTTTTTTAAGGTATTTATAATCCTCGGGCTGGAAACTTATCGACTGAAAATGAACGTTATAGACCCTGAAAATTTTGCCTCCTCTATTTACGTCGACATACACAGCCTCATTCCAGTTCATTGTTTTTGCGAACAAAACTTTACCGGTATTGACTATTGGGTATTTGGAGAATATTGCAGTGCCGGTTGATTCATAGCCATTATCAGTGGTCGGCTGGTAAAAATAATGTTCACTATTTAGAATCTCGGGGATGAGTTTCCTGAAGTTGTATTCACCGCGCTGACGGGAAAAGAACTCCTGAAAACAGATGATATCTGGCTGTTCTTTTCGAATAATGTCCAGAATTTGATCTTTAGTAAACTTGTCATTCTTGTCACCGAACTGCTTGAAATTATGAACGTTATAAGTAAGAATTCGGATAAAGTTTTCCGATGATTTGGGTACCATTATACCCGAGCTTTCTCTGAAACCAATATAGGCGGTCAACGTGTTCCAGCCGATTAGAATGGTTATAGTGGAAATTAGAGCGTATCGGGGGAAACTGATCAACCAATAGATAATGAATATCAAATTTACCAGCAGAATCGCCGGATAGGCCAGACCAAAGAAGGCGGGTGGCCAGAAAACACCTGGATTTATAAAAGATGCCAGGTAAGCAGTCAAAAGGGAAATAACCGCTAAACTATTGACAGCAAGAACAAACTTGTTGAAGATGCTTAATCCTGATGGTTTTTTTCTTCTGCGCATTATTTTTTACTCGCGTTGAATAATTGCTCCTTTTCTGTTTTTGTTAGACTATCATATCCTGAATGGGAAATTTTATCTAAAATTTTGTCGATAGTTTCCTGATTCGGTAAGGAAGTGGATGTGGAAGAGACTGTGCTTTTAGTTTTTACTATTTTTAGCTTGCTTCTTCGTTTAAATACATTGCTAAAATCATTTCCGCGGTTTAATTGCTGAATGTAAATGAATCCTAACAAGGCGCCACCGATATGAGCAATACTTCCGCCAGGTGCTGATCCTATACCTATAACATCCAGTATAAAATAAGCAAGTGCCAGGTATTTCAGTTTAACCGCACCTAAAAATAGCATCTGAATGGTAAAATTTGGTACCAGCGTAGCCGTCGCTACCACAACTGCCATTACACTAGCCGATGATCCTAAGAGGATCGAGTTTTCCACCGTTCCACTAAAAACCGGTAATAGATTAAAGGCAAGTAAATAAAGTATTGCTCCCGCCAAACCGCCTGCCAGGTATGTAAAAATGAACTGGCGTTTATTTAAGAAATCAAGAAATATCAGTCCCAGCCAGTAAAGCCAAAGCATGTTAAATAAAAGATGGAAGAATCCTCTTTGAGTGAACATGTAAGTTATGAGTGTCCAGAATTTATAAGGCAAATTTTCGTAGTAAGCGGGCATAGAAAGCTGCAATTGCAGCCAATCGGCCGCCGAATCGCTTCCCCCGGTTAGAAATTCCCCTGCTGCTAGCAGATTGATCGCAAGGAATACCAGTACATTTATTCCTATGAAAAGAAACAGCGGGTTGCCCGACTGGAATACTTTATAATATAACTCACTAAAAATTGACCTATTCATAAAAACGATCGTTGCGGCGAAGGCCCCATAACTTTACTAAGATAAAACCAAATAGTGCTCCCCCCAAATGGGCATAATGTGCTATCGAATCGCCTTCAATTTGCTTCACTCCCAGGAACAGTTCCAGTAGAATGTACGCAGGAACTATGTATTTTGCTTTTATCGGAACGGGAATAAACATAATCATTAATTCCACGTTAGGAAACAGCATTACAAAAGCAATTAACAATCCGAATATCGCCCCTGAGGCACCTACCATAGATGATAAATATATTCCAAGAAGTTTACTTGCCTGCTGTTGGTCCATACTATCAGGATAGCTGATAGTTCTTTTCGCACTATCTATTATAAATGAGCCATCATTAATAATGCTTCCGGTAATACCGTACACTTCAAAGGCCTGAACAAGCAACTGTAAAGCAAGTGCCCCTAAGCCAGTAAGCAGATAGAAATTTAAAAAGCGTTTGGAACCCATAGCATACTCCAATGCTGTTCCAAATGAGTACAAGGCAAACATATTAAACATAATATGAAACAATGATTCATAACTATGCATAAACATGTAGGTTACCACCTGCCAGATCCGGAAGTCGGGGCTGTCAAAATAGTGGACTCCGAGAAGAGTTGTCATACCCTGAGCGCCAAACATCATCATGGCGATATAAAAGATAACATTGATTATAAGCAGGTTTTTTACAACCGGCGGGATATTAGCAAGTGGATTCATAGTGATGCTTGTAGCTATTTCTCAAATCTTTGAATGAGTTCTTCAATTGTAAAGGTACTTATTACGGGCTTTCCGCCTAGTGATATATTCGGCATTTCACATCCAAACAGCTCATCAATCAGGGTATTCATTTCCTCGGAGGAAAGGACAGTTCCCGACTTTATAGCCGTATTACGTGCAAGAGCTCGAGCAAGGCTATCTCGCTTATTTAATTTTAGAGCGCTCTGATTATTTTTAAACCCTTCGATGAGGTGCTCCAGCATTTCCACCTCGCTAATATTAGAGCCAATATCAGCCGGGATACCTTCAATTATCAGTGTATTTTTGCCAAACTCACGAATTTGAAATCCTAACGATTGAATATCTGGTAAGAGTCCTTTTACAAGCTCGAAATCTGAACCGTTTAGGGTAACCGTTTGCGGGAACAGGCTTTGCTGGCTGGCACCCTGCCTGCTTTCAAGCTGTTGGGCAAATCGTTCATAGAGTATCCGCTCATGCGCCGCCTGCTGATCGATCAGCATAAAGCCGGATTTAATTTGCGAGATGATAAACCGGTTATGAAGTTGAAAGATTTGCTTACCTGTAGATTGCAGATTTTTGTTTTCAATTTCAATATTAGGGTTTCCCGAAAGCGCAAATTTTTCCTGTTTGGCTTCAGGCTGAACGATTTCGTAGAGTGAACCCCAGTTTTTTGATACTTGTTTCCGTTCCTCTCCAGCATTTCTAAGAAAAGGGATCTCCCTTTCATGCTTCGGAGCGCTGAAGGGATTGAATTCCGGGTTAAACGCAATTTGAGGCGGCACAATATCTTCGTGCGCTTTTTGGGTAATCATTTGGCTGAAGCCAGTTTCCTGGTTAAAGTCTAATGTTGGACTTATATTATACTTTCCCAATGAACGTTTCACTGCAGATCGTATGATGGCATAAATAGCCTTTTCGTCCTGGTATTTGATCTCAGTTTTAGTGGGATGTACGTTAATGTCGATTTTAGATGGATCGATATCAATGAACAATACGTACAGCGGAAAGCTGTCGGTTGCGAGAACTTCTGCATACGCGTTTAAAACGGCATGATTCAGGTAAGGATCCCTGATATATCGGTTATTTACAAAGAAAAACTGCTCTCCCCGTGTTTTTTTTGCGAATTCTGGTTTTCCGATATAACCTTTTAATCCGATAATGCTTGTGGCTTCTTCCACGGGAACGAGCTTTTGATTGTACGCATTTCCGAAAAGATGGATCAGCCTTTGTTTCAAACTCCCTGCAGGTAAATGGTAGACCTCATTCCCATCATGATGAAGGGTAAAAAACACCTCGGGGTTTGCTAATGCAACCCGCTGGAATTCGTCATTAATGTGCCGCATTTCCACGGGGTTTCCCTTCAGGAAATTCCGTCTCGCTGGTGTATTATAAAAGAGATTTTTAACGCTTATGCTGGTGCCTGGCATGGCCGCAATAGCATCCTGATTTATAATTTCAGAGCCCTCTATCCGGATGCAAGTTCCAAGTTCGTCTTCATGCCGTCGACTTTTCAATTCCACCTGGGCAATCGCAGCAATGGAGGCCATCGCTTCGCCGCGAAACCCCATAGTACGAATTGCAAAAAGATCTTCAGCCTTCCGAATTTTGGAGGTAGCATGCCGTTCAAAGCACATACGCGCGTCGGTCATGCTCATCCCACAACCATTGTCGATTACCTGGACAAGTGATTTTCCAGCATCTTTTACAATGATCTGGATCTTATCGGCACCCGAATCAATTGCATTTTCAATCAGTTCTTTCAAAGCCGATGCAGGCCTTTGAACCACTTCTCCCGCTGCAATTTGATTCGCAACCGAATCTGGTAAGAGCTGTATTATATCAGACAAATTGTTTCCGTTTGTGTTAGTGATCAATGAGAGCGAATCACGTGAGCCCCCCCACGGTACATCCGCATTCATTTAGGCGATGATTACGATGCAGCTTTCCAAAGCCTAAAGATAGGGTGTTTTAATCTTTCGAGCGGGCTATTGACAGAAGGATTTTCCACAATACAGAAGCCTATCAAATTACAAATGGGTTGTTTTCAGTACAATCTTTCAGAATGGTCTACCTGCTGAATTTCGTAACCTGATTCTTAATCGGCTTTACTGTTCGCAGGTAGGCATAAATCGCTTTCAGATCTTCTGTTTTCATGGTACTGAAGCTAGTCCATGGCATCATTGTATTGAATTCTCCATCTTTAACATCTACTGGTTTATATGCACTGTCAGAATATACTTTAAACCGTTGCAAAAAAGCTTCCTCGCTCCATGATCCAATCCCTGTTTCCATATCAGGTGTAATGTTCGTAGAACGGGCTGTACCGCCGTGTGGCATAGGAAATTCAAAGCCGCCTGCTAATTCCATCCCGGCAACAGGCGTTCCTTTGACTTTCTTTGTGTGGCATTCACTACATGACGCAGCTGAAAATAAATATGCACCATAAGCGACCTGATTGGACGGATCTGGAATCTTTGTGAATGATGGTTTCTGTGGGATGGTATTTATAATGAAATTCATAGGGAAATCGGGTTCTGATTCGGGCACTACATTTTCTAAAGGGTTGAGGGTTCGCAAATAAGCAATGATCGAATAGATATCTTCACGGTCTAATTTTCCAAAACTGGGGTGAGGCATTACTGGGAATAATGCTTTGCCGTTCTTGTTAACTCCCGCTGTGACTGCCCGTAATATCTCACCATCGGTCCAGTTCTTAAGTGCAAAAGGTGTTATATTCTTTGCATAGAATTTACCCGGGAAACCGGACTTCTGATTAAATTCATGGCCACCTTTGCCCAGGGTGCCTTCAACCAATGGCCCTGTAAATTTATTCCAGTCCCGTTCTGAATGGCAATCAGTACAATTTGCAACGCTGTTTGCCAGATAAAACCCCCGTTCAACTCGTTTAGGTGTGATCTCGACTTTTATATCTTCAGGCTCTCCAACATCAGGCAGCGCAAAGCTGACGTAACTAAGTACCCCAATAATAGCCGCAACAAGCAGCAGCACGAAATACTTAATCCCGGATTTAACTTTCTGTTTCATAGCCATTCAATTAATAATTTTATTTTTTGACGCAACATTTGATTGCTGGACCTTCAAATGTTATAACTAAGAAAAAGCGTGGTAATAAATATATAAAATATGCTTTTATTTAACCGCTAAATATTTCTTTTTTCTAGTCTATATTTACAAAATACTTAACCAATATTGATTCGTTTTATGAAAAGAGCTTTTCTATTTATCCTTCTTCCCTTTCTGATTTCCTGTTCAATCAAACAGGAGGCAGACTTTGTCGTACATAATGCGAAGGTTTACACCGTTGACGATAAGTTTACTGTAGCGGAGGCATTTGCGGTTAAGGACGGCAAAATTATTGAAGTAGGGAAGTCTAAAGAGCTGCTCAAGAAGTATTCCGGCGAGAGGATGGATATCGGTGGCAAAACTGTTTATCCGGGATTTATTGACGGCCATTCTCATTTCTACGGATATGGTAAGGGACTTCAAAATGCCGACCTTACGGGAACTAAAAGCTGGGAAGAAATATTGGCAAGACTGCTGACATTTTCCAAAGAGAAGAAGCGTGGCTGGATAGTTGGAAACGGCTGGGATCAAAACGACTGGGATGTCAAAGAATTTCCAAACAATCAAAAACTCAATGAGCTATTTCCTAATACGCCGGTTATATTATCCCGCGTAGACGGGCACGCTGCCTTGGCAAACAAAACCGCCCTCGATCTGGCGGGAATCAAGCCCGGACAGGTAGTTGAAGGGGGCGAAGTTGAAACTGTTAATGGGCAATTAACAGGCATCCTGGTTGACAATGCAGAAGGGCTGGTCTATTCTAAAATCCCTGAATCTGACAAAACACAGATGCAGGAAGCACTTCTGGATGCGCAAGCGAATTGCTTTGCTGTCGGTTTAACCACTGTCACAGATTGTGGGATCGATCATCGGCTTATCCCGGTCATTGATGAACTTCAACAAAAGAAAAAGCTTAAAATGCGCATTTATGGGATGCTTTCGGACAATACTGCAAACTTTGATTATTTGTTTAAAAACGGGGCATTTAAGACTGACAGATTACATGTAAGTTCATTTAAAGTTTATGCTGATGGTGCGCTAGGCTCCCGTGGTGCCTGCTTACTTGAACCTTATAGTGATAAACCGACATCGTCGGGTTTTCTGCTGAGCGATAAAAAACATTATGCAGAAGTTGCCCAAATGATTGCTGACAAAGGCTTCCAGATGAATACTCATGCTATCGGCGATTCTGCGAATAGAGAAATTTTAAATGTCTATGCAAAGGTACTTAAACGTAAGAACGACCGCCGATGGAGAATTGAACATGCGCAAGTTGTAAATCAGGCTGATTTTAAGCTTTTTGGTGATAACAATGTGATTCCATCTGTTCAAACTACCCATGCTACTTCAGATATGTACTGGGCGGGCGACAGGCTAGGTGCTGAGCGGGTAAAAGGTGCCTATGCATTTAAACAACTGCTGGATCAGAATGGATGGATAATTTTAGGAACCGATTTTCCGGTCGAAAATATTAACCCGATGTATACATTTTACGCTGCTGTAGTTAGAAAGGATATGAAGTCTTATCCTGCTAATGGATACCAGATTGAAAACTCTCTCAGCCGCGAAGAAGCTTTACGCGGAATGACCATCTGGGCAGCTAGAGGAAATTTCGAAGAGAAAGAAAAAGGAAGTATCGAACACGGAAAATTTGCAGATTTTGTTATCCTTGATCAGGACATTATGAAAGCAGATGCGGCAGGATTATTTAAAGCCAAAGTTTTAAAAACCTTCGTTAATGGGGAAAATGTTTTCTCACGGTAAATAGTAACAATTCAGTCTTGACTCTTGCCGTGCTCGATGACAATTGAGCAGTTTCAACTCTTAGTTCTATTGCTTTTGCAGTTTACCATGAGGTCGCCAGGCGTTTAGTTTGCCATGAACCCAGAACTTTAGTCATAAACGTGATTGAAGCGGCAGCCTTGCCGAACGCGATTTTTTTATGAGTTGAGATTCTTTCGGCAAGCTAAAGCGTAAAGCGCGACTGCCGGCACAGAAGAACCATTGCAGCACCTTTCCACAAAATAATAGATGACGACGCAAACACGGTTTTAACACTTAATTAATTCTTTCAGAATCCAACATTTTCCATAACCCGTAATTGTCGTCCTGCAGTCTCGGGTCCTGGCTCTTTTCTACTACAGCATTCTTACATAAGATTAACATTTATATCCTTTTAATCAATTTACTTTGCAATAAGAATTTGTATTCTGGTGAATGTTTGAAATTGGAAAACTTATCTCAAGAAAAGAATTATAAAAGGATGAAGATAGGAATTGTATGTTACCCCACGTTTGGAGGTAGCGGGGTTGTTGCCACTGAATTAGGCAAGGCGCTGGCCGATAATGGTCACCAGGTACATTTCATTACTTACAGGCAGCCGGCTCGACTTGATTTTTTCTCAGCGAACCTGTTTTATCATGAAGTTTCTGTTTCAAATTACCCATTATTCGACTATCCACCTTACGAACTAGCTCTGGCTAGTAAACTGGTAGATGTGGTCCGGTTTGAAAAGTTAGATCTTTTGCATGTCCACTATGCTATTCCACACGCATCTGCGGCTTTCATGGCCAAGCAAATTCTTGCTACCTATGGCATCCACGTACCTGTTGTAACAACGCTCCACGGAACTGACATTACATTGGTAGGGAAAGATCCAACCTATAAGCCTGTAGTTACCTTTTCAATTAACCAGTCTGACGGAGTTACCGCAGTGTCTGAAGACCTTAAAGCAGATACCTATAAACACTTTGATATCTGTAAGGATATAAAAGTGATCCCTAATTTTATTGATATGAAACGGTTCAGCCTGAAAGCAAAGGACCATTTTAAGATTGCTATAGCTCCCAACAATGAGCGGATTATTATTCACACCTCGAATTTCAGGAAAGTAAAAAGAACACAGGATGTGATCCATATCTTCGAAAAGGTACAGAAGGAAATACCGTCTAAGCTTTTGATGGTAGGAGATGGGCCGGACAGGGTATATTGTGAACAACTGTGCCGTGATCTGGAGATATCAGATAATGTACGATTTTTAGGTAAGCAGGATGCAGTTGAAGAGATTCTTTCCGTATCCGACTTATTTATAATGCCTTCTGAGTCGGAGAGTTTCGGACTTGCAGCTTTAGAAGCGATGGCCTGTAAAGTGCCAGTAATAACATCAAATGCTGGCGGACTTCCCGAGCTCAACATCAATGGTGTAACGGGTTTTATGGATAACGTGGGAGATATTGACGCTATGGCTGAGCATTCTATCTATATTTTACAGGATGATAAACGGCTGGCCGAATTTAAAGAAGGTGCCTTGAAACGTGCGAATGAATTCGACTTGGGGCTGATACTGCCGGTTTATGAGGAATATTACCGGCAGGTAATTGAGAATAGTATTGTTAAAGGATAACACGACGCCTATTAAACCGCAAAGGCCGCGAAGATTCCCGCAAAGGACACAAAAGGAAAAAGAACTTGGCGCTCTTTGCCTAAACCTTTGTGAGCTTTGCGGTTAAGCTATGGACCATGCTGTTATACAAATAAAAAGCCCCTTCAGTAAATAAATCTGAAAGGGCTTTTGGAGTAATTTTTTATTGCGATTACCTAGGTGCTACCGGTGGCGGCGGCGGAGCAACAGAACCACCTCTTGCAGGAATGATGTTTATCATTTCCAATTCAAAAACAAGAGGAGTAAATGGTGGAATGCCCTGATTTCCTTGTTCTCCATAGGCCAAATTTGACGGCAATACCACGGTTGCTTTTGCGCCTTTTGGAAGTAATAATAAAGCTTCTTCAAAACCTGGGATCGAACCCTGCATCCCAACAGGCATTTTAAGCGGCTCGTATTTGCGACCTGCATTAAATGTGCCGCTCTTTTTAGCCACTTCAGGAAGACTACTGTCAAATACTTTTCCGCTTAGGAAGGAGCCTGTATAGTGTACAAGTACGGTATCACCGGCGTTTGCTTTTGGGCCGTTTCCTTCTTTAGAGATAACATAGTTTAAGCCGGAAGGTGTGATCGTTGGCTTTAAACTTTTAGAAGCAACGTACCCGTTGATTTTAGCTGTTTCACCCGTTTTAGCAAGATCCATTTCTACTTTCAGGAATTCATCGATTTTACCGCGAAACAAACTATCTGTTAATTTGCCTTTCGGGATTACTTTATCGATTTTGATCGTGTATATTAAATATTTAGATGTGGTGTCAGCCGGCTGAGGTCTACCCATCTTCATTACCATAGAGTCGATATTGATCTTAAATGTTGCGCTGTCACCTTCGCTAAGTAGCCCAAGTGCTGCGAAAAGATCGCCTTTGAATACAGATTTTTCCTTGACAAGCAAAGAAGGACGGTCATAGTCATAAGAGCTATAAAGAACAGAATCTCCTTCGGTTTTTTCGATAGCCTTAAACGCCACAAAGTCACCTTCTTTGATCAATTCACCGCCTTTATCAGTGTGGATCTGATACATCATATCCCCTTCACCTTTTTCAAATTTGTTGCAACTGGTAAATGCAGTTACTGCAATAC
>Ga0136611_10002168_pt1 | contig 13647 bp, 4 predicted proteins | sample AntDrymUQ2232306_2_FD_106645 | JGI IMG/M metagenome (GOLD analysis project Ga0136611, IMG submission 106645) | Polar desert sand microbial communities from Dry Valleys, Antarctica - metaG UQ223 (23.06) | ecosystem: Environmental > Terrestrial > Soil > Desert | place: Antarctica: Dry Valley...
AGCGCGGCAGCCATCGCCGAGGATGCGCCCGTCAGTTTCACGCGCGAAATCGCGCCGATTTTGCGCCGGAATTGCCAGGGCTGTCACCGGCCCGGCAAAGCCAAATCTGACTTGGACGTGACCTCCTTCGCGGCCCTCCTCAAAGGCGGAAAACATGGCGCGATCGTGAAGCCAGGCGCACCTGCCGACAGCGAGCTGCTCGAGCAAATCATCGGCGATGAGCCCGCGATGCCGCCTGAGGGCGACCCGCTCACCGTCGATGAAACGGCGAAGATTGAGCGCTGGATTGCGCAAGGCGCGAAGGACGACACGCCGCCTCCAGTCGAAGTTGCCCCGACCGCTCCGGTTTATCGGCTGCTGCCTGCAGTCTCGTCGCTCGCGTGGTCGCCGGATGGCGCGCTGCTCGCCGTCGCCGGCACAGGTGAAGTCGTGCTGCACAGCGGCGATGGAGAGCGCATCGTGGCGCGGCTCGTCGGCACGGCGCCGCGGATCGAGTCGCTGGCGTTTTCGAAGGATGGGAAGCTGCTCGCGGTCTGCGGCGGGGCACCTTCGGAGTTCGGCGAGATCCAGCTCTGGAATGTCGCGGACCATAAGCTGACACGAACCATCCGCACCTCGCGTGACTCCGTCTACGGCGTGTCATTCTCGCCGGACGCGTCGCGGGTTGCAGTCGGGTGCGCGGATAAGCTGGTGCGTGCCTTCGATGTCAGCACCGGAGCCGAGGTGATGAAGTGCGACAATCATATCGATTGGGTTTTCGCGACAGCCTTCGCCCAGGACGGCGCGCGCGTGATCAGCGCCAGCCGCGACAAAGCCGTGAAGCTCATCGAGGTGAGTTCCGGACGGCTGATCGACGACATCAATCGACCGCGGGAACCGATTCTCAGCCTCGCCCGGCACCCGAAAGAAGATTGGGTGGCCTACGGTAGCGACGCAGGGGCAGTGCGGCTGCATCGTGTCGAGCCGCGGGGCGGCCGCCTCGCGGAGGGTGACGACAAGGAGAACAGCTTCATTCGGGAATTCGAGCGCCTGAAAGGACCGATCCATTCGCTCTCGTTCAGCGCGGATGGCGAGATGCTCGTCGTGGGCTCGGCCGGCGGTGAGTGGCGCATTTTCAAGACGGCCGATGGCAAACGGATGCTCGCGAGCAAAGAAGCGGGCGCGCCGATCTACGCCGTCGGCTTTGACCCGAAGGGACGTTGGATCGGGACGACGGGCAGCGAGGGGAAGGTGCGTTTGTGGGAAGTGGGAAAGGGCGAACCGGTGCGCGCGTTCGATGCCGTGCCGCTTTCGCCAGGTCCGCTTGCGAACTTGCCGCAGTGACGCCGCGTCGGCGGTCACCTTGCGCTGTAAGCTGGTGAAAGCACGGCTGACCCTGGCCGGCTTTTCCTGCTCTGAGCATTGGAACGTGAGGCCTTTTACAGCGCTGAGCCACTGCTGAGCCGGACCGAAACATTCCAACGAAGGTCGTGCGGAGTGCGACTGCGAGTTGAAGTGCGGGGAGCGGATGCGGCGTTGGCGCTGGCGGGAGTGGTGCTACCGTTTGCCCGGTGAACCGCATCCTGCGACCCCTGCTGGCTGGCGCCTTCCTTGCGTTTGCAGCGCCACACGCCTGGAGCTCGCTAGCGGACTACGACGGTGCGATCGCGAACGACGCCGCGGGCGGCTTGAGCCCAACGGCGAAACTGACCGCTGACGTTTCCTTTACCGGGACGAACTTTTACGCGTTCGACTTCGGCCCGATCTCTGGCGACGCCGCCTTCGAATTTATCGTCGAGGGCACGCCTGCGAGCGTCGGTGGCTACCTCGCCGTCGGAGCGAACTCTTCGAGTAACCTCCGGTTCGAGCAACATCCGGACACCGCACAGTTGGGCTTCACCCAATTGGGTGTGGCCGATTACCTGTTTTCACCGGCAGTGCCGACGCCGGCGCAGCCGCGCCACGTGGTGTATCTCTGGGATGGCAACGGAACGATGCAGCTCTACGTCGATGGCGCGATCGCCGGCTCGCGCGCCGGTGTCAGCAGCTCTTTCGCGATGCCGACGGGTAACGGCCGGCTTGGCTCCAACCCGTCGGGAGGCGAAGGGATGACAGGAACGATCCACCGCGTCACAGCCTACGCTACGATGCTCTCGCCCGAGGCGATCCGCCGCCATGCGGATGCCTTTCTGGGCATTGTTCGGGGGCCCTCCATCCTCCAGTTCACAGCGTCTCCCGCGTTCATCCAGCCAGGCGCGACGAGCGAGCTTCGCTGGGAGGTCACTGACGCGAACGCAGTGGCCCTCGATGGGATGGGAGTTGCCGCGACGGGAACGTTGACGGTCTCCCCAACCGCAAACGCGACCTATACCTTGGAGGCAACGAACGCTGCGGGCACGACCAGCGAGCAGGCAACCGTGACGCTCATCCGTCCTGCAGCTCATTTAGTGATCTCGGAGTTCATGGCCGAAAACAAATCCGTGCTCGCGGATGAGGACGGTGAGTTTTCCGACTGGATCGAGGTGCACAATCCGACCGCGAGTTCCGTCACATTGGCTGGCTGGTTCCTCACGGATGAAGCCGAGGCGCCACGGAAGTGGGCTTTCCCGGCGGCAACGCTTGCCGCCGGTGGATACCTCGTGGTCTTCGCCTCGGAAAAGGCTCGCGCCGCGGTTGGCGCCCCGTTGCACACCAACTTCAAGCTAAGCAAGGGAGGCGAATACCTTGCGCTCACCAATGGCGCTGGCGTCGCGCATGCGTTCAGCCCCGCGTTCCCCGCGCAGGAGGAAGATATCTCCTTCGGGTTGGTTGGGAGCGATCCCGCCCTCTCATTCTCGTTTTCGCGCCCGACTCCGGGAGGCCCCAATGACACGGCTTCGGTGCAACCGCTGCCCGTCCGCTTCTCGGTCCCGAGCGGCCCGTTCACTGGAGCGCTCGACGTTGTCTTGAGCACTGACACGCCGGGTGCGGAGATTTTCTATACCATAAATGGCAGTCCGCCTTCACGTGCTACCGGCAGCCGTTACACGGCACCGATCACGATTTCCACGACGACTCGTCTCCGTGCGGTCGCCATCGCCAACGGGCAAGTGAGCAGAACCTCCGCTGCGCATTACGTGCGGCTCGCCGCAGACCTCGCGGGCTACAGCTCGCCGCTGCCGCTCATGATCATCGAGAATTTCGGCCAGGGCGTGGTCCCGCAGAAAGGCTGGAGCGGGAATGGCTCGGGGATTCAGCAAGTGCCGAGGCAAGCGGCGTATTGGGCGACGTTCGAGCGCGCCGGAGGCACCGCCGCCTTAACGGCCGCGCCGCAGATGCAGGGCTCCATCGCAATCCGCGGGCGCGGCGCCTTTTCCACGAGCTGGGATCAGAAGCCTTTCAGCGTCGAGTCGGTGGACGAATCCGGCGCTGAAGCCGAAGTTGCTCCACTGGGCCTCCCCGCTCACGCGGACTGGGTCCTCTACTATCCTGACTCGGACAGCGACAAAGACCCAACGCTCCTTTTCAACACGTTCCCTTACGCTTTGAGCGCCGCTTGCGGGCGTTATGCAGCCCGGTTCCGTTTCGTCGAGGTGTTCGTGCACGAAGATGGCGGCGATCTCTCGCTCTCCGATCGTCGCGGCGTGTATGTGCTCCTCGAGAAAGTTTCTCGCGGGCCGGACCGGCTGGATTTCACGAAGCTCTCGCCCGATGGCACGAGTGGCTCGTGGCTGGTGAATATCAATCGCATGGATGCCATCCCGGAGAGCGGCTGGCCCGCGCCGAACGGTGCTACGACGCCGCAGTTCTTCCACACGCCAGGTCCGAACCGCATCTTGGAATCCGCCCCGAACGGCCCCGTCGCGGGCGACGATTTGCCCCAGCAATGGAACGCCTTAATCAACTTCGACAACCCGAGCGGTTACGAGATTACGGCACCGCAACGCGCGGCGATTGAGGGATGGGTTCGGCAGTTCGAAGCGGTTTTCTACGACAACGCGCAATGGCGGAATCCGACGACCGGCTACCGCGTCTGGTTGGATGCGCGCGATTTCGCGGAGTTCTTCATCTTCAACACCCTGACGCGAAACGGCGATGGGCTGCTCATCAGCATGTTTCCATGGCGCGGCGACGACGGTCTTCTGCGAATGGGACCAGTGTGGGATTTTAATTACGCTGCCTACTACGTCGGCGGCGCGCCCACGGGGGACTTGCGGTGGCGTGCCGAGCAACTCTGGTATCCACGCCTTTTCGCCGATCCCGATTTCAATCAACTGTTCATTGACCGTTGGTCCGCCTTTCGGCGCGGCCCAATGAACAACGCCGCGATGGCTGCCCTGATCGATGCGCAAGCCGCGGAGATCACGCCCGCAAAAGCCGTGCAGCAAGGGATCGGCAGCGCCGCGACGTGGCAAGGCCGGCTCGATCAGATGAAAACCTGGCTGCAGACGCGCGCCAACTGGATCGACTCGCAATTCGCCGCCACGCCGCAGCTCAGTCACGCCGGGGGCAATGTTCCCGCAAACTTCAGCCTAAACATCACCGCGCCCGCCGGCACGATCTACTACATGCTCGACGGCACCGATCCCCGCGCGGCTGGCGGAGGGGTTGCGCCGGGTGCGCAAACGGCGCTGCCGGTGAGCCTGAACGGCGTCGCACGCGTGATCGCGCGCGCCAAGACCGCCACTGCGTGGAGCGGCGCGGCGAGCGGAACGTTCGTTGCAGGAGTTGCTCCGGCGACTTCCGCAAATCTTGCGATCGTGGAGATTCACTATCATCCGGCGCCGGCCCCCGGCGTGATTGATCCCGCCGGTCTCGAATTCATCGAGCTGCAGAACTTCGGCCCAGAGACTGTGAGTCTGCTCGGGCTGAAACTCGTGCGCGTCGGGACTGCCGGAGTTGAGTTCGACTTTTCAACCGGGACCGTCCTGATGCTCTCCGCTGGCCAGCGCGCTATCGTCGTGAAAAATCGCGCGGCCTTCGAGACTCACTACGGGACCGCGCTACCGGTCACTGGTGAATTCAATGGGAGCCTCGGGAATGGCGGGGATACTCTGAGGCTGCTCGATGCCGACGGCTCGATCCTGCGAAGCTTCACCTACGGCGACGGGGCGCCGTGGCCCGGCGATGCCGACGGGAACGGCTACTCGCTGGTCTTGACGGATCCGACCGCAAATCCCGGCTCGGCCGCGAACTGGCGCACGAGTGTCGGCGTCGGCGGCACTCCGGGAGCCGGAGACGCGCTGCCCGCGGGTGGCCCCGCGCTGGGTTACGCATTCGGCACCGAGACTCCGTCGCTCACCTTCGACAGTGAATCGGGAATGTTTTCCTATGCACGTCGGCCGGGGTCCGATGCCGTCATCTTGAATCCGGAGTTTTCGCGCGATTTAAGAATGTGGGAGAGCGGTGTCCAGTGGTTCGTCTTTGTCGGCCAGACTCGCGGCGTCGACGGCAGCATGCACGAGACATGGGCGGTGCAGCTCCCCGCGGAGCTGTCCGAGGCATTCTTCCGCGTGCGCGTGACGCCCCGCTGATTCCATCTCACGCAAGGATGCCCGCTTCCGAAGAGCTTCCCGAGCGTCCGCTCGTGGCAATCGCACGTTACACAAAATTCTCGGAAGCGCAGGAGCGGGGATTGGTCGCGGCGGCGCTTGACCACGCTTATTGGATCGACCGCGAAGGCGACGAATACGTGCTCTACGTCGATGCCGTCGCCACGCGGGAAATCGTGGCCGAACTCCAGAAGTTCGAAGCGGAGCGGGCGCAGCGCGCAGAGGATGTCGCGCGGCGTGCGGCGCGTCCTGTGCTGAAGGTTGAGACGTTTTCGCTGTATCTCGCCGGTTGCGCGATGGCGCTGCTCTTCGTCGCCCAAAACGCGCTGCCCGAGCGATTCACCGAAGCGGGGGTCGCGCACAGCGTGCGAATTGTGGCGCAGCATGAATGGTGGCGCGCCGCGACCGCGCTCACGCTGCACGGCGACATCTCGCACCTGGCAGCGAATCTCGCCGCGGGCCTGCTCTTTGCGGCGTTCGTTTTGCCCCAGCTCGGGACGGGCCTCGCATGGCTCGCGATCGTGCTCAGCGGGTCCCTCGGGAATCTCGTGAACGCCTGGTTTTACCGCGCGTCGCCGCATCTCTCGATCGGCTCATCGACCGCAGTCTTCAGCGCCCTTGGTCTGCTCGTGGCGGCGGAATGCGTCGAGCAATGGCGGCACACGAGCACCCGGAGTTGGTGGCAGCTCGTCGTGCCGCTGGGCGCAGGACTGGGGCTGCTCGCCTTTCTCGGAGCGGGGGACGAGCCGCACAAACACACCGACTACATGGCGCACCTTTTCGGCTTCACCGCGGGAAGCGCGCTCGGCGCCTGCGGCGCAGCCATTCGCCTGCGCGAACGCACGTCGCGTATCGTGCAACGGCTCGCCGCCTTCGCGGCGGCCGCGCTTCTCGCGCTCGCATGGTCGTGCGCATGGCGCGCAGCGCGGTGAGCTTACGAAATCGGGGGCGCAGCCCCCTTTGGAGTGCGGCGCGTCCTCGCGCCGCTTTCAACACGCACCGCGGCGCAAGCCGGGCGATTGCCTCTGTTGCCCTGCGTGAACAAAGCGGCGCGAGGACGCGCCGCACTCCAAAGCGCTTCGCGCTCTTCGCCACTTCACGTCTTCCACAGCGCGTCACGCAACCCGCTCGATCGCTCGACGCGCCGCGCGATCGCGTTGCGCAGCACGGCTTCATCGTGCCAAAGCTCGACCGCGTCGCGCGCGCGGGTCAGGCCGGTGTAGACCAGCTCACGCGTGAGCACCGGAGTTTCGCGATCCGGGAGGATGAAAAGAACGCGCCCGAACTCAGAGCCCTGGCTCTTGTGCACCGTCATCGCGTAGACGGTCTCGTGCGCTGGTAATCGCGCTGGCAGCAGCCGGCGCAGCGCGCCGTCTTCTCCGGGGAAATACGCGCGCAACTCGCCGTCGGCCTCTTCGTCTGGCAGCAGCACGCCGGTGTCACCGTTGAACAGTTTGAGCTGGTGGTCGTTCTCGAGAATCAAGATCGGACGGCCCCGATACTGCGTAGATGCCGGATCGATCAGTCCCGCGTCGGCCAGCGCGTTCTCGGCGAGTTCATTCAGACGCACAACGCCGTAAGGACCGACGCGCAGCGCGCAAAGGATGCGGAAATCGTGCAGGTGAGCAACGGTGCTTGCAGCATCTGCCGCGGTGAGCACTGCCCGAAATCCTTCCACCACATGCTCCCGCAGCGCCGACTCGAATTCGGCACGGGAAGGCAACGGTCGCCCTCGGATGGACACCGCGGAAGTGCCGCCCGCAAAGTCGAACACCGCTTGCTCCTCGGGACCTGGCGGGCTTTTGCCTCGCCGCACAGGACGGGGCGACAGCGCGCGCTCCGCTCCCGCGATCAACGCCAGCGCGCCGTCGGCATCGCCCGCGTTCACACACCGGCTGAGACGGTAAAGTGCGCTCTCGTTTCCAAAGCGCCGGTTCGTCGTGAGCTCGACGATCGCATCGTTCGCGCCCGCGGGGTCGCAGATGTCACCGAGCACATTGCCAGCTTCGACGGACGCGAGTTGATCCTTGTCGCCGAGCAGGATCAGTCGCGCGCTCTCCGGCACTGCGGCGACGAGCTTCGCCATCAGGGCGAGATCGACCATTGAGGCTTCGTCGATCACGACAACGTCCGCGCTCAGAGGCCGCTTAGCGTCGTGGCGAAAAAACGGCGAGTCTGAACGCGAGCCGAGCAGACGGTGAATCGTCGTCGCCTCGGTGGGCAGCTTTTCCGCCAGCGCCGCGAGCGCGGGGAGGCGCACGAACGCTTCGGCGATGGCGTCTTTCATTCGTGCTGCGGCTTTACCCGTCGGCGCGGCGAGCGCCACGCGGAACGGCTGCCCGGCCGAATCGGCCTGCGCTTGAAGCAACGCGAGGATGATGGCGATCGTATGCGTCTTGCCCGTTCCGGGACCGCCGGTGATGACACAAAACCGGCGTTCCACCGCGGTCTCGGCGGCGCGGCGCTGATCCGCATCGTCTTCCGAGAGAAATGTCTTCAAGCCTTTCGCGAGCAGCGCGCGATCGAATGTCGCCGATTGTGTCAACCGGCGGTGGAGCGAATCCGCAAGGTCGGTTTCGTATTGCCAATAACGCTGCAGATAGAGCCGCCCGGCTGGATCAAGGATCAGCGGTTTCCATTCGCCGGGCGCGCCGACCACGGGTGAGCCTCGGAGCGCTTCCGCGGATATCTCGAGCGCGGCCAACGAAACGCAGACGTGTCCCGCGCGCCGCCACGCACTGACCGTCCGCGCCGCGCTGCCGATTGCGGGATCATTGCGTCCGTCCAAGGCGATCATCAGCCGCGCGAAATGCTCGTCGAGCGCTACGTGCGTGTCGTTCATCCTGTGGAAAGTTTCGCTTCGAGCGCCTCGAGAGCGGTGAGGGAAGGCCGATCGTAGAAGATGCCGGAGCTTGGCCGCGTCGGATCGATGCCGCGCAGGAAGAGGTAAAAGACCCCGCCGAAATGGCTCTCGTAATTGTAGTCTGGGCGGCGGGCCAGCCAGCGATTCAACGCGACGGTGTAGATCAGATATTGGAGCCCGTAATGATGCCGCGCCATCGCTGGACGCAACGCGGCGGGCTCATACGCACGCGCCTCGGTGCCGAGCTGATTGGATTTCCAATCAACAATAAACCATTGCCCGCGGTGCTCGAACACGAGGTCGATGAACCCCTTTACGAGACCGCGCCGCGGCTCGAAGTGGAAGCGCCCCGCCGTTTCGCTATCCGCGATCGCGCGCAGCGCGGTCGCGTCCAGGCGCGCGGCAGAAAAGCAAAACTCGACCTCGCGAAGCTGCGCCGCGCGCGGCACCTCGCGCAGTGAAAATCCGCCCGGTAATGGCGCGGCGAGCGTGTGATCGAGGCAGCGAGCGACCACGTCGCCCCACTCGCTTGGGTGGTAGCGAAAGATCGCGAGTTGCTCGTCGATGCATGCGCGTCTCGCCGCGGCATCATTGAAATCGATCCGCTCGAACATCGCGTGCAGGCAACTGCCGGCGCGTTTGCCTGCGGGAAACGCGGTGATCCCCTCCGCTGGCAGCGCGGCATCCGGACGGGCGACTGCCGCGTCGTAATCCCGCGGCTCGACGTCGCGCCCACTGGTCAGCGAAGTGAAGCTCGAGAGCCGCCAGGAGCGATCGATCCGGGTGCGGAAGCGCCGCGCGGCACACGTCTTTGCCGTGGATTCGGCGGAGCGATAGAGCGGCGCTTGGAGAGAGGGTAGGGGACGCACTGCAATGGTGCCGCCGCTCTCTGCGGCAAGCGCGGCGAGATCCGTTGTGAAACGCGCGTCACTGAGGCTTTTGATGTGCGTCTCGAGTGCGGCAACAGCGTTTGGCTCGCCGTTCGGCGGCCGATGGAACAGCCGCGCCGCCGCAGACACGTAGCACTCATTAAAGCGGCCCCAGAGGAGGTGGCAGCGGTGACGCGCGCGAGTGAGCGCGACGTAGAGCAGGCGGAGATCCTGCGCAAGATGCTCATGTTTGAAAGCCGCAGTGGAGGCTTCTGGAGGCACCGGCAGATCGAGCGTGAGTGCGCGCTCCGAATCCTCGGGATCGTGAAAGATCGTGAGCGCGTTGTCTTTCTGCCGCTGCGGCCGCCCCCAAATGAATGGGCAGAAGACAATCGGGAATTCGAGGCCTTTGCAGCGATGCACGGTGATGATCGCCACGGCGTCGTCATCACGTTCCAGCCGCAGCTTCATCTCATCGCTGGTCGTGCCGGATTCGACGAGCCGATCGCCCAACCACTTCACGACCGCGCGGACGCCGAACCTTCGCGAGAGCGCGGCGGTGTGCACGAGTTCGCCGAGCTGCAGGAGATTGGTCAGCCGGCGCTCGCCATCGCGATGGCCGAGCAATCGTGGGCGCACCTCCTCGGCGGTGAGCAGATCCTGGAACATCACGATGAATCCCGCGCTGAGCCATCGATCACGGTATTCCTGAAAGCGCGTGAGCCGTTGCTCCCAGCCGCGTTCATCGCTCGACAGCCGCGTGAGATCGGCTGCGGTCAGGCCGAGTAGTTCCGTAGCGAGCGCGGTGCGCAAGGGAACCTCGCGCGATGGGTCCATGATCGCGGTGAGCACGATGTGGAGTTCCGTGGCTTCGCGCGTTGCGAAGACGGTCACGTCGGTCACCAGCCGGCTGGCGATTCCGAATTCCCCGAGCGCGGCCTGCACCGGTGCCGCCTGGAAGTTCGCGGCAATCAACACCGCAATGTCGCTCGGGACGACCGGCCGCTCGCCGATCGTGGCCTTCGCTGCGAGGAGTCGCGCAATCTCTGCCGCCGTGACGCGTGGGGCGACGCGATTCGCTTCGCCGAGGAGAATCGGATCAGGGTCCGACCACGCCCAGATGTCCAACGCGGGACCGATCTTCCCGTCGATTCGCAACGGCGCGAGATCACGTGCTCCTGCGGCCGAGGCCTTTTGGAACTGAATGTTTTCGAGCAGGAACGGATCGGAACTTCGCTTGAAGATGTGGTTCACCGCTTCCACCATCCCCGTTTCGGAGCGCCGGTTGGTGAGGAGCGTGAACTCCGCATCCGCACGCGTCGCCGCCTTGAGATAAGAGAAAACGTCCGCGCCGCGAAACCCGTAGATCGCCTGCTTCGGGTCGCCGATCAGATAGAGGTAGCTCTCGCGACCAGCGTAGATGCGCTCGAAGATCCCCGCCTGCACCGGATCCGTGTCCTGGAACTCATCGATCAACGCCGCCGGATACCGCCTTGCGAGTTCGGCTGCGAACAGCGAGTTCTTTTCGAGCGCATGGAAAAGCTGCGTGAGCAGATCGTCGAACGTCATCACGTTCCGCAGAGCTTTCTGGCGTCGCAAATCGTCCATCGCGGTGCGAAGGAAATGCGCCTCGAGCACGCGCGGGAGTTCGTCCGCAAGCGTCGCGTATTTTTCGCAGAGTTCGAAGAATTTGTGCGCTGGCAGGCAACCCTTCTTGAGCCGGGCTTTCTCCAGGGCGGAGCTCGCCAGATGCCGCAGCGCATCGAAGTCGATCCATGCGCCACCGCTCTCCGACAGCGCACGCCCGATCTGCTCGAAGAGCTTTTCTGCCGAGTCTTTTCTCCCGATGCGCGGGGTTCTGCTGGCCCAAGGCGGGGTAGTGAAAATGCACGCGCGGATCGCTGCTTCGTCGTTGCGCCAGAGCTCACGCAGTTCGCTCGAGAGTTTGCAAAGCGCCTTCTGTTTGCGCGCAAATTCACCCGCCGAGGTCGTCGGCCGCACCTGTAGAAAAGGGTGCTGTGCCGCTTCCCGGAGCAGCTTCGTCAACGAGGCGATAGTCCACTTCCGCGCACCCGTGATTGCCGTGATCACCGGTTCGCATTCGTAAAACTGACGGCGCCAGAAATCTTCGACGACCGCGGCAAAGAGCGGCGCCTGATCGGTGATCAGCTCGGTATCGAAGAGCAGCCCGCTCTCGAAGGCGTGCTCACGCAACATTCGTTGGCAGAAGCCGTGGATCGTCGAGATCGCCGCGCGATCGAAATCGCGCAACGCGGTGCGCAACCTTGCGAGCGCTGCGTCCGGCTGGTGCGCTGCCAGCAAGCTTGCGAGCAGTGGGTCATCACCGCTCATCCCGCTGACAAACGCACTCTCTGCGCCCTGCAGGCGCGCGCGGATGCGCTCGCGCAGCTCGGCGGTCGCTGCTTCGGTGAACGTGGTGACGAGGATCTGTTCTATCGTGAGGTCCGCATCAAGGATGAGCCGCAGGGTGAGCCCAGCGATCGTGTAAGTTTTGCCTGTCCCGGCGCTCGCTTCGATGAGCGTCGTCCCGCGGACAAGTCCGGTGGTCGCGAGCTGGAACTCGGATCGCTTCTTCACGGCGTCATTGCAGCCTCCGCCGCGAGCATCGGCCCGTAAATTCTCCACGCGAGCTCAGCCCACTGCGCGTCGAGCGGATCACTCACGCCGCGGAAGCAGAGTGCGTGATAGGGATCTTCATTCTCGCCGGGCCAAAAGCCCGTGTCCCACTTAAACCGCCCTGACTCCACCGCTGCGGCCTCCTTCCCGTTTTTGCTTCTTGCTTGAGCATACTGCCACGACGACTCCGGGAAGAAGGGAAGCGGTTCCCGAACGGCGAGCGCGTAAAGCGCGACCAAATCGCAGAACGTCGCTTCGTCAGAGATCGGCCCGAATGCCAGGTCGTGATCGATCGCAAAAACGAGCGTGCGTTCCGGGTAGCCGTCGGTGCGTGCGGCGTTCAGCGCGAGATGCCGCAGCCACGCGCGAATGCGATCCTTCGGTTTGAGCTTCGCGGCGCGGTAACGAATCTGGGCATCGGGGCGGAGTTCATCGAGCGAGCCGGTGAGATGCCATCCATCGAGATGAAGATCGATCGGCAGCGGCGGCAACGCGGGAGCAGCTAACCACGGTCGGACTTTGCGAACGATCTCGGCCGCATCCGCGTAAAGGTCGCGGTGCCGCGCGGTGCCCATCGCGCCGTGGGGAATTTGTCCATCTGCGGTGAGCAGGGCGAGCGATGCTGCGGCGTCCAAGCCGTGCAACTGCAGATCGGTCAGCTCGCCGCGCAAGCGCGTCTCGTCGAGCTTTCCGAGCTGCAGCGGCTCTTGCTCGAGCATCGGCGAGGCGTCTTCGGGAAAACGCAGCCCGAGACGCTGGCGCGCGAAGAAGCGCGACGGGTGGCAGAAGAAGTCGAGCAGTTGATCGAGCGTTACTTGTCGCGTGTCGGCCTCAGCCGCAGGCAGCGGCGCATCGCAAAAACGTCCCGTCGCGTGTCGCTCCGCACTTGTCACCTGACCGGCGTGCGCATTCTGCGCGGAGTAGCTGAAGAGGCGCACATCGTCGTCGCGGAAATACGCGGGGCTGAATGGCTGGAGACGATGCTTTGTGACAAGGAGGTCTTTGCGCAGCTCGCCGCCACGCAGCGTGAAGTTCCCGTCGAGGTAATCGAGCAACTCGCTGACGCAGGTCGAGGGCGGGCTCTCCGCTTGATCCCGCGTCGAGAGCCCGCTGTAGCTGATGTAAAGGACGTCGCGCGCGGAGAGGATCGCTTCGAGGAAAAGGTAGCGATCGTCTTCCCGGAGCGAGCGGTCCCCGGGCTGGAGTTTCTGGCCGACGAGATCGAAAGGAAGGGTGCGGTCTTGCCGCGGGAAAGCGGTGTCGCCCATGCCGAGCAGACACAGCACGCGGAAGGGAATGCTGCGGAGCGGTTTCAGCGCGCAGAAGGTGAGGCCGCCGCCGAGGAACCTGCTGCCGCCTTCCGTTTCCTCCAGCGCACCAGTGAGGTGCGCGCGCATCACCTCGAATGCGACTGGTTCCGAGAAGCCGCTCTCGCGTTCGATGGTGTGCAGCGTGGAGCACGTGCGACGAAGCGCCTGCACCTCGTCGGCGAAGTCGTCACCGGGATCGAAAAGCGCATCGACGGTGCCGCTGAGCGCGTGCGCCCATTCGCGGAGCGTGCGCGGCTTCTCAAGGAGGGGGACGTGGTTGAAGAGCGTCTCCGCGAACTCCATGAACTGGCCAAGCTTCAGCGCCAAGTCGCCCTCGACTTCCCGCACGGGAAGGATGTCGCCGAAGAGCGTCTGCTCGTCCCCGGGCAGTGCGTAGCCGAGGAGCAGACGGCGGAATCCGTGACGCCAGGTGTTCGCCGGGAAGGCTGGAAGATTCA
>Ga0136611_10002169_pt1 | contig 13645 bp, 8 predicted proteins | sample AntDrymUQ2232306_2_FD_106645 | JGI IMG/M metagenome (GOLD analysis project Ga0136611, IMG submission 106645) | Polar desert sand microbial communities from Dry Valleys, Antarctica - metaG UQ223 (23.06) | ecosystem: Environmental > Terrestrial > Soil > Desert | place: Antarctica: Dry Valley...
AAATTTGCAGTTATACCTCCCGATTCATTATTAAGCAAAACAACAAAAGTCTTATTGCCCTTATCAGATTTTGCAACGATGTATTCGACCTGCGGTTTATCGCAACTAATAAAATTTTCCGTGGTTGTTAATTGTGCGGTTTCGCCGAAAATTCTACCTGGCTTAAATCCGTAAGTTTGGTGGGGACCCACTTTAGGTGTAACAAACCCTCTTGGAAAAGTGATCTTTCCATTCGAACGCATTTGAGCTTCCGCCATCAGGTAATCTGTTATCCATCCTATCTGCCACCATGCATGGTGAGGATATGGCCCTGCGCCCTTGTTCATGGCATTCCAGTAATAAGAAGCAACGCTTGTTTTTGTATCTACAAAAGCATCCCGGCCAATGGCTGCAGATCTTGCCATATCAACAAAAATGCGATCTTTTGTTAAGTGGTATATGCGGATGAAAAGGCCGGCGTGGCTCGCCAGCATAATTGGGCCTTGTCTTGTGGCAGATCCAAAGATACCTCCATGTTCAAAGCTCAAACCTGCCTGGGCGATCTCCCAATCTTTTCTTTGCACGCCATTTACTTCTTTTATTTTTTGGGTTGGTATAGGATGCGTATAAATTGATGTAGTGTACACTCTGGCTGTAGCAATTGCAGCTTCTTTATATTTCTCATTGCCTGTTATATCGTATAAATCAAGCAAGGCTTGTGCAGATTGCCCGGTGGCAAAATCGGGCGCATAACGTGCATCGCCGCAAACACCTAAGTAGCTTCCTCTTTTTACTGCATTGTTAATAAACCAATCTGCACCCTTTTTTGCTGAAGTTAAATATGTTTCATTCTTAAATATTTGATAGGCTACCAGCATACCGTAAAAAGTTGGCCGGAGATCTTCAATATCCTTAAACAATTCCAGTTCAGATTGCCGTTCGTATGCCACAGCCCAGCTGCCATTAGGCTTCTGCCATTGTAATAATGATTCTGCTCCCATTCGTAGCCTTTCTTTTAATTCCCTGTTGTTAGGCTCAAACAATAATATATTGCCTATGTCGAGCATGGTGTAGTAGGTTAAACCGATCGGCTCAACTACTTCTCCCCATTCCTCTACAAATTTTTTGCTTTTGGCAAGATAGTATTGACCTACTGCGGCACCCTTAAAAAAGCCACCTTCGGTTTGTTGCTGGGCCAGTTTGAAATTAAGTGCATAAGGTAGGCGCTGTTGTGTTAACAAAGGATCTTTGGTGGCTGCTGCCAACATCCACATTGCTCCATAATCAGAGTTTTTCATTGCATCCTTATTAGAGCCAACCACACCTCCTAAATATGATTGTGCTCCAATCTTAATTCCCTTAAACTCTTCCAAATTCCACATTGATGTAGCAGGGTCTGTGAGATAGTGATGCATTTGTTCAATACGTGATGTAAGGGATTGCTTAGTCTTCCGCATTTGAAGTGCCTCTTTAAATTTATAGATGTCATAAACAGCATGATTTAATGTTTTAAACCAACCATCCCCTGAAAGGCTGTATCTGAAGCTGTAACTTATTACATCGCCGGCTTTTAAGCTCGATTTCGGTTCACCTAAAATTGGATAGTATAAAGTCGGTGTAAGTTCTGATTTCCGGTTTTTATGTGATAGTCCGATAAACCAGTCTACCTGTGTTATTTTATCGTTTGCCCATGGATCCCTTGCAAGACCCGGCTCAGGAATAACAGAAAATGTGATACCATTCGCAGCAGTTATCATCGGGCAAAGTGTACTGGCACAACGTTCGCGATAAACAACAGGCAAATCAGGAATACCATGGCCATACGCATACGCCAAGGCAAAATTTTTCTGTACTTTATTACCCTGAAAATACCCGGGAACAGTAGCCCATAAAATATTTTTTTCCGTAACAGGAGCAAGTGTTGGACTTGCTAAAGAAAAATAACCAGGCTCCTTCACAGATAGCGTTTGTTTCACTAAAATATCACCTGCAAAATCCGGATCGAAGCTCCATTCTGTTGTAACAGAACCTACTTCTGTATCATGTTGAAAATGGATCTTGTTTTTAGAAATTTGCCTCGCATTTTTTGGAAAAAAATAAAAAGCTTTGCCCGCAGTATTCAACGAAACCGGGTTTGTGCTCTCTGCCCATTGTTGTTTTTGATATTTGTAATTAGCTTCCGGAAAAACAACCCCAGTAATGGCGTTGAATGTTGTTGCGGGTTCGTGATCAGGCTTTTCTGCTGCATATAGCAAAGTATTTTCCCCTGAAGGATTTTCTGCATTCACCCAACTCTGGCCTTTAAGAACTGATAAGGATTTTACGCTCCAGCCTCCTGGTGTCTTTTGCCAAATGAGCTTTATCTTATTATTACTTAAAGACAAGCTTTCCTGAGATTTCACAACGCATGTTGAAAAGACAAAAAGTAAAATGTAAACAATACAATTCTTCATAAAAAATTATTGGTGGCTCCTTTTAAATTATACCTGGTGTGGCTTATGAGTGGTGTTCCATTCATCATGCCTATTTTTTAAAACCATTTTATAATTCTTAAGAATTTCCCTAAAGGTGTAACTCAATCCACAATTCTATTCTGTTATCGCAATTCTCACGAGATTGCAAATACAAAAGATCCTGTTGCAATTTCAAAGGTTATACAAGCTATTATTTTGTTTGTTATAGTATTGACTTTGCTCATCTACAGGAAAGCAAAATGTAGTAAGGGAAAAGAAGTGTTTTTTTTCATTGTAAATACCCGATACCAAGTGCAGAAATTTAATTTTTCGGTTCGCTTTTGAGCATTGATTATAATCTAACTAATTGCCTGCTTTCACTTCTTTATGCCATCCTTTTCTATTTCCAATCCGGGTTTTGCTCAATTTTTGGATTAGCATTTATCTCATCCTGCGGGATTGGAAAATATTTGTGCTTAGGCAGAACAGGCCGGGCAGTATAAACATTGTTAACTGCTTTGGAAGTTTCGGTAAGATACTTACCCGTGCGTGTAAGATCGTACCACCTGTCACCTTCTGCAAACAATTCCCATGAACGTTCCTGCAACACTGCATTAATAAAATCATCTTTGCTCAAACCTGTTGGCAAGGCTACAAGTCCCGCCCTTGTTCTTACTGTATTTATTAAATTATATGCAGCCGGAGTTGCTCCATTCTGCCTGGCTTCTGCCTCTGCTGCTATCAGGTACACATCTGCCATCCGAAGTATAGGGATGTTAACAGACGTAGAGGCCCCTACTGAATTAGGATCCTGGTATTTTTTTATTAATACTCCTTTTGGCGTTATTGGTGTTATGCCAGCTTGCGAAATTCTTTTTCCGGCTTTATCCACGTAATTCGTGTCTAACAATAATCTTCTTTTGTCGGCCGGATTAAACGAATCGAAAAACGACTGGTAGGCGAACATGGAACCAAAAGTCGTTTTTCCATATTCCGGGGCACTGCTGCCTGTTGGGCCCATTAAACTCATTAATTGGTGTTGGCGGCCAGGAGCAAAGCTTTCGGCTTCAAAAGCCCATATATTTTCAATGCGCGCTGCATCTTCTTTATCATAACGGTACACATCAAGTACATTAGTCATTAATGAATGTTTGCCAGAGGCTATAACTTCCTGTGCTTTCAGCATTGCCTTCGCCCAGTCCTCATTGTAAAGAGCCACTTTAGCATACAAGGCGCTTACTGCTTCTTTTGAAGGGCGGCCTTTATCAACGGTTGGATATGAAACTAATCCTGCTGCCATAGCTTGTTCCAGGTCACTATATATCTGTTTGTATACTTCAGCCCTGGGGCTTTTTTCAACGTAAGCTTCGGCCTCTGTAACACTCGCTTCTATTTTAACGGGCACGTCGCCAAAATTTTTAGTGGCTGTCCAATGATAAAAAGCCCGTAGGAAATATGCTTCACCAATAATTTGTTTTTTACGGGTAGCATCCATATTTGTGTTGGGTACTTTTTCAATGATCCAGTTTGTATTTTCGATGCCATCATAACAGGATGTCCAGATTTGCTGCGGCGATTCATTAATTCTTCCTGCACTTTTTTGTTCTGTATAAGCCGGATCATAACTAAATAATGTAAGTGTGTTTCTGCCCACCACAGCTCTTGGATAAGTCTGGTCGGCGCTAAAATCAGAAACGATTGTCAAAGCCGGGCCAACACTCATGTCAGCTATGGGATCGTACGCTGCAATAAGTCCTTTTTCGGCATCCAACGATGTTTTATAAAAGTCTTCGGTATAAATTGAAGAATAGATTGTTTCGTCTAATTTATTGCAGGAAGAAAGCATAAATAATGCTGCAAAAAATAGCTGTAAAATTTTTATCAGTTTCATTTAATGATTTTTGATGAATTACTAATTGCGTTTTAGAAAGTTATCTGAACACCGCCCAGTAATGATCGTGCCTGTGGGTATACAAGATTATCTATGCCAATCTGTGTATTGGAACCTGCAAACGTATTCACCTCAGGATCAAAACCGCTGTAATTCGTAATAGTAAAAAGATTATTGGCACTAATGTAAATACGTGCATTATTTATTCCTTTTATCTGCCCTAACCTATAGCCGAGTGTAAGGTTTTTGCAACGGATGTAGGAACCGTCTTCAATAAAATAATCACTAAGCGGTAACCGTCCACCCTGTGCAGCGCTTGCATATTGATCACTGGCGTTCGTAGGCGACCACCTATTAACTACACCTTTAAAAAGATTGCGTTGCCCAAGAGGGTTTTCAAAGGCCAGACGGCTAAGGTTGTAAATATCATTGCCCTGCGATCCGGACAAGAATGCCGCAAAATCAAACCTATTATATGATAGTGATGTTGAAAATCCAAAAATGAAATCAGGGTTAGGATCGCCTGTAATTATTTGGTCAGCAGAAGAAATAACATTGTCTGCATTAAGGTCTTTCACTTTATGACCTCCTAAACGGCCATCATATCCAGGCAAAATAGTTTGCCCTGTTTGATTAATGCCATCAAAGACAAAATTCTTGAATACGCCTAATGGCTCTCCCACTTTGAGTAAGGTATAGTTGGTAACAAAACGTTCCCGGGTAACGCCGCCATCAAGGTCTAATACTTTGTTGCGATTGATTGTAAGATTTGCAGAAGCATTCCATTTAAATTCCCCGGTCAATATTGACGCATTTGTTGAAAACTCAATGCCTTTATTTTCGAGAGAGGCAAAGTTGCCGGTAATGCTGCCATAACCAGAAGTAAGGGGTAATGTTTTTATGTACAACAAGTCTTTAGTGGTTTTCTTATAAACATCTACAACGAAACTTATCCTGTTATTGAGCAAGCCCACATCTAAACCAATATTTGTCTGGGTTGATTTTTCCCATCTAAGATTAGGGTTCGCAATACCTGTAGGGTTAATGCCTGTGATGTATGCATGATTAATCTGGTAGTCGCTTCCATTAGATGCCACGGTGCTCAATGATTGATACGGAGATATGCCACCGGCATTTCCGGTGATGCCATAACTGCCCCTGATTTTTAAATCTGAAAGCCATTGTACCTGCTGTAAAAAGGGTTCATCAATAATGCGCCATGCTATAGATACAGCGGGGAAAAAACCATATTTATTGTTAGCGCCGAATTTACTGGAGCCGTCAACACGTGTGATGAGATCAAGAAAATATTTGTCCTTAAATCCGTAGGTTATACGACCCATATAACACTGTAAAAGTTGTTTGCTACGTCCACTGCTTACCGTACGGTTTAAGGCAAGCTGCACTGCCTCATTAGCTGTGGCATCATTTGGAAAACCGGAAGCAGATATACTGTTGAATTTAGAAAGTTCGGTTTGCGTAGCATATACACCGGTAAACTTCAGGCTATGCTTTTCGGCAAATGAGCGGGAGTAAGTAAGAATGCTTTCATGCAGCAATGAAGTAAAAAAAGAACTGTTTTTTCCCCCCGAACCGGAATTATCATTCAAGTCGTTTTTGGCAATAATATACCTTGGAGAATAGGTATCATTCAAACTGTTTTGCAGGTCTACGTTGAAAGAAGCACGGTAGGTTAATCCTTTTAGCATTGTTGCTTCGCCGTACACGTTTCCGAGCGTACGATTAATGGCTGTTTGGTTTAATAGTTCAGCTAATCCCAATGGATTCGCTACTTCGCGGTACTGCCCGCCGGCTTGCTCTCCAAAAGGAAAAATGCTACCATCCTCTTTGTAGGCTTTCAAATTTGGTGGTGCTCCAATAGCAGCGCCTAAGATACTGCCAACCACAGCAGGGCCATCCCCCTGGCTGGTTGAACCGGTAAGAATGCCCGAATTAGCAGAATAGCTGCCCAGTATGCTCGAGCCTATTTTAATTTTTTCGCTTATCCTGTGGTCAAGGTTTAAACGATACGAATACCGTTTGAACTGTGACTTAATAATGATTCCTTGCTGGTCGAAATAATTAGCCGATAAAGCCAATTGCGTTTTCTCCGAACCCCCAATAATTGATAGCTGGTGATTTTGAATCTTAGCATCCCTGAAAATGATGTCCTGCCAGTTTACACCTTCACCCAACGACTTAGGATCAGGATAAAAATTGTTACGAAAAACCTCATTCTCCAATGTGGTAAATTCTGTAGCGTTTAAAGTGGGAAGGGTTTTAGTAACTTTTTGTACACCATAATAGCTATCCAATGTTACCCTGGTAGCACCATTTCTTCCCCGCTTGGTTGTAATAAGCACAACACCATTTGCAGCCCTTGCTCCATATATAGCGGAAGCCGATGCATCCTTCAGCACTTCCACCGATTCAATGTCATTTGGATTTATGGTTGACAGCGGGCTGACACTAGTGATACCACCACCATTTGATATTTGAATGCCATCTACTACATACAATGGCTCTGATGTTCCGGAGATGGAGTTAGTGCCTCGTATACGCACACTAATATTACCTCCCGGAGCCCCTGAATTCTGGTTTACCTGTATGCCTGAAACCCTTGCTTGCAATCCCTGTGCTACATTGGCAATAGGGGTTTGTGTTAAGTCTGCGGCCTTGATGGAAGCAATGGAGCCGGTTGTTTCTTTTCTTCTTTGTGTACCATATCCCACTACAACTACATCTTCCAAACTTGTAGCATCCTGCTCAAGAGTAACGGACACGTTGCCTTCACCATTTACGTTAAGTTCAATTGTTTTAAAACCTTTAAAAGAAACCATCAATACAGCATTACTTTTAATATTGGGGATTGAAAACGCTCCGTTATTGTTAGTAACTGTACCCTCCTGAGTACCTTTAACAGAGATGCTGGCGCCTTGTAAAGGGGCATTGCTTTGGTCAGTTACTTTTCCCCTAACAGTTAGTAAGCCACCCTGGGCCATAAGTGAACAATTGAAGAAAAATAGTGGTAACAGGACCATTACCAAAAAACGACAGTGCAGCTTTAGCAGTTTTAATAAAATCATACAGCAGAAATTTTTACAGTAACTATTTTGCAATCTTTTATTGCAGAAGCTTGCATTTGCAAGATTCTTTACCAATATTAAATAAGAATAGGAATGCAAAAATGAATGCAACATGCAACAACTATCGGGAACGATACCGCAATCGTTCCCGATATGTAAAAGCAAAAACAATAGTGTATTTTCAAGTTATCTTGAAATTGTTTTAATCAAATAAGTTTTAATGGGAATGATTCGCTGTGTTAAATGTGAGCAAGTGCATGCCATTACAAAATCTGGTATTGTAAGAGGAAGGCAACGCTATTATTGTAAGGATTGCAAAATGTATTTTACCATCAACGATAAAAAAGTTTTACTGTCCGCGACTAAACAAAATCATTTGCCGACCATCAGGGATATTGCGCTTGCGTTGAATATTTCCAAATCTACTGTATCAAGAGCTTTACAGGCGCATAGTGAGATTAACGAAAGCACACGGAAAGCTGTATTAGATATGGCCCGGAGGCTTAACTACCATCCAAATTATTTAGCTAAAAGCCTGGTTAATAAAAAGAGCAACACTATTGGAATTATCGTTCCTGAATTTGTTAACCATTTTTTTCCTACCCTTATTATAGGTGCACATGAGGTAGCCACCAAGGCAGGGTATAATGTAATTATCTGTCAATCGCAGGAGTCGCTGAAAACGGAAATTGCCAATGTAAATGTTCTTTTATCAAGCCGTGTTGATGGCGTTATCATTTCAATGACAAGGCAAACAAAAAACATTGAGCATTTTAAATCGTTTGAACATCTTTCCATACCTATTGTTTTTTTTAACCGGGTTTGTGAAGCGATGGATACATCAAGGGTAACGGTGAATGATTATGAAGGCGCATTTAAAGGCGTTGAGCACCTTATTAAAAACGGTTTCAAAAAAATTGCACATATTGGAGGGCCACTCAATTTAAGCTTAAGCCGAAACAGGCTTAATGGATACCTGGATGCCTTGAAAAAATATAAAATAGCAGCAGATAAAAAGTATATTATTCCTTATGACTTTAGCAATAAAAATGCAAGGGAAATAGCAGAAAAACTATTGAGGATGAAACAACGGCCTGATGCCATCTTTTGCTTAAATGATGTTTGCACCACGCAAACATTAGTAGTGGCAAAAGAAATGGGAATCAACGTCCCGCAGGAACTAGGAATAGTTGGCTTTAGCAACAATCCACTTTCCGCTTATATTGAACCGGGCCTTACTTCTATAGAACAACCCGTGCATGAAATGGGAAGAACTGCCATGCGCTTACTAATTGATCATATTGAAAAGGGGTTTGGTAATTACACTTCTATGCATAAAATTCTGCCGACAAAATTGGTGATCAGGCAATCATCCGTAAAGAAGTCTCTAAGTATAAAAAGAGTTCGTAAACAGAAAAGCAGAATGGTTATTTTGGATAAAGTGTAGAAGTTAAGATTTGATCTGACAGTTGGGATTAATTTTACGTAACAACACTTATTATTTAGCCCCAAAAAGTCAGATCATCAATTCTGAAACTAAAGTTAATCAAACCAGAGTTGGGCTACTGAATTTAGCCGAACAGCTAAACAACGTAAAGCATGCTTGTAAACTAATGGGCACAGGCCGCGACAGTTTTTACCGCATCAAACAACTCTATGATACCGGTGGTGAAGCAGCTCTGGTAGAGATCTACCGAAAGAAACCCATTCTAGAAATAGAGTCGATCCAGCGGTCGAAGAAGGTGTTGTGAAGATTGGCCTTTGACAATCCTGCTTTTGGTCACTCCAGAGCCTGTAACGAACTCAGAAAGCAAGGCGTTTTTATATCTGCAGCGGGCGTACGCTCAAGTCTGGCAGCGACATCTGTTGCTGTAATAAGTTTTTAATTAAAGCTGTGCCTGAATTCTAAAGGCGAAAAGTTTGTTTTGCTTTTAAACAATTTACTAAACGATTGCGGATGTTCGAAACCTAATTCGTAGGCAATTTCATTTACAGATAAGTTAGTAGTGGATAGCTTTTCTTTTGCCAGTTCAATTAATTTGTCGTGGATGAATTGTTTGGTGCTTTGCCCTGTCAAAAGTTGTAGTAAACGGCTTAAATAGTTGGCCGAAATATGCAATGCTCCGGCAATAAATTGAACAGTTGGAATTCCTTTATTTGCTAAATCATCACTCTTAAAGTAGCCCGTTAACAACAGTTCCAAACGTTCGAGTATGGTGTGATTGGTAATTTTTCGTGTAATGAATTGCCGCTGGTAAAATCGTTCAGAATAAGTGAGTAACAACTCGAATTGCGCTATAATTACGTCCTGGCTAAATTTATCAATGTTAGCATGGTATTCCTGTTCAATATTTTTAAAAATTCCTATAAGCATCGTTTCTTCTTTATCGGACAGGTGCAATGCTTCATTTAGGTTATACCCGAAATAATCGTATTGTTTTATTTTTTTTGCTAACGGGGTGTTCCAAAGAAAATCGGGATGGAAAATGAGCAACCATCCTGAGTGTTGTAAAACTTCATTTTCTTCCAGCACAACACTAAGAATCTGATTGGGTGCAATGAATGCGAGCACACCTTCATCAAAATCATATTCCGTTTGCCCGTACCTCATTTTTGCATTGGTTCTTTTCAGTGCTATTGAGTAATATCCGTAGGTAAAACTATTATCGTTTTTATGATAAGATTGAGGAATATCCTCGAATTTAACTACACTCACCAAAGGGTGCTGAGGCTTAGGAAGGCTCATCAACTTATGATATTCTGTAATTGATTTTATATGAAGAGGTGCTGTTTTTGACATTGTTCAAAGTTTAGAAATTTACTCCGCCGGAGACTTCAATGCGCTGGGCATTTATCCATTTTGCATCGTCTGTGCACCGGAAAGCCACAACTCCCCCAATATCATCTGCCAAACCTACTCTGCCCAGTGATGTGCTTGAAGCAATATAGGCATTTAGCTCTTTATTGTCTCTTACCACACCACCGCCAAAATCTGTTTCAATTGCACCGGGTGCCACTACATTTACCCTTATTTTTTTATCGCCAAAATGCTTGGCCTGGTATTTTGTCAAAGTTTCAACGGCGCCTTTCATTGTGGCATAAGCAGCATAGCCGGGTGTTGTAAACCTTGCCAGCCCGGTAGAAATATTTACAATACCTCCGTTGTCATTCATCAAAAAGGATAGCTTTTGAGTAAGGAAAAAAGGTCCTTTTAAATGAATGTTCATCATGCTGTCAAACTGAGCTTCTGTCGTTTCTGCAAAACTTGCATACGCAGCAGTACCTGCGTTGTTTATCAAAAAGTCAAACTTTTCAACTTCAAATTTTGATCTTAAGACCTTTTGTACATTTTCTACAAAGGGTTCAAAATTATTTGAATTTTCTACATTTAATTGAAGTGCGATGGCTTTTCTACTGTGTGCTTCAACGGCAGCAACCACCTTTTCTGCTTCAGCTTTATTACTATTGAATGTTAGTACTACGTCCAGACCTTTGTTAGCTAATTGTAAAGCCATATCTCTGCCCAAGCCGCGACTACCGCCTGTTACAAGCGCAATTTTTGCTTTGTTCATTGTGTTTTCTTTTATGTAAAATTTATTTATTGAATGCTATTGCAAATTCCTTTGCAAAATCTTCCACTTTTACATTGAGGATAGTAGCTGGCCTGTGCAGCTTGTAATCTTCATATAGCAATCCACTGTTTATGGCAGCATACATTTCTGTTAAGCCAGCAGCAATTTTTGGTTGCATACCAATGGCTACTGCACCACTTTCCATTTGTTCATCGGTTAAGGTTAACCATTTCAAATCTGGTTTTCCTATTGCTTCGCCTATGATCCTTGTCAACTCGTTGTAGGTAATTTCTTCGCTTGCTACATACCGAATTTTTCTACCGGTCGTCGGTGTTGTTATTTCATCCGCAAAAGCGGCCGCAATGTCTAATGGATCTACCCAAACATTTGTTACTCCTCCACCAATGTTTGAAGCCATAAAACCCCCGCTTTTTGCTGAATGAACCTGTGGTAGCAAGTTGTAATAATACTCAGTAGGACGAATATGCGTTATGGCAACATCGGATGCTAATTCGTTCAGGATATTTTCTACATTATGTGCCCCACGCAGAATGCCGTTTCCCTTATTTAAATGGCCGCCGATAGTGCTTAAGTTAACGACACGGCTTACACCAACAGCTTTTAATGCCTGTGCATAGTTTTTTCCAATCCGTTCATAATAGCCATACACGTCAAGGTTTTGGTCAAAGTAATTGGCCGGCGGAACCATTGTGTACACCGCATCTGCACCTGCAAAACTGGCTATCAGAAAATCTGCATCTTCTAAAGAACCAATGGCTGACATTGCACCCAATGCTCCAATATCTTTTTGCTTATCGGGCTTGCTGCTTATTACAGTTACCTGATGCCCTTTTTGAACTAATTCAATGGTAAGCGGTTTGCTGATGTGTCCTAAGGAACCCGTTATAATGATTTTCATGCTTGTAGCTTATAAATTAAATAAGATTTTTAGCCCTTCTCTTAACGAAGCAGGCCTACGGCCCAAGGCCCTTTCTAAATCCACCGCCACTTCTGCTTCCTGACCGTTTTTGATGTCGGTATTAAAATCAATTATCTTTTTAACCATTTGTGGTAAGAGTCCTTCTTCTGCCATCATTGCTTCAAATGCAGCATTCTCAACCGGTGTGTATTTTACTTGTTTGCCTGAAAGCTCCGTTAGCGCAGCTGATATTGAGAAGAAATTGCAAAGCCTTCTACTAAGGTTCAAAATAGATTTTCCACAATACTATAGCAAGCATTTTAAAGTAACTGAATCACTACTTCTTTCTGCATGTATTACAGCTAAAGAATGGATGCGTGAGAAAACATTAAAAGAAATACTAGCTAAGCCATATTTTGATAATGCAGACAAAATAGACGACAGAATTGCTCTAATTCAAAAAGAAATATCGTTTGGGGTTCCCATGCTTTTAAAACCCATTTACGATATCCAGCTTCCTAGCAATATGTTTTTGCGGTTTATTGAAATTGGTGCATATAAACCTGTTTCTAGAAAAATGATTGAATTAAATATTCCCAGAGAGACTGCAATATTTTTAAGCAAAGCTTATTTTGAAGGGTATAACAATATTGAGCAAAATCTTGAAGAAAGCATCTTACAGAGGTTAAAAGAAGTCAAAGATTCGGTCAATTACTGGACTAAGGTTCAATTAGAACAAATAATTTGATTTATGGCCAATTTAGTAACTGAAGACGAAATCGAACAAATGGCCCTCGACATTCTAAGCAATGACTTAGGCTATGAAACCCTTTTTGGCCCTGACATTTCAGAAAGCGATAACCCCGAACGCACCCATGCAGAAGTTGTTTTAATTAAGCGTTTGCAAGACGGCATTGACCACATCAATCCCACCATTCCCCAAGAAGGCAGAGAAGAAGCTTTTAAAAAAGTCATGCGGGCAGCTTCCTTAGATTTGCTCGCAAGCAATGAGTTCTTTCACGTGATGCTTTCCGATGGCATTGATGTAAAGTTTCGCACGGCTACCGGCACCCGCAGCGATAAGGTTTGGCTTATTGATTACAACCATCCCGAACAAAACAATTTCTTAGCGCTTAATCAATACACCGTTATTGAGAACGGGGTGAATAAACGGGCTGATGTAGTGCTCTTCATCAACGGTCTTCCGCTGGTAATAATTGAACTAAAAAATGCAACGGACGAAAACGCCGACATCTACTCCGCTTACCAGCAACTGCAAACCTATAAGCAAACCATCCCCTCACTTTTCCAGTACAATGCCTTTATGATTGCCTCCGATGGCTGGTTTGCCAAAGCCGGTACATTAAGCTCCGACTACAGCCGCTTTGCTGAATGGAAAACCGCCGATGGCGAACATATTGTAGATACGGAACGCGAAGCAGAACTGGAGCCATTACTCAAAGGTATGTTGCGAAAAGAAGCCTTGCTAGACATCATTCGTTACTTTATTGTATTTGAAAAAGCAAAAGACAAAACCATTAAAAAGTTGTCCGCCTACCATCAATACTATGCTGTTAATAAGGCAATCGCTACTACTGTCAAAGCATCCGCAAGGGAAGGCGATAAACGAGCCGGTGTTATCTGGCATACGCAAGGTTCTGGCAAAAGTTTAAGCATGGTTTTTTACACCGGCAAGATGGTGGTGGAACCAGCGATGAACAACCCCACCATTGTTGTTCTTACCG
>Ga0136611_10002170_pt1 | contig 13645 bp, 9 predicted proteins | sample AntDrymUQ2232306_2_FD_106645 | JGI IMG/M metagenome (GOLD analysis project Ga0136611, IMG submission 106645) | Polar desert sand microbial communities from Dry Valleys, Antarctica - metaG UQ223 (23.06) | ecosystem: Environmental > Terrestrial > Soil > Desert | place: Antarctica: Dry Valley...
CCGCGCCCTCGTCCCTGGCCACGGCCAGCAGCCCGGCGGCGTCCGGGAACGCGCGGCGCAGGGACCAGAAGTCGCCGTCGCGACCGTCACGCACCACCCCGCCGCCGTGGCAGAGCAGCGCCCGCAGCGTGACCGCTGCCACCGGCGAGCCCGCGAGGTTGGGCAGCCACTGCCCCACCGGGTCGTCGAGCCGGAGCCGGTCGGCCTCCGCGAGCTGGTGGACCACGGTGGCGGTGAAGGTCTTGGAGTGCGACGCGACGTGGAACAGGTGGCTCGGCGTCAGCGGCGTGCGGGTGGCGAGGTCCGCGACGCCGTACGCCGACGACAGCGCGACCGTGCCCTCGGTGAGCACCGCGACCTGCACGCCCGGCACCCGCAGGTAGCGCTGCTGGAACGCCAGCCAGCTGTCGTAGTAGCGCAGGACGCCGCGCACGGTCGAGGTGTCAGAGGTCACGGGACGCGACTGTAGGCCGTGGACGACGCGACACGTTCGTACGCCGGGGCGCCAGGAGCGGGCAGCCGCGGCGCAGCCGAGGATCGTCGCGGTGCATGCGGTCCGTGTCGACCCAAGCCATCGGGATCAGCCGCGACGGGCGCCGCGCCAGCCAGCTGAGGTTGAGCGGGGCTGCGGACCAAGGTCGTAGGCGGGGGCAGCTGCAGCCGCGCTCCGTCCCAGAAGGCGGCATGGTTGCGCAGGTGGTCGTCGTTGTTGCCGACGAAGACGTTGAACACCAGGCGGGTGTACAGCTCGCGCCCCAGGACCGTCAGAGCGGAGATCATGAGTCGGCGAGTGCCGTGGTGCGTGTGGTCGACTGCGCGAGTGACCGCCTCGTCGGCGTAGGAGCTCGTTCTCACGCCGCCGGGCCGCCGAGCGATCACCGACCAGCTGCCCGAGGCCGTGGCGACGGCGGTGATCAGCTGGCACGAGGTCGTGGTGCCGCGCGTGGAGCACCACCGCGACAGCTGAGGCCACGCGTAGGTTGCGTTTGCTCGCGAGGGTCACCGGGTGAGCGAGAGCGCCACCAGCCGCCAGAAGCCGTCGCGGAGGTCACCGGTCAGCTCGAGGTCCACCGGGCGCCCCTGTGCCCCGCCATCGAGCGGGACCTCTATCCACACGAATCGCCCTTCCGGAATCACCCGGGGGCCAGACTCGGCCACCACCCGGCCGGCGATGCTGACGATGGTGTTCCCCGCTTCGAAGGATCCGTCGCCAGTGAGCAGCCAGGCCCTGTGCGGACCGGCGGGCACGCCGATCCGCAAGGAGGTGGCCGACCCTCGGCCCAGGGCGAAGTCACGGCGCAGCGCGTCCGGACCGCCCCGGTCCCGGCTGCCCGGTGGCGGGGAGCTGGCCCAGCCGTAGCCCTTCTCGGAGGACCAGGCGTCGGCCGGGGAGAGCCGCGCGAACCCGGCCTGCACGGGGCCGGTCGCCGCCCCCGCGTCCAGGGAGACGTGGGCCGCTTCGATCGCCGGGACGGCGACCACGTTCCGTGTCCGGGGCGGTCCGAACACCTCGACTCCCTCCGCCGCCACCCGGAAGTCCAGGTCGGCGACTGACGGCTCGGGTCGGGGAGGGGTGACCGGCAGCTGGACGGCCCTCGACGCTCCGGATGCCAGCGTCGCTCTGACCGGTGTACCGGCCCACCCGGGCGGACCCACCGCGGCGACCTCGACCTGGACGTCCCCCGTGGTGTCGTTCTCGAGCGAGACCGTCGCCGTTCCGGGCCGGCCCGCCTCGAACACCGGGACCTGCACGTCGGTGACCTTCAGGCCGCCCACCCGCTCGGCTCTGGGTCGGCCGTCGATCACGCGCCACGCGCTGAGTGTGGTGGCCGGGCCGCTGGGGTCGGTCGCCGAGGACACCACGCGGTAGTCGCTGCGCCAGCTGTCGCGCGACACCTCGCACCGGACGTATCCGCGATACCTGCCGTCGAAGAAGCGGACGTGGGGGTTCGCGGCCAGCGCCGCCTCGACGTCGTCCCGCCAGCCGCAGCCAGAGCTGATGGAGGTGCCGACGAACTCGGTGGCGACCGTCGCCGACGCCGGGTCGTCGACGTTGCGCTTGAGGTCGTTGACCCAGCTCGAGTGCCAGTCGCCACTGAGCACGACAGGGTTCGACGGGCCGCTGTCGTCCAGCGCCCGCATGATGCGGTCGCGCGCCGGGACGTAGCCGTCCCACTGGTCACTGTTGATGCTCTCCCCGGGGCCGGTGTCGTAGTCGAACTGCGCCATCATCGTCTGCTGCGCGATCACGTTCCAGCGAGCCTTCGAGCGGCGTAGACCGTCGAGCAGCCAGCGCTCCTGCGCCTCACCGGTCATGGTCCGCGCCGGGTCCAGCGTCCGTGGGTCTCGGGGGCCGCTGGGGAAGCCGGACCCGACCTGAAAGATGTTTCATGGGTATAGCCGACCAACGTGGCCGCCGCACCTCGGGGCTTCCCGTGGCAGCAGGCAGCCGGGTCAGGCCGTCGCAGACCACAAGGAATCCTCGACGCCGCGGGATCGGGGTGATGCTCCAGGGAGGGCCGACCGGACCGGTCGGCCCTCCCTGGGCGATCTGGTGCTATCGGCCGGAGGTGGAAAGCTCAGCGACCTCCTCGGCGTTCAGCGCCCGGTCCCAGACGTGGACCTGGTCCACCGCTCCGGGCCAGAAGTCCACGTCCCGGCTGCCCCAGCGGGCCCGGCCGACGGTGAAGGGGCCGTCGGACTCCGGGTTGAAGCACTGGGTGAACGACGACTGGTTGACGCCGTCCACGTAGAGCGTGTGCGTCTGCGTCGCGGCGTTCCGCACACCGACCAGGTGGTACCACCTGCCGGCCTCAGGCACGAACGTCGACAGCGCGCGGCCGCCGGCGGTGCTGAACGAGAACCGGTTGCTGTCGCCCGTCTTCTGCAGGAAGAAGGTCGACATCACGGGGCCGTCCTGGCCGAGGGCGGTCAGCCAGCCGTTGGTGCGGTCGAGCTTGACCCACGCCGCGGCGGTGAAGTTGCCCGACGTGTCGACGACGGGGCCCGCTGTTTCGGCATGCCCGGTGCTGCCGTCGAACTGCAGGGCGGAGCCGGACTGCCCGGTCGTCCAGGTGGCGCCCGGACGCAGCGTCAGGTCGTCGTCACCGACCCTGTCGTCAGCGGTCGTGCCGCTTCCCTCGTCCAGCGGCCAGTAGCTGGAGCCGGTCAGCCCCAGGGTGCCCGGCGGGTAGCTCGGCAGCTGGCTGACTCCGTCCGCCTTGGCGATGATCTCCTGGTTGATGGCTCGCACCTGGGTGAAGTCCATCTTCTTGACCTGCCGGTCGTAGGTGAAGAAGCCGTTCACCTCGGCCTCGACGTCGGTGAGCTGGGTGTAGACCGCCGCGCTGATCCCGCAGCTGTTCGCCGCCGTGAGGACGTCGCGCTGGTTTTCCACGTAGCGGCGCGTCAGCGTCGCCTTGTCCGGCGTCATCTCGTAGGCGAAGCCGTCGCCGAACCACATGTGACCGGGGACCTTGAGCCCCAACCCGCCGTGCTCGCCGTCAACCGCCGCCCGCCGGCCGTCCGAGACTGGGCTGGCCGGGCCGACGTACTGGTGGTGGTCGATCATGTCGCCCTGCCCGGAGTCGCCCATCGAGTTGCAGCAGTTGACACCGCTGTGGGCGTTGACCAGCCGCGACGGGTCCTGGATCTTTACGTCGTTGGCGATGCGTCCGGTTTCGGTCCGGTCCCATTCGCCCCAGCCCTCGTTGAAGGGCACCCACGCGACGATCGAGGTCCAGTTCTTGTGCTCGCGGACCATCTCGTCCAGCTCGGACTCGAACTGGTCACGCCACTCGCCCGCAGGGATGGGACTGGTCTTGGTGGCCGGCATGTCTTGCCAGACCATGAGGCCCAGCCGGTCGGCCCAGTAGTACCAGCGGTCCGGCTCGACCTTGATGTGCTTGCGTACGGTGTTGAAGCCGAGGACCTTGTGCTGCTCGAGGTCGAACCTCAGGGCCGCATCGGTGGGTGCCGTGTTGAGCCCGTCGGGCCAGAAGCCCTGGTCGAGCGTGGACATGTTGAATAGGATCTTTCCGTTGAGCGCCAGCCGCGGCTTGCCGTCGGCGCCGTTCTTCAGGCCGATCTCGCGCATGCCGAAGTAGGAGCCGACGATGTCCAGCCGCTCGTCTCCCTCGAGGACCTTGACCTGCAGGTCGTAGAGGAACGGCGAGTCCGGCGACCACCACTTGGCGTTCGGTACCGGGAGGGTCAGCGGCGTGTTCGGCGCGCCGGTGACCGTTCCCACCTTGCGCTTGCCGTCGAAGGCTGTTGCCTCGACGAGCTGGTCGGTCGCCTCGGGTACGTTGACGGTGAGCCGCAAGGCCGATGCGGCCAAGTCGGGGGTCATGTCCAGGGTGGACACGTGCACAGGCCGGACCGGCTCCATCCAGACAGTGCGCCAGATGCCGGAGCTGCCCTGGTAGAAGATGCCCCGGTCGCTCTGCCGTCGCTGCTTGCCGATCGGCTGGTACGTCGCGTCGGTGAGGTCCTCGGCCCATACGACGAGTTCTTGCGGACCTGTGCCGTTCAGGGCGGCTGTCACGTCGACGTCGAAGCCGTCGTAGCCGCCCCGGTGCGTCGCCACCTGCTGGCCGTTGACCCAGACCTTCGCGTCGTAGTCGACGGCACCGAAGTGCATCACGAGCTGTTCGCCCCGCCCGACCCGCCACGTGGCGGGTACCGTGAAGGTGCGGCGGTAGAACATGCGCTGCTCGGAGCGCATGATTCCCGAGAGCGCCGACTCCACGGGGTAGGGCACCAAGATTCGCTCGGCGAGCTCCTTGCCGAACGGGGCCGCCTCGCCCTCAGCGGCGCCGGCGAACTGCCACACCCCGTTCAGGTTCTGCCACCGGTCGCGGGTCAGCTGGGGACGCGGGTACTCGGGCAGCGCATTCGTCGGACCGACCTCATCGGTCCACGGGGTGCTGATCGGCGGCTGCTTGGGCTGCCAGGTGATCTCGGCCGACGACGGTGCGTTCACCGCCACCAACGGCACCGTGACCAGCGCGGCGGTCATCGCCGCGGTCACGGCACGCCGCCAAAACCTCCGCTTGCTGGGTAACCCCTTCATGGACGTCTCCATTTCCTTGGGTTGTCATCGGCTATTTGGTGCGCGTCTCCGCGCAGTGAGGTCGGTGCGGGGAAGTCTCGGTGCGTGACACCGGGGCGGCTTGCCGTCGGGCGGAGGTCGCACCGGTCCAGGCTCCGGGGGACTGATGACCCCTCCTGGTCGGACTGAAGGGTGTCGCCGCGCTGGTTCCTCGCACGATCAGGTCGGTGCATGGCGGCCCGCAGCCGTTGGGCCGCGGTCTCGGGGACGATGTCGTTGACGAAGACGCCGGCCGCGGACTCGCTTCCGGCGAGGTGCTTCAGCTTCTGCTCGGCGCGGCGCACGGTGAAGATCTGCTGGTGCAGGTGCAGGTCGTCGCGTCCCTGGGTCCGGGTCGGCGCGCCCTGCCAGGCCGCGATGTATGGGGTGAGCCCGTCGAACAGCTGGTCGAAGGCGTGGGCGACCCGTCCGCTGAGGATCACCAGGTCGTCCCGCTGGTCGTCGTCGAGGGCCGCCAGGTCGGGCACGTGGGTGCGTGGCACGACATGGGCCTCGTAGGGCCAGCGGGCCGCCATCGGGACGTAGGCGAGCGCGTGCTCCGTCGCGGCGATCAGCCGGCAGCCGGCCTCCGCCTCGGCGGACAGGTCGCAGACCAGGCAGCGCCCGGTGCGCGCGCGGTGGGCGCCCGCCACCTCCAAGTGCCGGCGGGTGTAGGGCGGGACGAAGGGATAGCCGTAGATCTGCCCGTGCGGGTGGTCGAGGGTGACCCCGATCTCCTGACCCCGGTTCTCGAACACCAGCACGTGCTCGACGGCCGGGTGCCGGGACAGCTCCCGGATCCGGTCGGCCCAGGCCGCTCCAAGGGTCCGCAGCCGTTGCTTCGGCAGCGACCCATAGGACCTGGAGTGCGCGCTGCTGAAGCACACCACCTCGCAGCGGCCCGATCCGGGCCGTGCGGCGAGCCGGTCGACCTCCGCCCGGCCGTCGAAGAGCCCCGCTCCGGCCGGTGAACCAAGCGCCCCGGCCAGGGCCGGGAACCGGTTCTCGAAGACGACCACGTCGTAGTCGGCGGCCGGGACCTCGGTGGGCGGGCCGTCGGGAAGGGTCGGGCACAGGGGGCAGTCGGCGGCCGCGGGCAGATGGGTGCGGCTCTGTCGGTGTGCGGCGATGACGACCCACTCGTCGAGCATGCGGTCACGTCGCAGTTCGGACGTGACCCGCTCGGCCACCGGCGGATGGTCCCCGGCCGGCAGTTGACGCTGCTGCGGGGTGTCGTCGTAGAAGGCGATCTCGCGGCCGTCGGCGAGATCGCCCCGCGTCACGACGCCATTCCTGTCGGTGTCGTCCAGCGTGGGCCTGGCCCGCTCGATCGTCATAGCCGCTGCGTCCTCGCGAGCACGGTCTGCACCACGACGACCACAATCAGGAAGCCGCCAGACACCACCGCCTGGTACGACGAGTTCAGGTTGCCCACCTGGTTGATGATGTTCTGAATCACCGTCAACAGCCCAACGCCGTACAGCGTGCCACTGACCGTGCCGGCGCCGCCCACCAGCAGTGTGCCGCCGATGACCACCGCGGCGATCGCGTCGAGCTCCAGACCGATGCCGCCGATGGTTACACCGGAGGACAGCCGGGCCGCGTTGAGCGCACCAGCAAAGCCGGCGAGCAAGCCGCTGAGCGTGTAGACGAGGAACTTGGTGCGCGCCACCGGCAGCCCCATCAGGCTAGCGGCGTCCTCGCTGCCACCGACGGCGAGCACCGACTGGCCGAAGCGGGTCCGCTGCAGCAGCAGCGCGCCAAGCGCGTAGAGCCCGAGTGCCACGAAGACCGGGATGCCCAGGCCGAGCAGCTTGTTCTGGCCGGCCCCGGCGAACAGGCTGTCCGACGCGATCCGCCGGGTCTCCGCCCCCTCGTCGGTGATGGCCAGGGACAGGCCACGGGCGGCGAGCAGGGTCGTCAGGGTCACGATGAACGGGGCCATCCGCGCCTTTGCCACGAGCAGGCCGTTGATCGCCCCGACGCCGCCGCAGACGACCAGCGGGAGCAGCAGCGCGCCGGCGGCACCCGCTCGCTCGTTGCCGATGGCGGCCAGGATTCCGCCGAGGATGAAGACCGTGCCCACGGACAAGTCGATGCCGCCGGTGAGGATCACGAACGTCATTCCGAGTGCGATCAGGGACGGGATCGCGGCCTGGATCGCGAGGTTGCTCAGATTCGCCTGGGTCGCGAACGTGTCGAAGGCGAAGGACGCGGTCAGGCAGACGAGGACTAGCACGACGAGCGCACCGTGGCGCTGCATCAACGCCGCCAGATGCTCCGCGCGGCGATTACGACGTGGCGGGACCGACCCGGCCGACGGCATGTCGGACGCCGGCGTAAGACGCGACGTGGTGGGCTTCGCGCTCATCGGGTGCTTCGCTCTCGTTGCACGAAGACGGCCGCGAGGATGATGGCCGCCTGCACCAGCTGGGCGGTTGAGTCGGGCAGATCGAGCTTGATAATCGTGGCCCGAACGAGCTGCACCAGCATCGCGCCAGCCAGGGTGCCGAGGACCTTGACCCGACCACCGGCCAGCGGTGTTCCGCCGACGACCACGGCTGTGATCGCGGACAACTCGTAGAGCTGCCCGATGGAGGACGGGTCGCTCGCGGTGAGACGGGCCGTGTAGAAGACCCCGGCGAGCGCGGCCAGCGCGCCGCTGAGGACGTAGACGGTGAGCAGCACCCGCCGTACCGGGAGGCCGGCCACCCTCGAGGCAGCGCGGTTGCCGCCGACCGCGACTAGCTGCCGGCCGAAGGTCGTGCGGCGCACCAGGAACGCGACCAGCAGGGCGACGCCGGCGGCGACGAGAACGAAGTAGGAGATGCCCAGGAAGGAGCCGTCGCCCAGCGACAGGATCGTCGGGTCGCTGATCTGCTTGAGTTGGCCGTCGGCGATGACCAGCGCGAGACCGCGGCCACCCACCAGCAGAGCCAACGTCGCTACGATCGGCTGCACACCGACGAACGCCACCAGGGAGCCACCCAGGAGCCCGCTCAGGCACCCAGCCACTAGGCACATGAGGACTGCCGGCACGACTCCGTAGCCCAGGTAGAGCGGCAGGACCGCCGCCGACAGCGCCATCACCGAACCCACGGACAGGTCGATGCCGGCGGTGCCGATGACCATGGCCATGCCCAGCGCAACCACTATGACGGGAGACACCTGCACGAGCTGCGTGCGCACGTTCGCCGTGGTCGCGAAGTTGGAGGTGAACAGCAGGTCGAAGACCACGACCAGCGCGAGGGCGATGTACACGCCGTATTCGCGTACCCAGCGCCACCGGTCCCGCCGGATCGTGGCGGCCATATCGACGACGGACGCCTGCAGGACGGTCACGACGACGCCACCTCCTGCCGGTCGCCCGGCGTCGCCGAGGTGCGCACCCGGTCAGTGCCGGGCTCCGCGGCGAGCGCCGCCATCAGCGCATCGCCGGAGACGCCCTCACCGCGCAGTTCGTCAACGACCACGCCGTCCTTGAGCACGACGACCCGGTCGGAGCCCTCGAGCAGCTCCTCCACCTCGGAGGAGATGAGGACCACGCCGATCCCGTCCTGCGCCAACTCCTCGACCAACGCCTGCACCTCGGCCTTGGCCCCGACGTCGATGCCGCGCGTCGGTTCGTCGAGCAGCAGCACCTTGGGCGACAGACAGAGCAGGCGGGCGAGCAGCACCTTCTGCTGGTTGCCACCGGAGAGCTCGCGGACCTTTTGCTCCGGCGACGACGCCTTGATGCGCAGCCGCTTCATCAACGTGTCAACGACCCGTCGCTGGCGGCCCTCGGAGACCAGGCCGGCACGGGACAGCCGCGGCATCGCCGCCAGCACGATGTTCTCCCGGACCGACAGCTCGGGAATGATGCCCTCGGTCTTGCGGTCCTCGGGCAGCAACGCGATGCCGGCGGAGATCGCCGCCCCCGTCGACCCGGAGCGCAGGTGGCGACCGGCCACTCTCACATCGCCGGACTCCGCCCGGTCCACACCGGACACCGCCTTGACCGTCTCGCTGCGGCCGGCGCCGAGCAGGCCGCCCAGCCCCAGCACCTCACCGGGCCGGACGTCGAACGACACACCGGCGACCGCCGGCCGCCGGGTCAGGTTGCGCACCACGAGGACGGGCGTCTCGGCGGTGACGTCGTGGCCCGCGTCGGCGTAGCCGGTGGTGCCGTGGCTGCGCACCTCAGCCACCTCCCGGCCGAGCATGGTGGCCACCAACTCAAGCCGCGGCAGTTCCAAGAGCGGTCCGGTATGCACGCGCCTGCCGTCCCGCAACACCGTGACCTGCTCGCAGATCGTGTAAAGTTCCTCCATCCGGTGGCTCACATAGATCACGGAGACCCCGTCGGCCTTCAATCGACGGATGACGTCGAAGAGTTTCTCCACCTCACGCGGCTCGAGAGATGACGTCGGCTCGTCCATGACCACGACGCTGGCTTTCAGGCTGATGGCACGCGCAACGGCCACCATCTGCTGGACACCCATGCCGAGGGAGCGCAGTGGGCGGCGCACATCGACGTCGATGCCGTACGTCGTGAGTACGTGTTCGGCCTTCTCGTTCATCTGCGCGAAGTCGATGAGGCCCCGCCGGGTGGGCTCCCGACCGAGGAAGATGTTGCGCGCCACCGACATCAGCGGGACCAGGTTGACCTCCTGGTAGACCGTGCTGATGCCGGCATGTTGTGCCTCGGACGGCCGAGTGAAGTCAACTGGTTCGCCGTTCAGCCGTACGTCGCCGGAGTCGGCGGAGTGCACCCCCGTGAGGACCTTGATCAGAGTCGACTTGCCGGCGCCGTTCTCGCCGACCAGGGCGTGCACAGTGCCGCGATGAACGGTGAGTGAGACATCGGAGAGTGCCACGACACCCGGGAAGGACTTGGTGATGTCGATTGCCTCGAGGACCGGTCGGTTCGTCTCGCTCATCGCGTCCCTCCCTTCCGGATCACAGGGTGGTCGGGGTACGGGGCTGTGACCCTGCGAGCACACACCGGCCGGGCGCCGCGGTCCTCAGTAGGCGGAGCCGATCTCGGCTTGGGCGTTGCCCTCGTCGTACTCCCGGTCGGAGATGAGCACCTTCTCGGGGATGGCCTCGCCGTCGAAGAACTTCGTCGCGGTCTCGAACGCCAGCGGGCCGAAGCGCGGGTTGGACTCGATGACCGCGTTGATCTCGCCGTTGACGATGGCCTCCACCGCATTGCGCGTGCCGTCGATGGACACCACCTTGACGTCCGACCCGGGCTGCTTGCCCGCATCCTTGAGCGCGACAAGCGCCCCGAGGGCCATCTCGTCGTTCTCGGCATAGACCCCGTTGATGTCCGGGTTGGACTGGATCAGCTGCTCCATGACCTGCTGGCCCTTGTCACGCGCGAACTCACCGGTCTGCTGAGCCACAATCTCCAGGTCGGGCGCCTCGGCCTTCACCTGGTCGACGAAACCGTTGGTGCGGTCGGTGGTGACGTTGTTCCCGGACGCGCCCAGCAGGATAACGATCTTCCCCTTGCCGCCGGTCGCCTCGATCATCGCATCGGCCGCCCGCTTGCCCTGCTCGACGAAGTCCGAGCCGAGGAACGTCAGGTAGTCCTCGCACGCCGTCGCGTTGATCTCGCGGTCGATCGTGATGACCGGCACCTTCATCGCCTTGGCCGCGGTGAGAGCCGGCTCAAGCCCGTCGCTGTTCAGCGGCGCAACGATGAGCAGCTGCGCACCTTGGGCGAGCATGTCCTGGATGTCGGAGACCTGCTTGGACAGCTGCGAGTTGGCGTTGGTCGTCAGCAGCTTCTTGACGCCGAGCTTCGTGGCCTCGTCCTTGATGGACTGAGTCTCCGCGATCCGGAAGGGGTTCGCCTCCTTCTCCGACTGGGAGAAGCCGACGACGGTGTCCGTCAGATCAAGCTTCTGCGCGCCGTACTGCTCCAGGGTGCAGCCCTCGCCGGCCGAGGCGGTCGGGGTCTTCACAACCTGCTTGCCGCCATCACCTCCGCTGCCGGCCGAGTCGGAGTCGCCCCCCGGGTTGGCGCAGGCCGTGAGGGCCAGCGAGGCGGCCGCCAGGACGGCGAGCGCGGTTCGGCCGGACGACATGCGAGCGAGGTGACGGGCGGTCATAGGGTCCTCCCTGGACGGCCGGCACTGGGCCAAGCCGTGACGGCTCCTGATCGGCAGGTTCACCCGGCTGAGCCGCCAAGACGGCCCCAGTACGCCCTGCCTTGTGATGCGCGTCACCCTGGCATTCGTTCACTCAGCTGTCAACTTTACGCATAAAAGCGGGCCGATTCCGAACAAAGTTTGCCTCTAATCGCTCACAAACGTACACTAAGACGCTTCAATGCGTTCGCGACCGCCGAGAGGGTCACCGTGCCATCAGCCACCTTTTACGCCCGCGCCATGCTGGGCGGGGTCCTGCTTGTCTCGGGCCTCCTGGCACCGGCGTTCACCAGCACCTCCCTGGCACAACCGACGTCCAGCTCGATGACATCGGGCTCGGAGACCGAGACCCGTCCCGTGATCGACTCCAACTTCGCCGACCCGGAAATCCTTCTGGTCGACGGCGTCTACCACGCCTACGCGACCAACTCGGACGGGCAAAACGTCCAGCACGAGACGTCGACGGACCTGCAGAACTGGACCCGCCAGTCCGACGTCGCGCCCGTACTCGGTGACTGGGTCGGGCCGTGCAGCTTCGCGCCCGGTGGTGCGACCGACAAGTGCGTCTGGGCCCCCGAGGTCACCGCGGTGGACGGCAACTACGTCTTGTACTACACCGCCCGTGACGCGACGTCGCCGCGCCAGTGCATCGGCGTCTCGACGTCGACGTCGCCGAACGTACCGTTCGTTCCCGTCGGTGACGACCCGCTGGTGTGCCCCAACGGAGAGAACGGCACGACGGATCTCGGCGGTGCCATCGACGCGAGCACCTACAACGAGGACGGTCAGCGTTACCTGCTGTGGAAGGCGGACGGCAACTGCTGCGCCGGCAAGACGGCGATCATCTTCATCCAGCCGCTGTCGGACGACGGAACCACGCTCACCGGGCCGCCGGTCGAGTTGATCCGTCGAGACCTGCCGTTCGAGGGCAACGTCGTCGAGGCGCCCACGCTCGTGAAGCACGACGGCACCTACTACCTGTTCTACTCGGCGAACGACTTCTACGGCGGCGGCTACCGCACCGCGTACGCGACGTCATCAGGCAGCACCGGGCCGTACACGAAGTCGCAGACCGAGCTCATGACGACGGACAGGTTCCAGGGTGACGTGATCGGCCCGGGCGGCCAGGACATCGTCACCAACCCCGACGGCACGACTTCGATCGTCTTCCACGGCTGGGACCCGACGTACTCCTACCGTGCGATGTACGTCAGCGACCTGAACTGGTCGACGAGCGGCGCCCCTTCGGTCGAGGCGGCGGCGACGCGCTACCAGGCTGAGGACGGCACGCTCAGCAACGCCCTTGTGGTGGGTGACGACAGCGCGTCCGGCCTGGCGAAGGTCGGCCGCATGGACTTCTCCAACAGCTCCGTGACGATCAAGGTGTACGCCGAGAAGTCGGCGCCGCAGACGTTGGGCATCCGCTACGCGAACGGATCGCGGGACGCGAGCGGCACGGTCGCGTCGACGGACACGGTGACCGTGAACGGCGCGGATGCAGGCACCGTCTACTTCGCGCACACCACCTGGGGCAACTGGCAGATGGTAGAGCACCCGGTAACGCTGAAGAAGGGCTGGAACACGGTCACGTTCACCAAAGCGACGTACTTCGCCGAGATCGACGCGATCGACGTGTACGAAAGCAACCCCGTGCCCGCACCGAGCGGCCCGCCGGCGGATGTGACCGGCGCCACCCGCTACGAGGCTGAGAAGGGCACGGTCACGAATGCCCGTGTCCTTGCTGACACCAGCGCATCCGGCGGCGCCAAGGTCGGCGGTCTCGACTTCGCAGACAGTTCGGTGACGCTGCTGGTGAACGCGAAGAGGTTCGGGCCGGCGACACTGGGCATCCGCTACGCGAACGGCTCCGAGCGGGGCGGCTACCGCGTCGAGTCGACGGACAAGGTGACCGTCAACAACCGGAACGCCGGCACCGTCACCTTCGCGCACACCACCTGGGGCAACTGGCAGGCGCTGGAGCACCGGGTGCTGCTGAAGAAGGGCGTGAACAGGGTCACGCTGACCAAGGCCACGTTCTACGCCGAGATCGACGCGGTGGACGTGTACTGAGAGTCGGCCTCTGAGGAATCACTGTCCCCGGCATGCGTGCCCTCGACCGAGCGTTGCTCAACTCGGCCGGGGGCACGATGCGTTGCGCCAGCGGGACCGCGCCCCGTCGCAATTCGGCCAGGGCGGCGTGCCTCGATAGAATCGCTCTCACGCGCCGCGACGACTCGCACGACTTTCCTTGCCGCTGCTGATCGGCTACCCCTCCACGACAGGACCGTTTCACCGTGTCTTCTCCCACGATCCAGGCCATCGAGCCGACCTCCCGCACCGACATCCGCAACGACCTGCGCAACGTCGCCATCGTCGCGCACGTCGACCACGGCAAGACCACGCTCGTCGACGC
>Ga0136611_10002171_pt1 | contig 13643 bp, 12 predicted proteins | sample AntDrymUQ2232306_2_FD_106645 | JGI IMG/M metagenome (GOLD analysis project Ga0136611, IMG submission 106645) | Polar desert sand microbial communities from Dry Valleys, Antarctica - metaG UQ223 (23.06) | ecosystem: Environmental > Terrestrial > Soil > Desert | place: Antarctica: Dry Valley...
ATTCACGGCGCTCGTTGTGCTCTGGTCACTCTCAGTCGCTTACGACTCGGCACTAATCGCCGCCCAGCGAGCTGATCGCATCGTACTTCGCAGCGTCGTCCAAGGGATCGTAGCTCTCGCTTGCGTGATACTTCTCGGATTGGTCACGAACAGCGACGGAGTGATTGTGATCCTGGTCGCCTGGATTGCAGCCTTGGTTGCATCGAATGCAGTGGGGCAGGCGCAAGTGCGCTCGGTTTTCCCAGGCTATGCGTTTCACATGGCGTTTAGCTGGTCGAGCATCCGCTCAATGTTGAGGATCGGGTTACCGAATCATCGATTGTCGTTGGCGCTGCTCTCGCAAATCTGGATTCTCCCGCTTGTCGTCACCGAAGCGCTTGGCTCTGCCGCCAATGCATATTGGTATGCCGTCTGGATGTTCGGCGTCCTAGTCATGGTGATACCCAGTTCAAGTGCTCAGGCATTGTTCGCGGAGGCGTCGAATCATCCTGAACGTTTGCCTCGAAGCATTCGCCAGACATTGCGAACGGCGCTGGGAATTGGGATACCGATGGCGTTGCTTATGGCGTTATTCGCCAGCCTCGCCTTGCGCCTGATGGGCCAGGACTATGCATCTGCTGGTACCAATGCATTGCGAATCGTCGCGATTGGTGTGCTGCCTCGGACGTTCATTGAGGCCTACGTCGCCGAGCGGCGGGCAACACACCAATTACTTGAACCGACGATTATGGCTGCGATCAGTGGCGTTCTTGCGATCAGTGGGGCAGCGATCGGCGCGCACTACTTCGGGCTTACCGGAGTAGCGGCCGGCTGGCTGGCAGCGCAATGTCTGGCTGGGTGCTGGGCCGCCTTACGACTAAATCGGTTCTTCCGAGCGAACACTGTCGATGGTTTCACAGCTTTCGGTCTGCCGTTTACTGCATCAACTGACTCGGAGCCAGATGCCGACTCGGAGCACTGGCTCGATACTCCAGCGGTCACTGGTCGACCAAGTCGCTCCTGATGCGATCCACTCGGACAAACATGGAACTACCGAGGTACGCGGGCGATTACTCTACCAAACCGGATGATCCGGTGTCAGCACGACAACCGTCGCAGGTTCCGGCACGAGATGCTGACCTGCCCACCCGGTATCCACCGCTCGAAGCCGGTATCGCGACCATTATCATCAACAACTACAACTATGGTCAGTATCTCGGTGATGCAATTGAAAGCGCACTGGTACAGACCTACCCGAATGTTGAAGTTATCGTGGTGGACGATGGATCGACCGACGACTCACGCTCGATTGTCAGGAGCTTTGCATCTCGAGTGATTCCGATTCTCAAGGAAAATGGCGGTCAGGCATCGGCGTTCAATGCTGGCCTAGCCGTGGGTCGCGGTGAAGTGACGATTTTCCTGGATGCTGATGATCTGTTATTGCCGGACACGGTTCAGTCGGTCATGCGAACGATAGCCAGCCAACCAGACGTGGTCAAGGTGCAGTATCGATTGGCTATCATCGACGCAGATGGATTGCGCTCCGGCGGATACATCCCACCTATAGACGTGCAATTACCGAATGGCGATTTGCAGTCATCGATGCTATCGTTTCCAGATGACGTTCCAACTCCACCAACGAGCGGGAACGCATTTTCAACCAGCGTGCTTCGCCGCATCTTCCCGATACCCGAACAGGAGTACGGGCAGACACTCGCCGACCTCTATCTGCACAATCTGACGCCACTCTTTGGCCGTGTCGTCTCCCTCGATCACGTTGGAGGACTCTATCGAGTACATGGTGCCAACCTACATCATTCCGCTGGACTCGACTTGAGTCGCATGCGTCGCGTCATTGAGCTGTCAATGGTCGGGCACGGCCACATTCGAACTTATGCTCAGCAGCTTGGTATCGAGGGCGTACCGTTACGACCCGAAGATATCTTGTCAGTAACGTATGTAGCGAATCGGCTGCTCTCGTGGAGGTTGGAACGCACAAGGCACCCAATCGTTGGCGAATCGCGCTGGCGGCTGATTTGCGACGGCACAAGAGCGGCAGCGCGTCGAGTTGATGTCCCGTGGTATCGACGTGCAGCGTACGGAGTATGGTTTCCTGTCGTGGCAGTAGCGCCCACAGCACTGGTCAGAATGCTGGGGAATCGAGCGCTTGGTGCTGGGCGCATATAGCGTGCTCAGCAAGATCTAAGATCTGATGCTGCGATAGGGCCAATGAGAGATCGAATATTTGTGTTCCCGTGGAAGCGAGATCTAAATGCGTAATCCAGGGATAGTCAGTTCCCGCAGTTGGGCTGGCTCGGAAAACTCATTAGAATTTGCTGGTCGGTCCGCCATCATTGGTCGTTTGTCCACTGTTCTCCCCATGTTGCTGTTGCTCTTTGCAATCGCACTCTGGGCAGGATCATTGGGACAAATCGATGTACGAGAAATAAACGACCTCGGTCTCATCTCGGTGTTGCCCATCCCGTTCTTCGTCGCAATCGCCATACTTTCAGTCAGTTTCGGAATACTTATTCAGCAACCATCGCTGCGGACGACGTTGCTCCTGGCGCACATCATCGTGCTCATCGTAATTCTTTTCGGCACCACGACGCTCGTTGAAGATGCGCCGCGCTTTGCAGCAACATGGAAACACATTGGAATTGCTGAATACATCAGTCGAAATGAGAGTCTTGACCCAAATATCGACGCCTATTTCAACTGGCCTGGTTTCTTTGTGCTTGTGGCATTGTTTTCAGAAACAGCGGGGCTGCAAAGTGCGTCCAGTCTAGCGGGCTGGTCATCCGTATACTTCAATCTGCTGTACCTTTGTCCTCTGCTGATGTTTATGCGTTCTGCTACGAGAGATACGCGCCTCGTCTGGCTTGGAATCTGGCTGTTCTATCTCACGAACTGGATTGGCCAGGACTACTTCGCACCTCAGGCGTTCAACTACTTCCTGTATCTCGTTGTGATTGCAGTACTCCTGACGTGGTTTAAGGCGTCATCAGCTCGATGGCACGTCACCACTCGCCTCATTCGACGCGTGCAGTCGCATATTCCACGATGTTCACACTACGTCGAACTGCTGCTTAAGCGAGACACAGAAAATCAATCCGCCAGCTCCGGGCAACGCATGGCATTGCTCGCGATGGTCATCCTGATATTCGCGGTCATGGTCCCCAGCCATCAACTTACGCCAGTCGTAGCAATCGCGTCAGTCAGTATGTTGGTGCTAAGTAGCTGGATTTCACCGCGTGGACTACCTATTGTCATGGCTCTGATATTCACCGCGTGGCTGGCGTTTGTAGCCGTACCGTTCCTGACGGGTCACAGCGAAGGCGTTGTTGGCGGCATCGGGAAAGTCGATCAAAACGTCAATGCAAGCGTAGGGGACCGTCTACGTGGAAGCGCGGATCACCTCGTCGTGGTGAGAATGCGGCTCGTCATGACGCTTGCGGTCGTCTTCCTGGCAATGTTGGGAGGGCTACGCAGGCTGTGGGCCGGGTTTGTCGACCAGACGATGATTCTTTGCGCAATATCACCTGTGACTATGCTTGGCGTCCAGCAATATGGCGGAGAGCTGCTGCTGCGCGTGTACTTTCTATCATTACCGGCGCTCGCATTTTTGGCAGCCGCATCCTTCTTTCCACGGCCTGCCGTTGCGGCCACCTGGCGAACGGCAAGTGCGATCGGCGCGGTTAGCTTGTTACTATTTGCCGGATTCCTTTTCGCGCGCTACGGGAACGAGAGAATGGATTACTACACCGCGGACGAGATGGCCTCCCTCGAGTATGTCTACGAAATTGCCGAGCCAGGATCACTGCTGCTGGCAGGTAGCCAAAGCATCCCGTGGAAATTCGAGAAGTATGAACTGGTTCGTGAAGTGGCGATTGGAAACGCGATGGTTCGTGATGTCGACGTCGATGGCGTTGCGAGCCTCTTGGAAAGCCACGAACGTTCTCACGACGCGGTCGCGTATTTCATCGTCACGCGTAGTACGAAAGCGGGCATGGACTTGTTCTCGGGACTGCCTGCCGGGAGCCTGGACCGCTTGGAAACGGCACTTAAGGCATCCCCGCGCTTAACCGTCATTTACAGTAATCCCGACGCCACGATCTTCAGGCTCACTACGAGTGTTTCGTCCGGCACACTTCCGTGACGATCGAGAGTCACGTCGACACTGATAGTTGCTCGCCGACAACGACCGTATCAACCGCGATTGTCAGCTATAACACCATTGACTTGCTCCGCAATTGTCTCAGTTCGTTCCCACATGAGCCTGGAATTACTGTCACGGTGATCGACAACGGATCGTCGGATGGCAGCATCGAGATGGTGCGCGCTGAGTTTCCACAAGTCCAGTTGATCGTATCTACCAGGAACGCAGGTTATGGTGCCGCAGCAAACCTGGCGTTGAGACAGACGCAGGCCGACTATCTATTTCTACTGAACAGCGATACAACGCTTCATGCGGGTATTGTTCGATCACTGGCCGATTATCTCGATCAACATCCGGAGGTGGCAGTGGTTGGCCCACGGCTGCTTAATGTCGATGGTTCGCACCAGTCATCAACCTATTCTTGGCCAACTCCGCTGCACCTGATTCTGCAGGAATCGGGATTGATTCGCGCCGTGGCCAACATCCCGCTGATGCGCAACTACTTCCCACGGACGTGGCGTCACGATGTGGCTCGTTCCGTCGCTTGGTTGCTAGGGGCCGCGCTCATGTTGCGCATCGACGCGATGAGATCAGTCGGGGGATTCGACGAGCGCTACTTCATGTATTACGAAGAGGTGGACCTGTGCCTCCGGCTATCCGCGTGTGGCTGGGAACGCCGGTTTGTGCCCGAACTCACGCTTGTTCATGTCGGTGGGGCAAGTACGCAGCACTATGCCTCGGCGATGGCGCTTGAGTGGAGACGAGGGCTGGGTCGTCTGTACGCGGATCACTTCTCGAGATTCCAACTGGTGACCATGCAACTGGTGATGGTTGCAATCATCGCACTGCGACTCATGCGTGAAACCATCCGATTGCTCATGGTAACCGGGAATTCGAGAACACAGTCGCTCAATCGGCTCCGGATGTGGTGCGCGATGATTCGAACGTGTCCCTAGAGCAAGTTGCAAAGTGAACGCGACGGAGTGATGCGACCTGCAGAGGGAGGTCCGCATGTGTGGGTATCGTCGGGAAATGGGGGAGCGGGTGGTGGAGGGGGTCGCGGATGGCGTGCCGATCATAACGGTCGCGCGACAATTCCGGCTGCATCGCAGCACCATGCAGGCGACAATCGCGCGACTGGAGCAGCGCATCCGCGAACTGAAAGGCGGTACGGCCTCGCTCAGGGGCATGCCAGGCCACAAGCCCGGCGCGGTGTCCGGCGCAGCCACGGAGCCGTGTCCGCCATGTGCCAAACGATCGGTCAATCACGCACGACGCCGCGCCACACCGACCACCCGCAGCGAGCCTGCCCTCGCCGTCTAGCCGCACTGTGGCGCGCCACTGGCTGGTGGATCGATCAACCGTCGACGCGAGGTGCTCGAGATCGCCCCGCAACCGCTGGTCGTGACCGAGCATGTGTATCTCGAACGGTGTTGTCGGGATTGTCACCGCCGGTCAACTCCGACCGTCGCCCTGGCTGGCGTCGTTGCTGGACAGTCACGGCTCGGCGTCGGTCTGGTGAGCCTGATTGCGGTGCTGCGCGAAGAGCTGCACCTGCCGATCGCCGCCATCCGGCGCTACCCGCTACGTGTGCATGGCTGCACGCTCAGTGACGGCAGGATTATCGGCGCGCTGGGGCACGTGGCTCAGGCTGGTCAGACGGGGTTGGCGCGCATACTGGGTGCGATCCGTGTCAGTGCGGTGGTGTATGTCGATGAGACCGGCTGGCGTGAGGCGGGTTCCAACGGCTAAATCCGGACCTTCTCGACGCCGACGGAAGGCTATTTCACGCATGGTGGGCGCGGGACGCCGATGTTCGTGGCGACCATGACGGGTGCAGTCGGCACACTGGTGACGGACTTCTATTCCGTGTATGACCACTATCCGGGGATCCAGCAGAAATGCTGGGCACACCTGTGGAGTGACATCCGTGAACTGCAACCGCAGCATCCCGCCGACGCCGGGCTGGCGGTCTGGGCGGCCGAGCTTAGCGTTATCTACCGGGAGGCGACCGCGTTCAGTCATGCGGAGGAAGGACCACGGCTGGCCCAGCGGCAGATGAGGCAGGTACCGTTGGTGAGCACCTGCCAGCCGTTCCTCAGCGACGAGCCGGCTCCGCAGGCGGGATTGTGCCGGCGCATCGAGAAGCAGCTCCACGACGTGTTCACCTGTGTAGCAGACCCTGACGTGCCGCCGACGAACAATGCCGCCGAACAGAGCCTCCGGAATCTGGTGGTGAACCGCAAGATCAGTGGCGGCACCTGCTCAGAGGTGGGAACGGCGGTCAAGCTGACGTTGGCCGCAGTGTTCACCACCTGGCCGCTACGTGGAGTCGATCCGCTCGTCGCATATCGTCAGATGCTCACTTTCCCCTAAGCTTGAACAGTTACCGACGTGTCTGTCACTAAACGAGTCGCGTTGTGCCTGTCACGCTTCCTCTGCTGGGAACACCTGCCACCGATCCACAGTAATGAGTCGCCTCCATGAAACTCCAAACATGGATGTTGCGTATCGTGGTGACCGAAGCAGCCGGAGAACTCGCGGCACGGAATCCGCGTATGTCAACGTATATCAATATGTAGGGCAACCGTAGGATTGTCCCAGTGTTCACGTGAGTAGTTGCGGTGCCGGCAGGAGGTAACAATGAATTCTGAAGTAATCCAGGCATCATAGCGAATCGGTGAGATCGTCGTCGAAAATCAGCGTCTGCGTGACGCGCTTGATGCCCTGCATGCTGAGGGCCGCAATCATGACGATTAACTGGTCAGGGAACTCCATGAACAGGTGCAGCGTAACGAATCAATGCTGCCCGCGATGGAGCAACTAATGTTGGGAGATCGTCTTGATGATGCCAAGACCGTAGCTAATACGCACGGGGGCCATTCCAGAAATCGTCCATCAGATTTATTCTGGACTGGAGCATCTGTAGCATAAGCAGAGTGAGATGGGGCATCCGTAAGTAACCACATCTCGTATACGTAACACCAGGACCGTACTCTGTCGATGGACGGCCAGTCGGAACGTCTGGGTCGTTCATACGATAAGCGCGTTTCCAGGGACGGGGTTGAAGGTCTACGCGTCCGACCAACTTCAGTACCTCTGTCGTGTCAACGTGTGGCGCGAAAGCGTAGCATTGGTTACGTTTGCATTGTAACGGGTCCAAGGATAGTGCGAGGATTGAAGCGATCATGAAGAACGGACGACGATTTCTCGTGACAACTGTCGCCCTACTAGGGCTGTACGCTGGCCTTATCGGGTGTCGATCTGACTCGAAGTTAGAAGATCGAGTAACACCTGGCACCGATTTTTCTGCCTTTCCAGAGAAAACCGTGCTTCAAAATACTCCGCAATCGTCTTCCGAGACACCAACTGCTGCTTCGTCAACCAGTAGTGCTACACGGAAACCCGGTGCCATTCAGACGCTTGGAACCACGCCAACCGGCACGACGAGTAGTTCGTCAGAGACGGCTCAAGCAGAAGAATCTCCGGTGGAAGAATTGACGCCAACATCGGTGCCCGCGACAGCGACTACCTCGAATATCGGCGAGACAATCCAGTTCCCTGATGGTTCGAGCGTCAGGTTGATACTTATTGAGGAGCCCGATCCGGAGACATTTGCCGTCCTCGCCGATCTTCGAAAGCAACCAATAGTCACTGAAGTTGAACGGTGCGCGAGTCCCACAATGCCAGCGGAAGACACGCTTCTAGTTAACGCGCTCAACTGGCAACTCGTGGCTGCAAACTCTCGCTGGTATACGCCGATTCTTGGTGGCGTGAGCCCAGAAATTACTGTTCAGGTTGTTGGCACTGGTGAATGCGTGCGCGGATGGCTTACGTTCACTGTCCCGAAGGGCGTCGTGTTTAGTCGCCTGCTCTTTTCCGGCTTTGCATATGACGGTACGGTCCAGAAGGCACGCTGGTCGATTCCTGACGGAACGCTCGGACAGTAGTAAGTCAAGCATCGCACAAGCCTAACTCAGGAAATTTAAGGCGTATAGCGTGCGCTTCGCTAGCGACGGGCAGACGCTCGTGCGTCGTCACGCTCCGGACATTGTTGGCTGTTACATCGTCGAATGCGTCAGGTAGTTCGAGCACATCTTCATCAGGCCATGAAACCAATGCACTTATAGCTGTTCGACCACGTCTTAGGCGGCCCTCGCAACTGCGCACGGCTGGCGTGGGCCATAGGGCTGAACGTCAATCGACCGGCCGATACGGTGCGTGGCGTGGAGGAGAGTCCGCGTGCTCCGAAGTCTCTCGACCGACGTGAGGCCGACCGCTTGCTCCGGGAAGCCGAACGCGAGGGCAGCAAACGCGATATCGCGATCCTGCAGACCTTACGGCACACTGGACTGCGCGTTGGGGAGTTCACTGCATTGTCAATGCGTGACATAACGATATCCGGGCGCAAGGGCAATGTGACCGTCCGCAGCGGGAAGGGGAGTAAGTACCGCGTCGTGCCGCTCAACCTGGATGCACGTCGGGCGCTCGAGCAGTACCTGGCAATGCGGCCACAGGTGACGAGCGAACACCTGTTCATCTCCCAGCGCGACGAGGGGATCAAGGCGCCGGCGACCGAGAACGTCGTCAAGAAGTACGCGCGGCGGGCTGGCCTCGAGAGCCTGAGTCCCCACACGCTGCGACGCACCTTTGGGAAGAGCGCGCTGGACGCTGGGGTGGTTCTGGAGACGGTGGCCGCGCTGATGGGAAATGACTTCGTTGAGACGATTGCTATCTGAACCCATCCTTCGGCACGCGACCTTGAGCGGGCCGTAGAACACCTGCAGACTGAGCCATGACTTCCGCGCGCCTACGGCTGAATCGTGGTGACGAAATGACCAGCCATATCGTCGTGGCTCAACCGGCCGCGACACGTGCATATGGCGATCGCCGATCGACCGCCGGCGCCAGATGAGGCACGCCACCGGGAATGAGCCCGCACCCCGAACCCATTCGGTCGCTGCCTGCCCTGACTTGGGAAACGATTGCGACCAACGCGGTTGCCTGGCTGAGCAACGGGATGATCTTGCCGCTGCTGCTGGTGTACCTAATCGCTACCCGTGATCTGTCACCGGGGTTGGCTGACGCGGTGTTGGCGGTCGCGACGGTGTGTGGCTTGGCTTGCCAGTCGATCGGCGGGATCGCCGTCGATCACATTGGTCCAGCGCGGGCGTTTGCTGTGTCCCTGGGCATCACCGCACTCGGCAGCCTGAGCCTCACGGTCGCCGACGACGTGCGCACAATCGTGGTCGCCTGCATCGTCTCGGAGATTGGTCGCCAGTTGTCTGCGGCCACTGGTCCGGCGTTGTTGTTCTCCTCGGTGGTGGAGCGCGGGCATTATCCAACCGCATCGGCGGCACAGTACATGGTGACCAATGGCTGCTCGGGGGCCGGTGGGTTGCTCCCTGGCTTCACCGCCGATCCGGATCGACCGTCAACGTTCGTCGTGCTCTTCGTCATCCAGACGATTGCCCTCAGCAGTGCAGCACTTGTGATCTGGCTTCGGCTGCATCGGCGGATCCCGCGACGCATCCAGAGCGTGACCGCGTCGCGTCGCATCGAAGGGGATGCTCGATCGGCGACGCAGCGGCCCACCCGGCTCAATGGACCGCTTGGCAGCCGTGCGTTTCGCTGGGCGATCGCGGCCGCATTCCTGTTTCCGCTGGTCGGGAATCAATAACTCTTCACCGGGCTGCCGTTACATATCACCAGCATCGGCGACCAGCCGACGCAGGTCATCGGCATTGCCTTTGCCGCCAATACGTATACCGTGGTGGTGACTCAATTCCTGGCACTGCGCGTGCTACACGGTCACCGGCGTGGTGGTTGCCAGCAGCACACAGCCCTCACCTAGGCGTGGGGCTATGTGCTGCTGGCAGATCAACAGACCGGGATCACTCAAGCCGCGGGGTATGTCGTCGCCGCAGCGGTGATTGACCTTAATGAAGTCATGCTGATGCTGACCGTGCTACCGATCCCGACGCTCGTCGCCCCACCCGAGCAACTTGGACAGTATCTCGCCTGCTATACGCTAGCGTGCGGCAGCGGCCACGTGATTGCCCCGACGATGGCCAGTTTCCTCATCGATCCACTGCTCCCAAGCCTGTTTGCCGGCGGAGCCGTGGTGAGCGGCGTTGTGGTCGTGCGGCGTGCACGCCAACTTCTGGACGATCTGCAGCGGAACTAGGTGTCGTTCATGATGGTCCGACCGTGATCGACGGTCTCCGTGCAAGGCTTGGCTAACCGAGAAATGCTGCGCCAATTGCAAGTTCCAATCGTGGTATTTGAGCGATGTTCGAGTATATTCCTTTAGTCATCAGCGAATCGTCACCGAACTTCGTCGGCTCCGATGTCGACGCCAGGACCCATGGGTGCAGCATCTCCGTCGAGATCTTGGCCGTTCCCCATCCACCAATCGAGCGTGAGGCCCCGATCAATCGCGATACTATCGTCGCTCAGGTGGAAATCGCCGTTTTCTGGGTCGACGAATCCGGGATTGGCGACGAATGAACTTCGCGAAAGTGTCACGTTTTGGAGGAAATTGTTGGGGAGTAGCAGCCCAGAGACGCTCCAGAACAGATTGTGCGACTCGTTGACGGTATTACCTTCATCGATATAAAGTCCCTTTGTGCCAGTGACAATGATGTTATTGGTGAGTGTCAGGACATCGGTACTGCACGCTCCACAAGTCACTCCCTGACTATCGTCACCGGTGTTGTAGACCACGTTGTTGTACACGGCCGTGTTCCAAACTGGGCCGAACGGTGCCCCAGTCCCACGGGTCACGATGAAGCGCGAGCGCGTGTCGGCAGTTTGCTGGATGTTGTAGGCAAATGTGTTGTTGGCGGATTCCAACGTGCCACTGCCGAGTTCAGCGAAGATGCGGTCGGTGCTCCGATTATGATGGACCGAGCTATTCGTCGCGTTGAACACTTCTAATGATTGACTTGCACGACGATCGCTTGCCACACCGGAATCATCCAGTGTGCAATCGCTCTCGTTGCGTCGGAATGTGTTCCAGCCAACCTCGTTAGCGTTGCCATGTAGGTTCACGCCTAACCCGCCCAAAGGATCAGCGGGCTCTAACCTCCACAGTCCGTCGTTGTCGTGAACTTGACTGAACAACAGCCGGTTATGATGTGAACCATTCGTGAAGTTGACGCCAACCGCGTGACCAAAGGTCTTAACGTTTCGAAGGGTGTTGTCGTGTGCGGAATCTTCAAACGAAAAACCGACTTTCCAGCCCACTGGCTGGTCGAGGCAGTTGCTCGCGAGGAAGTCGTAGGTCGCATCGCTATGCGATGTCTGAAGATATGCGAGCACCTGATTTGATCCAGAAATGATGACGTTCTTGTTTGGTGCGTCTGCGATCATTGGGCGATTGCCGCGTCCATACGCGGCAATGACGATGGGTTGGTCCGCAGTACCATGCCAACTCGCAAACAGCGGACCATTCCAGACACAGCCGCGTCTGAGGAACAAGGCATCACCGGGCCCAAGGGAAGCGGCGTTTGCGCGCTCAAGACTTGACCAGGCGTTGGAAGCGCTCGTGCCAGAATTGCCATCCTGACCACTGACGCAATCGATGAAGTATGCCGTCTGGCCCGCGGCTACCTGCTGTTCTAAATTATCCACCTGTGCGAGAAATACCCCGTTGGCCCATCCGGACGCGCCATCAGCTTCAACTTGATACCACAGTGACCCGTCCACATCAGCAGTCGGATTGCTAGCGATCGACAGACTGCTGCCCTCTTCCAGAGTTTGCACGATGGAGGCGTCAGCGCTCGGATTCGATCGCACGTTCAGCCCCTCACCGTCCGTGCCGAAAACTTCAGCCGTGTCACCCGTGCTGAGTAACGAATGGTCCAATTCAGTAACGGCGACTGGACTGTTTGAAGAGGTTGCAATCAGAAATTCGGCGGGACAGTATCCAACTATGCCCTGATACTCTACCAGCGCCCATATAATCCCCGATTCGGATCCGACACTCTGGGACAATATAGTGATGTCGATGCCGTTCGGAATCTTTGTGATCGTGGTTGCAGATATGGCGGGGGATTCTCGTAAACTTAGTTCTGCGCCATCAGTAGTGCTTACAATAGCAGTGACCTGTGTCGCAGAAGAAGCATCTTCCGATGCCTTTGTGGGCAAATACGTGACAATGAGTAATGCTACAGAACATGCGATCGCAACGCAGGATACATGCGTTCGGCTCATGCCCACCGCCCTTTCGAGTATTACTGACTACTGCACGCAGTCATGCACTTGCACGCATATACGTGCCTTCGTAGACACGCGTGTCTCGGAACTCATGTATGGGCAAGGATACTGGGTCTCACATAGGCTAGTCAAGTGAAAAGACGGAATCATTACATCAAGCCATGAGCCTTCCGTTGATGATGGGACGCTCATCGTCAATAGGAAGCTCACCTCAGTGACCCGTCGCTGCCACCAACGTGCAACTGGAGATGTGTGATGCAAGCAGCTGTACTCCCACACGGACGGTGGCGGTAGCAGCCACGTGGAGCGGGACGGGGGGGCCTGCACCGCTTCAAGGACTTTCACGTCGAGCGCTTCGGCGACTGCTCGTTCAAAGTGCATGCGAAGCGGAGCGGACGGGAAGCAACTGCTACGTTCACGATCGATGCAACCACGACGACCATGCAGGGCTTCAGCAGGGCTTCATCGGCACGACAACGAGAGCACGTCAAAGTCGGCGGAGGCTGCGAGTAGAGCGAAGCATCGGCCCACAATCGAACCAGCCCATTGGCTCTGACCGTTGGCATGCGGGACTACATGCAATTCGGGATCACACTGCTACTGTGGCTAATTGCGGAGATCCAGAAGGCAGCAGCGGTCAGTCCAATGTCACTAGCCAAACTGGGCGTGTAGCGATCCCACGCAGATGTTACCCAACACTATCACTCGTCGCATCGTCTCCAATCGATAGCTCAATTGACGCATGCTTAAGGCAGTTGGTCGCGCCTCTGTGACGTTGAGCAGAGGTGCTCCTAGCAGATACCGGCAACTAGCGGAACCGTTGCTCCGTCTGAGCTGCGGCATATACTGAGCCCAGGCAGTCGGGACTCGCGGCGCTGGGCAACCGGGAGGGCGGCTATCCGAGAAGTTCGCCCGCGCTTACGGCGCGACAATCGGCGCGACGCGGAAGTCATCCAAGCGGAAGAGCACTGGACCAACCGTACTGGCCTTCGCCACGAAAGTGCGGAGCCCGACCGCCCCCGCTGCCTGCAAACTCGCGGTTGCGTCACTCCTCGTCAGTGTCCAGTTGCTTGGTTCCGGTTGCCCATCCTGCCATACCTTCATGGAGAGCGTCGTTGGACTCGCTCCCGACACCAACGCGCGGATGCGCAGCGGGACAGCCGCCTGATGCGTCAGACCCGGAACAATGACCGCCTGTCCAATACGCTGGGCCGTCCCTGACGTCACGCGGAATACGACAGCCATCACTGTGCCATCCGGGCGCAGTTGGATCCCCAGACGATAC